>RCUI01000001.1_pt1 | contig 217136 bp, 192 predicted proteins | sample 2166121 | NCBI WGS metagenome assembly RCUI01 (sample SAMN09932700, study PRJNA488358) | compost metagenome | feature: garden; material: soil; isolation source: compost soil in succinic acid-enriched culture | place: Germany: Experimental Botanical Garden Goettingen | collected 2016-01-27
TGACCGGTTCCGGTCGTGGTATCGGTCGTGAAGTGGCGCTGCAACTGGCCGCCTATGGCGCCAAGCTGGTGATCAACGACCTGGACGCAGAGCCGGCCGAAGAAGTGGTTGCGACCATCCGCAACGCCGGTGGCGAAGCGGTTGCCTGTGTGGGCAGCGTCACTGCGCCGGACTTTGCCGAGCGTCTGGTCAAGACCGCTGTCGACAACTTCGGCGCCATTGACATCATCGTCAACAACGCCGGTTTCACCTGGGACAACGTGATCCAGAAGATGAGCGACGAACAGTGGTACGCCATCATGGACTGCCACCTGACCGCGCCGTTCCGCATTTTGCGCGCCGCCCAGCCAGTGATCAGCGCCGCCGCCAAGAAAGAAGCCGCCGAAGGCCGCGAAGTGCTGCGCAAGGTGGTCAACATTTCCTCCGGCGCCGCCGGCGGCAACGTTGGCCAGAGCAACTACTCCTCGGCCAAGGCCGGCATGCTGGGCCTGACCAAGACCCTGGCCAAGGAGTGGGGCCGCCTGAAGGTCAATGTCAACGCCGTGGCCTTCGGCCTGGTCGAGACCCGCCTCACTCAGGCCCTGGCCGGTGAAGACAGCAAGACCGTCAACATCGAAGGACGCGAGATCAAGGTTGGCGTGCAGCAGTCGCGTCTGGACAGCGCCAGCCAGACCATCCCCCTCGGTCGTCCGGGCAAGCCCGAAGAAGCCGCCGGTGCGGTGGTGATGTTCTGCCTGCCCGAGTCCGACTACTGCTCCGGCCAGGTCATCTACTGCGGTGGCGGCCCAGGCTCCAACTTCTGATCGCTTTTTTGCCCTGCAGCCCCCGGCGTCTTTGACGCCAGGGGCGCTTCGAACATGAGGTCCGTGCAATGCTGGAAAACTACCGCTCACCCTGGATGACCGAAGACCTGGAGCAGTTTCGCGACATGGTCCAACGTTTTGCCAAGGAGTACATGGAACCCAACGAACTGCACTGGCGCGAGCAACATTGCGCCGACCGCGCCGCCTGGCTGAAGGCTGGCGAGCTCGGCCTGATCCTGCCGGATGTGGGTGAAGAGTACGGCGGCGCCGGTGGCAGCATCGGCCACTACGCCTGTGTGGTGCAGACCATGAGCGCCTTTGGTGGCGGTCTGGGCCTGGGCCTGAGCCACATCGTGGCGCATTACATTCTTGAGTCCGGCACCGAGGCTCAGAAGAAGCACTGGCTGCCCAAGATAGGCTCCGGCGAGGTGATCTGCGCCATCGCCATGACCGAACCGGGCGCCGGCTCCGACCTGCAGTCGGTACGCACCCGCGCGGTGAAACAAGGCGACAAGTACGTCATCAATGGCGCCAAGACCTTTATCAGCAATGGCCAGACCTGCGACATGGTGCTGGTGATTGCCAAGACCGACATCAGCCAGGGCGCCAAGGGCGTTTCGCTGTTCATGGTCGACACCAATACCCCCGGTTTCCGTCGCGGCAAGCTGCTGAGCAAGATCGGCATGCACGCCCAGGACACCTCGGAGATGTTCTTCGACGACGTCGAAGTGCCGGCTGATTGCCTGCTGGGCGAAGTGGAGGGCAGGGGCTTCTACACCCTGATGAGCCAGCTGCCGTACGAACGTGCGCAGATTGGTGTTGGCGCCGTTGCCGTGATGGAGCGCGCGCTGCGCCTGACCGTGGAGTACACCAAGGACCGCAAGGCCTTCGGCAAGCCGGTCATCGACTTCCAGAACAGCCGCTTCGTACTCGCTGACGTCAAGGCCACCGTGCTGGCTGCCAAGACCTTTGTCGACCTGATCGTGCAGCGCTGGATCGACGGCACCCTGGACACCACGCTGGCCTCGATGGGCAAGTTCTGGCTGACCGAGCGCCAGGGTGAGGTGCTCGATCGTTGCCTGCAGTTGTTTGGCGGCTACGGCTACATGAACGAGTACCCGATCGGGCGCATGTGGGCCGACGCCCGGGTGGCACGCATCTACGGCGGTTCCAACGAAATCCAGCGCGAGGTGGTTGCCCGCTCACTGTAGACCTGATGACAGGCAGGGCTGGCGTCGCGTCGGCCCGCCGCACAGCGCGACTCGATCCAAATCAATCCAAAAATAAAAAGTTATTTGGAGTTCAGCATGTACATCACTCAAGGACTGCATCGTCAATTGCAGAGCCGACCGCAAGCGGTGGCCATCCGCGCCCAGGGCCGCAGCACCACTTACGCCGAGTACGGCGACCGGGTGGCGCGGCTGGCCAGTGCACTGAAAGGGTTGGGGGTTGCCAGCGGCGATCGCGTGGCGATGCTTGCATTCAACTGCCAGCGTTACCTGGAGTACTACCTGGCAGTGCCGTGGGCCGATGCCGTGGTCAACCCGGTGAACTTTCGCTGGAGTGTCGCCGAAATCGTCTACTCGCTGGATGATTCGGAAACCACCGTGCTGATCGTTGACGATCATCACAAAGACATCGGGCAAACCATTCTCGAGCAATCCCAGACCCTGCGCCAAGTGATCTACGCCGGCGATGGCCCGACGCCGGCGGGAATGCTCAACTATGAAACCCTGATTGCCAACAGCGCTGCCGTGGAAGATGCACGGCGCGGTGGCGATGCCTTGCTGGGCATCTTCTATACCGGCGGCACCACCGGCTTCCCCAAGGGCGTGATGCTCAGCCACACCAACGTCGCGTTCTCGGCAATGAACTCGGTCAATACCGGCAAGTGCGGCGTCGATGCGCGCTTCCTGCACTCGATGCCGATGTTTCACCTGGCCGACTTCGCCGCCATGGTGGCGCTGTTCGTCACCGGCGGCACCCATATTGTGCTGCAAGGGTTCACCCCTAAAGGCGCATTGGAGGCCATCGAGCAGGAGCAGGTCAACGAAGTGTTGTTGGCCCCGACCATGATCCAGATGCTGCTGGACTATCACCAGGGCGAAGGTCGGCACCTGGATGTCAGTGCGCTGAAGCGGGTCGGCTATGGTGCGTCGACCATCACCCCGGCACTGCTCGACCGCGCCCGCGCCATGTTCATCAACGCCGAGTTCTCCCAGGGTTATGGCATGACCGAACTGGCGCCGGTGGCCACTACCCTGGGCGCCGAGTACCACACCCCCGAGCACCAGGCCAGCGGCAAGATGTACTCGGCCGGGCTGCCTGGTATCTGCGTGGAAGTCCGAATCGTCGACGCCCAGGACAACGAAGTGCCACGCGGCACCGTGGGCGAGATCATCGTGCGCGGTCCGAATGTGATGCTCGGTTACTGGAAAAAACCCGAAGCCACTGCCGAAGCCCTGCGCGGCGGCTGGATGCACACCGGTGACGGCGGCTACATGGACGAGGACGGTTTCGTCTACATCTGCGATCGGCTCAAGGACATGGTGGTCAGCGGCGGCGAGAACATCTACAGCGCCGAAGTCGAAACCGCTATCGCCAGCCACCCGGCGGTAGCCCAGAGCGCGGTGATCGGCATTCCCTGCAAGAAGTGGGGCGAGACCGTGCACGCGGTGATCATTCTCAAGCCCGGCGTCACCGCCAGTGGTGAGGAAATCATCGGTCATTGCCGTGAGCGGATCGCCGGCTACAAGGTGCCCCGCAGCATCGAGTTTCGCGATTCGTTGCCGTTGACCAGTGTCGGCAAGGTGCTGAAGACCGAGCTGCGCAAGCCGTTCTGGGAGAACCAGAAGCGCGGAATCGCCTGAGTTCCTGAGTACTGCGCGGCCAGGGACGGCCGCGCGTTTGTTCCGTTTTCGCAGAGACCAGAACCGCACCCTCTAGTGCGGCACGCCTTCCTTGCGCACCTGTATACCGGAGTCATCATGAACCTGACGAGAATGCGTGGAGCCCGCGCTCCGCACCTGTTGGCCGTCGCCGTCGCGCTTGCCGTGCAATCCCAGGCCAATGCCAAGGATTTCAGCATTGGCGAAATCGAAGGCAGCTTCGATTCATCGCTGTCGATTGGCGCCAGCTGGGCCGTGCGCGGGCCGGATCCTGACTTTATCTCCAACTTCAACTCCCAAGGAGTGCGTGGCAACGCGTCCTCGCGCACCAACGACGACAACCGCCTGAACTTCAAGAAGGGCGAGACCTTTTCGAAGATCTTCAAGGGCGTTCACGACCTGGAACTCAAGTACGGCCAGAGCGGCGTGTTTGTGCGCGGCAAGTACTGGTACGACTTCGAGCTCAAGGATGAAAGCCGCCAGTTCTACGACATCGACGACAGCGGCCGTGATCGTGCGGCCAAATCGTCGGGGGCCATGTTTCTCGACAGCTTCGTCTACCACAACTACAACCTCGGCTCGCTGCCGGGCAACGTGCGGGTCGGCAAGCAGGTGGTGAGCTGGGGCGAGAGCACCTTCATCGGCAACTCGATCAACAGCATCAACCCCATCGACGTCGCCGCCCTGCGTCGCCCTGGCGCCGAAGTGAAGGAAGGCCTGATCCCGGTCAACATGTTCTACCTGTCCCAGGGACTGACCGACAGCCTGACCGCCGAGATGTTCTACCAGATCGAGTGGGAAAGCTCGGTCATCGACAACTGCGGCACCTTCTTCGGCAACGACGTCACCCCGCAGGGCTGTAACGACCGTGCGGTACTGGCCGGCCTCGACCTGCCGCCGGGCGTTGCGAACAACACCGGCACGCCTGGGGTAGCCGACGATGCCTACATTCCGCGCACCAAGACGCGCGACGCCCGTGACAGTGGCCAGTACGGCCTGGCGCTGCGCTGGTATGTGCCGGAGCTGAACGAGACCGAGTTCGGCTTCTATGCCATGAACTACCACAGCCGCAACCCGAGCCTGGACTTCACCCGTGCCACCAGCACCAGCAACCAGGTCGCGGCCATTCGCACCGCCAGCTACAACGTGGTGTACCCCGAGGATGTGCGCCTGTACGGCGTGAGTTTTGCCACCAACGTCGACGGCACCTCGATCGGCGGCGAAGTCAGCTACCGGCCGAACATGCCGCTCAACCTCAACGGCGCCGACATCAACCTGGCCGCTATCGGCAACGCTGCCTCGCCGTTGTTCCAGAGCGGCAACTCGGTGAACGTCGCAGGTGCCGATATCGACGGCTACAAGCGCATGCCGGTGCTGCAGGCGCAGGTCAGTGCCACGCACTTCTTCGACCAGGTGATGGGCAGCGACCGCCTGACCCTGGTGGGCGAGGTGGGCTACAACCACATCAACGGCCTGGGCTCCAGCGACGGCACCGACCTGCGCTTTGGCCGCAACACCGTGTTTGGCGCCGGCGAACTGGTCAACCAGGCCGTGTGCGTGGGCGCCAACCAGCCGGTACCGGGCCAGCCGGGCGTGACCGCGGCCAGCAACCCGCAGCAGGAATGCAACAGCCACGGCTTCTACACCAGCAGCTCCTGGGGCTACCGCCTGCGCGGCAAGTTCGATTACCCCAACGTGATTGCCGGCATCAACCTGTCGCCCAACATCGCCTGGTCCCATGACGTGGACGGTGTTGGCCCGAACTTCGAGGAAGGCACCAAGGCCGTGAGCCTGGGGCTGGATGCCGAATACCTGAACACTTACACCGCCAGCCTGAGCTACACCGACTACTTCGGCGGCAAGTGGAACACCAACACTGATCGCGACTACGTCGCCCTCAGCTTCGGCGTGAACTTCTGATTCGCATCAGAGAGGAGAACAACAATGAAACCTGCACGTCTTTTGCTCACCGCCTGCACCCTGTCCCTGTCACTGGTGGCCGCCAGCGTCATGGCCGCTGTTTCCCCTGAGGAGGCGGCCAAGCTTGGCACCAGCCTCACCCCGATAGGCGCGGAAAAAGCCGGCAACGCCGACGGCAGCATCCCGGCCTGGACCGGCGGTCTCAAGGCCGACGCAGCCCCTGTGCAAAACGGCTTCATGGGCAATCCCTACGCCAGTGAAAAGCCGCTGTTCATCATCACCGCCGCCACCGCCGAGCAGTACAAGGACAAGCTGACCCCTGGCCAGCAGGCCCTGTTCAAACGCTACCCCGACACCTACAAGATGCCGGTGTACAAGACCCAGCGCAGCGCGGTGCTGCCGCAGACGGCCTACGACGCGGCGAAGAAAAGCGCGGTGACCACCGAAGCGGTCAACGATGGCTACTCGCTGAAGAACTTCAACGATATCCACTACTTTGCCTTCCCGATTCCCAAGAATGGCCTGGAAGTGGTGTGGAACCACCTGACCCGCTACCGCGGTCATAGCTACATCAACTCCCAGGTCCAGGCCACGCCGCAGGTCAACGGCAGCTTCACCCCGGTGCAGATCGAGATTGCCAGTGGCTTTCCCTGGTTGATGAGCGATGCCAAACCCAAGGACATCAACAACATCCTGTTCTTCGCCAAGCAGACGGTGACCTCGCCAGCGCGCATGGCCGGCAACGTCACGCTGATCCACGAGACCCTCGACCAGGTCGCCGAGCCGCGCATGGCCTGGGCCTACAACGCCGGCCAGCGCCGGGTCCGCCGTGCGCCACAAGTGGCCTACGATGGCCCGGGGACTGCCGCCGACGGCCTGCGCACCGCCGACAACGCCGACATGTACAACGGCGCACCGGACCGCTACGACTGGAAGCTGGTGGGCAAGAAGGAAATCTACATTCCCTACAACAGCTACAAGCTGCAGTCGCCGTCGCTCAAGTACACCGACGTCATCCAGCCGGGGCATATCAACCAGGACCTGACCCGCTACGAGCTGCACCGGGTATGGGAAGTGGTGGGCACGCTGAAGTCCGGTTCGCGGCACATCTATGCCAAGCGCCACATGTTCTTTGACGAAGACACCTGGACCGCAGTGGAGATCGACCACTACGACGGCCGTGGCCAACTGTGGCGTGTCAGCGAAGGGCACACCTTCACCGACTACGTGCAGAAGCTGACCGCCTTCGCTGGCATCGGTACCTATGACTTGATGGCCGGACGCTACGTGGTGTCCAACCTCGGCAACGAAAACAAACAGGGCATCAACTACGCCTACCAGCCGAGCGTCAACGATTTCACCCCGGCCGCGCTGCGCAACGCCGGTATCCGCTAGAACTATCGGTATGGTCTGTTCGCCCCTGTGCGGGCGGACAGCCTCTTTGTTCCCCTTGAGGCTGTCTGATTCTGGAGATTTGTGATGTCGCAAAAACCTTACGTCGTGGGCGTCGGTATGATCCCGTTCGTCAAACCGGGCACCAGCGGTACTTACATCGAGATGGGCTCGCAAGCCATTCGCCTGGCCTTGCAGGACGCCGGCCTGGATTACGGCCTGGTGCAGCAAGCCTATGCCGGTTATGTGTACGGTGATTCCACCAGCGGCCAGGCGGCCCTGTATGAAGTGGGTATGAGTGGCATTGCGGTGGTCAACGTCAACAACAACTGCTCCACCGGTTCCAGCGCGCTGTTCCTGGCGCGCCAGGCGGTGGAGAGCGGGGCAGTTGACTGTGCCCTGGCGTTTGGCTTCGAGCAGATGCAACCGGGTGCGCTGAAGTCGGTGTGGGATGACCGCCCTGCGGCCACCACGCACATGACCCAGTCGGTGATCAAAGAGCTGACCGCCGATGTGGGCGATATGCCTAGTGCATTGCGCATGTTCGGCGGTGCCGGGCGTGAGCACATGCACAAGTACGGCACGCAGATGAGCACCTTCGCGGCCATTCGCGCCAAGGCCAGCCGTCATGCCGCCAACAACCCGCTGGCCTTGTTCCGCAAAGTGGTAACCACCGAAGACGTGATGAACGACCAGGTGATCTGGCCGGGTGTCATGACTCGCCTGATGGCGTGCCCGCCAACCTGTGGCGCGGCGGCGGCGATTATCTGCTCCGAAGCCTTTGCCAAGAAACATGGCCTCAATACCGACGTGGTGATCCTGGCCCAGGCCTTGACCACCGACACCGCGATTTGCCACGAGAGCAAGTCGATGATCGAAGTGGTCGGTTTCGACATGGCGCAGCGGGCGGCCAAGACCGTCTACGAGAAGGCGGGTGTCGATCCGCTGGACATCCGCGTGGTCGAGCTGCATGACTGCTTTGCCCACAACGAACTGCTGACCTACGAATCGCTGGGGTTGTGCCCGGTGGGTGGGGCCGAGCGCTTTGTGCTCGATGGCGACAACAGCTATGGCGGCCAGGTGGTGACCAACCCCTCGGGTGGCTTGTTGTCCAAGGGGCATCCGCTGGGTGCGACAGGGCTTGCACAATGTTATGAGCTGACGCATCAGCTGCGCGGCACTGCTGACAAACGTCAGGTGGAAGGTACCAGCCTTGCACTGCAACACAACCTGGGTCTGGGTGGTGCTTGTGTGGTGACGTTGTACGGACGTAGCTGATCGTAAGCCGTAGTGTTTGCCGGGCCGTGTGCCCGGCTTTTTTTGCCTGGCCATCCAGCACACCGGGTGTTGCCTGGACCACGGCCGCTGCGCAGCAGTCGCCAGATGAGCGCAATGATCTTGAGGCACGACCGCTTCGCGGCCGATCGCAGGCTGTCGCCAGCGGTTGCATCGGCGTGGTAGCCGCTGCCGAGGCACGAGGCTGCGATCGGCTGCGCAGCAGTCGCGATGGGGCTCAATCCTTGACCAGTGCCCGCAATGCCGCTTTTGTCTCGGGGGCCTGGAGCCGCTCGATGAACAGCAGGCTTTCACGCCGAACGGCGGCTTCCAGCTCCGCCCGGTGGGTATCTTTGAGCAACCGCTTGCTGACCCGTAATGCGTCCTGCGGCAGGGCTTGCAAGCGCGCCGCCAGTTGCCGCGCCGCTGCCAGGCACTGTTCGCCATCGTCATGCAGTTCGTTGGCCAGCCCCCATTCGACTGCCTGTTGGCCGCTGAGCATTTCATTGCACAGCAGCAACCGCGCCGCCCTGGCATGGCCCAGCAGTCGTGGCAGCAGCAAGCTGGAGCCAAATTCCGGGCACACGCCCAACGGCACGAACGGCATGCGCAATTTCGCCGAGCGGCTGACCAGTACCTGGTCGCAGTGCAACAGCAGGGTCGTGCCGATACCAATGGCCGCGCCCGACACTGCCGCAATCAAGGGTTTGTCCAGCGCCATCACCACGCGCATCAGGCGGAACACGGGGCTGTCCATGTCGCTGGGCGGGGAGTCGAGAAAGTCCTTGAGGTCGTTGCCAGCGCTGAAGCACTGGGTACCACCGGTGATGAGGATGACGTCGACCTGCGCGTCTTCCGCTGCAGCCAGCAGCAGGTCGCCCAGGAGGCTGTACATGGTGTTGTTCAGGGCGTTGAGTTTGTCTGGTCGGTTCAAGGTCAGGGTCACCAGGCCCTTATTGAAATCACGTGTAATCAGGTCGTTCATGGCAAGCCTTTGTTGTGGTTGTCGTGATGCTGCAGACCGCTGAGTGTAAAACAGGCGAAAGGCGCCCGACGTCGTCCATTCAGGCGATCAGCAGGTAGACAGCGCTCAAGGTGCCGCCCTATTGTCTGACCAGTCATTTGCCTGAGTACAACAACAATGAACCCAACCAGCATCGAGCTGCACCTGCGCCAGGAACTCGCCGCCTGCTACCGCCTGATCGCACACTTTCGCATGACCGACCTGATTTTCACCCATATCTCGGTGCGCATTCCGGGCCCTGAACATCATTTCCTGATTAACCCGTACGGCCTGATGTTCGATGAAATCACCGCCTCCAACCTGGTCAAGATCGACCTGCAGGGGCGCGCAGTGGAGCCCTCGGCATACCCGGTGAATCCGGCGGGCTTCGTCATTCACAGTGCCATTCACGGCGCGCGCGAGGATGCCCAGTGCGTGCTGCATACCCACACCAAGGCTGGCTGCGCGGTGGCCGCCCTCAAGTGCGGGCTGTTGCCGGTCAACCAGATTTCCATGGAGTTTTACGGCCAGGTTGCCTATCACGACTATGAAGGGGTAGCCCTGGACATGGATGAGCAGCAGCGCCTGGTACGCGACCTGGGCGACAAGCCGGTGCTGATGTTGCGCAACCATGGCTTGTTGACCGTGGGCGAGAGCGTCAGCCAGGCGTTCCTGCGCATGTACTACCTGGAAAAGGCCTGCGAAATCCAGTTGGCGGCGCAGGCTGCCGGTGAAATCGTGCTGCCGCCCGACGCGGTGTGTGCCCATACCGAACGTCAATTCAATGAACCTGCACGGCCCTTGAAAGAGGGTGAACTGAGTGATCCGGATGGCATGCAACTGGCCTGGGCTGCCTTGTTGCGACGGGTGGAGAAAGTGGCCCCGGATTATCGCGATTAATCGATTTTTTTGCCGAAAATTTGAACCGCCGCGAGAAGCTGTGCAACGGTAGTTGTAAGTCATTGAATGGCTTGATAAAGCCACTGAAGGAAAGTCATTAACACGTTGGAGCAGCCGTGGCGTGCCCGAAGTTAGGGCGCGCTCACGGCTTTTTTTTTACGGTGTGAATTGATTGGCGCCAGAACCCTGTCAACTCAAAGGTGATGGCAATTGGACTTCTCGGTAACGCCAACTACAGTTCCAAGTAATGGAGCTGTCCGTTTTTCTTACAGGTTTTTGAGGGGGAGCCTCGACGTTGCCCCGAAAATACGGGCATTTCGAGATGATTCGAAGATCGCCGCGACAGAAAAATGACGAATACCGCCAAGCAGTGCAAAAAGAACGGATTATTGACACGGGCAAATTAATACTGTCATCATGCAAGCCGTACATTATGACTATTGGCTATTAGCCAAAATAAAAACAGGCCTAAGGACGATGCTGTAAGTGTTGGCAAATTCAACTTTCAGACCGTGTTGGCAAGGGCGCTCGATTCATTGAGTTAACGCCGCCTTAAACAACTTGTTGCTGGTGTCATTATCTGAGTTCTATCGGGGGGTCGAGTCATGTCTGCTGAACGCATATTGGTAACCGGAGGCGCCGGCTTTATCGGTTCGCACCTGGTCGATAAGTTATTGAGCAGACACTACCAAGTGCGTGTCCTGGATAACCTGTCCAGTGGCAAAAAAGCCAACTTGCCACTCGATAATCCTGGTCTGCAATTGCTGGTGGGCGACGTTGCCGACGCCGAGGCGGTCAACCAGGCACTGCAAGGCTGCAGCGCCGTGGTCCACCTGGCCGCCGTCGCCTCGGTACAAGCGTCGGTCGATGACCCGGCCGGCACCCACCGCAGCAATTTCATCGGCACCCTCAACGTTTGCCAGGGCATGGCTGCGGCTGGCATCCAGCGCGTGGTGTTCGCCTCCAGCGCTGCCGTGTATGGCAGCAATGGCGAGGGCACGGCCATCAGTGAAGACACCCCCAAGGCACCGCTGACCCCTTACGCCGCCGACAAACTGGCCAGCGAGTTCTACCTCGACTTCTATCGTCGCCAGCATGGCCTGGAGCCTGTGGTGTTGCGTTTTTTCAACATTTTTGGCCCGCGTCAGGACCCGTCCTCGCCGTATTCGGGGGTTATCAGCATTTTTGCCGAGAGAGGGCGCAAGCGTCAGCCCGTCACCGTGTTCGGGGATGGCGAACAGACCCGCGACTTTGTCTACGTGGCCGACCTGGTCGAGATCCTGCTGCAGGCCCTGCAAACCCGCGATCCGGCGAGCGGGGCGGTGAATGTAGGGCTGGGGCGTACCACCAGTCTCAATCAGCTGATCACGGCGATCGACGCCGTCACTGACAGCCCGTTGGTGGTCAGCTATCAGGCCGCGCGGCCGGGCGACATCCGCCACTCGCGGGCCGACAACCGCCGCTTGCAGCAGCGCTTTGAACTCAATGAACCCACTGCGGTGGCTGATGGCCTGAGGTTTTTGCTCCAGAGCCTGTGAACCCCTTGACGATTGATCGTCGTATCGTTCGAGTACTTCAAGAGTTGATTATGGAAAATACAGGTGTTCGCTCAATGGCCTGGCGCTGGTGTTCAGCGCTGGCCTTGTGCATGGCAGGGTTTGCCGCACAGGCTCGGGACAACGGACCTGCAAGTGTCGCATTCTGGTACGCCGACAATCCGCCGCTGCCCGAACTTGCCCAGTTTGAATGGGCAGTGGTCGAGCCAGGCCATTTGACCTCCGCTGACGTCAACACCCTGCGCCGCCTGGGAAGCCAGCCCTTTGCCTACCTGTCGATCGGCGAGTTCGATGGCGACCGCGCGGCACTGCAACGCAACGCCCTGACCCAGGCCGCCAGCACCATGCGCAACCAGGCCTGGAACAGCCAAGTCATGGACCTGACCACCCAGGCCTGGCGCGAACACCTGTTCAAGCGTGCCGCCGAACTCAAGGCCCAGGGTTACGCCGGCCTCTTCCTCGATACCCTGGACAGCTTCCAGTTGTTGCCCAAGGCCGACCAGGAGGCCCAGCGCAAGGCGCTGGCGTCGTTGCTGCGCGAACTGCACAGCCGTCAACCGCAGCTCAAACTCTTCTTCAACCGTGGCTTTGAAGTGCTGGGCGAATTGGACGGTGTGGCAAGCGCCGTGGCCGTCGAGTCGATCCATGCCGGCTGGGACCCTGGCGCCAAGCGCTACCGTCCGGTGCCTGCCGATGACCAGCAGTGGCTCGAAGGCAAGCTCAAACCGTTGCGCGACAAGCACATTCCGTTGGTGGCCATCGACTACCTGCCGACCGAGCGCCGCGACGAAGCCCGCAAGCTGGCCAAGCAGCTGAGCCAGGAAGGCTTCACCCCGGTCATCAGTACACCGGACCTGGACGGCATGAGCCTGAGTACGGTTGAGGTGCAGCCGCGCCGTATCGCCATGCTCTACGACCCACGCGAAGGCGAGCTTACCGAAAACCCTGGCCATTTGTTCCTCGGTGGCCTGCTTGAGTACCTGGGCTACCGCGTCGATTACCTGCCCACTGACGAGGCATTGCCCCAGCACCGTTTCGATGGCTTGTACGCCGGGGTGGTGCTGTGGATGACCAATGGTGTGCCGGAGGACAGCGCGGCGTTTTATACCTGGCTGAACAAGCGTCTGGATGAACAGGTGCCGCTGGCGATTTTCGCCGGCCTGCCGATCGAAGACGGCGCGTTGTTACAGCGCCTGGGCCTGAGCGAACGAGCCCCCGGTAAAACCGGCCCGCTGCAGGTGGTCAGCCAGGACGACAGCCTGGTCGGCAAGTTCGAGGCTCCCCTGGTGCCACGCAGCCGTGGTCTTACCCTGGTCTCGGCGATGCCGGACGGGCCGACGCCCGGCCTGGTGCTCAGCGATGGCCAGAACCGCACCTACACCCCGATTGTCACCGCCCAGTGGGGCGGCATGGCCCTGGCGCCTTATGTCATCGAATCCAACGCCGAGCGCAGCCGCTGGGTGCTCGATCCGTTCGCTTTTGTGCAAAAGGCCCTGCGCCTGCCGATGCAGCCGCGCCCGGACACCACCACCGAGAACGGCCGGCGCATCGCCACCGTGCATATCGACGGCGACGGTTTTCCGTCGCGTGCCGAGATCCCCGGCACGCCGTATTCCGGTCGTGTGGTGCTGGATGACTTCATTCGCGCCAACCCTTACCTAACTTCGGTGTCCATCATCGAAGGTGAAACCTCGCCCAAAGGCATGTTTCCGTACCTGGCCAACGAGCTGGAGCCGTTGGCGCGTGAGGTGCTGGCCGACCCCAAGGTCGAAGTCGCCACTCATACCTACAGCCACCCGTTCTTCCTGCAGCCCGAGAAGACCGTCAAGCGCGATGACTTCCACGCCGAATACGGTTTGCACCTGAAGATTCCCGGCTACGACAAGCTGGATTTTCGCCGTGAAATCGTCGGCTCGCGCGATTACATCAACAGCCGCCTGACCACACCGCAAAAGCCGGTGAAAATGGTGTTCTGGCCCGGTGATGCGCTGCCAAGCGGCGACACCATCAAGATTGCCTATGACGCGGGGCTTGCCAACGTCAACGGTGGCCAGACCATCATGACCAATGCCAACCCGTCGCTGACCGGCCTGTCGCCGTTGCTGCGCCCCACCAGCGGAGGTCTGCAGTACTACGCACCGATCATCAACGAGAACATGTACACCAACCTGTGGAAAGGACCGTACTACGGGTTCCGCGATGTCATCGACACCTTCCAGCTTACCGACAAGCCCCGGCGCCTGCGCGGCCTGCACCTGTACTACCACTTTTATTCCGGCACCAAGGAAGCCTCGATCAAGGTCATGGCCGACATCTACAAGCACATGAACGCGCAGCAGCCGATTTCATTGTGGATGACCGATTACCTGCCACGCCTGCACGGGCTGTATCAGTCCAGCCTTGCGCGTACCGCCGACGGCAGCTGGCAGGTACGCGGCATGGACGGTTTGCGGACCTTGCGCCTGGATGCCCTGCAGGGCTGGCCGGACCTTGGCCGCTCCCAGGGTGTGGCCGGTGTACGCGACCTGCCGCAAGGGCGCTACGTTCACTTGAGCGATGACCATGCGCGCCTGGTGCTGCGTGCTGACCGCGACCCGCGTCCGGCACTGGAGGAGGCCAACCTGCCGTTGACCGGCTGGCGTTACCTCAACGACCAGCAGGTGAGTTTCGGTTTTACCGGACACACCGACCTGCAGTTTTCGGTGCGCTCGGCCGGCGCCTGCAGCGTACAGGTCAATGGCAAGCAATTTACCGGCAAGTCGGCCCAGGGTCTCTGGCACTTCCAACTTCCCTACAGGCAGGTGAGCGATGCAAAACTCTCCTGTAACTAAGAGCCCCCGGCTGCTCAACGGCTGGGCGTTACTGGCAGTGGCAGTGGTGGTGGGGATTCTGCTGTGGGCCACCCTGCAGAATGAAGACGTGTTCCAGCCCAATGGGCAGGAGCTGGATGAAGTCTCGGCCGGCTACGCCGAGGTGCTGCTCGGGGCCTATCCCGAAGACCAGAAACTGCGTACCCAGTTGCTCGACCTGCTGTTGCAACTGAACAACTTCGACCGGGCGCAGAAGCACCTGGACGAGTGGCCCACTCCGGATCCGGTGCTCAAGCCCTTCTATCAACTGGCGCTCGATGCTCAGGTGATGGCCAGTAAAGCCAGTGCTGACCCCTCTGTCGCGGCCACGGTTACCGATGCCGACCGCCAGGCCCTGGCCGAGCGCTTCCGTGCCTTCGACTACCAGGCACTGCCCGACGCGCAACTGCAGACCCTGGGCAAACTTGCGCTGGGCAGCCAGGTGCCGGCGGTGGCCGCCGACAGTTTTGTCGAGCTGGCCAAGCGCCAACCCGAGCAAGCCACCGGTTGGCTTGAGCAGGCGGCCAAGTGGTACCTGGCCAGTGAGCAGCCGGGCAAGGCTGCCGCAATCTACGTGCAATTGCTTGAAAACAGTCAGGACCCGGCCCTGCGCCAGCAGTATCTGGTCGCCGCGTTCAAGGACTTGGTGGCCACCGACCGCGGTGAAGAAGCCATCGAATTGCTGGCCCGCGAGATCAACGCCCAACCTGATCTCCAGTACGAGTCGCAGTTGCTTGACCTTGCAGTGGATGTTGCCGTGGGCCATGCCCGTCCGGACCTTGCCGAACAGTTCTTCGTGCTTTGGCGCAAGCAGCAGCCCGACACCCCTGAGGTCCTGCGTACTGAACTGCAAAAGCGTCTGGCTTTTGGCGACCTGGCCGGCGCCCGTGCCGCCGGCGAGCAATTGCTTGTGCATGAACCCGAAGACATCGGCCTGCTCAAGCAACTGGCGCTGATTGCCGAATGGCAGGGCGACATCGCCGGCGCACTGCAACACTGGGTAGCGCTGTTCAAGCTGCACAATGAGCCGGGGCAGTACGAGCATGCCTGGCGCCTGGCCTTGCAAGGCTTCCAGTTCGACCAGGGCATTCCACTGCTGGCCGACATCATGAACAGCCGCGCCCTGACTGACACCGAACTCGATGCGCTGATTTATGCCGAAGAATCCCGAGGCACCCCCGAGCATGCCGAGCACTGGCTGCGCAGCTACCTGCGCAAGTACCCCGGGCATCGGCTGGCGCACCTGCGCCTGCTGCAGAACCTTGAGAACACCGGCCAGTTCGACGAGCGCCTGGTGGCCTGGAACAACTTCAGTGCGCACTTCAAGCTGACCACCGCGGAACGCCTGGATTGGGTCGGCAACCACCTCAAGCACTTCGACAACGAATCGGCCTGGCAGGTGATCGATGCGGTCGACACCAGCACCATCAAGGAGGTCGAGTACTGGGAAACCCGCTCCGAGCTGGCCTGGACCCTGGAGCGTGACGACGACCTGCGCCAGAGCCTGGAGCAGTTGCTGGCGCTCAAGGGGCACCTGAACAGCGGTGACGAGAGTGTGCTGATCAACCTCTACCGCCAGACCGACCCGCACAGGGCCCTGCGCATGATGGTCGACAGTTGGCACCGCACCCACGAGACCGAGCAGTTCGTCTATGCCTTGCAACTGGCCCAGGACCTGCAGGAATGGGCTCTGGTGGCCTCCTTGCTCGACGAGGCCAGGCAGGCCCCGCAGGTTGCCGATCGTGCCGAGGTATGGGCGGCGCGCGGTGCCCTGGCAGCGCACAATAAGCAACCCGACGAGGCGATTCGCCTGTACCAGGAAGGGTTGCAGCGTTACCCCCACGACAACCTGTTCCGCGAGCGGCTGCTTTGGCTGTACGTGGACCTGGGCCGCACCAACGAGCTCAAGCCGCTGCTGCAACAATGGCGGCCGCTGGCACGGCGCGACAGCACTCTGTGGCTGCCGTTTGCCGCCGCCAACCAGCAGTTGGGCCGCAGCCGCGAAGCGCTGGCCTGGTACCGGCTGTACCTCAAGGGCAACGATGTCGACTGGTTGATCCAGGCGGCCTATGCCGATGCCTTGGAGTCTGCCGGCCAGGTGGACCGTGCCCAGCGCCTGCGCCTGCGTCTGACCCGGGAGATCACCCCCGAGACGGTGGCCGCCACACCGCAGGGCTACGCCACCTGGCTGCGCCTGCTCTCCACCAGCTATTCCTCGCGCAAGGCCCAGGGCCAGGCGTTGCAGTGGCAGGACGGGTCCAAGCCGATGCTGCAGCTGTGGTTCGACCAGATGCTGGCGCGCCTGGACACCATCAACCAGTCGGCGCAGAAGGGCGAGTGGCTGGCCTGGGCGCAGCGGCGCGGCCTGCGTATCGAGCGCGCCGACCAGATCCAGGAAATCCTCAGCGGGCGTGACCGCAAGGCACTGGAGCAGTTGATAGCCGGCAACGAACTGGACCCGGCGCAAAAAGTCGAGGCGCTGAGCAACCTGGGGCGCCCGTCCCAGGCACTGGCCCTGAGCCTTTCAGAACTGGGTGACGAGCAGACGCAAGCGATGCGCGATCAGTTGCGCCAGCAGGCCATTTCCCTGACCGAGGCCACGCCCCAGGGTATCCAGTTCGGCTGGCAGCAGCAGAACTACGGTGGCCCGGAGTTCAGTGGCCCGCGGGTAAGCATGGCGCGTTTTCTGGGCGACGACTGGTACACCCGGCTGGACCTGGAGCAGGGCGACTACAACGGCGACAGCCTCGACAGTTCTGCCCTGGGCACCGAGCGCAATGCCGAGCTGACCCTGCAACGGCAATTGAGCGACGGCGTCCTCAAGTTGATGGCCGACACCAGCCAGCGCGATGACGACGATCGCAACGGCCTTGGCATCAGCCGCAGCTGGCAGGTGACCCCGGGCGACGTGCTCGAAGTGGGCGGTGAATGGCAACGCAAGAACGAAGATACCGGCCTGATGCGTGCGCTGGGCCAGCAGAGCGGCGCCTGGGTCGCAGGCCTGCACCGCTATTCGGCGCGTGATCAGTTGTCGTGGAACCTGGCCCAGCGTTGGTTCGATACCCGTGACGGCGATGACCTGGGCAATGGCCAGGCGTTGCGCGTGGAGTATGTGCATACCCTGCAGTTCGCCGGTCCCAACTGGGAACTGCGCAGTGGCCTGGACTACCAGCACAACAGCCTGGACGACCGCAATCTTGCGCACCTGGCAAGCAGCCGCGGCGGCGCCATCGACATCGCTGACCTGGGCCTGGACGACCCTGATCAACTGCGCCCCAACGACTTGCTGCCCGACCGTTACGGCCAGCTGTACATCGGCAGCTCCTGGCGCCGCGGCTTCCCCGGTGCGCTGAACCGTACCCGCGGGCAGTACACCTGGTTGCTGGACGTCAACGCCGGCTGGCAGTGGCTCGACAACACCGTCAACTACGGCTTCAGCACCGGTATCGGCATGGAGGTCTTCGGCGACGACGAGTTGGCGTTGACCATGGGTTATCAATCGGCACCCGAAGGTGGCGGCGGCGAGTCCGGCGGCACCGTGGGCGTCAGTTACAGCCTGCGGTTCGGGCGCTGAACATGAAAATTTCAACAGGAGTACACAGTATGCAAGCCATTCGTAGCCTGAGTCTGGCCGTGGCGGCGACGCTCATGGTCGGTTGCAGCAGTTTCACCGGCAAGAACAACGCTGAACTGTCCAGTAGTGCCCAGTGGGGTGTGCTGCCGCTGGTCAACTATTCGCAGACCCCCCAGGCCGGCGAGCGCAGCGAACAGATCCTGCTCAGTGTGCTCAGCAGCCGTGGCCTGCAACCGCAGGTCTATACCCCGTCGGCCAAGGTCGACACGGCGCTGCTTGAAGACAACGAGCGCCAGGAAGCGGGCATGCAGTGGGCGCGCTCGCAAAAGCTCGACTACGTGGTGACCGGCAGCGTCGAGGAGTGGCAGTACAAGAACGGCCTGGACGGCGAGCCGGCCGTGGGCATCAGCCTGCGCGTGGTGGAGCCTGCCACCGGGCGGGTGCTGTGGAGCAACAGCGGCGCCCGTGCCGGTTGGTCGCGTGAAAGCCTGGCAGGCTCTGCGCAAAAAGTGTTGGACAAACTGGTTGGCGACCTTCGGCTCGAGTAATAGTGATGAACTCTCCACACATGGATTTCAGCCTCGCCCCGCGAGCCAATGGACCTGCTACCTGGGTTGAGACCGTCCTGGTCACGGCCCTGGTGGTTGGCATCGGGCTTTGGTTTGCCCCGCACGATCCGCTGCAGGTGCACGGCGACTTCCCCTGGTCGCTGCTGGCGCCTCTGCTCATCGGTGTGCGCTATGGCTTTGTGCGCGGGCTGTTGAGTGCGAGTTTGCTGGTGGGCGCATTCTTTGTGCTGCGCCACAATGGGCTGGCGGCCTACGCGGCCATTGCCCCGGCCTACATCGTTGGCGTGCTGGTGTGCGGCATGTTGGTGGGGGAGGTGCGCGACTTGTGGGAGCGTCGCCTGCAACGCCTGCAGATGGCCAACGACTACCGCCAGTACCGTCTTGACGATTTCACCCGTGCACACCAGATCTTGCGCGTTTCCCATGACCGCCTGGAGCAGCGCCTGGCCGGCAGCGACCAGAGCCTGCGCAGCTCGTTGCTGGGGCTGCGCGAGCGCCTGCGGGCCCAGCCGGGTGAACACGATGCCCTGGCATTGCTGGCTGATCCCATCCTGACCTTGCTGGGCCAGTACGGCTCGCTGCGAGTGGCCGGCCTGTACCGGGTCCAGGAGCAGCCCAAGAAGGCCCCGCAACTGACCCTGCTGGCGTCCACTGGGGTGATGGATGAGCTGGACAGTCGCGACCTGCTGGTGAGCCTGTGCCTTGAGCGTGGCGAGCTGGTCAGTGTGCTCGAAGAAGTGCTGGACGCTGGCGAACATACCAGCGTCTCGACCTTGCAAGCGTGTATCCCGCTGATCGACACCAGTGGTCGGGTCCAGGCAATCCTGGCAGTGCGCCAGATGCCGTTCTTCGCCTTCCATGAGCGCACCCTGAGCCTCTTGATGCTGTTGGCCGGTCACATCGCCGACCTGCTTCAGCACGACCCGCAGGTGCTGCAGTTGCCATCGGCCGACGCCCAGCACTTCACCAGTCAGCTCAAGCGCTCGTTGATCGATGTCGAACAGCATCAGCTGTCGGCCTGCCTCTATATCTTTGAGCTGACCCGACCCAATGACGAACTGGCGCGCCTGTTCGAGCGCAGCCAGCGCGGCCTGGACCTGCACCTGCCGTTGCGCAACGCGCGCGGCAACGATTGCCTGCTGGTGCTATTGCCACTGACGTCGGCAGAAGGCGCCGAAGGCTACCTGACCCGCCTGGGTCGGCTGATTCATGAGCACTTCGGCATGAACGTCGACTTTGAGAGCCTGGGCGTGAAGGTGCTGGCCTATGACCTGGAGGCAGCCCCGCAACGTGCAGGGCTGCGTAATTTCCTGCATAACGAGTGTGGCCTGAATGATCAGCAAGTGGCTGTTTAGCGGCGCTGTATTTCTAGAAGCGGGCAGTTGGGCGAGCCTGACCCTTGGGCTGCCCGACCTGCAGATGGCGCTGCTGTATGCGTCCAGCCATCTGCTGGCCTGCCTGATGCTGACCGGGGCGATCTGGCTGCTGTTGCCGGCGCGCTACCGCCGGCCGCTGCCTTGGAGCCCACTGTTCATTTTCAGCCTGGCGTTTTTTGTACCGATCCTGGGCAGTGTCGGGGTGATCGCCGCGATCTTCCCGGCGCTGTACCTGCCGCGCAAGCGCGAGCGCCAGTTGTGGCGGGCTATCGGCATTCCCGACCTGCCGTTCCGGGCCAAGACTCAACTGCATTCGCCCACCTTCGCCGACAGTGGCCTGCAGGATGTACTGCGCCACGCCCCGGACCCCGATCAGCGCCTGGCGGCGCTGCTGGCCACCCGCCGGATGCCGGGCCGCGAGGCGGTGCCGATCCTCAAGCTTGCGCTGGGCGACCCCAGCGACGACGTGCGGCTCTTGGCCTACTCGATGCTCGATAAACAGGAAAGCGATATCAACCAACACATCGAGACCGCCCTGGGCAAACTGGCCAAGGCGCGACCCAAGGCGGTCGGCCCGCTGCACGCCACACTGGCGCGCTGGTACTTCGAGCTGGCATACCTGGGCCTGGCCCAGGGCAGCGTCCAGGCCCACGTGCTGGGGCAGGCCGGCGAGCACGCCGAACGCGGGCTGGCTGCCGGCAGGGGCGGCGAGTTGCTGCTGCTGGCCGGGCGCATTGCCTTGGGCCGCGGCGACATTGCCAAGGCCCAGGTGCATTTGCTGGAGGCGGAACGCAGCGGCATGGCGGCCGAAAAAGTTTTGCCGTTCCGTGCCGAGATCGCCTTTGAAACAGGGCTGTACCGTGACATTCCGCTGTTGTTGCGCAAACTTCCCATCGAGATGCAGCAACGTCCGCCATTCGCTTCCCTGCTCAGGAGCTGGACATGAACAAGACTGCGAGTCAGGCGCCGGTCGCCGACGTCTGCCTGCTGCTCGAAGGTACCTGGCCCTATGTACGCGGCGGCGTTTCGAGCTGGATTCACCAGTTGATCCTGGGGCTGCCGCAGTTGACCTTCTCGGTGTTGTTTATCGGCGGTCAGCGCCAGGCCTATGGCGAGCGCCGCTATGAAGTACCGCCCAATGTGGTGCATATCGAAGAGGTGTTCCTGGAGGAGTCCTGGCGCAACCCGAAGCGCTCCCACGGCAAGCAGAAAGCCTCCTATGAAGACCTCGGCGAGCTGTTTCGCTACCTTCACCACCCTGACAAGCCCGGGGCCGAGCTGGGGACACGGGTGCTGGATTCGCTGGCGGTAGGGCGCATCCGCCTGGACGATGTGCTGTACAGCCGGGCCAGCTGGCAGGCACTGACCGAGGGCTACCTGCAGCACTGTGCCGATCCCTCGTTCGTGAACTATTTCTGGACCTTGCGCACCATGCAGTCGCCGCTGCTGATGCTTGCCGACGTTGCCCGGCGCATGCCGCGGGCGCGGGTGCTGCATTCGATTTCAACCGGCTATGCAGGCCTTGTCGGCAGCATTCTCAAGCAACTGTGGCAGTGCAGCTTTTTGCTCAGCGAGCACGGCATCTACACCAAGGAGCGCAAGATCGACCTGGCCCAGGCCAGCTGGATCGCCGAAACCACCGACCAGGCGCTGAACGACAGCCTGGCCACGGATTCCGGCTACATTCGTGTGCTCTGGGTGCGCTTCTTTGAGCGCCTGGGACACCTTATCTATGACAGCGCCGATCGCATCATTGCCCTTTACGACGGCAACCGCCAGCGCCAGATCAAGGACGGCGCCGACCCTGCGCGCACCCAGGTGATTCCCAACGGTATCAACCTCACGCAATGGGACCAGGTCCTCAAAGATCGTGCCCCGGGCATCGCGCCGGTGGTCGGGTTGATTGGCCGGGTGGTGCCGATCAAGGATGTGAAGACCTTCCTGCGCGCCATGCGCGGCGTGGCCACGGCCATGCCTGAGGTGCAAGGCTGGATTGTCGGACCCGAAGAAGAAGACCCGGAGTACGTCGCCGAGTGTCGCAGCCTGGTGGTGAGTCTGGGCCTGGAACAGCAGGTACGCTTCCTCGGCTTCCAGCGGATCCACGAGATCCTTCCGCAGCTGGGGCTGATGGTCTTGACCTCGATCAGCGAAGCGCAGCCGCTGGTGATCCTTGAAGCATGGGCGGCAGGGACGCCGGTGGTCAGCAGCGATGTGGGTTCGTGCCGTGAATTGATCGAAGGCGGTGAAGCGGTCGACCGCGACCTGGGGCGGGCGGGCGAAGTGGTGGCGATCGCCGATCCGCAGGCCACTGCGCTTGCGATCATCGAGCTGCTGCGCAACAACGAGCGCTGGGAGCAAGCCCAGGCCGTGGGGGTTGAGCGGGTCCATCGCTACTACAGCGAAACCTTGATGATCGACCGCTATCGCGCGCTCTATAACGCTGCAATGGAGACTGTCTGATATGGCCGGCATCGGCTTTGAACTGCGCAAGATCCTTTCGCGCGACTCCTACACCTCGACCTTGCATGCCTATGTCTATGCCGGGCTGATCAGCTCCGGGCCATGGGTGCTGTCGATCCTCAGCGTGATGCTGGTGGGGGTGATCAGCCTGGGGCTGGTGATCCCGGAATCGCTCATTCGCCAGTTCCTGATCACGGTGACCTACCTGATGGCCACTTCGTTGATTCTCACCGGCGGCCTGCAGTTATTTTTCACTCGCTTCGTGTCCGATCGCCTGTTCGAGCGCAACTACGACCAGATCCTGCCCAACCTGCTGGGTATCTTGCTGTTGGTCACGGTGGGTTCCGGCGTACTGGGCATTGTGCTGCTGGCGACCTTGTTCGATGAACCGCTGATCTACCGCTTGCTGGTGCTGGCCAACTTCGTGGTGTTGTGCAACTTGTGGCTGGTGATCATCTTCTTGTCGGGGATGAAGGCTTACAACCGCATTCTGCTGGTGATGCTGCTGGGTTATTCGCTGATGGTCGGCAGTGCCTTTGTACTGCGCTACCTGCAGATGGAAGGGCTGTTGCTGGCGTTGCTGCTGGGGCACAGCACACTGTTGTTCTTGTTCCTGTTCGACATCCTGCGCGAGTACCGCGCCGAAAAGCTGGTGGCCTTTGATTTTCTCGACCGGCGCAAGGTCTTCATCAGCCTGCTGCTCACTGGCTTTTGCTACAACCTGGGGATCTGGATAGACAAGTTCATCTTCTGGTTCAACCCCTACACCTCAAGCCAGGTGATCGGGCCGTTGCGCGCCTCGATCCTCTACGACTTGCCGATCTTCCTGGCTTACCTGGCGATCATTCCGGGCATGGCGGTGTTCCTGGTGCGCATCGAGACGGACTTTGCCGAGTGGTACGACAGGCTGTTTCGCGCCGTGCGCGAAGGGGAGACCCTGCAGCACATCAGCCAACTCAAGGTCGAGATGACATATTCGATCCGCCAGGGGCTGTTGGAAATCTGCAAGGTCCAGGGCCTGACTGTGGTGCTGCTGTTCCTGTTCGGCCCGCGCCTGCTGGCCTGGCTCGGGATCTCCAGCTACTACCTGCCGCTGTTCTATATCGACCTGATCGGGGTGAGCATCCAGGTGGTGTTCATGGCCATTCTCAACGTGTTTTTCTATCTGGACAAACGCGCCATTGTGCGCGAGCTGTGCCTGCTGTTCGTGGTGCTCAACGCCGGGCTGACCTGGCTCAGCCTGAACCTTGGGCCAAGCTTCTTCGGCTACGGGTTTACCTTCTCGCTGCTGGCCTGCGTGCTGTTGGGGCTGGCCCGGTTGTCCACGGCCCTGGACGACCTTGAGTTCGACACGTTCATGCGTTCCAACCGCTGACGGCCGTGCCGCGCGTCAGGCCCGGGCAAACCGGGCGCTGATGCGCGGATAATAAAGGCTGGATCCGTGTTGGAGGACACGCCATGAACAGCCATCGGAAAAGCCTTCTGAGTGGTCTCGCCCTGGCATTGGCCATGCTCTGCGTGGCGCCGCTGGCCGCCGCGCAATCACTCGATGAGGCGCCTGTCGACCCTGCTGGGGTACAACTGCAACCTCAGGAACAGAACGGCATCACCTACCTCAAGGGCGGCATCGGCATCGACGAGTCCCGAGCCATGCAGCAGATCCGTGGCTACAACCTGCAGATCACCCTGTCATCGGGGTCGGACAACAAGTACCAGAGCGGTGCTGAAGTTCGCATCGAGTCGGCAGGGGGGCAACCGGTGCTGACGCTTTCGGATGTTGGCCCGATGCTCTATACCAAGCTGCCGAATGGGCATTATCAGGTGCTGGCAAATCTCAATGGTGAACAGCAGCGCCAGCAAGTGGTGATCGATGGCAGCGCGCCGGTCAAGCTCAACCTGCATTGGCGAGAATGACCGCGCATGGACCTGGAGGCGTCCCTTGGTGCCTTGCACCGTGACGGTTTCGTGCTGTTATCCGGTGTGCTGGAGTGCGCGCAGATCGACCAGTTGCAAGCGGCCATCGACACGCTAAAACCCCAGCACTGGGACTACAACGGCCTGGTCGAGCACTATAAGTGCGTGTTCAACCGCGACCCACTCTGGCTGAAGTATCTTGACTTGCCGGGGGTGATCGAGCTGGCTGAAGCAGCGCTGGGCGAGGATTGCCACATCATCGGCCAGACCGCCTGGCGCAGCCATCCAGGCTGCCTGGGCATGCCCCTGCACCTGGACTACCTGGCGATGGCCTTGCCGCCATCGCTGTTGGCCGACCCCGGCTTCGAGCTACCTATGCAGGTCTGTACGCTGCAGTGCTACCTGGACGATGTCGATGCCGACCTGTGTCCCACCCGGGTACTGGCCGGCAGCCATCGGGCAGGGCGCAAGCCGCTGCCGGGTGAGCAGCAGTGGCAGGGGCAGGTGGCGCAAAGCATTTTGTGCCACGCGGGCGATGCGTTGATGTTTCGCAGCGAGCTGTGGCATGGCGGCAGCGACAACCGAACCACCGATCGCTGCCGCTCGATGTTGCAGGTTCACTACGGCCGGCGCATGGTCGCGCAGAAGTTCTCGCCGTACCTGCACTGGCAGTTCAGCCCGGCGGTGCTGGCTGCCGCCACGGCCCGCCAACGGCGCTTGCTGGGCGAACACGCCGAGGCCGAATACGACTGACGCTCATGCCTGGGCCCTGATCGCCAGCACGTTGCACAGCGGATGATCGACCACATGCTCGGTGGTGCTCCCGGTCATGCGTTCCATCAGCGTGCGCGTGTGGTTGCCCATCACCAGCACGTCGGTGCGGCTGTGGGCGACGAACTCGGCGATGCTGCGGGTGATCGGCGCCGAGAGGAAGTGCTGGCGCTCGACCGGTATTTCATGACGTTCGGCCAGGTGCTCGAACGCCTTGTGGATCGACTTGCGCACATCGCTGCCGAAGCCTGGCATGGTGATAGTGCCGGCACCGAAATCGGACATATGGGTATGAGCACTGTCGCATACATGCAACAGGTGCAATTCGGCGTTGCACTGCTGGGCGAGGTCGGCGGCAGCCTTGATGACGGTTTCGTTGAGGTCGCTGTAAGGGTGTTCGGGGTGGGTGGGGTCCACGGCCGCCACGACAATGCGCGGTAGCGGGCAATGCACCGCGCTCACCAAATGCACCGGGCATGGGCATTCGCGCAACAGCTCCCAGTCGAGCGGTGTATTCATCAGCCGTTTGAAGGTTGATTGATGCTGCACATCCTTGATCAGCAGATCAGGGCCGATTTCGACCACCTGCGTGAGCACCGCCTGGCGTACATCGCGGGTCAGCATCACATCGGTGGTCACCCGGATACCATTTTCATGCAGCAGGGTGGCTTCGTCGGCCAGCCACTGGCGATTGTCGCTAACCAGGGTCTGCAGCCGCTGCTCATCGCCGCTCATCAGACCGAGGGTGTCGACCTCTTCGATAAAGGCGGTGATGTGCAGCGCGGCGCCGGTGACACGGGCAAGCGCCGCGGCGCGCTCCATGGCCGGGGTATGGCGCAGGTCCGACCCGACCATCAGGAAAAGGCGTTGGTACTGGCTCATGGTGCACCTCCGATTGTGTGGCATTGCCAGCCCCCGAGCTTGAGTTTAGCCCATTGCCGGCAGGGGGTTTCGGGGCGTGGCCGCAGGCAATCTGACAAGCGGTCAAGGCTGGTCTAGGCTGCGCTACAGAGCGTTGCAAGCCAGTAACCAAGGAGCACGGCATGGGGCGGGGTGGTGTTGCGGGTTGGCTGTTGATGGGTTGCCTGTTGCTGACGGGCCTGGCGGTAGCCCAAGAGGTTGCTACACCTTCGAGCGAGTCGGTCGAGCTGAAGGTGTTCAACCGCAGCATTATGCTGTTTCGCGCCACCTTGCTGGGCGAAACACCCCAGCAACGGGTCAGGCGCGCGCAGGCGGTGATTGCCGAAACCCTGGACGAGGATCGCGAGCTGCAGGTGCGCACCGACCCTATCCAGGACGCCTACCTGGTGCTGATTGGCGACAAGCGCGCCTTTATTGTCACCCCCCACGATATCGACCCGCTGACCCAGAGCTCGGTGCTGGAGGCCGCCAACCAGGCCGCCGCCAACCTGCGCCAGGCAGTGGAGGAGCGCCGTGAGGCACGCAACCTGCAATTTCTGATGCGCGCACTGCTGGCGGCGGCCATTGCCACCGCGTTGTACCTGGCATTGCTGTGGCTGATTGCGTACGTGCGGCGCAAGCTGCACGACAAATTGCCTGCGCTCATGCGCCGCCATGCGCGCAGCCTGACCGTAGGGCAGACCCCGGTCATCGACGCCAACTATATCTACACCCTGATCCGCCGATTGCTGACCCTGGTGCGCTGGCTGTTGATCGCCTTGCTCAGCTACGAGTGGCTGGGCTTCGTGTTCTCGCGCTTTCCGTATACCCGGCCCTGGGGTGAACAGCTCAACGCCTACCTGTTCGAGTTGGCCCGCTACCTGCTCGAAGGCATGCTCAGCGCGATTCCGGGGCTTGTGGTGGCGCTGGCGATTTTCTTTATCGCCCGTGGCGCGGTGGCCTTCAGCCGGCGTGTGTTGCGGCGCCTGGCGATGCCCGGGACCCTCAGCTGGCTGAACCAGGAAACCCTGCAACCCACCACGCGGCTGACGGCCCTGGCCATCTGGCTGTTTGCCCTGGCCATGGCCTACCCGTACTTGCCGGGGGCCGGCACTGAAGCGTTCAAGGGCTTGTCGGTGCTGATCGGCCTGATGATTTCCCTGGGCGCCACCAGCGTGGTAGGCCAGGCGGCCTCCGGCCTGATCCTGACTTACACCCGTACCTTGCGGCCCGGGGAGTTCGTGCGTATTGGCGAGTATGAGGGCACGGTGACCGAGCTTGGCATGTTCACCACCCGTATCCGTACCGGGCTGGGAGAAGTACTGACCTTGCCCAATTCGATGATCACCGGCAGCGTGACCAAGAACTACTCGCGGATCGTGGAGGGTGAGGGTTATGTGGTGGATACCACCGTGACCATCGGCTATGACACGCCCTGGCGGCAGGTCGAGGCGATGTTGCTGGAAGCGGCGGGGCGTACCAATGGCATTCTCGAACAACCCAAGCCGCAGGTGTTTCAGACCGCGCTGTCGGATTTCTATCCCGAGTACCGCCTGGTGGCCCAGGCCATACCCAGCCAACCCCGGCCCCGGGCGGTGCTGCTCAGCGAGCTGCACGCGCATATCCAGGATGTGTTCAACGAATACGGTGTGCAGATCATGTCGCCGCACTATCTGGGCGACCCGCCCGACGCCAAGTGGGTGCCCAGGGAGCACTGGTACAGCGCCCCGGCACAGCCCCCGAAAGAGCCATGACGGGGCAGGGGCTCAAGCGCGGCGGTCGAGCCATACGGTCTGGGCGTTGCAGAACTCGCGCACGCCAAAGTGCGAAAGCTCGCGGCCAAAGCCGCTCTTCTTGACGCCACCGAAGGTCACGCGCGGGTCGGAGGCGCAGATGCCGTTGACGAACACGCCACCGGTGTCCAGTTCATCGGTGAGCTGGGCGGCCAGCGCCAGGTCCTGGGTGTAGATCGTCGAAGCCAGGCCGAACTCGCTATCGTTGGCCAGCGCCAGGGCATGCTGGGCATCGCGGGCGGTGATGATCGAGGCCACCGGGCCGAACAGCTCCTGGCGGAACGAGGTCATCTGGTCGGTGACGTCGGCCAGCACGGTTGGCTCATAGTAGTTGCCCACGCCTTCGGCCTTGTGCCCGCCCAACAGCAATGTGGCACCTTCGGCCAGAGTGGCCTGCACCTGCTCGTCCAGTTCGTCGCGCAGGTCATAGCGTGCCATCGGGCCCAGGTAGGTCTGCTCATCCAGCGGATCGCCCATCACCAGCTTGCGCGTGGCTTCGACGAATTTCTCGGTGAACGCCTGCACCACGCCTTGCTCGACGATCAGGCGCTTGGCAGCGGCGCAGACTTGGCCAGTGTTGGCGTAGCGGCCAATGACAGCGGCGCGAACGGCTTCATCGAGGTTGGCGTCGTTGAGCACGATGAACGGGTCGGAGCCACCCAACTCCAGCACACACTTCTTCAAGGCGGCGCCGGCCTGGGCACCGATGGCCATGCCGGCACGCACGCTGCCGGTCAGGGTCACGGCGGCGATGCGTGGGTCCTTGATGGCTTGGGAGACGCCTTCTGGGGTAACGTTGATGACCTCGAATACGCCTTCAGGCAACCCCGCCTGCTTGATCACGTCCAACAGCAGGTAGGCGCTGCCCATCACGTTCGGGGCGTGCTTGAGTACGTAGGTGTTACCGGCAATCAGCGCTGGTACCGCGCCACGCAGCACCTGCCAGACCGGGAAGTTCCACGGCATCACCGCCAGGATCGGGCCCAGCGGGCGGTACTCGATACGCGCCGTGCCATTGTCCACCAGTGTGGACTCGGCGCTCAGCATGCCCGGGCCCTGGGCAGCGTACCACTCGCACAATTGCGCACATTTCTCCACTTCGCCGCGAGCCTGGGCCAGGGGCTTGCCCATTTCCAGGGTGATCATTCGGGCCATGGCCGGCGCGTTCTCACGGAGGGCGCCGGCCAGGTTCAAGATCAGTCGGGCGCGCTCGCTGACTGCGGCACGGCGCCATTGGGCAAAGCCCGCTGCGGCACGTTGCAGGGCGGTATCCAGGGCGGCTTCGGATTCGTACGGGTAATGACCGATGGCCTCGCCGGTGGCGGGGTTGATGGACACAGCGTGGGTATGGTTTGGGAACGCGGTCATGGCACAGTCCTGCAAATGTTTGGGAATGACGCCAGCGTAGGGGGCTGTGCCTATTGTGGAAACTGAATAATAATGAGCCTTTCATTCATGAAAGGAGAATGCTGTGGACCTGGTCCAGCTGGAGATCTTCAAGGCCGTGGCCGAGCATGGCAGCATCAGTGTCGCGGCCCAGCATATCCATCGGGTGCCGTCGAACCTGACCACACGGATCAAACAGCTGGAATCGGACCTGGGCGTCGAGTTGTTCATTCGTGAAAAAAGCCGCCTGCGCCTGTCGCCGGCTGGCTGGACCTTCCTCGACTACACCCGGCGCATCCTCGCGCTGGTAGACGAGGCGCGCCTGACCGTGGCGGGCGAGGAGCCCCAGGGGCCTTTTGCCCTGGGCTCGCTCGAAAGCACGGCGGCAGTACGTATTCCGGCGCTGTTGGCTGCCTATAACCAGCAGTACAGCAAGGTCGAACTGGACCTTTCTACCGGGCCGTCCGGGGCGATGATCGAAGGGGTGCTGGCCGGGCGACTGGTGGCCGCCTTCGTCGATGGCCCGGTGCTGCATCCGACCCTGGACGGCGTGCCGGTATTCAAAGAGGAAATGGTCCTGATCGCACCCCTCAACCATGGGCCGGTCGCCCGTGCCCAGGATGTCAACGGCGAGAACATCTACGCCTTTCGCGCCAACTGCTCCTATCGCCACCATTTCGAACGCTGGTTCAGCACCGATGCCGCAGTGCCGGGAAAGATCTACGAGATGGAGTCCTATCACGGCATGCTCGCGTGCGTAAGCGCCGGCGCCGGCCTGGCGCTGATGCCGCGCAGCATGTTGCAGAGCATGCCGGGGTGCGCCACGGTGAGTGTCTGGCCACTGTCCGAAGACTTTCGCTACCTCGACACCTGGCTGGTCTGGCGACGGGGCACCGTGTCGCAGAGCCTGTCGAGTTTTGTCGATCTGCTTGAGGCGCGCCGGGCGGACGCGACCGTCGAACAGGCGGGATAAATCGCGCGGTACGCCGGTGTTCATTGGCTATATTGAATCCAGCGCACTCATGCCATGTGCGAGCCGGAGCAGTCATGCTTGATTATTTTGCCTTGGGTCTGTTGATCTTCGTGGGGCTGGTGCTGTTCTACGGCATCATCGTGCTTCACGATATTCCCTATGAAATCGCCGTTCACCGCAACCATCCACATCAGGATGCCATCCATGCCACGGGGTGGGTAAGCCTGTTCACCTTGCATGCGCTTTGGCCGTTTTTATGGATCTGGGCGATGCTTTACCGCGAGGATCGCGGCTGGGGCATCGGCTCGGGCAGCGCCCAGCCTTCGGCAGCCGACCTGCAGCGAGAAGTACAGGAGCTGCAACAACGGGTGGCCCAGCTGGAAGCGGCCCAGGCCCGCGCACGTGATGCGCGTGTCGAGTCGGGCGGGGGGATCTAGACCATGGACCTGCTGCTGGTGCTCACTTACGCCGCGATCTGCGTGGCGATCTTCAAACTGTTCCGCATCCCCCTCAACAAATGGACCGTGCCCACGGCAGTGCTGGGTGGGGTGCTGATTATCGGTGCGCTGATTTTCACCATGAACTACAACCATCCCTATTCGGAGGTGGCGCGTTCCTATTTTGTCTCGGTGCCGGTGATTCCGGTGGTCACCGGCAAGGTCATCGATGTGCCGGTACAGGGCAACCAGCCGCTGGAGGAAGGCGATGTGCTGTTTCGTATCGATCCGGCGCCGTTCCAGTACCGACTTGCCTCGCTCAAGGCCCAGCAGTTGTCGGCCAAGGGGGATCTGTACCGGATCAATGAGTTGATCAAGCGCAACTTCGGCACCCGGCGTGAGCAGGAAGCGGCCATCGCCCGGGTCGATGACTTGCAGGCGCAGATCAACAACGCCCAGTTCGAGCTGGACAGCACGGTGGTGCGTGCGCCAAGCAAGGGGTATGTGACTCATGTATCGCTGCGCAAGGGGATGATGGCGAGCAAGCTGCCACTGCGACCCTCGATGGTATTCATTCCTGAAGAGGGGCAATACTTTGCGGCCTGGATGCGGCAGAACAGTTTGCTGCGACTGGTGCCCGGCGACGAGGCGGAGGTGGCATTCGACGGTATCCCGGGCAAGGTGTTCAAGGGGCGGGTGAAGAATGTCATCGCCGTGATTGCCGAAGGGCAGGTGCAGCCGTCGGGGAACCTGATCGGCTTCACCGGTTCGCCGCCGGCGGGGAGGGTGCCGGTGATCATCGAGATCACCGACCCGGAGTTTGCCAAGTACAGTGCACAGATGCCGGGTGGGGCGTATGGGCAGGCGGCGCTGTACAGCCAGCACTTTCATCACATTGCAGCGATGCGCAAGATCCTTCTGCGCATGGCGGCCTGGATGAACTACATCTTCCCGTTCCATTGAGGTAGGCAGGAACAACGGTCTTGCCCTGACCTTTGCGGGAGCCGGTCTTGCCGGCGATCGACCGCAAAGCGGTCGAACCCCATCTGGAAGTTGTATCGACCTCTACAGGCTTTGTCGCGGGGCAAGCTCGTCCTGCAAAGGACTGGGCTCGGGTTTGTCGACGGCCAGCGGTTGCGCCACCCAGGACATGAACAGCTCATAGCCAACAGCCAGCAGCACAGGGCCTATGAACAGGCCGATGATGCCGTTGGTGAGCATGCCGCCCAGGGCGCCGATCAGTACCACCGGCATGGGCACGGCGACCCCGCGGCCCAGCAGCAGCGGCTTGAGGACGTTGTCGGAGAGTCCGGCCAGGATGGTCCAGATGGCGAAGATCACAGTGCTGGCGCCCACGCCGTCATGGGCGAAGACGTAGACCACGATCGGCAGGGTGATCAGCAGGACCGGCAACTGGGTAATTCCCAGCAGCAACACCAGCAAGGCCAATACCCCGGCAGCAGGCACGCCCATGATCACCAGGCCGATGCCTACCAGAATCATCTGGATAAAGGCGATGCCCACCACGCCCTGAGCCACGGCACGGATGGTGGAGGTGCACAGTTCGGCCAGCTGTGGCCCGCGTTCAGGGCCGGAAATACGCGTGGCGATGGCAACCCCGGTGCGATGACCGGTTTCGCCCTTGGCCATGATGATGCCCGCGATGATCAGTGCCAGCACAAACACCAGAATGCCTGAGCCGATACCTGCCAATTGAGTCAGCAAGGTCTTGCTCACGCCCTTGAGGTGCGGCGCCACTTGCGACAGTGCCCAGCTCAGGTCGGTGCTGGCGTGTTCCCAGATGCCGTACAGCGGGGCACCGATCAGGGGCCAGTCGCGCACGTTGGCAGGCGGTGGCGGGATTTCGATGACCTGGTCTTCAAAGCCCTGGATACCCGCATGCACCGACTGCGCAATCGAGGTGCCAAGCAGGCTCAACGGACCGATCAGGCAGGCCAGGCCGACGATCACCAGCAGTACTGCCGCCAGGCCATTGCGACCGCCCAGCCAGCCACCCAGGCGCTGGTTCACCGGGTACAGGGTGATGGCCAGGATCACCGCCCACAGCATCAGGCTGAGGAACGGCTTGAAGATATCGAAGCAGAACATCACCAGCACCGCGATCAAGCCTGCGCGGATAAGTACATCTAGCAGTTCCCTGCCGTTGCCAAAGTGGATGGGTCGATGCTCGGCCATGTGAGATTCCTTCCTGATGTTCGAGGGGGTATGTCATTCGCGGGGCAAGCCCGCTCCCACAGGCTAGGGTGGGAGCGGGCTTGCCCCGCGATCAATGCACCGCTGGGCAGCGACTGGCGCCGCCACGGGCTGCCTGGCTGACCTGTTCGGTAAAGCGCTTGATGTTCTGTTGATGGGCCACCACCAGTTCTTCGATGGTGCCGCCCGCCGGGGTCTGGATCACACTGCGGCAATTAAGGGCCCCGGCATCGCTGCCGCCGGCCGCACGCAGGCGCCAGCGGGCATCGAACAAGGCGTACTGCCCCGGCACCGAATCAAATCGCTGCACATCCACCCGCAAGCCCATGCCCGGCTGGGCACTGTTGCTGGAGAACTGGTTGATCAGGGCGTTCTGCAGCTCATCGGCAAGGCTTGCGCCCCACCATTCGGTTTCCAGGATCGCCAGGCTGCTGTTGCTCTGGCGGATCACCAGTTGCGGCCGATCAACCTGGGGCGGCACGCTGATCATCTCCAACTGCACATCAACGCTGTTGACCGGCACCGGCTGCTGGGGGATCAGGGTGTGGTAGTGGATCGGGTCGCTGCGGCAAGCGGCGAGCATCAAGGTCAGGCCCAGTAATGCGAATTTGGTGGCGTGCGCCATGGTCGGTGCTCCTGCAGTCAATTGCGCGACGGTTTCAAGGTGTCAGCCGGGGCATCCTTGGGCCTGCCTCGCAGCAGTGACTCAGGATTTCGGCCCAGGTAGTCAGCCAGTTCACGCAAGGAGCGCGACATGCGTCCCAGCTCGTCGAGGGTCTGGGTCAGTTGCTCACGCTGCGGCGAGTCGTCGGCCAGGGTCGAGTTCGCCGATTGCAGCGTCTTGCTGACTTCCGCCAGCGTGCCCTGAACGCCCGGCAAGGTGCGGTTGTTGAACTGCTGCAAGCCCTTGCGCAGTTCCACCAGATTGGCATCCAGGTTGTTGGCGATGCGCTCGATCGGCAGGCGATTGAGACGGTCGACCATGACTTCGAATTTTTCCTGCAACTGCTCGAGGCTACCCGGTACGGTGGGAATCATGATTGGCCGGGCAGTGGGGTCGAAGGTCACTTTGGGCGCCTTGGGGTCGAAGTCCAGGGCGATGTACAACTGCCCGGTGAGCAGGTTGCCGCTGCGGGCCTGGGCGCGCAGGCCGTTGTCGATGAACATGCCCAGCACCTCGGCTGCACCTTGTTCGTCTTCGGGGTTGTGCTTGAGGGCCTTGAGCAACTTGGTGTGGGCATTGCCCAGGCGTTGCGGGTAGATGACGATGCCGACATTGACCGGAAAGCTGCGTTGCTTGAGGTCAAAGTCCAGGTTTACCGACACCACCTTGCCGATCTCCACGCCAAGGAACTCCACCGGGGCGCCGACCTTCAGGCCGCGCAGCGCCTGGTCGAAGCGCAGGGCCAGGTATTGCGCCTTGCCGTTGGGCGGGGCGAGGGCGGTCTGCTCGTTCTCGAACAGCTCGAACACCTTGTCTTCGCTCGCCACCTGGTCTTCGGGGTTGAACGGCGGGGCGCGAAACGCGATACCGCCCACCAGCAGTGACGACAGCGACTCGGTGCGCACGGCAAAGCCATTGGCACCGGCTTCGACATCGATGCCGCTGGCATTCCAGAAGCGCGTGTTATTGGTGACAAACGCATCATTGGGCGATTGCACGAATACTTCGATGTCCACGCCCTTGCCATCTTTGCTCAGTTGGTAGGACACCACCTGGCCGACGGGGATCTTGCGAAAGTACACCGGCGAACCAACCCCTAGCGACCCCAGGTCGCTAGTGTGCAAGGTAAAGCGCTTGCCTGGCTCGTCGTAGGTGATGGGCGGCGGCATTTCAAGGCCGGTGAAGGATTTTGCCCGGGCACCTTCCTTGCCGGCATCGGCACCAATGAAGTCACCCGAAAACAGCGTGTCGATACCCGACACGCCGCCGGCACCGATACGCGGCCGCACCACCCAGAAGGTGGAGTCCTTGCGGGTAAAGTTTTCGGCGTGCTTGACCAGTTGCACGGTAGCGGTGACGTGTTTCTGGTCATCGCTGAGCTCAACGGTGGAGACCTTGCCGATGACCACATTACGGTATTTGACTTCGGTCTTGTTGGCGGTCAGGCCCTCACCTGTCTTGAAGGTGATCTCGATGGTCGGGCCTTGCTGCAACCAGTTGTGTACCACCAGGGAGATACCCACCAGCACCGCGATAATCGGCACGATCCACACCAGTGAAACGCTGAAGCGCCGGGTTTTGACGGTTGCTGCGCCTGGCACTGGCGGTTCTTCAGTGACTGCTGACTTCATCCATGCGCTCCTTGGGTTCGGGGCTTTCCCAGATCATTCGAGGGTCGAAACTCATCGCGGCCAGCATGGTGAACACCACCACCAGGCCAAAAAACAGAATGCCCGGGCGCGGTTCGATGTCGCCCAGGGCCTGGAACTTGACCAGTGCGGCGACCAGCGCCACGACAATTACATCGAGCATTGACCAGTAACCGATCAGTTCGACGAAACGATAGAGTTTGGAGCGCTCTTTCTGGGCCCAGTCGCTGCCGCGCTGCACGGTGATCAGCAACAGGCCCAGAGCGACGAACTTGGTCGCCGGTACGGCGATACTGGCAATGAAAATGATCGAGGCGATGTCCCAGGCGCCGTGGGCCCAGAACTCGATCACCCCGCTCATGATGGTGCTGTCGTCCGCGCTGCCGAGCATTTTGGTGTTCATCACTGGCAGCAGGTTGGCCGGTATATAGAACACCAGCGCGGCGATCAGGTACGCCCAGGTGCGGGTCAGGGAATTGGGTTTGCGCTCGTGTACCGGGGCGCCGCAGCGCGGGCACTCATGCACGGGGCCTGCGGTGGTGTCGCAGGCCTTGCCGCAGGCGTGGCACAGCACCAGGTTGAGCTCGTTGGCCAAGGGTGGACGGTTCATGGCAGTTCGTCCCACAATTCACGGATATCGCGGCCGGCGACGCGGATGATCAACAGGCTCAGGGCCGCCAGGGCCAACAGGCCGATACCGGGCAGCACATCCAGCAAACCGGCCAGTTTGAACACCGCGACCATGGCGCCGAGCAGGCAGACTTCGAGCATGCTCCAGGGGCGCAGGGTTTCCAGCCAGCGCATGCACCAGGTGAAGCCCGGTGAGCGTTGTCCCGCCAGGGCGTAGGTCAGTACCCAGATCAGCAGCACCAGCTGGAACATCGGCGCGATGATGATGGAGACCGCTGCCACCAGCGCGATAAAGGTGATCGGCCCGGCGGCCAGGGCATGCACCGAGTCCCAGAGGGTGGCGCTGTTGGAAAAGCCCTGCACGCTGATGCTCATCACCGGGTAGAAGTTGGCCAGTATCCACAGCACCGCGGCGGTGAGGGTCAGGGCCAGGCGCTGCTGCAGGTCAAGGCCGTTGTAGCGTTGCAGCACGGCACCACAGCGCAGGCACAAGGCCTTCTGGTGCTTGGCGAGGGGGACCTTGTGGTACACACAGTCGCAATGTTCGCAGATGATCAGTTGATCGGTTTGCAGCATGGTACGCGCTCAGACTGCCGGCGGGGACTAGCTCAATATAGACGGCATGCGGACAAGCTCACGGATTTTTCCCACATCTGCAGCCAGTCGATTGACTTGGGCTATACCTAACTGGCTCGAACCACCCGCACGGAGTGCGCCGATGAAGCCTGTAGACTGTGTTCTTTGCCTGCTGTTGACGGCCCAACCGCTGTTCGCCCTGGCCGAAGAAGCGCCAGCGGCCACTGACGCGCAACCCGTGCGCAACCCCCAGGTGATCGACAAGGTCATCGACATGGGCGAATACCTGCGCAGCCTCAAGGCCTTCAAGGTGACGGCCCAATCCACCCGCGACACGGTGCTGGACTCGGGGCAGAAGATCAAAAGCGAATCGCTCAATGTGCTGCAGGTCGATGGCCATAACCACTTGTATGCCCGCAGTGACGGCGACACCCGAACCCTGGAGTTCTTCTATGACGGCAAGAAGCTGACCCAGTACTCGCCGTACCTCAACTACTACACAACGGTCGATGCGCCGCCCACCCTGGAAGAAACCCTGCACCGCCTGGAGAACTACTACGGCATCCAGATACCGCTCGAAGACCTGTTCCTGTTCGGCCGCGACCAGGCGCAGATCGATGCGATCAAGAGTGCCCTGTACATCGGCCCCTCGACCATCGAGGGCCAGTTGTGCGACCACCTGGCGTTTCGCCAGGACGATGTCGACTGGCAGCTGTGGCTGACGCGCGCCGACAAGCCGCTGCCGTGCAAGCTAGTGATCACCACCCTCAACGAGACGAGCGCGCCCGAATACACCGCCGTGTACAGCTGGAACCTCAAGCCCGACAACAAGAAGGTGAAGTTCACCTTTGCGCCGGGCAAGGGCGATGTCGCCATTCCACTGAAAAAAGCCAGCGAGTAAGGGAGCGCCGCCATGTTCAGGATCGCCTCGTACACCGTGCTGTTGTCGCTGTTGAGCGTGTCGCTGCTGACCTTCCTGCCGGTGCCGGAGGCCGATGCCGGTCCCCGCGCCATGGGTCACGCCCGGGCATCGGTGAACCGTGCTCCGCCCCGGGGCGCACCGCATGCACAGCGCATCAATACCCGCCAGAATGTGTCGGGCAACCGTGTCAACAGCAACCGGCAAGTCCATACCAATCGCCAGGTCAACAGCAACAACCGTCACGTCAACGCTGGCAACCGCGCCTACGTCAACAATGGCACGCGCAATGTAAACATCGACAACCACCGCGATGTCGACATCGATGTCGATGGTGGTGGACGCTACGGTTATGACGATGACTACCACCCGATCGCGACTGCCGCTGCCGTGACTGCGACGGTCGTGGCCACCTCAGCGGTGGTCGGGGCGATCTTCCGGCCTTCGCAGATGCCGTCCGACTGCGTGCAAGTGATGCGCTACAACACCGCCTACCTGCAATGCGGATCGACCTGGTTCCAGCCGCAGTACCAGGGCAGCAATGTCACTTACGTGGTGGTCGATGCGCCATGAAGGGCATAGAGTACAAATGTACTCCTTGCGCTGTTTACACATGACGTAACGATTACCAGGGTGTAACTCTTCCCACGGGGCTAAGCTTTTTTTCTTGCGCTGTCTTTCGCACAGGAGCCTTGCCATGCCCACCCGTCGCGATTTTCTGGCGGCCAGCGCCGCCCTGGCTGCCGGTGTCGGTTGCCTGAGTCTGTCTGCTTTCAGCTTTGCCCAGATCGCCAGCGGCGTCATGCTCACCCGCAAGATTCCGGCCAGTGGTGAAGCACTGGCAGCGATTGGCGCCGGCACCTCCGGCAGCTTTGAAGTGGAGGCTGGCTCGCCCGAGTACCAGCAGCTCAAGCAGGTACTCCAGGTATTTTTCGACGGGGGCGGGCAGGTCATCGACACCTCGCCCAACTACGGCGGCGCCGACGCGGTGCTTGGCCAGTTGCTGGAGGAGGGCGGCTGGCGCAGCAAGACCTTCCTGGCCACCAAGATCGCTGCCGACAGCCGCGCCGCCGCCGAGGCGCAGTGGGCCGGCACCTTGCGCAGCCTGCGTACCGACAAGGTCGACCTGTTGCAGATCCACAACCTGCGCGATTGGCAACGCCAGTTGCCCTATGCCCGGGAACTCAAGGCGCAAGGCCTGACCCGCTACGTGGGTGTGACCCACTACATCGACAGTGGCCTGGACGAGCTGGAAGTCATCCTGCGCAAGGAGCCACTGGACTTCATCCAGATTCACTACTCGGTCAACTCACCCGGTGCCGCCCGCACGGTACTGCCGCTGGCCCAGGACAAGGGCGTGGCGGTGCTGATCAACCGGGCGTTCGACGACGGTCGGCTGTTCGCCAAGGTCAAAGCCCAGCCCTTGCCGGCCTGGGCTACGGAACTGGGCGTGGGCAGCTGGGCCCAGCTGTTTCTCAAGTTCGCCATCAGCCACCCGGCGGTGACCACGGTGATCCCGGCCACCAGCCGCCCGGATCGCCAGCTCGACCAGCTCAAGGCCGGGCATGGCCCGCTGCTCAGCGCGGCGCAAAGCAAGCAGTTGATTGCCCAGTTCGCCTAGGGCAAACGACCCATGACCCGGTTGGCAGCCCGTCTGTTCAACGTCCGCGACGGCGAGCTGCCGATCGTGGTGGCAGGGCTTGCGCTGTTCTTCCTGTTGTTCGCCGGCTACTTCATGCTGCGCCCGGTACGCGAGACCATGGGTGTGGCTGGCGGTGTCGAGAACCTGCAGTGGCTGTTCACCGGCACCTTCGTGCTGACCCTGATCGCCTTGCCGCTGTTCGGCTGGCTGGCCTCGAAGGTGCAACGCCGACGCATCCTGCCGTGGACCTACGGTTTCCTGGCCAGCAACCTGCTGGTGTTTGCCGCCGTGTTTGCGCTGCAACCCGACAACCTGTGGAGCGCCCGGGCGTTCTACATCTGGTTGTCGATGTTCAACCTGCTGACCATCTCCCTGGCCTGGAGCGTGCTGGCCGACCTGTTTTCCAGCGAACAGGCCAAGCGCCTGTTCGGCCTGCTGGCCGGTGGTGCCAGCCTGGGCGGGCTGGTGGGGCCGCTGCTGGGCACCGTGCTGGTAGGCGTAATCGGCCATGCCGGGCTGGTGCTGCTGGCCACGGCCTGTTTGCTTGGCAGTATCGTCGCGGCGACCTACCTGCAGCGTTTCAGAGACCGGCATCCCCTGCCGGCAGACACCGAACTGCCCCGTTCGCGGCCCTTGGGCGGCAACCCGTTCGCCGGTGCCAGTGAAGTGTTTCGTTCGCCTTATCTGTTGGGTATTGCGCTGTTTGTGGTGCTGTTGGCCAGTGTCAGCACCTTCTTGTACTTCGAACAGGCGCGGCTGGTGGCGACGCACTTTACCAGCCGCACGGAACAGACCCAGGTATTCGGGTTGATCGACAGCCTGGTGCAGTTCCTGTCGATCCTCACCCAGGTGTTCATCACCGGGCACCTGGCGCGCAAGCTGGGCGTCGGTGTGTTGTTGGTGGCGGTGCCGCTGGTGATGGTGGTGGGGTTCCTGTGGTTGGCGCTGGCGCCGTTGTTTGCGGTGTTCGTGGTGGTGATGGTGGTGCGCCGGGTGGGTGAGTACGCCCTGGTGCGGCCGGGGCGCGAAATGCTCTACACCGTGGTGTTGCCCGAGCAAAAGTACAAGGCCAAGAACTTTACCGACACCGTGGTCTATCGCGGTGGCGATGCGCTCAGTGGCTGGGTCAAGCGTGGGCTGGACGTGCTCGGCGACCACCCGGCACTGGCGATGTTCATCGGCGCTGCCATAGCGCTGGTGTGGGGTTTGACGGGCGCCTGGCTGGGCCGACAGCAACGCAAACGTGAGTAGATTCGGTGGGAGCAACTGTCTTGAACCGCGACACCGGCAATCGGTAGCCGCTGCCGAGGAACGAGGCAGCGGTCGTATTCCAGGCAACTCCAGATGCGCTGCATGCAAGGGCCTTTCGCGGGGCAAGCCCGCTTCTACCGGCGAATACAGTTCGCTGTCTTGATCAAATCTTGAAAAATCCTTGAGTCTGCCTTGAAGAAGGGAATTTAGGCTTGCCTGGTTCTTTTCTTAACCCTCAAAGGAAAACCACGTGAGCACTGTAAAAAATGGGCGTTGCAAACGACTGATCACGACCCTGGCATTTAACGCCACCCTGGCTGCCGGGTGCGCTCAAGCAGAAGTCCCTGCCAGCATCTGGGGCGACACCACGGATGTCTCGTTGGGCCTGGCCGCCAGCTACACGCCTCGTTACATGGGCTCGAAAAACTACACAGCGGCTTTCCAACCCATGCTGCGTATGGAACGCGGCATCTTCTTCCTCGACTCGCTGGAGGGCCTGGGCGTGCAGTGGCAATCGAACACCGGTTTCAGTGCCAGCGCCTCGCTGGGTTACGACTATGGCCGGGCCGACGGCGACAGCAACTACCGCCACGGCTCGGACACACTCAAAGGCATGGGCGAGGTAAGCGGCGCCACTGTGCTCAACCTCAATGCATCCCAGAAAATCACCTCCTGGCTGTCGCTCAATGCGCAAGCTGAGCTGCGCATGGCAGGCGAAACGCGGGGCGACCGATATGCTTTCGGCGCGCAGGCTACCTTGCTGGACAGCGACTACGACACGGTTACCTGGCGCGTCGATGCACATGCCGGGAGCGGTCGATTCAACCAGACGTACTTCGGTGTAACGCAAGCCCAGAGCGCGACCTCGCGCTTCGCGCTGTACACACCTGACCAGGGTATTTATGCCTATACCACCGAACTGGCGTGGCGCCATGCCTTCGATCAACATTGGTCGACTGCCGCCGTTGTTGAACTTACTCATTACACCGACCAGGTCAGAAACAGTCCGATCATCAGCAAAGAGACGACGACTACCAGCTATGTCGGTGTGAGTTACATATTCTGACGCGCCAGCCAGTATCACGAAGTCGAACGCGATCAAAGCCGATCGGTTAAAGTCGCGACCGCCAAACTTGAATCACCTAGTTGCACGCCGCAGCAAACCACGCTGCGACGAACTGCATTCGCGAGGCCCGTGTGAGCAACCCATTGATTCTGATTGTCGAGGATGAAGCCGACAGCGCGAACATCCTCGAAGCCTATTTGAAGCGCGATTTCTTTGACGTGGCCATTGCCGAAGATGGCCTCAAGGGTGTGGAACTGCACCAGCGGCTCAAACCTGACCTGATTCTGCTCGACATGATGCTGCCCCGGATGAATGGATCCGAGGTGCTCAATGTCGTGCGCAAGCGTGGCAATACCCCCGTCATCATGGTCACCGCCCTGGGTGACGAGCCGGAAAAGCTGGGGGCCTTGCGATACGGCGCCGATGACTATGTCGTCAAGCCCTACAACCCCAAGGAAGTGGTCGCTCGGGTTCAAGCGGTGCTGCGCCGGACACGGGCCAATAGCACGGGTGAAGCCAGGCTTCGTTTTGGCGCGCTGTGGCTGGATCCGTGCAGCAGGACAGTGGGCGTATCCCAGGACGAAGGCATGAGCGCGTTGATCGATCTGACACCCACTGAGTTCAACCTCTTGTCGGTGCTGTTCAATGCCCCGCAAAAAGCATTCAGCCGGGAAGAACTGCTCGAACGGTGCCTGCCAGAAAGCGATGCGCTCGCCAGGGTCGTCGATACACACATCCACAATGTTCGCCGCAAACTTGAAGTTCACGGCGTCAGCGACCTATTGGTGACCGTTCGCTCTATCGGTTACCGGTTCCAGTAAGGGGTAGGCATTGAAACGGCAAGTCAATCTCTGGCAATGGGTCGGTTGGCGCATGGGGCTGATTGCAAGCGGCGCGGTGGTGCTGATGGCGCTGATCATGTGGTCTCGCTTCCTTTGGTGGAACGTTGAAATCCAGTCAAAGATTCCACCTGCTGCCAGGGTTGAGTTGGAAAGGCTATTCGAGAATCCACAGGGGAATGAAGCCGAGCTGTGGGCTTACATGAGTCAGTACTACCACTTCGATGACATTCTTCCCGGCATTACCGGCAATGACTGGTGGACAATCGCGTTTCTGTTGTGTGCAGCCCTGCCCGTTATCGTCGTGACGGGGTTCCTGCTGCTTCGCCCGCTGTCCAGTCGGTTCGTCGACATCGCACATGCCGCGCAGAAAGTTGCCGGAGGTGATCTGAGCGTAAAGCTGCCGCTCAACGAGCAGATGCCGCTTGAGGTTCAACAGCTCAGCTCGGACTTCAACAGCATGACGCGACGCCTGCAGTTGTATGAACAAGAGGTGCAAGCGTCGAGTGCCGTTCTCACCCATGAGCTGCGGACCCCGCTGAATGCAGCCATGGGGCGTGTAAGGGGTATGTTGGATGATGTGTTTCCGGCCAATCCTGAGCAGTTGGGGATGGTGCTGCATCAACTCGAGAACATCAACGTTCTGGTCGACGACCTGCTCCTGTTGTCGCTCGCACAGGCCGGCCAGCTTCCGCTGACGAAAACCACGTTCACCCTCCAGAGTCTGCTGGACGAGCGAATCAACTGGTTCAAACCGTATCTTGCTGCGGTGGGAAGGGACGTCTTTGTTGCGGCGCTGCCCTTCAGGCCCATCCATTGCGACCGAAATCGCATTGGCCAGGTGATCAACATATTGCTGGAAAACTACATCCGATACGCATCCGCCGCCGGTAATCTGGAGATCCGCGGCACAGCGGATCAGCGCGGCATTACGCTCATTTTCAGTGATCGGGGCCCGGGTTTGTCCGGCAATGAGCTGGAACGGGTATTCCAACGGTTTTGGCGGCAAGAACCCTCACGAGACCGTCGCGCGGGCGGGAGCGGGCTGGGCTTATCCATAGCGCTTGCCATCTGTACCGCCCATGGGGGCGCGATCGCTGCTCGTCGCCGTGGCGGCGGTGGCATAGCGTTCGAGGTGTTCTTGCCATATACCTGAGGCGAGTCGAGATCGTTCAAGGCAACGCATACAGCTTGAACAACTTGCGAATGGTCTCGGTAGTGCCGCCCAGGTACGTCCCATAAGCCTGTTCGATCTCTCCGGAGCGATACATCTGGCTCAACACGGTATCCACCAGCAGTCGGAGTTCCTCGTCACTTCGCGGCAGCACCATCGATACAGGCGCATATTCATAGATGTGCTCGAGCAACCTCAACGCCGTGCCATCGTCCTGGCCCGCAAGGAGGTTATTGAGCACCATTCGCTCGGAGAAAAAAGCATTCGCCTTGCCCTGGGCAACCGCGTCGAGCCCGGCAAGGTTGCTCTCGACGGTGATTACCGTGGCAATCACCCCAAGACTGCGCAATTGCTGACGTACCCATTGCTCGCTCACCGCCCCCGACACCACCGCAAAGGTCTGGTTGGTCAAGCCACGGTTGAGCGTGGCGCGCCAGGTCGGACCACTGTGAGCCTGTTGGCCGCTGAGCACGTTGAGCAGCGCCTCGGGTGCATCCTGGCGGACAACCGCTGTAAGCCCTGCCGTGTATACGGGCACTGAAAAGCTCACCTGTTGGCGCCGCTCAAGGGTCGCCACCGTGGGCGTGCAGAGGATATCGACCTGGCCGTTGCGTACAGCGGTGATTTCATCGGCCATCGCCACCGGTTGATAGCGCACCTGCAGCTGCGCAAGATTCAGGGTCGTCTTCACTTGCCCGGCGATCCTGGCGCACAGGTCGATGGCGTAACCTCGGGGTTGGTCACCGTTCTGCGTACTGAAGGGGGCAAAGTCCGGCAAATAGCCCAGGGTCAGGGTGTTGCTGGCCCGAACCCGTTCCAGGGTGTCGGCGTGGAGATACAGCGGCAACAGACTGAGCAAACAGGCCACTATTTTCATTTTCATCGGCGGTTCTCGCTCAAGGCAGCTCGGCGCGTTCGACCGCCGCCTGCTGGATGATGAAACGCTTGGCCAGAAAGCCATACAGCAGATACCCGAAGGCCAGCACCAGGGCACCGCCGAGCACCGCTTCCATGCCGCAGGCATAGAGCGCGTACAGCGAATAGCCCACGGCCACCAGCAACACCACGGTATTGCGGGTGTACACCGCTGGGCTTACCCGGGCTTTGTACATGATCGCCAGCAGGCCGGTGAGGGCGGTGACGTAGGGAATCAGGTTGGTGACTGCCGCCAGGCTCACCAGCTTGCCAAACTGGGCGCTGGCATTGGGCGAGATGGTCGACAGCGCCATTGCCGTCTGCAGCACGCCGCACACGATCATGCCGAGGATCGGCGCGTTACGGGCGCTGAGTCGGGAGAACAGCGAGGGAAACAGCCCCTGGTCAGCTGTCATCTTCGCGGTCTGCGCCAGGGTGAACTGCCAGCCCAGCAGCGAGCCGATGCAGGCCATCACCGCCAGCGCCATGATGATATTGCCGACCAGCGGGTTGAACATCTTCGCGTACACCAGCGCGAAGGGCGCCGATGCATTGGCCAGCTCCAGATTGGGTACGATGCCCTGGATGACCGTGGTCGACAGCACATACACCACCGCAGCGCCCAGCGTGCCGAACAGGCAGGCCAGCGGTACGTTGCGCTGGGGGTTCTCGACCGCATCGGAGGCCTGGGCCGCCGACTCCATACCCAGAAAGGCCCAGAGCGTGAGCGGAATGGTTTTGCCGATGGCCTCCCAGATGGGCAGGTCATTGGGGTTCCAGGCCTGGGCAAGTATCTTGCTGTCGAACCAGAACCAGCCGATCACGCTCAAGCCCGCCACTGGCACGATCACTCCCCAGACGGTAAGGGCGCCGATCTTGCCGGTAATGTTCGGGCCGCCGAAATTGGCCAGGATGGTCAGCCAGATCAGGCCGGCCGTGCCGACGAACAGGGTCGTTGCACTGCTGCCCAGCCAGGGAAAGAACGCCGTCATGTAGCCCACCGCAGAAATCGCCACGGCAACGTTGGCGATCGCCAGCGAGAGAAAATACAGGTAGGAGCAGAGAAAGAAGCCTGACTTGGCGTGGGCCTCCTCGGTATAGGCCGACAACCCGCCTGGCCGGGTGCAGAACACCCCGCACTGGGTGAAGCTGTAGGCAATGGCCATGGAACCGACGGCCGTGACGGCCCACGACAATAGCGACACCGCCCCCAGCTGCGCCATGCTGGTGGGCAGCATGATGATGCCCGAGCCCATCATGTTGACCGTCACCAAGGTGGTCAGCCCGATCAGGCTCATCTTTTTCGACTCGGCCATGCCTTTCCCCAATGCGTGATAAGCGGCTTATTGGGTATAGGCCATGTTGCCGTTGCGCAATGCGTGAGTTGGAGGAAAATTTGGAACGTCCGGGCGCAAGGTTTTTCCTATTGAGAACAGGCAACGGTTTTTCACTGATCCAGCGGAGGTGTTTATGACCGTGTCCATGCAGTTTCAGAACTCCACGCCACCCAGGCCCGAACCTGGCAGCGGCGAAGAACCCGCAGGGGAGACGCCGGATAGCGACGACAACAAGGAGCAATACCCCGACGACAAAGACATGCCGTTGCCCAATGACTGACAAAGACGTTGCCGGCTGAGGAGTGCAGTGATGTCCATAGAACGCACAATCCCCGAACTTGAAGCCTGGTACGCGCAATACGACGATGAAAGCTACCGTCGCGAGTCGCCGGACTTTTACCACAAGGCGCTGATCCGCACCGCCGAGGCCTTGCGTGACGATGGCGCCATCGACTGGGACGATTGGCTGGCACTCAAGGGGCTGGCCGACGAGGTTCATCTCAATGCACTGGGGGACGCCGTGGAGGCCAAGCTCGATGATCCGGATACCTGAGCGATGAAAGCCCTGAAAATCGCCACCTTCAACATCAACGGCCTGCGCGCGCGGCTTCCCAACCTGCTCGATTGGCTGCAGCGCGAACGCCCGCACGTGGTCTGCCTGCAAGAGCTCAAGGCGCCCGACGCGAGCTTTCCTGCCACCGCGTTCGAGGCCCTGGGCTACGGCACCTTGCACCACGGCCAGGCCTCGTGGAATGGCGTCGCCATCCTGGCCCTGGATGCCGAGCCACTTGAGAGCCGACGCGGGCTGCCCGGGATCGACGATAGCCAGAGCCGTTACCTGGAAGCGGCGGTCCATGGGGTACTCGTCGGCTGCCTGTACCTGCCCAACGGCAACCCCCAGCCAGGGCCAAAGTTCGATTACAAGCTTGCCTGGTTCGAACGCCTGATTGCCCATGCCGCGGGTTTGCAGGCCAGTGAGCTGCCCGTGGTGCTGGCCGGTGACTACAACGTGGTGCCCACCGATTTCGATATCTACAACCCCAGGTCCTGGCTCAAGGACGCTTTGCTCCAGCCTGAAAGCCGGGCCTGCTACCAGCGCCTGCTGGACCAGGGCTGGACCGATGCCATTCGGCATCTTTATCCCAATGAGCGGGTGTTTACCTTCTGGGATTATTTTCGCCAGCACTGGCAGAAGAATTCGGGGCTGCGCATCGATCACTTGCTGCTTAACCCGATCCTCGCCCCGCGCTTGAAGGATGCCGGGGTGCATGCCTGGGTCCGCAACGAACCGCATGCCAGTGACCATGCACCGGTATGGATCGAAGTCGGCTAGCGGCTGGCTTCGTAGTGCGCCAGCAGCGGCTGGGTGCTCAGCCCGTGGAGCACGATGCTCATGGCTACCACCGACAGGGTCAGGTTGATGCAGACCGTGGCCAGTCCGGGGCTCAGGCCCTGATTGAGGCTGTAGAACAGGTAGTAGAGGCTGCCGATCCCGCGAATACCGAACCAGCCCACCAGCAGGCGCTGCGGACGATCCAGCAGGGTGCCCCAGGGCAGCAGCAGGGTGCCCAGCGGGCGCAACACCACGAACAGCATCAGGCCTACGACCAGGGCTCGCCAGTCCCAATGGCTGGCCAGGACGATGCCCAGCAACGTCACCAGGAAGACCTCCAGCGCCCGTTCCACCAGATCACCGAACGCCAGCATGTCGCCCATCATGATACCCGCAGCCACTTGTTTGTCCGGCAACTGGCGAGTGTCGCCGTGGGTTGCCTGCTCCGGCGCCAGCTGGTGATGGCCGACCAGCGGCTGCACCAGGTGTTCGGCGGGTACCGGGGCATGGTCGCTGGAGCTCATCTCGGTGCGGCGCAGCCCGAGCCCGGCGGCAAATACCGCGAGAAAGCCATAGGCCTGGATCAGCTCGGCGCCGACATACGCCAGGGCAATCAGGGCCAGGGCCAGGTAGTCGTTGGGCGACAGGGTGCTGTCATCGTTACGGATACGCAACGCCAGGCTCAGGCGCCCGACACCCTGGCCCATGGCGTAGCCCAGCGCCAGTCCGGCGCTGACAGCCCACAGCAGGTCATACAGGGCCCAGTGCAGCAGGGCGCCTGCAGTGGGTTGTGCCTGGGCGATCAGCAGCAGGCCCAACAGCACGAAAGGAAAGGCTACGCCGTCATTGAGCCCGGCTTCACCGGACAGGCCGAAGCGCATGGCATCCTGGTCCTTGGCATCGCTGACCTGCACCAGCGAAGCCAGCACCGGGTCGGTGGGCGCAAGAATGGCAGCAACCAGCAGCGACAACCCCCAGGAAAACTGCATCCACAGGTGCAGCAACAGGCACAGCCCGGCAATGCTTACCAGCATCAGCGGGCCGGCCAGGCCCGCCACCACGCGCCATATGCGCCGGCTGAATACCAAGCGCAGCTTGAGGCCGCACACAAACAGGGAAAACAGCAGGGCCACCTCGGTCAGGTGTTCCATCCAGGGTGCCGCATTGGCCACGTCCAGCTGCAACAAGCCCAGGCCGGCCGGACCGATGGCGATGCCCAGGCCCAGGCACACCGCCGAAGTGGTCACTGGCAACCAGCGCAGGTACGAGGCAGTCAGGGCCAGCGTCAGCAGCACCATGCCCAGCACGGCCACCCACACAATAAAGCTCATGGCGCCACCCCGTGTGCCCGCACGCCGCGTGCGGCTTTGTACATTCGAGGGGCGGCGCAGGTAGGGGTTCAACCTGACCCAGGTCGACCCAACGCCAAGGCGATTCAGGCGCCGGTCGAAACGCGACCTGCCGGTACTTGATTCGGTTTGAACAGATAAGTCCGGACTTCCCGCAGAGCCGGCAAGGGGTCGGCGAAGTCGCGGTTGATCAGGTGCAGGTGCTCGATAGCTTCCAGATACTTGTCGCTGGCTTTGTGCCGCAGGCGCTGGTACTGGGTGAACGTTTCGGCATCCAGTTGCGGGTGGTCGAGCAAGGCAAAGGCCTGGTGATCGAGGTGCCAGGCCTGGTGGAACAGGCGCTGGTTCTGCTTCAGGGCGAACGTGCGGCACGCCTTGAGCTGAAAGCGATGGTGGGCGTCGGACATGGCGGGCTCCTTGGCAAAAGGGTGGCATTACAGATGGGACTGACGCCGCCATTGGGGAGTGCAAAATCAATTGCGTTAAAAACTTTACGCAAACGCACCAAAATAGTGCTGTATTGATCATGTTTTTCGAACGATGACCCACAGACGCGCAAAAAATTCGAGTCGGCGGGAGGCCGCTGGCAGGCGCCCTGAGGCACTTTTTAGCGTTTTGCGGCTCTATTCATCGCCAGACGGCGCCGAACCCCGGCGCCGCCCCAGAACCCAGACCCGGTGCCGATGGTCGAGATTGCCCCTGTTCGTTCCCTGCGAGTGCTGTACCAGCCGTTGCTGGCCGGTGTCTTGCTCCTGTGTGCCAGCGCCTGCAGCCAGCAGCAAGGCCGCGACATCGCCACCCAGTTCAGCCAGGGCAACCCCCAGGAGTTGTTCCAGACCAGCGTCGACCGCATGGCGACACTGGCGATGCGCGACAATCTGCGCAGCCTGTACCTGCTGATGAACAAGTTGTACCTGCGCAACCCCAACCAATGGCGCCTGTCCGGATTTGTCGATGCCACCACCGCCGAACGGCAGATCCGCCAGGCCATCGAGCAGCGCCAGACGTTGCCGCAACTGGGCGAGCGGCGTGACCTGGCAGCCCTGAGCTACGCCCTGAGTCCGGAGTTTCGCGGGGACCGGGCAGGGGCGTTCATCTACGCCATCGGCAGCATGTTGGTAACCGCCCATGGCGGGCGCAGCGAATTCTTCATGACCGACACCATCAACCCGCAGTTTGTCAGCAACGCGGCGCGCAACATTGAAAAGGCTACCTGGATGCTCAGCCAGCGCCAGGATGAGAACGGTGTGTTGCTGCTGTTTTCCAACGAAATGACTGAAGAGGGCAGCAACCTCAGTTTCGCCGTTGAATTCGGCAAGATCGTCGCCCGGCTCGACCTGCTGGCGCAGATGCTCGATGAACGGTACCGGCGCATTGGCCTGAACTACGCGCAAAGCCTGCTGCTGATGAACTTTCTGCCGGTGCAGTAGCAGGGAACTCCTGCCGGGGGAGGAGTATCCTATTTGACGTAGGGACTCTATTTCCGGAGGCACCACCATGCGTCGTCTACTAATCGCTTCTTCGCTTGTTCTCTGCCTGCCTTTCGGCGCGGCGCTGGCCGATGTCGATGCCGGTGATGTCGCCACCTCGGCAGGGGTTTCTGCCTCGCTGTATTCCACCTTCAAGGATGACAAACGGATCATTCCGGCCCGTGACGATGCGTCGTCGTTCATCGCCAGTGGTGGGGCCATCCGTGGGGTTTATCTGGAATCCATGCTGCAGCGGGTTCGTGAACAGAATCCGGGATTGCAGGCCACCGATGAAGATATTGCCCGGGCGATCCTGATGCAGGACCCATTGGGCGCCGAGCGCTGAACCTGTGGGAGCGGCGGTGTGACGGCTCGACTGGCCCCGCGAGAAGCCCATCCGGCTGGCAAACCTGTACAGCCTGGAACACCCATCGCGGGGCAAGCCTGCCCCTACCGTTTCCGGCACATCCCCAGGCCCTTTGCCCCACACCGGATCTACACTTAACGGGCTGCTTCGCCGAAGCAGGTGCAGGATCCGGAGGTCATCATGTTCAGGTTGTCGTCAGTGGGCCTATGTGTGGCGGTTGCGCTGTTCAATGCCCAGGCAAGCGCCGAAACCGTGGTGCCGATGAAGGGCCAGAGTTCTCAGCAAGTCCAATTGGATATGAGCGAATGCCAGAACGTCGCCAATAGCGCGTCGAGCAGTACCTCGACGCCCAGCGGCGGGCGGATCAAGGGGGCGGCCGTTGGGGCCGCCGCCGGGGCAGTGGGGGCGAATGTGCGCGGTAACCAGCACGATGAGATCTATGACCGCGTCGATGATGATGTAAAGCAGGACTATCGGCAGGATCGCGCCAAGCAAACTGCCGCTGCCGGTGCGGTGATCGGTGGCGCCAATCAGCGCCAGGACCGCCGCGAGCAACGCCGCACGAACGAGTCGACCAATGCCACGGCGTACACCAGTTGCCTGCAGGGCAAGGGGTACCAGGTCACCCCCTGACGCTGCAGGGGGATCTACTGCAGGTTACCGGCAACGGCGATAGTCTGCGCGGTGATGTAGTTCGACTCGGGTGAGCAGAACAGATACACCGCGTCGGCCGCTTCCTGCACCGTGCCCGGGCGGCCCAGGGGGTTGCGCTGGGCGAATGACCTGGCTGCCTCCGGGCTGATCCCGACACGGATGTCCCGGCCTTCGATATTCACGGTGGCACCGGCATGGGCGTCGGCGCTGGTCATGCGGGTTTCGATGAAGCCGAAGGCCACGGCGTTGACGTTGACCTTGAAGCGACCCCACTCGCGCGCCAGCGCACGGGTCATGCCGATCACCCCGGCCTTGGCCGACGAGTAGTTCATCTGCCCGGCGTTGCCGTTCAGGGCCGATACCGACGAGATGTTGACCACCTTGCGGAACACTTCCCGTTCCAGGGCCGCATCGGCTTGCGCCTGGGCCTTGATGATCGGGTAGGCGGCACGCAGGATGCGGAACGGCGCGGTCATGTGGCAGTCGACAATGGCGTACCACTGTTCGTCGCTCATCTTCTGGATCACGTCGTCCCAGGTGTAGCCGGCGTTGTTGACAATGATGTCGATGGCGTTGAAGTGATCCATTGCCGTCTTGATGTAGCGCTCGGCAAAGTCCGGTGCGCTGACGTTGCCGTGGCACACGGCGGCCTGGCCACCGAGGTTGCGGATCATCTCGGCGGTTTCGTGCGCGGGGTCGGCGTCGAGGTCGTTGATCACCACGCGGGCGCCTTCGCGGGCCAGTTTCAGTGCGATCTGCTGGCCGATGCCGCGGCCCGAGCCTGTCACCAGGGCGACCTTGCCTTCAAGTTTTGCCATGGGTGTTACTCCTCTCTTATCGGTCTTGTTTACAGGGCGATCACGGCGTCACCGACGATCTTGATTTCGCCGTACTGATTGGTAGTGCGGATCTCGACTCTCAGGCGTTGTTCGCCTTCGGCCTCGAAGCGCTCCACCACCGTGCCGGCACAGGTGATCTGGTGGCCCAGGTGGGTAATGCCGAGAAAGCGCACACCCAGGTCGCGCAGCTGGCGTTGGTCCACCCATTGAGTGACCAGGCGCGCAAGATAGGCCATCGACAGCATGCCGTGGGCGAACACATCGGGCATGCCGGCCTTGCGGGCGTAATCGACGTCGATATGGATGGCGTTGTGATCCCCCGAGGCGCCGGCGAACAGCGCCAGGGTGGTGCGGTTGATCGGGGCCAGGGTCAGGGCCGGCAGTTGTTCGCCGACCTGCAGGTGTTGCAGCGCTGGGGTAGTCATCTGGGTCTCCGCTTCAGCTGTTGCGCTGTACAAGGACGCTACGAAGGTCGGCGACATGTTCGCCGTGCTGGTTGGTCACGCGGGTTTCGCGCACCACGAACTCAAGGGCGCCGCCTTTTTTGTCGTAGATGTCGGCAATGCGTACTTCAAAGCGCAGGGTGTCTCCGGCATAGGCCATGCGGTGGTACCGGAACGATTGTTCGCCGTGCAGGATGCGCGCGGTGACGATGCCCAGTTCGTCGCGCCAGGCGTTGGACGGGATCTGGAACTCCAGCGAAAACAGAAAGGTCGGCGGCAGCGGCAGGGTCGGGTGGCCGGCATCGCGGGCGACCTGTTCGTCGAAGTAGACCGGGTTGGTTTCACCGGTAGCTTTGGCGAAAAAGCGCAGTTGCCCAGCCTCGGCCGTGGCCTCGAAGGCGGGTAGTTGGCGGCCGATGTGTTGTTTGTCGATCATCGAAAGGCTCCTTGGGGCAGGCCAGGTCAGTGTCTCTGGTACACGGTGACCACGCAGGCACCGCCCAGGCCGAGGTTGTGCTGCAGCGCCGTACGCGCGCCTCGTAGCTGACGCTGATCGGCGCTGCCGCGCAGTTGATGGGTCAGCTCGTAGCATTGCGCAAGGCCGGTGGCGCCCAGAGGGTGGCCCTTGGAGAGCAGGCCGCCGGATGGGTTGGTGACCCAGCGCCCGCCGTAGGTGTTGTCGCCATCGTTGACCAATTGCTCGCCGGCGCCTTCGGCGCACAGGCCCAGGCCTTCGTAGGTCAGCAGTTCGTTCTGGGCAAAGCAGTCGTGCAGTTCGATCACGTCGACGTCCTTGGGGCCGATGCCGGCCTGGTTGTAGGCAATGTCGGCGGCCATGCGGGTCATGTCGAAACCCACCACGCGGATCATGTCGTTGGCGTCATAGGTGCTGGGCAGGTCAGTGGTCAGGGCCTGGCCGGCGATCAGCACGTCGGTGCGCAAGCCGTGCTTTTTCGCGAAGGCCTCGGAGACCACGATGGCGGCCGCCGCGCCGCAGGTGGGCGGGCAGGCCATCAAGCGGGTCAGCACACCCTCCCAGAGCATTGGGGCGGCCAGCACGTCTTCGGCGCAGACCACATTGCGAAACACCGCCAGCGGGTTGTTGGCCGCATGGCGACTGGCCTTGGCGCGGATCTTGGCGAAGGTGGCCAGTTGAGTGCCGTACTTCTGCATGTGGGCATGGCCGGCACCGGCGAACTGACGAATGGCTGTGGGCAGCTCGGGCATGCCCACCAGCGCATTGGTCAGTTTCAAGGCGCGCTCGGTGGCCGGGGCGCGGTCGGTCCAGGCCGACTTCAGCGCGCCGGGGTTCATCTGCTCGAAGCCAAACGCCAGGGCGCAGTCCACCGCACCGCTCTGCACGGCCTGGCGGGCCAGGAACAGGGCACTGGAGCCAGTGGCGCAGTTGTTGTTGACGTTGACCAGGGCAATGCCGCTCATGCCTACCCGGTACAGGGCTTTCTGTCCGCAGGTGGAGTCGCCGTAGACATAACCGGCGTAGGCTTGCTGGAGGTGCTTGAAGTCCAGGCCGCAGTCGGCCAGGGCCAGGCGGATGGCCTGCTCGCCCATCACATCGTAGGGTTCATTGGTGCCAGGCTTTTTGAACGGGATCATGCCCACGCCAGCCACGAATACCTTGCTGCTCATCGTATGTTCCTTGTTGTTTTTCCGAGGGTCAGAGCTTGCGCGCGATCAGTTCGCGCATTACTTCACTGGTGCCGCCGTAGATGCGGTTGACGCGCATGTCGACAAAGGCCCGGGCAATCGGGTACTCGAGCATGTAGCCGTAGCCGCCATGCAGCTGGACCATGTCGTCGATGCAGCGCGACAGGGTTTCGGTGGTGTGCAGCTTGGCAATCGCTGCCTCTTCGAGGGTCAGGCGCCGGCGCATGTGCTCGCCCAGGTAGTAGTCGACCATCACCCGCAGGGCGGTGGCCTGGACCTTGATGTCGGCGAGCTTGAATTTGCTGTTCTGAAAGTCCCACACGGTCTGATTGAAGGCCTTGCGCTCCTTCACGTAGTCCAGGGTCTGCTCGAGCAGGCGCTCGAGCTTGGCCGCCGCCGACACGGCAATGGAGAAGCGCTCCTGGGGCAGCTCAGCCATCAGGTAGCTGAAGCCCTGGCCTTCTTCGCCCAACCGGTTGGCAACCGGTACACGCACGTTGTCGAAGTACAGCTCGGCGGTGTCCTGGGCGTGCTGGCCGACTTTCTCCAACTTGCGGCCGCGCACAAACCCAGGGCGGTCGGTTTCCACTGCGATCAGGCTGATGCCCTTGGCGCCGGCGTCCGGGTCGGTCTTGCACACCACCACGACCAGGTCGGCAGTCAGGCCGTTGCTGATGAAGGTCTTGCTGCCGTTGATCACATAGTCGTCGCCCTCGCGCACAGCGGTGGTGCGTACCGCCTTGAGGTCGGAGCCGGTGCCAGGTTCGGTCATGGCAATGGCCAGGATGATTTCGCCAGCGCACACGCCGGGCAGCCATTTGCGCTTTTGTTCTTCCGTGCCGCAGCGGTTGATGTAGGGGGCGATGACGTCGGAGTGCATGCCAAAGTACGGGCCGCTCACACCGCAACGGGCGAACTCTTCGTTGAACACCGCGCAGTGGCCGAAGTCGCCGCCACCACCACCGTATTCGGTAGGCAGGCTGATGCCCAGCAAGCCTTCACGCCCAGCCTTGAGCCAGGTCTCGCGGTCGACCTGGCCGGCCTTGTCCCAGGCGGCCTGGCGCGGCAGGCATTCGCGCTCGAAAAAGCGGCGCACGGTGGTGCGGAACATTTCATGGTCTTCGCGCAGAACGGTTCGGGCAATGTGCACGCAGGTCTCCTCAACATGGCAGGCCCCTTGGGCCGGGCGTGAGGATTACGATAGGCGTGGGGCTTTGGCCAAACGCCACCCGAGGCGGGTGGCGGGGCCAGAAACACGGTGTGGACGAGGGGGTGTCGCTCAGGCGGGGGGCGAGTTGCTGTCGCTGGCTTGCAGGTCACGCATACGGGCGACGGCTTCATCACGGCTGCTGACACCCAGCTTGCTGTAGATATGGCTCAGGTGCCATTTCACGGTCTCAGGCGACAGCCCCAGGGCGCGGGCGATTTTCTTGTTGGGCAACGCTTGTGCAAGCAGATGCACCACTTCGAGCTCACGCTCGCTCAGCGGATCGATGCCGAGCGCAGCGGGCTTGCTCGGCGCTGCGCTGGAGGGCTTGTCGGTGGCAACTGCAGGGGCGGCGTCTTGCGCGGCCTGCAGGCGCTCGACATAGAACGCCAGCACCGGGTCAAGGCTTTCCCGACTGGCAACGGCGTCGATCAGTGCCATGCCCTTGGGGTGGGCGTCCAGCAGGCTGCGCAGCAGGCCGAAGCGTTGGCCGCGGCGCAGCGCTTCGAGGATTTTGTCCCGTGCGAGGTCCTGGTTGCCGCGCTCGGCCTCGACCACCGCGGCAAGCACGAGCAAGCGTACGGTGCCCAACTGGCGGCGGTGCCGTTCGCAGGTGCTGATCAGTTGATCAAGACGCACCGCCGCACCCTCCAGGTCTCCCTGGGCGAGTTGCCAGCGCACCCGGGCATTTTCACTGAGGATATGAATTTCCTTGAGCGCCGTTTGCCCTGCATCCGGGTGGCGGGCGTCGAGGGCTTCGAGGCGGGTGAGCTTGGTTCGTGCCGCCGCGGTTTCGCCGAGGATCAGCAGCCAGCGCACCTGCCAGGTCAGGCAATAAGCCTGCAAGCGGTCCAGGCCCAGCTTGGTCGCGTACTCATCCAGGCGCTCGACGAAGGCAAAGGCCTCCTGCTGGTTGCCCGCCAGCCATTGCACGTTCCACAGCACCTGAAGCACGCGCAACACCGAATCGGGAATCGACACCCTTTCGAGGATGTCGACCCACCCCGAGAGCAAGGTGAACGCCTCATCCACCTGATTGGTTTCGTAAAGTACTTCGCCGAGCAGGGCGGCAGACAGGTAAGTGGCATCGGCGCCGGCCTTGCCGCACTGGCCGGACTCATGCAGCACCTCGCGATAGACCCGTTCGGCCTGGGGCATCTGGCCCTCCAGCGCCAGGCTCAACCCCACCATGCACCGTCCTTGCAGGCTGCCGGCGGTGGTGCCGAGCAGGGGCATGCCGTTGACCAGCAACACCGGTCGCTCAACCTGTACCTGGCGGGCCATTTCGTAGTCGCCACGGTGCATGTACAGCCAGGACAGGATATTGGCGCAGGAGCCGATGGCAACGCTGTCGCTGCCCGCCGGCGGGTCGAGCAGTTGCGGCAGGACGGTCATGGCCGCTTCGGTGTCATCGCGCTGCAGGGCCAGGGAAGCACGCAGCAACGCCAGCATGAAGCGGTCGTGTACATCCTGCCAGGGGATATCGCGAGTCAACTGCTCCAGGCTTTCGGCGCAGCCTGTAAAATTGCGCGCGTAGAGCTGCATCCTTACCTTGATCAGGCGCAGCTTGACCCGCGACTGTACCTGCTCCGCCGGCAACAGGCGCACCAGTTCGATCAGCATGCGCAGATCGCCATGGGCATACAGGCTTGGAGCGTGTTGCTCCACCAGCAGCGCCGCGGCAGTGGGATCACCACCCAGGACAGCATGGTGGACCGCTTCGTCCAGGTGGTTGTGGTCACGAAACCACGTCCAGGCGCGCACATGCACGGCGTGCTGCTCGATCTCGCTGCGCGAGTCGAAGTACGTGAGCAGGGTTTCACGCAGCAGCGGGTGCAGGCGATACCAGGTTTCCCGCCCGGCATGGTCTATCGGAATCAGGAACAGGTTGTCCCGCTCCAGGCGTGCCAACAGTGCGCTGGCTTCGCCGATAGCTTCGGGATGGCCGCTGAGGGTGGCGCACAACGAGGCGCAAAAGCGGTTGCAGACAGCCATGAGCAACAGCAGGTCAAGATCGGTGGGCGACAGGTGGGACAGCACCTCGACTTCGAAAAATCGCGCAAACGCCTGATTGTCACGTACCTGGGGCTGCAAGGACGTGGCCGAAGATGCTGGGCGGTTCTTCTTGCGGCTCACGGCCAGCAACTGCAAGCCGGCCGCCCAGCCATCGGTCAAATCGTGCATCAACGTGGCATCGCGCGCGCTGATCGAGCCCAGTTGCGCTGTCAGGAATTGCTCCGATTCGGCCGGGGTGAAGCGCAGGTCCCGCAGGTTCAGTTCCTGCACAAGGTCCTGGCTGCGCAAGCGTGCCAGCGACAACGGCACGGTACTGCGCGACACCAGCACCAGGTGCAGGTTGGCCGGGGCATAGTCGAGCAACCATTGCAGGGCCTGGTGGATACCCACGTCGGTCAGGTGGTGCAGGTCGTCGAGCACCAGCACCAGCTCGCCGGGGCGGCGGGCGATGCTGCGCACCAGGGTGATGACCGTGCGCTCCACGGCCTCGCTGTCGATACCGCGGCCTTCCAGCCGAGTGGCCTCGCGCACAAGGTCTGGGTCGATCTGGCCCAGGCTTGCCAGCAGGTAGTCGAGAAAGCGCGTCAGCTCATTGTCGTCGGCCGACAGCGTCAGCCAGGCTACCTCGAAGCCCAGCGGCAACAGGGCCTGGCGCCAGGCGATCAAGGTCGAGGTCTTGCCGCAGCCGGCCGGGCCCTGGAGCACAATGCAGCGCTGGCGCCGTGCCTTGAGCATTTGCTCCTGCAAGCGCGGGCGGGAAATCAGCCGGCTGCTGCTGCGAGGCGGTATCAGCTTGGTGCTGACGATGGGCGACTGTGACCGATCAAAGACCTGGCTATCGGCTGCGGCGGACTTGCGGTTGTTGTCCATGGGCGTCCCGCTTGGTTTTTTTTTCAAGCATGCACTGAATCTATCTCAATGTAACCCGGTGCTTGAAGCCCGATACCCCGGGGAGCGCCATCGCCACCCGATCCGGGTGGCGATGGTGCGGGGCTGCGTTGTTCTACTGAAAACAACAAGAACACCATGCCCCGCAGCGCAGGAGCTCGCCCATGGCCATACAGTTCAAGATCAACGAGCACGTGGCGGTCATTACGCTCGATGGGCAATTGCCGGGCAACACCCTGAGCGTCAGCGACCTGATGCACTTGCGCAAGACCCTCAGCGCCTGCCAGGACGATGAGCAGGTACGCGTGATCGTGCTCACCGGCGTCGGCGAGCGGGCCTTCTGCTGTGGCGTTACCCCGAGGGAGGTGCTGCGAACGTCGCCAGGTGGCATCGCTGGCGCACTCAAAAGCCGCGACACTGAGGCCGAGGAGGGCGGTCATGCACGGCTGCCGGACCTGACCGACCTGGAGATCTGGAAGCCGATCATCGCGGCAATCAATGGCGCCTGCCTGGGGGCCGGGTTGGAACTGGCGCTGCAGTGCGACCTGCGCATTGGCGTCGCCCACGCCAGTTTTGGTTTGCCCCAAGTGCGCGAGGCCACCATTTGCGCTGCCGGTGGCGTGCAGCACCTGCTGCGTGTCATTCCCGCAGCCCATGCCATGAAGGTCCTTCTGACCGGTGAGCCCATCAGCGCCCAGGAAGCCGCGCGTATCGGCCTTGTCAGCGACCTGGTGGCGGGGGAGCACTTGATGCCGATGGCCTTGGACTTGGCCGAGCGCATTGCCGCCAATGGCCCGTTGGCGGTGCAGTCGATCAAGCGCCTGGCACTGCACAGCGCCCACCTCAACCCCCGGGATTTCGCCACCCAGGCCCACCTGCACTGGGGCTTGCTGCGCGACAGCCAGGACCAGGCCGAAAGCCGCCTGGCCAACGTCGAGCAGCGCCCCCCGCGCTACACCGGCAACTGACCCGCGCTCCTTCGCTACTGCTGTTCAAACCTGACAACAATAATTCCCAGGAGAGTTCCATGTACCTCACCCAAGGGCTGCACCGCATGCTGCAGCAAAACCCCGATGCCCTGGCCACGGTGTTTCGCGAGCGCCGCCACACCTACGCCCAGTTGGCCGCGCGGGTGGCCCGCCTGGCGGGCGCCTTGCAGCAACTGGGCATGCACACCGGTGACCGCGTCGGCATGCTGGGTTTGAACAGCGACCGCTTTCTGGAGTACTACCTGGCCACCTGGTGGGCCGGCGGTGTGGTCAATCCGGTGAACATCCGCTGGAGCGTGGCCGAGATTGTCTACTCGCTGGATGACTGCGATACCCGCATTCTGCTGATCGATGACACCTTTCTGCCAATGGCCGAGGCGATTGCCGCCAGCGCCAAGGTGCGACCGCTGTTGATCCATGTCGGCGACGGCCCGGCGCCTGCAGGCATGCTCGGCTATGAGCAACTGATTCACGAAGCCGTACCAGTGGACGACGCCTTTCGCGGTGCTGACGACCTGGCCAGCATCCTCTACACCGGCGGCACCACCGGCCGGCCCAAGGGCGTGATGCAATCGCACATGAACCTGTGGTCGGCGGCGGTGGCGCGTGCTGCCGATGTGCCGGTGCCGGCCGATGCCCTGAGCTTGCATATAGCGCCGATGTTCCACCTGGCGGCATTGTCACGGGTGATCCTGATCGCGCTGGTCGGCCTGCCGAGCTACTTCGTGCCTGCCTTCGATGCCGTGGATGTGATGCGCACCATCGCCCGTGAACGCATCACCGACATCCTCATCGTACCGACCATGCTGCAAGCCTTGATCATGCACCCCGAGTTTTCCCGGCATGACCTGAGCTGCCTGCGCGACCTGACCTATGGCGCATCGCCCATCGCCGTGCCCTTGTTGGAACTTGCCCTCAAGGCCCTGCCGCAGGTCAGGTTCACCCAGGGCTACGGCATGACCGAAGCGGCGCCACCGATCTCTGCCAACGGTCCGGAAAACCATGGCCCCGAAGGCATTGCCAATGGCCGCCTGCGCTCGGCCGGGCGGCCCGGGCTCGGGGTCACGGTGCGGATTGTCGACGAACACGACAACGAGGTGCCCTGCGGCACGGTGGGTGAGGTGGTAGTACGCGGACCGAACATCATGCTCGGCTACTGGAACAAGCCTGAAGAAACCGCCCAGGCACTGCGCGGTGGCTGGATGCACACCGGCGACGGCGCCTACATGGACACGGACGGCTTTATCTATATTGTCGACCGCTTCAAGGACATGATTGTCAGTGGTGGCGAAAACGTCTATTCCGGCGAGGTGGAAAGCGCCATCGCCAGTCATCCGGCAGTCGCTGCGTGCGCGGTGATCGGCATTCCCTGTGCCCAATGGGGCGAGGCGGTGCATGCGGTGATCGTGCTCAAGCCGGATACCTTGGCCCGCGACGCCGACATCATCGAGCATTGCCGCCGCCAGATCGCCGGCTACAAGACCCCGAAAACCGTCGAATTTCGCGCCACCTTGCCGCTTTCCGGTGCTGGCAAAGTGCTCAAGCGCGACCTGCGCGAGCCGTTCTGGGGCGGCAAGGACCGTGGGGTGAGCTGACGCCATGTACATGACTCAATGCCTGCACCGCACCTTGCAGCAAACCCCCGAACACCTCGCCACCTGTTTCGGTGAGCGGCGCCAGACCTACCGCCAGTTCGTCGAGCGCGTCGCCCGCCTGGCCGGTGCCTTGCAACGCCTGGGAATGGCGCCGGGCGATCGGGTCGGCATGCTGGCGCACAACAGCGACCGCTACCTTGAGTACCTGTTCGCCGTCTGGTGGGGCGGTGGCGTGCTGAACCCGGTGAACAGTCGCTGGAGCGTGGCCGAGATCGTCTATTCCCTGGACGACTGCGGCACCACCATTCTGATTGTCGATGAACATTTTGCCGGCCTGGCCGGAGAGATCTCTGCCCTGGCGCGCACCCCACCGCAGTTCATCTACGCAGGCGACAGCGAGGTACCGTCAGGAATGCACGGCTTCGAGCGACTGATCGCCGACACGCCACCGGTGGAGGATGCCGGACGCGGCGGCGATGACCTGGCCTGCATCCTGTACACCGGCGGCACCACCGGCTTTCCCAAGGGGGTGATGCAGTCGCACCTGAACCTGTGGTCGGCCTGCATGCCACGCATGGTGGACATGCCGCCGATTGCCGGCGGGCGGCTGCTGCAAGTGGCACCGCTGTTCCACGTGGCTGGCATGGCGCGGGCGCTGATCCAGTTCATGGCCGGTGAAAGCCATGTGCTGGTGGCCAGCTTCGACGCCGCGCACACCTTGCAGGTGATCGAACGCGAGCAGGTTACCGAAACGTTGCTGGTGCCTAGCATGATTCTTGCGCTGCTGGCCCATGCCGACTTCGACCGGCATGACCTCAGCTCGCTCAGGCGCCTGACCTATGGTGCATCCCCAAGTGCCGGCGAGATGGTCGAGCAACTGCTGGCGCGGCTGCCGGACATCGAGCTGTCGCATTCCTACGGCTTGACCGAGGCGTGCCCGGTAGTGTCGAGCAACCTGCCGTGCAACCACACTCCCGAGGCGCGGGCCAGCGGGCTGTCACGTTCGGTGGGGCGTGGCGGGTTGGGCGTACAGGTGAAGATTGTCGACCCCGAGGGGGTGGAGGTGCCGCGCGGCACCGTGGGCGAAATCATCGTGCGTGGGCCGAACATCATGCAGGGCTACTGGAACAAGCCCGAAGAAACTGCCAGGGCCTTGCGCAATGGCTGGTTGCACACCGGCGACGGCGCCTACATGGACGAGCAGGGCTACCTGTTCATCGTCGACCGGCTCAAGGACATGATCGTCAGCGGCGGCGAGAACATCTACCCGGCCGAAGTCGAGAACGCCCTGGCCCGTCACCCGGCGGTAGCCCAGTGCGCGGTGATCGGCATTCCCCATGCGCAATGGGGCGAGGCGGTACATGCGGTGGTGGTCTGCAGCCCCGGCGCCCAGGTGGACGAGGCACAGTTGCGTGCCCATTGCCGCCAGTACATCGCCGGCTACAAGTGCCCGAAATCGGTTGAATTCATCCGGCAATTGCCACTCTCGGCGGCCGGAAAGGTGCTCAAGCGGGTGCTGCGCGAGGCTTATGCCGCGCGCCCTGCACGGCCTGTGGACTGACCCGCAAACCACCCATTCGCGCTACCCGATCCGGGTGGCTCAAACACCCACCCGGCTCACTACATTGGGGTTACGAACCAGGCGCACCAGGCCTGGCAACCCACTGGAGATACCGATGCACATCAACCGTACCGTCTACCGAGAAGACCATGAAATGCTGCGTGAAACCGCACGGCGTTTCTTCGAGCGCGAATGCCTGCCCAAGCAGGCGCAGTGGGACGAAGCCGGGCAGGTTGATCGCGAAACCTGGCTCAAGGCCGGTCGCCACAACCTCCTGTGCCTTACCGTGCCAGCCGAATACGGCGGCGGTGGCGGCGACTTCGGTCACTCGGCGGTGCTGATCGAAGAGCTGTACCGCGCTGGTGTATCCGGTTGGAGCCTGGGGGTGCATTCGGACATTGTCGCGCCCTACATCGTGCGTCTGGGCAGCGAAGCGCAAAAGCAGCAATGGCTGCCAAAAATCTGCACCGGCGAAACCGTGCTGGCCGTGGCCATGACCGAGCCGGGCACTGGTTCCGATCTCAAGGCCATCCGCACCACCGCCGTGCGCGACGGTGACGAGTGGGTGATCAACGGCAGCAAGACCTTCATCAGCAACGGCCTGTCGTGCGACATGGTCGTGGTGGTGTGCAAGACCGACCCCAGCGCGGGTGCCAAGGGTTGCAGCCTGATCATGGTCGAGTGCGATCGCCCGGGTTTTCGCCGCGGCCGCAAGCTGGAAAAAGTCGGCCAGGCAGCGGCCGACACCGCCGAGATGTTCTTCGACGAGGTACGGGTGCCGGTGGGCAACCTGCTGGGTGAAGAGAACAAGGGCTTCATGCACCTGATGGAGGAGCTGCCCCAGGAGCGCCTGGTGATTGCGCTGTACAGCGCCGCCAAGCTCGAACGCATGCTTGAGCAGACCATCGAGTACGTGAAGGACCGCAAGGCCTTCAACCAGACCGTGTGGGACTTCCAGAACACCAAGTTCAAGCTCGCCGACATCAAGGCCCAGGCCACCGCGGTGCGCCTGACCATCGACCACTACATCGGCGAGCACATGCGCCGGCGCCTGACGGTGCAAGAGTCGGCCATCGCCAAGCTGCTGGCCACTGAAACCCTGTGCAAGTGCCTGGACGACATGGTCCAGCTGCATGGCGGCTACGGCTACATGCTCGAGTACCCGATTGCCCGGGCCTTCGTCGACATGCGTGTGACGCGGATCTTCGGCGGTACCAGTGAAGTGCTGCGCGAACTGATCGCCCGCCAGCTTTGATTCTTTCTCTATTTTCCAGGTGAGCCCATGAGCGAAAACGTATTGGTGGCCGGCGTCGGCATGATTCCCTTCAGCAAGCCCGGCACCAGCCCGACTTATGTACAAATGGGCGCCGAAGCGGTACGCCGCGCCCTGGCCGATGCCGGCATCGGTTATGAACGGGTACAGGAGGCCTACGCCGGGTATGTCTACGGCGACTCCACCTGCGGCCAGACTGTGCTCTACGAAGTGGGCATGACCGGCATCCCGGTGATCAACGTCAACAACAACTGCTCCACCGGTTCTACCGCCCTGTACCTGGCGCGCAAGGCCATCGAGTCGGGCGCCGCCGATTGTGTGCTGGCGGTAGGCTTCGAACAGATGCAGGCAGGTCCGTTGAAGTCCCACTGGGATGATCGCCCGCCAACCCGTGAGCGCTTCTTGCCGATCCTGCGCGGCCTCACCAACGACGTCGGCAGCGAAATGGCCCAGGCGCTGCGGACCTTCGGCGGCGCCGGGCGCGAGTACATGCAGAAGTACGGCACCCGCATGGAAACCTTCGCCGCCGTGCGCGCCAAGGCCAGCCGCCATGCGGCGAACAACCCCTTGGCGCTGTTTCGCAAGGTGCTCAGCACCGAAGATGTCATGGCCGACCCGGTGCTCTGGCCTGGGGTGATGACCCGCCTGATGGCGTGCCCACCGACCTGTGGCGGTGCGGCGGCAATTCTGGTGTCCGAGCGCTTTGCCCGCAAGCACGGGTTGCGCCGTGACGTGCAGATCCTGGCCCAGGCAATGACCACCGACACGCCCGAGTCCTTCAATTTCGACCAGCCGTCGATGCTCGACTGGGTCGGCACCCATATGACCCGTGCTGCGGCGCACCAGGTGTACGAGAAGGCGGGTGTCGGTCCGCAGGATATCCAGCTATGCGAGCTGCATGACTGTTTCGCCCAGAACGAAGTGATCTGCTACGAGTCGCTGGGTTTCTGCCCGGAAGGCGGCGCCGAACAGTTCGTCAAGGACGGCGACAACACCTACGGCGGGCAGATCGTCATCAACCCGTCCGGTGGCCTGCTTTCAAAAGGGCACCCGTTGGGCGCCACCGGTCTTGCCCAATGCTACGAGCTGACCCAGCAACTGCGCGGCAATGCCGATCAGCGTCAGGTCGAAGGCGCACGCCTGGCCTTGGCCCACAACCTGGGGTTGGGGGGTGCCTGCGTGGTGACCTTGTACGCGAACACCAGCGGCGGCCAGTAATTGTTTCGCTATTTCGGGTGAAAGGACACACCCGTGCTGTGCCGGCACGGACGCACCCCTCAATCCCTAACCGGAGAAACCGCATGACAAGAACAACAATGCGCGGCGTCTTCCAGCCAAGTCTGCTGGCCGTAGCTGTAATGGTTGCCACCTGCGCGGGTCAAAAAGCCCACGCTGTTGAATTCGATATCGGGGAAATCCAGGGCAGTTTCGATTCGGCGCTGTCCATCGGTGCCAGCTGGTCGACCACCGACCCGGACTCGAAATTCATTTCCAACTTCAACGCCCAGGGCAAGTCCGGTGAGTCGTCGTCGCGCACCACGGACGACAACCGCCTGAACTTCAAGAAGGGCGAGACTTTCTCCAAAATCTTCAAGGGTGTGCATGACCTGGAGCTCAAGTACGGTGACAGTGGTGCCTTCGTGCGCGGCAAGTACTGGTATGACTTCGAGCTGATGGACGAGCACCGGCCGTTCTATGACATCGACGACAGTGGACGCGACCGTGCGGCCAAGTCGTCCGGGGCAATGTTCCTCGACAGCTTCGTGTACCACAACTATTCCATCGGCGATCAGGTTGGCAACGTGCGCCTGGGCAAGCAGGTGGTGAGCTGGGGCGAGAGTACTTTCATCGGTAACTCGATCAACAGCATCAACCCCATCGACGTGGCGGCCCTGCGCCGTCCGGGGGCGGAAGTGAAGGAAGGCCTGATTCCGGTCAACTTGCTCTATGTCTCCCAGGGCCTTGCCGAGAACATTACCGCCGAAGCGTTCTACCAGCTCGAATGGGAGAAATCGGTAGTCGACAACTGCGGCACCTTCTTCGGCAATGACGGTGTGCCGCAGGGCTGCAACGATCGCCTGGTGATCGCCGGTCTCGACCTGCCGCCGGGCGCTGCGCAGAACACCGGGGGCCTGGCGGCCATCGCTGCCGGCCTTGACGATGCCTACATCCCGCGGCTCAAGGACGACGACGCCCGCGACAGCGGCCAGTACGGCCTGGCCTTGCGCTGGTTCGTGCCGGAGTTCAACGACACCGAGTTCGGTGCCTATGCCATGAACTACCACAGCCGCAACCCTTACCTGAGCATCAATCAGATGAGCAGCGCCGCAGGCGGCGTGGCATCGGCACGCAGTGCCCGCTACTTCATCGGCTACCCCGAGGATATCCGCCTCTACGGCCTGAGCTTCCAGACCAACGTCGGCGGCGTGGCACTGGGCGGCGAGGTCAGTTACCGGCCCAACATGCCGCTGCAATTGAATACTGCCGACCTGCTGTCATCGGCAACCTTTGGCGCCACGTCGCCCCTGATCACCACCGGCTTTGCCGGCCGCACCCTGGGCGCCGAAGTCAATGGCTACAAGCGCATGCCGGTGACGCAGGCGCAGGTAACGGCCACACAGTTCTTCGACCAGGTGCTGGGTGCCAGCCGCCTGACTGTGGTGGGAGAGGTTGGCTACAACCACATCAACGGCCTGGGCAAGGCCGACGGCAGCGACCTGCGTTTTGGTCGCAGCCCGGCCTTCGGCTCCGGTGAACTGCCTGGCGCGCTGGGCCTGGCCACCTGCCAGGGCAGCGCGGTGGGCACGCCAACGGCCAGCAACCCGGCCCAGGAGTGCAATGACGACGGCTTCTATACCAGCAACAGCTGGGGCTATCGACTGCGCGGCAAGCTCGATTACCAGAACGTGATCGCCGGTATCAACCTGTCGCCCAACCTGGCCTGGTCCCACGACGTGCAGGGCTATGGCCCCAACTTCGACGAAGGCTCCAAGGCTGTCAGCGTCGGCGTGGATGCCGAGTACCAGAACACCTACACCGCAAGCCTCAGCTACACCAACTTTTTTGGTGGCGACTTCAACACCAACATCGATCGTGACTTCCTCGCCCTGAGCCTGGGCGTGAACTTCTGATGCAACCCTGCCAGAGGAACCTCAACATGAACGCACGTTTCATTCTGCACGTTGGCGCATTGAGCCTGTCGCTGCTGGCAAGCAGTGTGATGGCCGCCGTTTCGCCCCAGGAAGCCGCTCAACTGGGCACCACCCTCACGCCGCTGGGCGCCCAGAAGGAAGGCAACGCCGAGGGTAGCATCCCGGCCTGGACGGGTGGCCTGAAGCCTGGCGCAGCGCCGTTGGACAACGGCTTTCTGGGTGATCCGTTCGCCAGCGAGAAACCGCTGATGGTGATTACCGCCGCCACTGCCGAGCAGTACAAAGACAAACTCACCCCCGGCCAACTGGCGATGTTCAAACGCTACCCGGACAGCTACAAGATCCCGGTGTACAAGACCCAGCGTACGGCTGCCTCGCCGCAGGACATCTACGACATTGCCAGGAAAAGCGCGGTGACCACCGAGCTCACCCCCGATGGCAACGGCCTGGTGAACTTCGCGCAGACTCGCTACTACCCGTTCCCGATTCCCAAGAGCGGGGTGGAGGTGTACTGGAACCATACCAACCGCTACCGGGGCGGCAACATGAGCCGTGAGGCGGCGCAGGCGGCACCGCAAACCAACGGCTCGTACTCGATTGTCGAGTACGACGACACCCTGGCGTTTCCGCAACTGATGGGGGACGTCAAGCCGGGGCAGGGTGACAACATCCTCTACTACTACAAACAGGAGATCACCGCACCGTCGCGCATGGCCGGCAGTGTGGTGCTGATCCACGAGACCATCGACCAGGTCAAGGAACCGCGCCTGGCCTGGGTCTACAACGCCGGCCAGCGCCGTGTGCGGCGTGCCCCGCAGGTGGCTTACGACGGCCCGGGCAACGGTTCGGACGGCATGCGTACCGCCGACAACACCGACATGATGAATGGCGCCCCGGACCGCTACGACTGGAAGCTGATCGGTAAGAAAGAGCTGTATATCCCGTACAACAACTATCGGCTGCAGTCGCCCAAGCTCAAGTACGACCAGATCATCAAGCCGGGGCATATCAACCAGGACCTGACGCGTTATGAACTGCACCGGGTCTGGCACGTACAGGCCACGCTCAAGCCTGGTCATCGGCACATCTACGCCAAGCGCGACATGTACTTTGACGAAGACACCTGGCAACTGGCCGAAGTGGACCACTACGACGGCCGTGGCCAGCTATGGCGAGTGGCAGAGGGCTACGCGATGAACGACTACGAACGAGGTTCGCCCAACTTTGCCATGCTCGGCATCTATGACCTGATTGCCGGTCGCTACAACGTGCTGGCCATGACCAACCAGTCCCGGCATGCCACCACCTATGGCGTCAGTGCCAAGCTCAACGACTTCACCCCGTCGGCGTTGCGCAATGCGGGAGTGCGTTGACAGCTGCATCGCGGGACAAGCCCGCTCCCACCGATCCTGCAGCCGCCACCTGATCCGGGTGGCGGCACCGGCTCGCCAATGATCAACCATGCCGCCATTGGCACCCGACAATAACAAGCGAGGCAGCAATGACCGCCATCGACATCCGTTCGACCCTGGAAAAACAGCGAGCGGCCTTCCTGGCCAGTGAACCCTACAGCGCCGAACAGCGTTGCGAGCTGATCGACCGCGCGATCAGTCTGCTGGTCAACCACGAGCAGGACATCATCGATGCCCTGGCCGCCGACTTCGGTCACCGTAGCCCGAGCTTTTCCAAGGGAAGCGATGTGCTCTCACCTCTGGCCACACTCACCCAGGTCAAGGCCGAACTGGCCCAGTGGATGCAACCTGAAGCACGCCAGGCCAAGGCCGGCCAGGCCTGGGTGCAATATCAGCCGCTGGGTGTCGTGGGTATCGTCACCGCCTGGAATGTACCGGGCTACATGGTCTTCAGCGGCCTGGCCGGGGCACTGGCCGCCGGCAACCGGGTGATGATCAAACCCTCGGAATACACCCCTCGCACCTCAGCCCTGCTTGCCCGGCTGATCCGCTCGGCCTATGCCGAAGATGAGGTCGCCGTGGTCGTCGGTGGTCCCGAGGTTGGCCAGGCATTCTGCAGCCTGCCGTTCGACCATTTGCTGTTCACCGGCGCCGGCAGCATCGGCAAGCAGGTACTGCGCGCCGCCGCCGAAAACCTGGTGCCAGTCACCCTGGAGCTGGGTGGAAAATCGCCGACCATTATCTCCCGTTCCGCCCATTTCCAGGAGGCTGTGGCCAAGGTGGTAATGGGCAAGCTGCTCAACGCCGGCCAGCTGTGTGTGGCGCCTGACTATGTATTTGTGCCGCACGAATCGGTGGACGCCTTTATTGCCGTGGCCAAGGCGGTGGTGGCGAAGTTTTTTCCGACGCTCAAGGACAATCCCGAATACACCTCGATCATCAATGCCCGCCACGTCGAGCGATTGCAGCGTTACCTGAGCGAAGCACGGGAGGCAGGCGTCGAGCTGATCGAACTCAACCCCAATGCCGAGGACCTGTGCCACGCGCCGCTCAACAAAATTGCACCGACCCTGTTGCGCAATCCAGGCGATGAGCTGCAGGTGATGCAGGATGAGATTTTTGGCCCGCTACTGCCGATCAAGCCCTATCACAGCATTACCGAGGTGATTGCCCACATCAACGCGCGCCCACGCCCCCTGGCGCTCTATTACTTCGGCCATGACGCCGAGGAAGAAGCCCTGGTACTCACCCATACCTGCTCAGGCGGTGTGACCCTCAACGGCGTGCTCAGCCATGCCAGCACCGAAGGCCTGCCGTTCGGCGGCGTCGGCCAGAGCGGTATGGGCGCGTATCACGGTATCGACGGTTTCCGAACCTTCAGCCATGCCAAGGCGGTGCTGCGTACCGCGCCGACTGTGGCCTGAACCTTCACCTTCCAATCAAGAGAACTGCCATGAAAGCTGCCGTATTCCATCAGGTTGGCGCCCCGCTGGTAATCGAAGAAGTGGGCATCAGCAAACCGGGCCCTCGTGAGGTTTTGATCCGTACCCGGGCCGTGGGCGTGTGTCATTCGGATCTGCATGTGATCGATGGCGCATTCCCGTTTCCCGGCCCGCTGGTGCTGGGGCATGAAGCGGCCGGCGTGGTCGAGCAGGTCGGCAGTGAGGTGCGTTCGGTGAAGCCGGGCGATCACGTGGTGACGTGCCTTACGGTGTTCTGCGGCCACTGTGAACATTGCGTGACCGGCCACCTGGCCCGCTGCGTGTCCCCGGAGACCAAACGCGGCGCAGATGAAGAGTCGCGCCTGACCTACGTGCAACAGCCGATCCCGCAATTCGTCAACCTGTCCGGTTTTGCCGAGCAGATGCTGGTGCATGAGAACGCCTGCGTGGCGATCCGTCGCGACATGCCGCTGGACCGTGCGGCATTGCTCGGTTGCGCGGTCACCACCGGCACAGGCGCAGTGTTCAACACCGCCAAGGTACGCCCCGGTGAAACCGTGGCCGTGATCGGCTGCGGCGGGATCGGTCTGGCTGCCATCAATGGCGCCGCGCTGGCGGGGGCAGGGCGGATCATTGCCATCGACATGCTCGACGCCAAGCTGGAGCTGGCTCGCCAGTTCGGCGCCACCGATGTAATCAACGCCAAGGACGGCAACGTCGCCAAGCAGGTGCTGGAACTGACCCGTGGTGGCGTTCACCACGCCTTCGAATGCATCGGCCTCAAGCAAACCGTCGAGCAGGCCTTCGCCATGCTCGCCCGTGGCGGCACCGCCACGGTGATCGGCATGCTCAAGCCGGGCCTGAAAATTGAAGTTGACCCGCTGCAACTGCTGCACGAACGACGACTCCAGGGGTCGCTGATGGGCTCCAACCGCTTCCCGGTGGACATGCCGCGCCTGGTGGATTTCTACATGGCCGGCAAACTCAAGCTCGACCAGATGATTTCCCAGCGTATCCGCCTGGACCAGATCAACGAGGCCTTTGATGAACTGCGCCGTGGCGAGCTGGCCCGCTCGGTGATTCTGTTCGACTGATGGAGTGGATTGATGGACATTGAATACACAGTGCCCGAGCAGGCTTTTCGCGAGCAGGTGCGGGGCTTTTTGCGTGAGCGGCTGCCCACCGAGCTGTCGGATAGGATCAGCCAGGGCAAGCGCCTGAGCAAGGCGCACCAGGTGCAGTGGATGCAGATCCTCGACCAGCAGGGGTGGTTGGCACCGGGCTGGCCGGTGGAGGTGGGCGGCACCGGCTGGAGCGCAGTGCAGAAGCATATTTTCGATGAGGAGTGCTTTGCGGCCGGGGCGCCGAAAGTGGTGTCGTTCGGGCTGAAAATGGTTGCCCCGGTGATCATCAAGTTCGGTACCGCCGAGCAGAAGGCGCGCTTTTTGCCGCGTATCCTCAGCTGCGAAGACTGGTGGTGCCAGGGCTACTCGGAACCAGGTGCGGGCTCGGACCTGTCGTCGTTGAAAACCCGGGCAACCCGGGACGGCGACGTCTATCTGGTCAACGGCCAGAAAACCTGGACCACCCTGGCCCACTATGCCGACTGGATGTTCTGCCTGGTACGCACCGACGCCGAGGCCCGTCAGCAGCGGGGCATTTCGTTTTTGCTGATCGACATGAAGACCCCGGGCATTACCGTGCGGCCGATCATCACCCTTGATGGTGAGCATGAGGTCAACGAAGTGTTCTTCGACAATGTGCGCGTGCCGGTGGCCAACCTGGTCGGGCAGGAGAACGAAGGCTGGACCTGCGCCAAGTACCTGTTGACCCACGAACGCACCAGCATCGGCGGGATTGCCCAGAACAAAGCGCTGCTAGGCCGCCTCAAGCACATCGCCACGCACGAGTTGCGCGACGGTCGCCCGTTGATCGAGGAGCCGTTGTTCCGCGCCCAGGTCGCCGAAGTCGAGATGCAACTGATGGCCGCCGAAATGACCAACCTGCGCACCCTCGCCGCTGCGCAGGATGGCGCTGCACCAGGGGCGGAAAGCTCGTTCCTGAAGATCAAGGGCACCGAGATCCGCCAGGCCATCACCTACCTGATGAGCAAGGCGGTGGGGCCTTATGCGCTGCCGTTCATTGAGGACGAGCTGGGCTACGGCGATGAGCCGTTGCTGTATACCGAGTACAGCAGCGCAGCCACCTACCAGTACCTGGATGCGCGCAAGGCCTCGATCTACGGTGGCGCCAACGAGATCCAGAAAAACATCATCGCGAAAATGATCCTCGAACTCTAAGGCGCCTTGCTCATGGATTTCAAACTGACACAAGAGCAGCTGATGCTGCAGGACACCACTGCGCGCCTGGTGCGTGACGCTTATGGTTTCGAACAGCGCGAACAGGCACGCAACAGTGCGTGTGGCTTCAGTGCCTCGTTCATGCAGCAGCTGGGCGAGCTTGGCCTGTGCGCAGTGCCATTCGCCGAGGTCTATGGTGGTTTCGGCGGCAGCGGCGTCGATAACCAGGTGGTCATGACCGAGCTGGGGCGGGGGCTTTGTCTTGAGCCTTTTTTACAATCGGTGATTTACGCCGGTGGCCTGGTGGCCCACCTCGGAACCGAGGCGCAAAAACAGGCGTTGTTGCCACAGGTGGGCAGCGCAAGCCTGCAGTTGGCCGTTGCCCTTGAGGAACCGCAGAGCCATTACCAGCTGGACGATGTACAAACCGTGGCGACGCCCGTTGACGGCGGCTGGAGGCTTGAGGGGCGCAAGTCGGTGGTGGTTGGGGGCCAGAGTGCCGGGCTGATCGTGGTGTCGGCGCGCAGCAGTGATGGGATCAGTCTGTTTTTGCTTGATCCGCAGGCGGCAGGTGTACGCCGTCGGTCGTTTGCAACCTTTGATGGGCGTAGGGCGTGTGAGCTTTATCTGGACGGGGTGTTTGTCGAGGCAGATGCGCTGCTGGGCGAGCCGGGCGGCGGCCTAGCGGCACTGCGCTATCAGCAAGGGCGGGCGATTGCGGCGCAGTGCGCCGAAGCGGTGGGCAGTATGGAAGCGGCTTGTGCGCTTACCCTCGACTACCTGAAGACGCGCCAGCAGTTCGGCCAGCCGATCGGCAAGTTCCAGGTGTTGCAGCATCGCATGGTGGATATGCGCATCGAGTTGGACCAGGCCACTTCAATGGCGCTGCTTGCGGCCTGCGTGGCGGACCAGCCTGACAGCGAAGCGCGCAGCCGGACGCTTGCGGCGGCCAAGTTCATCGTCAGTCGGGCCAGTCGATTTGTGGCGGACCAGGGTATTCAGCTGCATGGGGGAATCGGCCTGACCTGGGAGTACATGCTCTCGCACCATGCCAAGCATTTGTTGATGGTGGCGCGGCAGTTTGGTGATGATGACCATCACCTGCAGGTGTTCGCCGAGCTGATGTAAAACGCCACCCGGTAGGAGCGGGCTTGCCCCGCGATAGTAAGCATATCCATTTGCGCTGGTGGCGCTGAATCACCTGTCCGACTTTACGGCGGGTCCCTTTGGCAGTCGCCGGTGTGCCGGCCCAGCCCAAACGGACACCAAAGGCTCGCCCCACCAGGGGCCCTGGGAGGGCTCAACCCTGGGGGTGACAAACCAGGGCGGCGCCGTTGATTTCGGCGCCGTCCGTCGTTTCTTTGCCGTCCGCTACCGCCATGCTGTCGGCCCCCAGCACTGCCGCTCGATTGAAGGCCATGCGCAAGGTCTCGTCGGGATCGCTACCTTGTACGGTGAACATCGAAAGGAGGTTGCAGTGCTGCGATGAAGCGGCCGTCACCAGGTCGACTTTGGCCCCGGCTTCGGTCAGTTGCGTGGAGCAGCCGCCAACGAGCGCTGCGGCGAAGCAGGCGGCGAATGTCATTAGCGCCTTAGGCATGGTCCGTATCCTTTTGATCAGCGGGTCGGCAGCGCCTACACAGGCGCGCTGTACAATGGCCGGACCTATTGTAGTTGCCAAGACCGGCAGGAGCACACATGACAATCGACTGGAGCCACTTCACCCCCTGGACAGCCTTGATGGGCGGCGTGTTGATTGGCGTGGCCGTCAGCCTGTTTGCGCTGGTCAATGGCCGTGTCGCTGGCATCAGCGGATTGCTGGGCAGCGTGTTGCAGCCAGGGAGCGAAGGGCGAGGGGAGAAGGCGCTGTTTGTTCTCGGCGTGCTGCTTTCGCCCTTGCTGTGGTGGTTGTGGGCAGGGCCGGTGCAGGTGGAATTCGAGACCCCTGTGTGGGGGCTGGTCGTGGCCGGGCTGCTGGTTGGTCTGGGCACCCGTTATGCAGCCGGTTGCACCAGTGGTCATGGCGTGTGCGGCCTTGCACGGTTGTCCCCACGCTCATTGCTGGCGACGCTGTGCTTCATGGCCAGCGGTTTTGCCGTGGTGTTCATGGTTCGTCATGTGTGGGGGGCTTGAACATGCGCGGCGTGATGGCGGTGGTGGCAGGGTTGTTGTTTGGTCTTGGCCTGTTGCTGGCCGGCATGGCTGATCCTGCCAAGGTGCTGGGATTTCTTGACCTGGCGGGGCGGTGGGATCCGTCCCTCGGGCTGGTGATGGTGGGGGCGATCGGGGCTGCGCTGGTGCCGATGCAGTGGAGCAAGCGCCACACCCGCTCGTTGCTTGGCCTGCCGATGCGCATGCCGGTTGCCCGGGAACTGGATCGGCGCTTGATCATCGGTAGCCTGGTGTTCGGCGTGGGCTGGGGGATCGCCGGGATCTGCCCCGGGCCTTCTTTGGCCCTGGTGTTGAGCGGGAACTGGCAGGTGCTGTTCTTTGTCGCGGCGATGCTGCTGGGGATGGGGGTGTTTGGCCTGGTAGAGCGGGCGCAGGGTCGTTAGCGGCTACGAGGTCTGTTTCGGGTCGTACGGTTGGCCCGATTTCAGCGCACCCGCCGATTGGACCGGTAGGAGCGGGCTTACCCCGCGATCAATGGTTCAGGCAACACCCATTTCGCTGGCTATACCGGCCTCTCGGGGGGGCAAGCCCGCTCCGACCCTGGGGTCGCGATTTGAGCCGGCTGCCCGTAACCCAGTGGCTACCAGCCCTTGACCCCATGCATGTCCGGTAGTTTGTGAGCGATGCCCTTGTGGCAATCGATGCACGTGGCTTCACCCTTGGCCAGCGAGGTGGAGTGCATGGCCGCCGCGCGTTTGCTCTGGCGGGTGAAGTCCATGAATTCGAAGTTGTGACAGTTGCGACACTCCCGTGAGTCATTGGCCTTGAGCCGCGCCCACTCGTGCTCGGCCAGCTCCCGGCGCAAGGCAACGAATTTGTCGCGGGTGTCGATGGTGCCGAATAGCTTGCCCCACACTTCCTTGGATGCTTGCATCTTGCGTGCGATCTTGTGGGTCCACTCGTGGGGCACATGGCAATCCGGGCAACTGGCGCGCACGCCGGAGCGGTTGGTGTAGTGGATGGTTTCCTTGAGTTCGACAAAGACGTTGTCGCGCATCTCGTGGCACGACACACAGAACTTTTCCGTGTTGGTCGCTTCAAGCGCCGTGTTGAAGCCACCCCAGAAGATGATCCCGGCGATGAAGCCACCCAGGGTCAGGAAGCCCAGGCTGAAGTACACGCTGGGTCGACAGAGGATGCCCCAGTACTCCTTGAGCAGGGCGAACAGTGCTTTCATGGCGACTCCTCAAGGTTTGGCGTTGGCGTCGTCTTGCAGGATCTTGTCGATGGTTTCAAACGTGTTGCCCACCAGCGGTTTCACTTCTTTTTGCGGGACATGGCACTGGTTGCAGAAGTAGCGGCGCGGCGACACCGCCGCCAGTGCCTGGCCGTCGCGGTCCATGTAGTGAGTGATACTGATCATGGTGGCCTGGCTGCGGGCGCTGTTGGCCCGACTGTGACACGACAGGCACTTGTTGCCGTTGATGTCGATCTGGTAGCCGCGAATGCTGTGGGGAATGGTCGGCGGTTGGTCGGGGTAGTTGCGCTCGCGCTTGAGGTCCTTGTTTTCATCGTTGGCAATGACCGGCGCTGGCATGTTCTGGGTCAGGGTGCCGCCGGGGCGGCGCCCGTCCGGCCCGGGTGCGTCGAGCGGGTAGTCGACTTCGGCGGCGATCACCACGCCAATGGCAGCGAGCAGGCACAACGGCAGGATGCGTAGATTCATGACGGTGCTCCTCAGGCCACGCTGATCAACTCGATTCGTATGGCGCATTTCTTGTAGTCGGTCTGCTTGGAGATCGGGTCGGTGGCATCGAGCGTGACCTTGTTGATCAGCTTGTTGGCATCGAAGAACGGCACGAACACCAGCCCGCGCGGTGGCTTGTTGCGCCCGCGGGTTTCGATGCGCGCACGGATCTCGCCACGGCGGCTGATGACCTTCACTTCGCTGCCACGCCGGGCATTCAAAGCCTTGGCGTCGTCCGGGTGCATGTACACCAGGGCGTCGGGTACGGCCTTGTACAGCTCCTCGACGCGCTGGGTCATGCTGCCGGTGTGCCAGTGCTCCAGCACCCGCCCGGTGCTCAGCCAGAACGGGTAGTCCTTGTCGGGCGCCTCGGCTGGCGGCTCGTAGGGCAGGGCGAAGATGATCGCCTTCTTGTCCGGGTAGCCATAGAACTGCACGCCAGAACCGGCCTGGACATAGGGGTCGAGTCCTTCGCGATAGCGCCAGCGGGTTTCCTTGCCGTCGACCACTGGCCAGCGCAGCCCGCGTTCGCTGTGGTAGCGGTCGAAAGTGGCCAGGTCATGACCGTGGCCGCGACCGAACTGGGCGTATTCCTCGAACAGGCCCTTTTGCAGGTAGAAGCCAAACGCCTTGGCCTCATCGTTCTTGAAGCCGGCCTCCAGTTGCTCGACGGGAAACTGGTCGACCTGGCCGTTCTTGTACAGCACCTCGAACAGGGTCTTGCCTTTGAGTTCAGGCGCCTTGGCCAGCAACTCGGCAGGCCAGACTTCATCAGTAGTAAAGCGTTTGGAGAACTCCACCAATTGCCACAGGTCCGACTTGGCATCACCCGGCGCGCTCACCAATTGGTGCCAGAACTGTGTACGGCGCTCGGCATTGCCGAAGGCACCTTCCTTTTCCACCCACATTGCGCTGGGCAGGATCAGGTCGGCGGCCTGGGCCGAGACCGTGGGGTAGACGTCGGAGACAATCACGAAGTTTTCCGGCTTGCGCCAGCCGGGCAATACCTCCTGCATGATGTTGGGGCCGGCATGCATGTTGTTGCTGGCCTGTGTCCAATACACGTTGAGCACGCCATCCTTGAGCATGCGGCTCTGTTGCACGGCATGGAACCCGACCTTTTCCTGGATAGTGCCGGCCGGCAGCTTCCAGATCTTCTCGGCGGTGGCGCGGTGCTTGGGGTTGGTCACCACCAGGTCCGCCGGCAGGCGGTGGGAGAACGTCCCGACCTCTCGCGCGGTGCCACAGGCCGAAGGCTGGCCGGTGAGGGAGAAGGGGCTGTTGCCAGGTTCGCTGATCTTGCCGGTGAGCAAGTGGATGTTGTAGATCAGGTTGTTGGCCCACACCCCACGGGTGTGCTGGTTGAAGCCCATGGTCCAGAACGACACCACCTTGCGCTTGGGGTCGGCATACAGTTCGGCCAGGGCCTTGAGCCGTTCGGCGGGCACCCCGGTTTCCTGGGCGGTGCGCTCCAGGGTGTAGGGCCTGACGAACGCGGCGAATTGTTCGAAGTCGATGTCGCTCCAGGTGTTGGCCTTGTCGGCGTTCTTGGCTTTGGCCTCCAGCGGGTTGTCCGGCCGCAGGCCATAGCCGATGTCATCGGCACCCTTGGCAAAGCGGGTGTGCTTGCTGACGAAATCCTTGTTGACCGCACCACTCTCGATGATGTGATTGGCGATGTAGTTGAGGATCAACAAGTCGGTCTGCGGCTTGAACACCATGGGGATGTCGGCCAGCTCGAAGCTGCGGTGCTCGAAGGTCGACAGCACCGCGACCTTGACCTGCGGCTGACTCAGGCGCCGGTCGGTGACTCGGCTCCAGAGAATCGGGTGCATCTCGGCCATGTTCGAGCCCCAGAGCACGAAGGCGTCGGTGGCTTCGATGTCGTCGTAGCAGCCCATCGGCTCGTCCATGCCGAAGGTGCGCATGAAGCCCATCACCGCCGAGGCCATGCAGTGGCGGGCGTTGGGGTCGATGTTGTTGCTGCGAAAGCCGGCCTTCATCAGCTTGTTGGCGGCATAGCCTTCCCACACGGTCCATTGCCCGGAGCCGAACATGCCCACCGCTTCCGGGCCTTTGTTCTTCAGGGCCTCCTTGAACTTGGCCTCCATGATGTCGAAGGCCTTTTCCCAACTGATGGGCTGGAACTCGCCCTGTTTGTCGTACTGGCCGTTTTTCATGCGCAGCAGTGGCTGGGTCAGGCGATCGTTGCCGTACATGATCTTGGACAGAAAGTAGCCCTTCACGCAGTTGAGCCCGCGGTTGACCTCGGCCTTGACGTCGCCGTGGGTGGCCACGACCTTGTTGTCGCGGGTGGCGACCATCACGCTGCAACCGGTGCCGCAGAAGCGGCAGGGCGCCTTGTTCCAGTCCAGGGTGACCATGTCGGCTTCGGTGATCAGGTTGCTGGCGGTGGTGTAGATCGGCAGGCCGGCCGCAGCGGCGGCAATGGCGGCTGCCTGGGCCTTGGCGAATTCACGGCGGGTCATGCTCATTGGGACGCTCCTGCAGGGTCGAGGAGTTCGTGATAGATCAACGCCGCATTCAGTACGCCGGGCAAGTTGTTGATCTGTTCGATGCAGTGAAGAATCTGTGTTTCATCACGGGCTTCAAGTACCACCACTAACTTTCCCACGGCACTTTGTTGATGCAGTTCAAGCCCTTCGAGCAGGCGCAAGTTGGCTTTTACCGCTTCAAGCAATTCAGGGCGGGCAAGTACGACAAGACTGGCGATATGCAACATTTCGTCCATGGGCTGGCTCCAATAGACACGCTAGGGGGAGGTCTATCCGTTGGGCGGCCCAGGCGGGCCGTAGAGCATTTGCAAAAACCAGATGATGAAGCCGTAGCCGCCGACGATGGCCACCGACAGCAAGGGAAAGAGGAAGGCGACAAGAAAGATGAACAACTTGGCTTCCTTGCGGCGCGTGGTTTTTTGTTCTTCAGCCAATGACATGGAATGTTCTCCAGCCGAACTGTTGATTGAGCGTAGATCAACAGGTGGATAGGGTTTGCGGATAAAAGCGCAGGGCGACCGACGGCCCGTTGACCCAGGTCATTAATGGAGAAGATAACTAAGCGCCGACAGCAAGCGATAATAATAACAATTATAATTCACTGGCTTTTCATGGTCCTGAATAGGCAATAAGTGCTGGTCTATACTCCAGCCGCCTTACCCGCAGCGAGTCATCGGAGTGCCCCGCCAAATGGATGTCCCTTCCAAGCCGAAATCCACACTCAATCCACCGGTTTTCTACACCAGTGCGCTGCTGATCGCGTTGATCGTGCTGTACACGGTGATCTTCCAGGACCAGGCGCAGGCGGTGTTCGGCCAGGTCCAGCAGTGGATCCTGATCAACGCCAGCTGGTTCTACATCCTGGCCGTGGCATTGATCCTGATCAGCGTGGTGTTCCTGGCAGTCAGTCGTTATGGCGATATCAAGCTGGGCCCGGACCACAGCGAACCGACCTACCGCAACAGCAGTTGGTTTGCGATGCTGTTTTCTGCCGGCATGGGCATTGGCCTGATGTTCTTCGGTGTGGCGGAGCCGGTAATGCACTTCACTTCTCCGCCCGTGGGCGAGGGCGGTACGGTGGAAGCGGCGCGCGAGGCGATGAAGATCACCTTTTTCCATTGGGGCCTGCACGCCTGGGCGATCTACGCGATTGTCGCGTTGATCCTGGCGTACTTCAGCTTTCGCCACGGGCTGCCGCTGACCCTGCGCTCGGCGCTCTATCCGCTGATCGGTGAGCGGATCTACGGGCCGATCGGCCATATGGTCGATATTTTCGCCATTCTGGGCACGGTGTTCGGTGTCGCGACATCGCTGGGCTATGGCGTGCTGCAGATCAACAGCGGCTTTCACCTGCTGTTCGGTCTTCCGGTCAACGTCACGGTGCAAGTGGCGCTGATCGCCGTGACCTGCGCCCTGGCCACACTGTCGGTGGCCAGCGGCCTGGACAAGGGCATTCGCATCCTCTCGGAGCTCAACCTGGGCCTGGCCATTGTGCTGATGCTGTTCGTGCTGCTGCTGGGGCCCACCGTGTTCCTGCTGCAGACCTACGTGCAGAACACCGGTGCTTACCTGTCGGACATCGTCAACAAGACCTTCAACCTCTATGCCTATCAGCCGACCGACTGGATCGGTGGCTGGACCTTGCTGTACTGGGGCTGGTGGCTGTCGTGGTCGCCGTTCGTGGGGTTGTTCATCGCGCGTATCTCGCGCGGCAGGACCATTCGCGAGTTCGTCTGCGGCGTATTGTTCGTGCCGGCCGGCTTCACCTTGTTGTGGATGACTGTGTTTGGTGATTCGGCCATCCATATGATCTTCAACGACGGAGTGAAGGAGTTGGCCGCTGCCATCGACAAGGACACATCACTGGCGTTGTTCGAGTTTCTCAAGCACTTCCCGTTTTCAGGGGTGGTGTCATTTGTCGCGGTGCTGATGGTGGTGGTGTTCTTCGTCACCTCGGCCGACTCGGGGGCATTGGTGGTCGACATGCTGGCGTCGTCGGGGCAGCAGGCTTCGCCGCTGTGGCAGCGGATTTTCTGGTCGGTGAGCATTGGCGTGGTGGCCATTACGCTGTTGCTGGCCAAGGGCCTTGAGGCCCTGCAGACCGCCACCATTGCCACCGCCTTGCCGTTCTCGATGATCTTGCTGGCGTCGATCTGGGGCTTGTTCAAGGCCCTGAACCTGGATGCCACTCGCCGTGGCCTGCGCCATCAGGCGCTGCCGTCGGCCCGCCACGCCAAGCAGTCCCATGGCAGTTGGCAGCGACGCTTGCGCAGCATCGCGATGATGCCGCGCAGGGCCCATGTGAGCCGCTTCATTGACGAGGTGGTGAAGCCAGCGTTCGATGAGGTGGCTGCGGAGTTGCGCAAGCAGGGTTACGAGGTGTCGGTGAATGCGGAGAAGGAGGGTGTGATAGCGCTGGACCTGGAGCACGCCGGCGAAGGCCGCTTTTTGTATGAGGTGCGCACCCGCGCGTTTTCTACGCCGGGCTTTATCCTGCGCGACCTGGATGAAGGATCGGATGGGCGCAAGTACTTCCGTGCCGAAGTGCATCTGCGTGAGGGCGGGCAGGACTACGACATCATGGGTTGGAGCCGTGAAGATGTGATCGGTGACATCCTCGATCAGTACGAACGGCACCTGCATTACTTGCATGTGGTGCGATAAACCCACCCTTGTTGGCAGTAAGCAGCTGTTTACACTGATATTTTTTGCAGAGGGGGCTTCCCAAGGCGCATTAATGTTGGTAGATTTACGCGCATTCTTGCACAGGCCATCACGTAGCCGACTGCAAGGGCTACAGGGGCGTCGCCAAGCGGTAAGGCAGCAGGTTTTGATCCTGCCATGCGTTGGTTCGAATCCAGCCGCCCCTGCCATATTCTCAAGAGCACCCCGGTCGTTCAGCAGCAACAGCTGCCAGAACGCCGGGGTGTTCCTGTTTCTGCCTCTCTCGTTCTTGACCCGTGCAGACCAGCACGGCGCCCTCACAGCGCCGTGCTGGCCCGTCGCTTAGTGAGGCGCGCGCGGGATGGTCTTGAGCAGGTCTTCAGGGCTGATGTGGCCTACCACTTGTTGCACGCTGCCGGGTTGCGGCAGGTCGAGGATGTGGCCTTTCATCTTGCCGATCACGTGCATCTCGCACGGCTTGCAGTCGAACTTCAGCGTCAGCACCTCATCGCCATGTACCAGCTGCATCGGCGCAACCTTGGTACGCACGCCGGTCACGCCCTTGGCCTGCTTGGGGCACAGGTTGAAGGAGAAGCGCAGGCAGTGCTTGGTGATCATCACCGGTACTTCGCCGGTTTCCTCGTGTGCCTCGTAGGCCGCATCGATCAGCTTGACGCCGTGGCGGTGGTAGAAGTCGCGGGCCTTCTGGTTGTACACGTTGGCCAGGAACGACAGGTGCGACTCGGGGTATACCGGCGCAGGATCGGTCTCGGCCTTGCGCGCGCCGCGTGGGTGGGCGGCAACGCGGGCGGTAGTGAGGGCCTCGATCACTTCGCGGCGCAAGGCCTTGAGTTGCGAGTTGGGGATGAAGTACGCCTGCGGTGCATCGAGCTTGATGTCGGTGGCGTGGTATTGGGTGGTACCCAACTGGCCGAGCAGGTCGTGCAGTTGCTCAAGCGCCTGCTCCGGCTTGTTGGCCGCGCCGAACGGGCCGTCCAGCGAGACACTGGCGTTGACGCCTTCCTCGCTGGTGGCGGTCAACTGCAGGCGGTCTTCGCGCAGCTGCGCCACCCAGGTCAGGCCCACACGGCGCTCGGCAGAGGTCTTCTGCAGGGCTTGCTGCCAATTGTGGTCCAGGTTGCGGCTCAGCGGATGGTTGGGGCGCAGTTGCAGGCCCTTGGGCATCTCGTTGGGCTCTACGCGGTAGCGGTAGCGCTTCTCGCCGTCTTCATCGAACTCGCCCTTGGGCTCGGCGATGTTGGCGCGAAAGCCCAGCACTTCACGCTTGACCAGCACATTGAGGCCATCGCCATTGGACAGCGGCTCATGGGTGACGACCATCAGGTCGCGCTTGCCGACTTTCTCTACCACGCCCACCGGCAGGCCGGTGAAGGTTGGCGAGTCGAAGGCGCCGATGTCGATCTTGCGCTCGCTGACAAAGTAGTCGGTGCTGCCGCGGTGGAAGGTCTTGTCCGGGTCGGGCAGGAAGAAGTGCGCGGTGCGGCCGCTGGAGGCGCGGGCCAGGTCCGGGCGGTCTTCGAGGATTTCGTCCAGGCGCTGGCGGTAGTAGGCGGTGATGTTCTTCACATAGCCCATGTCCTTGTAGCGGCCTTCGATCTTGAACGAACGCACACCGGCCTCGACCAGGGCGCGGATGTTGGCGCTCTGGTTGTTGTCCTTCATCGACAGCAGGTGCTTTTCATAGGCGATCACGCCGCCTTTTTCGTCCTTGAGGGTGTACGGCAGGCGGCAGGCCTGGGAGCAATCGCCACGGTTGGCACTGCGGCCGGTCTGGGCGTGGGAAATGTTGCACTGGCCGGAGAAGGCCACGCACAGCGCGCCGTGGATGAAGAACTCGATGGCGGCATCGGTTTCATCGGCAATGGCGCGGATTTCCTTGAGGTTGAGCTCGCGGGCCAGTACCAGTTGCGAGAAACCGGCCTGGTCGAGGAACTTGGCCCGGCCAAGGGTACGGATATCGGTCTGGGTGCTGGCGTGCAGTTCGATCGGCGGAATGTCCAGTTCCATCACACCCAGGTCCTGGACGATCAGCGCGTCGACGCCGGCATCGTAGAGCTGGTGGATCAGCTTGCGGGCCGGTTCCAGCTCGTTGTCGTGCAGGATGGTGTTGATGGTGGTGAAGATGCGGGCGTGGTAGCGCCGGGCGAACTCCACCAGCTGGGCGATTTCGCTCACCTCGTTGCAGGCGTTGTGGCGCGCACCAAAGCTTGGGCCACCGATGTACACGGCGTCGGCGCCATGCAGGATGGCCTCGCGGGCGATGGCCACATCGCGGGCAGGGCTGAGCAGTTCAAGATGATGTTTGGGCAGGGACATGGTTTTTTTAGTCAGGCTGTCACGGTCAAGGCGCGCATTGTAGCGGCGAAACGTGGGGAGGGCACTCGAATGCTGCCCGGTGGTGCAGGGGGGCTTCTTGCCGGAGCTGCTGCCGCCAGGCTGCGTTCGACTGCAAAGCAGTCGCCATTGCAGAGTAACGGCCGCTGCGCGACCAATCGCAGCCTGGCGGCAGCGGCTACAAGGGGCAGTGCTTCAGGCCTTGGCGGCCATGGCCGTCACTTCCACACGCATGCCTTCGGCGGCCAGGGCTGCCACGCCGACGGCGGCGCGCACTGGCCAGGGCTTGGCGAAGTAGCGCTTGTATACCTCATTGAAGGCCGGGCGGTCGGCCATGTCGGTGAGGTAGATGGTCAGGTGCAGTACGCGGTCCATGGAGCTGCCGGCACGTTCCAGTGCCACCTTGAGCGCCTCAAGGGTGCATTCGCTCTGGGCGGTGATGTCGCCCAGCTCCAGGCTACCGTCGGCACGGGTCGGGATCTGGGTGGAGACCAGCAGGCCGCCGAAGCCGGTCACGTCGCTGGAAATGGAGTCTGCGTCAGGGTCCGGGACGTAGGTGATGTCGTGGTTGGCCATGAGAACCTCGTGTTCAAGGTGAAAAAGGCGCCCAGTCTAATCCCATGGCCAATGCTGTGCTCGGAAATCCTGTTGCCCGGGCAGCGTGCAGGCGCGGGCGCGGGCGCGATCACTTGAGCCAGGCGGTGAATTGTTCCTTGCAGTATTCGACGAACAATTGCGCAGGCTTGGTCAGTTGGGCTCGCTTCAACCATCCGGCCACCAGCCCGGAGCCAGTGACATCTTCAGCCAGCTCCACGCACACCACCTCCTGGCCGTCGTAGGTGCAGGTCAGGTTCGGGCGGGTCACCAGCAAGGCAAAGCCGAAGCCCTGGCCGACCATGCCGCGGACCATCTCGATCGAAGGCGAGCTGAAGACGATGTTGGGGGTCAGTTGCAGTTCTTCGAAGATACTCACGAAGTAGGTACGGCTGGGCTGTACGTCCAGCAGGATCATCGGCTCCAGGGCCAGGTCACGCAGCGACACCTGGGCTTGGCCGGCAAAGCGGTGTCCGACCGGCACCAGGGCATAGGGACGTTGCGGCGCCATGAGCGCTTCGGTTTCGATGGTGCTGTCCAGGTCATGGTCGTAGAAAATCGCCAGGTCGAAACGCCCACCGGTCAGGCCTTGCACCAGTTCCTGCTGCTCGCCGTCCTGGAGGCGGATCTCCACCCCCGGGAAGCGTTCATGAAAGCCCTTGATCAGGCGCGGCAGGTAGAGTGGGGCGACGGTCTCGAAGCAGCCGATGTCGATCTGCCCGCACACCACATCATTGTCGGCCAGTGCGTTCTGCTCGAACTCCCGGGCCATGCGCAGCAGTTCCTGGGCCTTGCGGTAGAAGCGGGCGCCACTGGGTGTGAGCGAGACACCCTGGGCATGATGGCGGATGAACAGCTGCACGCCGAAGCTGTCCTCAAGGCCCTTGATCGCGGTGGAAATCGACGGTTGCGCGATGTACAGCTTGCGCGATGCTTCGGCCACGCTGCCGCATTCGACGGTGGTGACGAAGTACTTCAACTGACGCAAGGTATAGGACGCCACAGCGTACCTCTGGCTGATTGTTTTGCTACACGATACCCCGCCGGGCGCTGTGTCCTACAGCGGATTTTGCTGGGCACTGAGCATATTTTCGCTGGGCAACCATTGATCGCCTCGACGGCACGCGGTGTGGTGGTGCCGTTCCAACGCATACGGCCAGGATTTCACCCGGCCGGATTCTCGAGGTATCTGCCATGAGCACTCCACGTCCTGAAGATGATCCGCTCTGGAAGGATCCACTGAACAATCCGCAACGCGAACATGACCCGGTCACCGACCCCAATGTCGACGGTGATCCGCAACGGCGCGAGCATCCGCAGGATGTCGAGCGTGTGCCGGATGATCCGGATCTTGACGACCGGCTGCCTGAACCGGATCAACCAACGCCGTTGTCGGATGATCGCCGTTGATCGTGGGGCAAGCCCGCTCCCGCAATCCCCCGGGTAGCCCGCGTGGAAGCGGGCTTGCCCTGCGAAAATCCACCCACCGTTCCATCCATGCAACGCTCTGAAATGCTGCTGCCGCTTCCGCCCGCCCATCACTGTGACTAAGGTAAGTAACACGGTGTGTCGAGGGAGCGGTATGCAACCACTGATCAACTATTTCCGGATGGTCCTGCACCCAGGGCCGGACACGTTTCGTTTCGCCCTGCGAACCATCGTCGCCTGCTTGCTGACGTTGTACCTGGCGTTTGTCTTCGACCTCGACCAACCCAAGTGGTCGATCATGGCCGTGTTCATCGTCAGCCAGCCGCTGGGTGGCATGACCCTGCAGCGCAGTTTCGCCCAAGTGGTCGGTACGACCGTGGGGGCTGCGGTGGCGGTGCTGATCATGGTGCTGTTTCCCCAGGCGCCCGTGCCTTTTATCGTCACCCTGGCACTATGGCTGGCACTGTGTACTGCCGGGGGCACCCTGCTGCGCTACACCAGTTCCCATGCCTTTGTACTCAGCGGATTCACCGCCGTGGTGGTGGCCATGCTGGCAATTCCCGAACAGGGCAACACCCTCATGCTGGCCATTACCCGGCTCACCGAAACCTTGCTTGCGGTGGCTTGCGTGTGCGCCGTCAGCCTGCTCGGCGCCCGGCCCCAGGCGGTGGCCACGGGGTATTTCGCCAAAGTCGACAACCTGATCAAACTGATGGCCGCCCACGCGGCAGCGGCCATTCGCGGTGAAGAAACCAGCGCCGCGTTCAGTCAGCGACAAATGCAGATTCTCGGTGAGATCAGCGCCCTGGAAGGATTGCGCCGCCACCTGTACTTCGACGCTCCGCACTTGCGTGGTGCCAACGGGCTGGTGCAGTTGCTGGGCAACCAGTTGGTGCTGCTCAGTTCGCGCCTGACTGTACTGCGCAATCAAAAGCTGATGATTGCCGAGCGCTGGCAGGGCGCGTACCCCGATTTCATCAGTCGCCTGCTCACTGACGAACTGGCCTTTCTCGATCAATTGGCGCAACAGGGCAGGGCCATGCCGGCCAGCGCCCGCGAACACTTCAGCGCCTTGCAACGTCGTTTCGACCAGGCCGCCCTGCAGGCAGAACAACTGCAGCACGACCTGCCGCCGACCCTGCGCTCGCTCGCCTGGGCCCTGCGCTGGGAACAGGCGCGCTTGCTGGAGCAACTGGGCGAAATGCTCGAGCTGAGCGACGCCATCCAGGAAGGGCGTGCAGGCGACTGTGTCTACCGCCAGCCGCTGACCAACCCGCTGCACCTGGATTTTCGCCTGGCGGCGATGAACGCCAGCCGTGCCTTCATCGCCTTGCTGGTCGCCGGCTTGATCTGGATCGAAACGGCTTGGGACGGCGCCCGCGCCGGCGTGATCCTGGTCGGCATCCTGTGTTCGCTGATGGCGACCTTCCCACGCCCCTTGATGGCGGCTCAAAACTACATGCGCGGGTTGGGCATGGCCTTGCTGGTGTCGGCGTTGTACCAGTTCTGGCTGATTCCCCAAGTGGTGGACTTCGAGATGCTCGCATTGTTGCTGCTGCCGTTGCTGTATGTGGTCGCCGTGGGGCTTTCTACCCCGATGACCGCCGGCATCGGCATGGGCCTGGGCCTGTCCAGCTTCCTGCTGTTCGGGCCGCAGAACATCGGTGCCTGGCAGAACACCGCGATCCAGTGGTTCGAGTTCGCCGGCGCCTATATCTGTGGTGGGGTACTGTCGCTGCTGGTGTACGCCTGGCTGTTTCCGTTCAACCCGCAATTGCGCATTGAGCGGTTGTTCCGCGAGACCCGCGAGCAGGTCTACGCCTTGCTCAAGGGGCCCGCCAGCGATGAGCGGCAGTTTGCCTTCGAAAGCCGCATGGTCGACCGCCTGACCCTGATCCTGGGTTTGCTGCCGGCCACCCAGGATGCGCGCTCCAAGGCGCTGTTCGAGGTCAACCTGGCATGCATGGCCCTTGGCGTGGCCCTGCGCCAGTTGCAGGAGCAGGGCCGCAGCAACCTGCTGTTGGCCGAGGCGACCCGCGAACGTCTTGAACAGGTGCTACGCAACACCGGTCGCTATGTGGCCGGGCGCACTCGGGGCCAATTACCCGCATTGCTCGAAACCCTGCAGGTGTTGGGTGAGGACCTCGATACGCTGCACAGCGAACAGTTTGACGCGCCTGCTGAACAACTGCGCTCGCTGTTCAGGATTCGCGTTGCGCTGCTGGTGATTGCCGGGTTCCTGCGTCACTACAGCACCTACCTCGATCCCGCTGCCGAAGGAGAGCCGGCCCTTGCCCATTGATTTCGAGATCGGTGGCGTCTACCTGCCACCGATTGCCCAGGCCTTGTTGCTGGCCGTGCCCTTGTTGTTTGTGCTGCTGTGGTTGTTGCAGCGCCTGGGTGTGATGCAACGGGTGTGGCACCCGGCGTTGTTCGAAGGCGCGCTCTACACCTGCCTTTGTGCCTTGATCATCCTGTTCATGGGGAGTTGAACCTTGAAGACGTTTTTGGCCCAGGCCTCGACCCTGGCAATCGTGGCACTGGCATTGGTGCTTGGCTGGTTCGCCTGGGAGCACTACACCCGCGCACCCTGGACCCGCGATGCGCGGGTGCGGGCAGATGTGGTGACGTTGTCGGCCGATGTGTCCGGGCGCATCACTGCGCTGCACGTGCAAGACAACCAGCATGTGAACCAGGGCGATCTACTGCTGGAAATCGACCCGGCGCGCTACACCCTGGCCGTGGAACATGCCCGGCGCGCCGTCGAAGTGGCCCAGGCCAGCGAAGGCCAGGCGCGGGCGCAGATCGTCTCGAGCCAGGCCTTGCTCAAACAACGGCAAAGCGAGGAGCAGCGTCGGCGCACCTTGAAGCAAGGCTTTGCGATCTCAGGGGAAGAATGGGAAAAATCCAGCACCGATGTCGCCGTGGCCCAGGCCGAACTGATGCGTGGGCAGTCGGACCTGAGCCTGGCCCTGGCCAACAGCCGCCTGGCCAGCGCGGCGCTGACCCAGGCCGAACTGGACCTTGAACGCACGCGCATCGTTTCGCCGGTCACAGGCTTCGTCACCAACCTGCAGACCCGCCAGGGCGACTATGCCAGCAGTGGTGTTGCCTTGCTGGCGCTGGTCGATAGCGCCTCGTTCTATGTCAGTGGCTATTTTGAGGAAACCAAGTTGCCTCGCATTCACCCCGGTAGCCGGGTGGACATCGCGCTGATGAGCGGAGAGCGCTTCGAGGGCACGGTGCAGAGCATCGCCTATGCCATCACCGACCGCGAAAACGAGCTGGGCAACCGCCTGCTGGCCAACGTCAACCCCAGCTACACCTGGGTCAAGCTGGCCCAGCGGGTGCCGGTGCGGATCGAGATCGACCCGGCCTATGCCGGCAAAGCCAGCTTGCGCGCCGGTACCACCGCGACCGTTACCGTGCGCGATTGATAGGCCGCGGCAGTTCATCGGCTTGGTCTGAAAAGATAAAGCGTTGGCGCACAAAGACAAGACGCTGCCCGCACAAGGGTTCAAGGTGGTGCGTAACAACAATAAAACTCACCACCCAGGCTGCGCCCGGGTGCAGGAGCTCCGTTATGCGCCACTATGTCTTTTCCCTGGTTGTCATTGTGCTGGTGGGTGCCGCCACCGCTTCCACCGCGCCCGCCCCGGCCCCGCAACAGCTGTCCATCACCAGTCTCTACCTGCCCAAGGTCACTGAGCACGCGACGTTCAGTCGCTTTTAACCGACAGCAGGGTGTGCCCGATGGCACCTTGGTGGTAGGCTTTTCGCCCTTTCTGTCTCTGTCGACCCGCACACCCTTCGATGATTTTCAACCTCGCGGTATTTCTCTGCACCCTGACGGCCATGGAGGGCGTCGGCTACCTGGCGCATCGCTACATCATGCACGGCTGGGGCTGGTTCCTGCACCGCTCGCACCATGAGCCGCACCTGGGCGCGCTGGAAACCAATGATGTCTACCTGGCAGCCCTGGCCCTGATCGCCTTTGCCCTGGTGGCGTTGGGCCGCGCCGGTCATGCGCCGTTGCAATGGGTGGGGGCAGGGGTGGCAGCATTCGGGGTCATCTATGTGATCGTGCACGACGGCATCGTGCACCGGCACTGGCCCTTCAAGCCGCGGCCGCGCAATCGCTACCTCAAGCGCTTGTACCAGGCGCACTTGCTGCATCATGCCTTGAAGGGGCGGGACAACAGTGTATCGTTCGGCTTTTTGTATGCCCCGCCCTTGCACCGTTTGAAGCGCCAACTGCGCGAGCGCCGCAAGCACCAGTAGGAGCGCAATTTCGTACAAGATTGCCCGCTTCGTTAAGCGTACGCTGGAGCTGGTCCCTACATGGAGTAAGCGCATGAGCCTGCATATCGAAACCCCGTTGCTGGCATCCCGCCCGCTGAGCCTGGCCAGCGGCCTGGACATCTGGCTGAAGCTCGACGCCCTGCAGCCGTCGGGCTCGTTCAAGTTGCGCGGCATTGGCGCTGCCTGTGAAACCTATGCCAGGCAGGGCAAGCGTCGTTTCATTTCCTCTTCAGGTGGCAACGCCGGTATCGCCGTGGCCTATGCCGGCCGCAGCCTGGGCCTGGCCGTCACCGTGGTGGTGCCCGAGACCACCACCGAACGGGCCAAGCAGTTGATCCGTCAGGAACAGGCCGAGGTGATCGTTCATGGCAAGGCCTGGCACGAAGCCAACGCCCTGGCGTTGTCGCTGCTGGGCGATGATGACGCCTATATCCACCCCTTCGATGACCCGTTGCTGTGGCAAGGCCACGCAACGATGATCGATGAAGTCGCCGCCAGCGGTTTCACCCCCGATGCGGTGGTGCTTTCGGTGGGTGGGGGCGGTCTGTTCAGTGGTGTGTGCGAAGGCCTGGCGCGCAATGGCCTGGGGCAGGTACCCGTATTTGCCGTAGAAACCACCGGCGCCGCCTCGCTGGCCGCGGCCATGGCGCAAAAGCAATGGGTTGCACTGGACAGCGTCAACACCGTGGCCACGTCGCTGGCTGCCAGGCAGGTGTGCCAGCGTGCCTTCGAGTGGAGCCAGGAACGTCCTGTGTTCAGCCATGTGGTCAGCGATCAGGCTGCACTGGAGGCGTGCGAGCGCTTCCTCTCGGACCAGCGCGTGCTGGTCGAGCCAGCCTGCGGCGCTGCGCTGGCGCTGGCCTATTCACCCAGCGAGGCGCTCAAGCGCCATGCCAAGGTGCTGGTGATCGTCTGTGGTGGGGTGACCGCGACCGTTGACCAGATCCGCCAGTGGCGGGCGACCTGCTGATTTGGAAAGCGTCGTTCATCAGGCTCCGGGCCATCCAGGCGTTCGCCTGATCGATGCCCGTTACCAGCAATTCGCCTTCCCCCGGCATTTTCACCTGGAGTACCACATCGGCCTGATCGTCGCCGGCCAGCAACGCTACGCTGCCGGTGGCGAACGCCTGCTGGCCGGGGCCGGGGACATCCTGCTGATGGCCCCGGAGCATGTACACGACGGTGCCAGTGCCAGTGACCAGGGCTATGGCATTCGCATCCTGACCCTGGACCCGATCTGGCTGGCCGAGGCCAGCCGTGACCTGAGCAATGGCCGCCAAGGCTTGCCCACCCTCAATGCCAGGCAACTGCGCCACCCGCGTTTGCAGCAGTTGCTCAATGGCCTGCACCAGCAACACGATCCGCTGGCGTTCCAGAGCCAACTTTACGAAACCCTGGCCCTGTTGCTGGGGATGGGCTCCACCCTTACGGTCAGTGACCACGGCAATGGCTTCGATGCCAGGCGCTGGCAGCAGTTGCGCGAGTGGCTGGAGTCTCGCCTGGACCAGCCGCCGAGCCTGGAAGCAATGGCCGCGTTCGTTGACCTGAGCCCCTGGCAATTGCTGCGCCGCTTTCGTAATCACTGCGGGCTGCCGCCGCAACAATGGCTGACCCAACTGCGCCTTGAACGCGCTTTGCCGCGGGTGCTGGCCGGCCAGCCGTTGAGTGCAATTGCCCTGGACCTGGGCTTTTACGACCAGGCGCATTTCAGCCGATTGTTTCGCCGCACCTACGGTGCGCCTCCCCGTGCCCTCGGAGGCGCAGGTATACACAAAGCCTGAGGGAGCTGACTTGCTTGCCACTAGGCCAACTTACACAGTCAGTCCGCATCACGGGGCACGCCCGCTCCTACCGGGATCGGTTCGCGGCTAACCCACCAGCCGAACGCTGCGGCGGTGAAGAACATGATCAGGCTGTAGATCGCCGCCGGGATCGCCATGGTCGAGTTGTTGAGCAGGCTCGGGGCCAATGCCAGGGCAATGGCCAGGGTGCCGTTGTGGATGCCGATCTCCATGCCGATGGCAATCGCCTGGCGTTTTGGGATCTTCAGCAGGCGCGGCAGCCAGTAGCCGATGCCCAGGCTCAGCAGGTTGAACAGCAACGCCGCTCCGCCGACCACCGGGGCGTACTCCACGACGGTCTGCCAGTCCTTGACCAGGGCCAGCACCACGGTGAACACCAGAAACAGCGCCGCCACCAGTTTCATCGGCCGTTCCGAGCGCTGCGCAAAGCCTGGTGCCAGGCGGCGGATCAACATGCCCAATGCCACCGGCACCAGCACAATGGCGAACACTTGCAGCACTTTGGTGAACTGCAGCGGGATGGCCTGGTCAGCGGTCATGAAGTAGGCCAGCGACAGGTTGACCAGCAACGGCATGGTCAGGATCGCGATCAGCGAGTTGACGGCGGTCAGGGTCACGTTCAAGGCCACATCGCCGTGGGCCAGGTGGCTGAACAGGTTGGCCGTGGTGCCGCCAGGGGAGGCGGCCAGCAGCATCAGGCCCACCGCGAGTGCCGGGGCCAGGCCGAAGCCCTTGGCAATCAGGAAGCAAATGAACGGCAGCAGCAGGATCTGGCAGGCCAGGCCGATGAGCACTGGCCGGGGGAATTTCACTACCCGGGCAAAGTCGGCCAGGGTCAGGGTCAGGCCCAACCCCAACATGATGAAGCCCAGGGCAATGGGCAGAAAGGCGCTTAGCAAAGGCGATGCAGTCATGTCCGGGTCTCACGCAAAGGGATGTGCGCCAGTGTAGGCGAGGATCTCAGCTCGCGTAGCCCGGCATCTGCTCATCGAGCTTGCGCAGCAACGCCGGCCAGGGCAGGGCGCCGCCCATGCCGGTGCTGCTGCGCAGCACGCCAGCGAGCATGGCCTGGGTACCGGCGAGGATGCTCTTGGGGATTTCGCTCAGCGCCGCGCCGCTGCCTTGGGCCATCAGTTGGATCTCGCAGGTACGCTGGAAAATGAACATCATCAGGAAAGCGTCGGCCACGCTGGCGGCGCAGGTCATCAGACCGTGGTTGCGCAGCATCATGTAGTGGCTCAGGCCCAGGTCGGCCTGCAGCCGGGCCTTCTCATCGGCGTGCAGGGCAACGCCTTCGTAGTCGTGGTAGCTCAGGCTTGCGAGCACGAACATCGACTGCTGGGACAGCGGCAGGATCCCCGCCTGCTGCGCCGACACGGCAACGCCTGCGGCGGTGTGGGTATGCAGCACGCAATTGACGTCGTGGCGCACCTCATGCACGGCGCTGTGAATGGTGTAGCCGGCGGGGTTGATCTCAAAGGGGCTGTCCATCTGCTTGGAACCCTCAAGATCGACCTTCACCAGGCTGGAGGCGGTGATCTCATGGAACATCAACCCATAGGGGTTGATCAGGAAATCTTCGGTGCCCGGTACCTTGGCCGAGATATGGGTGAACACCAGGTCATCCCAGCCATGCAGGGCGATCAGGCGGTAGCAGGCGGCCAGGTCCACGCGGGTCTGCCACTCCTGGGCCGAGACTAGCTGCTGGACATCACGCGGTGTTTTCAGGCTGTGCATCGGTGCTTTCCTTGTTCTTGTGGGTATGGCCCTGAGTCTAGCCACACGGCACCCGGGCGGAACTCGCCTTGGCAGCCAAGCTGATAGCCTTGCGGGTCAACCGGCAGGTGAGGTTGTTCGCGTGCGGGCAGTGGTGTAGAAATGCTGCGCACGTTTTGAACAAGAGTCCGTTGATGACCGAGCGCACCACCTCTTCCCATTGGGCCAGCACTATCGTCCAGTCCCTTGAGCACCAGGGAGTGGACTGCCGCCGACTGTTCCAGATCCTGGGCATGAACTACGCCGCCCTGAACGACGCCGATGCACGCTTTCCCCAGGATGGCATGACCCGCTTGTGGCAGGAGGCGACACTGAGCACCGGCAACCCGGCCATTGGCCTTGGCATGGCCCGCGCCGTCCGGCCATCGGCCTTTCATGTGGTGGGCTATGCGGTGATGTCCAGCCATACATTGCTGGAGGGTATCGAGAGCCTGGTGCGCTACCAGCGAATCATCGGCGAGGGGGCAGACCTGGCCCTGCAGGCCACGGACGAAGGCTATGACTTGACGCTGGCCATTCATGGCGACCGTCTGCCCTCGACCCGGCAAAGTGCCGAAGGGTCGCTGGCGTACTTTCTTGCGTTCTGTCGCTGGTTGGCCAATCGGCCATTGCAGCTTCGGCGGGTGTATTTTCGCAGTGAAGCGCCCCAGGACCCCGGGCCCTACGCCGAGGTATTCCAGGCACCCTTGCAGTTCGAGGCCGAGCGCTACGCCCTGTGCTTTGAGCGCGCCGACCTGCAGGCGCCGCTGCCTACGGCCAATGCTGGCCTGGCCAAGTTGCACCAGCGTTTTGCCGATGACTACCTGACACGTTTCGCCGATGGCCAGGTGACGCACCAGGTGCGCTTGCTGCTGTGTCGCCTGCTGCCTCGGGGTGAGCCTCGTCGAGAAGCCATGGCCCAGGCCCTGTTGTTGTCCGAGCGCACCTTGCAGCGGCGCTTGCAGGAGGAGGGCAGCAGTTTTCATCAATTGCTCGACGACACGCGCCGTACCTTGGCCGAACAGTACCTGGCCCAGCCGGGGCTGAGCCTTCAGGAGATCTCCTATTTGCTGGGGTTCTCTGCGCCGAGCAATTTCTTTCGCGCCTTCCGGCGCTGGTTTGCCACCACCCCCAACGACTACCGTGCCAGCCGCGCGCCTTAGCAGGCGGCCAGGTACAGCGATTGCCGGGGACGGGCAAATACCCGGTGCAGTATCGGCTCGAAGAACGCCAGGGGCAGGGTCTCGCCCGCCGGGTCGAAGGCGGCCGCGTCGTAGCGGGCGCAGAACTCGATGGTGCGCAGGTACTGCGGGTGCTGCTTGAATTGCTCGCGCAAAAAGCGATCCATGCCCAGGTGATGGAAAAAGTAGTAGCCCTGGAAGATGCCGTGGTGTTCGATCATCCAGTGGTTTTCGGCGCTGACAAAGGGCTTGAGCATCGCTGCGCCGATATCGGCGTGATTGTAGCTGCCCAGGGTGTCGCCGATATCGTGGAGCAGGGCGCAGACCACGTACTCTTCGTCTTCACCGGCGCGATAGGCCAGGGTGGCGGTCTGCAGGGAATGGGTCAGTCGGTCTACCGGAAAGCCGCCGAAATCGCCTTCGAGCAATTTCAGGTGAGCGAGAATGCGCTCGGGCAAACCGGCGGCGAAGTCGGGAAAGTGACGAGCGATGATTGCCCAGTCCTCGGCGGTACCGTCGTCCATGTGGGTAAAGCGCGCGCGTGCGTTCATGCAGGGCTCCAGGTTCAATGCCGTTGTGGCTGGGCCGAGCATAAGAAGCCGCGTGCCGTGTGCCCAATCGCTCCGGGCGCCAGGTTGTTATCTTTGTTGGCCATTGTTGGCCACGCCTGCGTCAAGGCGCCGCGCTTGTAGACCCTGGCCCCAGGCAGTAGCATTCGCGGCTTTACTCAAGGATCCGATACCCGATGCAGTTCCAGCCAGGCATTCTCGACGCTCCCGTTCCTGCTCAAGCCCGTCACCTGTTTTTCGCCCTGCACACACCGGCTGTGCTCGCTGGCGTGCTCGATGCACTGCTGCAAGCGGTAGATGGCAGCCGTGTGGTGGCCGGTTTCGGCGCGCCGCTGGTACAGGCGCTGGGGCGTAGCATTGATGGCCTGCGTGCCTTCCCGCAGTTGACCGCCGCCGTCGACAATCCTTGCACCCAGCACGACCTGTGGTTGTGGGTGCGCGGCGATGACCGCGGTGAACTGTGGTTGCTCAGCCAGGCCCTGGAAAAGCTGCTGGCGCCGGCGTTTGTGCTGGTCGAGGCCACCGACGCCTTTCGCCACAAGAGTGGCCATGACCTGACCGGCTATGAAGATGGCACCGAGAACCCGGTGGAAGACGCCGCGATTGATGCTGCAATCGTTGCTGGCGATGTGCGTGGGGTGAGTGGTTCGAGCTTTGCTGCGTTCCAGCTGTGGCGTCATGACCTGGACTGCTTCAAGGCACTGCCGCAGGCTGAGCAGGACGACATCATTGGCCGACGCAAGTCCGACAATGAGGAGCTGGATGATGCGCCGGTGTCGGCGCATGTCAAACGCACTGCCCAGGAAAGCTTCGAGCCTGAGGCGTTCATCGTGCGTCGGTCGATGCCTTGGGCGGACGAGCGCGGGGCCGGGCTGGCCTTTCTGGCTTTTGGTCATTCGTTCGATGCGTTTGAAGTGCAGTTGCGGCGCATGAGCGGTCTGGAAGATGGCGTGGTCGATGCGTTGTACCGCTTCAGCCGACCACTCACCGGCGGCTACTACTGGTGCCCGCCGATGTGCGAAGCCGGCCTGGACCTCAGCGCCTTACTGGGCTGACAACTGTAGGCGCTATAGCCAGCACATCTGGAGTTGCCTGGAAAACGGCCGCTACGCGGCCGATCGCAGTCTCGTTCCTCGGCAGCGGCTACAGAGTACCGGTGTTGCCGCTGGCGACAGCCTGCGATCGACCGCACAGCGGTCGTGGTTCAACACAGTTGCCCCCACTGGTCGGGTTCAAAACCCGCTCTCGCGCAGGAACACGGCCATCAGGTGCGTCACCCCATCGGCCAGCAAGCTGCGGCGCTCGCCCTCGATTTTCAGATGCCCCCGGGTTTCGCGCAACGAGGGCAAGGGCGCATCCAGCTGAACCAAGACCTGGAACACCGCAGTCGTCGGTATCAGCGCGCTTTCATGCGCCGCCACCGCCAACGGCCCGCCATAGCGTGACGCCAACAGCCGATGGCTGAGCTGGCTGGTACGGGTGCTGGCGATGGCCAGCACCTGTCCGCTTACCGGCGCAGGCTGCCCATCGGCATAAAAACGCACCCGGCCACCCTGCACCAGGCGATGCACTTTGTCCTGGTCGACATAGGCATCGACCTGCCAGTGGCGCGGGTCGATCAATACCCCCAGGGCTTCCTGGCGACCCACCCACTGCCCTGGCCGCCAATCAGGGTTGACGTCCAGCCATTGCCCTTCAAACGGTGCCTGCAGGTTGAGGCGGGCGATTTCCGAACGCGCCGAACGCGCTTCTTCGTATTGCACGCGCAAACGCTCACGGGTCGCTGCCTGTTCGGCAAGCCCGCCCGGCTCGGCCAGCAGGCCGCCCAGGCGCGCCTGGTAGCTGCGCGCATTGGCTTCGCTGCTCTGCAGGCGCGAGGCGATGTCGGGCTCGTCCAGTACCACCAAGGTTTCCCCGGCCTTGACTGTACCCTCGCCACGCACCGACTGCAGGCGGGCAGGATAGGGCGCATATACCCGCAGCTGATGTTCTGCACGGGCCACGCCCACGGCGTCGATCTGGCTGCGCCAAGGCACTGCCAGCAGCAGCAACAGCGCTGCCAGCAGGCCATAGAATACCCACCGCCGGCGCTGCGGCACGGCGCTGCGCTGGGCGTACCAATGCTTGAGTTCACGCCAGATCGGCATGGCGATAAACCAGGACAGTTCCACTACCAACAGTACGATCCCCAGCAATTTGAAAAAGAACAGGTACACCGCCAGGGCAATCCCCAGGAACAGCACCAGCCGGTAGGCCCAGGTGAGAAAGGCAAAGGTCACCAGCAGGCGGCGCTTGCTGGCCGGAAAGTGTTCCGGCCAGGGTTCGTCCAGGCCCAGCAGGTTGCGGCGCAGGCTGACCCGGGCCAGTGCCGAGGCGCGTTCGTGCAGGTTGGGAAAATCCAGCAGGTCGGAGAGGATGAAGTAGCCGTCAAAACGCATGAATGGGCTGGCATTGAGGGCCAGAGACAGCACCCAACTGGTGGTCGCCAGGTACAGCAGGGCATTGCGCAGCGGGCCTGGGTCGCACAGGGCCCAGCCCAGGGTGCTCAGGCCTGCCAGTGACAGCTCGGTGATGATCCCCGCGGCGGCGATGGCCAGGCGTTGCTGCGACTTGCGCAATTTCCAGCTTTCACCGGTGTCGGTGTAGAGCATGGGCCAGAGCACCACGAAGGCAATGCCCATGTGACCCACTTTCAGCCCAAGGCGGGTTGCCACCAGGGCATGACCAAGCTCGTGCAAGGTCTTGGCGACCATCAGGGCCAGGGCAAAGCTGAGCAGCCCTTCGACCGAGAATGACTCGACCACGTCGTGGACGAAGGTGTCCCACTGGTGCAGCACCAAAATGATCCCCAGCACGCTCAAGGCAATGACCACCAGTGCCGTGAGCGGGCTGAACAGCCAGCCCAGTGACTGGGCCAGGTGCTGCAGGTGGTGTTGCGGGCGCACCAGCGGGATACGGAAGAACAAATAGTGATGCAGCCACCAGCGCCAGCTCAGCCAGGTACGCTCTTCGCCGCGTGCCTTGAGCCGTTCCAGCGCCTCGGGGCCCGCGCGCAGCAGTTGGTGCTGTTCAAGGAAGGCCTGGAACCCCAGCACCTGATCGACGTCGGGTTTGAGGGCCGTCTGCTCGGCAATCTGGGTGCTGACCTGGCGTGGTGTCTGGCCCCAGCGCAGCAGGCACTCGAACTCCAGCCAGCCAATCCGGTAAAAGCGGTTGATCACCGTGTCCTGGATCACCCAGGCCGGCTCGCCGTTGCTGCCCTCGGACGCCTCGCTCAGGCGCAGGTCTTCACGCAGGGGCGGCAACGGCAGGTCGGCGGGCTCGCGCATTACAGGCCACTCCAGGCACGTACCGCTGCGATCGGGCGGCGCAGCAGGTAGTAGCCGAGCATGACCCGGCCGCCATACAGCTTGGCGGTGCCATGCAGGCCCAGGCGAGCATGCTCCGAAGCGTCGTCGATGCTCGCCAGCAGCCGATAGGCGACCACATTGTCGTCGGTACTACGGGCCTGGTAGCTGGTCTCGAGGATCTTGCCCTTGAGCGGTGTCAGGGGGTAGGCGGTCAGAAACAACGTCACCTCGGCCCCGGGTTCCAGGGCGATGGCGTCGGCCACCGGCAGTTGGATGAGCATCGCCGGTTGCGCAGGGTCGGCCACCTGCATGATGCGCTCGCCGGTGACTACCGGTTTGCCCAGCCAGTCGTTGGGGTCGCTGAACACCGCGACGCCATTGCGTGGCGCCAGCACCCGGGTGCGCTTGAGCTGGGCCTGGACCGCTGCCAGTTCGGCCCGGCGCTGGCGAGCGCGGCCTTCGAGCAGGGTCAGCTCGCCTTTGCTTTGCGGGTTGTCGAAGGCGCGCTGGCTGGCTGCCGACAGTTCGGCATCGGCCACCGCGACCTCCTTGCCAAGTACTTCGGCGCGGCTGCGCAGGGTGGTCTCATCGAGGGAGAACAAGGGTGTCCCCACTTCGACCACCTGGTTGGGTCGTACCTGGATCTGGTCGATCACGCCATCAATGGGGGAACTGATGATCTGTGCCTGGCGCGAGACGATTTCGGCCGGTGCCAATGCGCTCTGGCGCACCGGCAACAGCAACAACAGCCCCAGCGCCGCCACTAGCAGCAGGCCCTGGCGCCGGCTCAGGCCCCAGCGAAACAGCCGGCGTTGACGGCTCAGCGCCGTCCAGCAGTAACCCCAGGTGTCGAGCAGTGTAGGCAGGGCCTGTTGCATTGGTGCAGGCGGCGCCTGCTCCAGCAACAGCAGCAAGATACCCAGGCGCTCACCGTCGCGAGCGTGTACCGGCAGGCACCACAACCCTTCGGGCCACCATTCATCCCAGCCGTCGGCGATGTCTGCGGGCGGTGGCACGCTGTTGCGAGTCAGCCACACAGGCGCGGCATCGGGCACCTGGCTTGCAACCCAGCGACTGGCCCGCTGCAACCAGACCAGGTAGGGCGAATCTTCGCTGGGGCGAGTCAGGCCCGAGACCTGCAGCAGCTCAAGGCGCTTGCCGCGCTGGGCGAACACCAGGGCCTGGTGGAACGCCAACAGCGGGTACAGGTCGTTGGCCATGGAGAAGCTCAGGGCATTGAGCGAGTCGGCCTGCAAGGCACGGTCTCGCAAGGCCCCCAGCTGCAGCAGCAGGTTCAGCGGCGGGGGCGATTCACTCATGGTCATCGGGGAACCGCGCCGTGCCGCTCATGCCGGCAATCAATTCGGGGTACTTGTTATCGAGCTGGGCTTCGAGCTCGACGGTCTGCGCCACGGCATCGACCCGGGCGTTGATGACGCTGATATGTGCCGGGTACTGCTTGCCGGTTTCAACGATGTTCACCTCCAGGGGCATGCCGGGCTTGAGGTGCTTCAAACGGGTGGAGGGCACGTTCAGGCGCACCTTGAGGTCGCCATCGCTGACCAGGTCGAACAACGGCGTGCCGGCACTCACGGTCTGGTAGGGCTTTACATGGACCTTGGCGACTCGCCCGGCAAACGGCGCCAACACCTGACAATAGCTGCTTTGCGCGGCGGCCATGGCCTGGGCGCCGTCGGCCTTCTGTACTTCGGTATTGGCCATCGACACTTCAAGATCGCCCACCGCATCGAGTTTGCGCAGGCTTTTCTTGGCGTCCAGGTTCTGCCGGGCCATGGCCAGTTCGGCGGCGGCCACCTTGGCCCGGGCCTGGGCTTCGCTGCAATTGAACCGCGCCAGCGGGGCAGACTTGGCCACGCGCTGGCCAAAGCTGCCGCGGAGCTCGGTCAGGGTCCCGGCCATCTGGCTCGACAGGGTGGTTTCCAGCTCCGGGGCCAGCAACACGCGAATGGTCGCGGCCTCGTCCAGGGGCGGCGGCACATGGGTGGCCTGGGGGGCGTCTTCGGCCCAGGCGGGCAGGGCAGTGGCGAGCGACAACAGAATCATCACGGCAGATTCACAAGCTCGGTTGGGCATAAGGCGTTCCTTGCTGGGTGACGAGCAGGCGTTTTTGTTCCTGTTCATTGAGGGTGCGGTGAATCTCGTTGGCCAGGGTCTTTACGTCGTGCTTGTCGATCTCGGCCGGCAGGATGTCCAGGCCGATGGAGTTGTACAACCGGCCCCAGGCCGCCTGGGCACTGGAGAACGCCGCCTCGCGCTGGTAGCGCGAGAGCAGGTAGCGACCTTCGGCGCGGATCAGCTCGAGCTCCGATCCCAGGTTGTTGCGCTGCGCGGCCTGGGCGTAGTTGAGCAGACTCTGGTCGACGCGCAGGCTTTCATCGGAGAACGTCACCTCCTGGCGTGCCAGCTGATAGCGCAGGGCGCCTACCCGAACCTGGGTGAGAATGGCCATCGACAGGGCGATCCGACGCATGTCGTCGGTGTTGCCTTGTGACGCCTGGGCAGCGTTGAGCGAGGGCAGTTGCAGCAGCTTGAGCAGGTTCATCGACACCTGCAGGCCGGTGGCATTCCAGTGGCTGTTGTAGGCCAGGGAGTTGGAGTCATAGCGGTAGCCGTAGTCGAACGTGACGTTGGGCCACAGTTGCGCCTTGGCAATTTTCAGGTCCTTCTCGTTGACCCGCTTGCGGTACCACTCTTCCATGATCTCCGGGCGGTTCTGCAGCGACAGCAGCTCCAGCTGGTCGATACCGGCACCGATCTGCGGCAATTGCGGCTCGGGCATGTCGGCCAGGACCATGCGGGTCTTGGGCGGCAGCGACATCAATGCCGACAGCTCGGCCTGGGCGAACTCCAGGTCCTGGCGGCGGACGGTGAGCAGGTACACCGAGTCGAGCAGGGCGCGCTGGTAGGCGAGGATCTCCTGGCGGGGCAGCAAGCCCTTGTTCTCGGCTTCGCGGGCCTGGGTCAGGGCGCGGTGGGTGCGGGCCAGCAACTGGTCCACTTCAGGCATCAGGCGTTGCGCGGCCAGTGCGCGCCAATACGCGTTGCGCACATCCTGCAGGACGTTCTGCGCCACCTTGCGTCGGCGCTCGTCGGCCATCAGCATCTGGTCGGCCTTCTGCTGGGTGCGGTAGTAGGCCACGCCAAAGTCCAACAGGCTCCAGCTCAGGCCCAGGCCGTAGAGCGTGCGGTAGCGGTCTTCGGAGGTCGAAGGGCGCAAACTCTCTTCGCGGTCCTCGATACCGATGGAGGTACCGCCCGAGTCGTTGTTACGGCCGGCATAGCCCGCAGAGGCCACCAGGCGCGGCAACATCTCGTGGCTGGAGACGTCGCGCAGGTCCGAGGCCAGGGCGCTTTCCATCAACTTGAGGCGGTAGTCCAGGTTGTATTTCAGCGCCCGGGCCGCCGCTTCGTAAAAGGTGATAGGCGTGGTGACCGGCTCCTGGTCACGGTACATGCGGGCCTGGTCGTCGACGATGCGCTGGCGGTTCTGCTCTTCGGTGATGGCCTGGGGTTCCAGCGACGCACAGGCACTGAGCAACAAGGCTGAAGTGAGGGCCGTAATCGTAAACCGGGTCGCATGTCTAGGCATATTCAGTCCTTTGTCAATGGCAATTTATTCTGGCGTGTTGCGCCCGTGCGGGTACAAACGCTGTGCGGCGGCGTGCAGTTGCGCGGTAAAGCCGCGCGCGTTGCGGGGCTCGGCAGGGGGGTCGCTTTGCGCCGGGCCCTGGGTCAGGTGTGCGGGGTCCAGGGTGAATACCGAGGGGTCGCTGAGCAAGCCATCGGCACTGAGGCTGGTACGGCCCTGGCGGCCCAACAGCCAGGCAAGGTCCAGCTCACTCTCGCGTTGGCTGCGCTGCACGCTGTTGCTGACAAACTGGCCTTGTACCAGCCCCAGGCCGGCACCGATGGATTCACTTTGCTGCTGGGCCACGCTTGCAAGGCGCAAGCGGCTGCCGCCGGTTTCCCAGCTGGAGAGTTCATTGAGGCGTGCGTCCCGCTCCACCACCGGCGAGATGAAGATCGCCGGCACCACGTCCGGGATCGGCAGGCGGTTGAAGGGGTCGCCCGCCGGTCGGTCGAAAAATGAACCTGCCGGCGCTGGAATGAACGGCGCGGCGATATCCAGGGTTATCACCAGTTCGGCCTGGTCCTGGCCGCCGGCAAGATCGCCAATGGTGTAGGTGAACACATCCTGCAGCACCTGGCCCAGGCCTGCCGCTGCCAGCACCTGTGGGTTGGTCAGGTCGATGCTGTAGGTGTAGCTGCCGTCGGCATTGAGGACCAGCGTGCCGTACAGGCCTTGCAGCGGCTGGCCAACACTGCCCGAAGCACCGCTGGCATTTTCTGCACCGGTGCGCACACCCACCACCTGCAGGCTGTCGTTGCCGTCCACATCACTGTCGTTGGGCAGCACATTGCCGCTGGTTTGCGGTGCCGGCACCTGGTCGCTGGCCAGGGCGCTGTCGTTCTGCGCCACGGGTGCGTCGTTGGCGCCCTGGATCACCACGGTCAGGCGTGCATCGGCCGTGGCACCGGCGGTATCGCGCATGCGGTAGGTGAAGGTCTCGGAAAGTGTCTCGCCCGCAGTGCGCAAGGCCTGGACGGTGGGGTTGCTGTTGTCGATCAGGTAGGTGTAGCTGCCATCGGCATTGAGTGTCAGCTGACCATAGCGACCGACCAGTACCTGGCCTGCGCCGACCGATTGGCCCGCTTCGTTGCTGACGCTTTGTACCTGTTTGCTCTCACCATTGGCGAGGCCGTCGACATCGGTGTCGTTGGCCAGCACATTGCCCTGGCCGTCGCTGCCCGGGCTACCGTTGGCCACACCACCGGCTTCCACGGCGATGCTGCCATCGTCCTGGGCATGGGGGGTGTCGTTGCGGCCATCGACGGTGATGGTCAATTGGGCGGTGTCGAACGCACCCCAGAAGTCGACCAGGGTGTAGTTGAACACGTCAGTGAGGGTCTGGCCGCTGGTGCGCAGGGCCTGGACCTCGGCCAGGTTGTTGTCGAGCACATACTGCCACGTGCCGTCGGCATTGAGCGTCAGGTCACCGTAGAGGCCGCGCAAGGTGCTGCCCACGGTGCCCACGGTACCTGCACCGGTGCTGATGCCGATGACGTGCAGGGCGTCGCCTTCCGCGTCGGTGTCGTTGTCGGTGATGACATTGCCGCTGGGGTTGATGCCGGCCTCGCTGTTGTCCAGGCCGCCGGCCTCGACGGCGGTGGCGGTGTCATCGTTGGCCACTGGCGCATCGTTGCGCCCGCGGATGATGATATTGATCTCGGCCAGGTCGTTCAGGCCACCCTGGTCGGTGACCTGATAGGTGAAGGTATCCCGCAGGAACTGCAGCGGCCCGAGGGCGAGCACCGTAGGGTTGGTGCTGTCGATGTTGTAGATGAAGCTGCCATCGGCGCCGATGATCAGCTCGCCGTAGAGCCCGGTGATCACGGTGCCATTGGTGTTGTTGGTGCCGCTGTTGACCAGGTCGAGGGTGCCGGCCGCGGCTTCGTTGCCGAAACGGACACCGCTGACGTGCTTCTGGTCGCCCTGGTCGACATCGGTGTCGTTGGGCAGCACGTTACCCGTGGGGTTGACGCTGTTGCCGTTACCATTGTCGGCCACCGCCAGGGCCAGGTCATTGCTGGCCACCGGGGCATCCCAGGCACCCTGGACGGTGATGGTCAACTGCGCGGTGTCGAGACGCCCGGCCGTGTCGCCCATGCTGTAGGTGAACTGCTCGATCAGCGATTCGCCCTGTTTCAGGCCCTGGACCGCTGCGAGGCTGTTGTTCACGACATAGGTGAAGCTGCCATCGGTGGCGATGGTCAGGGTGCCATACAGGCCATTGATCACTTGACTGCCAGTGACGACGTTGAGGATGCCGCCCGCTGCCTCGTTGCCGGTGCGGATGCCGTTGACAGTCTTGGTGTCGTTGACATCGACGTCAGTGTCGTTGGCCAGCACGTTGCCGCTGGGGTTGACCCCGGGGGTGGCGTTGAAGGTGCCTCCGGCTTCCACTGCAAGGGCGATATCGTTGACCGCCACCGGCGTGTCGTCACGGCCCTGGATGATGATGATCAGCTGTGCCGAGCTGGTAGCACCGGCCAGGTCGCGAATGCTGTAGGTGAACGCTTCGGTCAGGGTATTGGTGGCGCCGCGCAGGGCCTGGACCTGCGGATTGTTGTTGTCCAGCACATAGGTGTAGCTGCCATCGGCGCCCAGGGTGAGGGTGCCGTAGGTGCCGACGAAAGCTCTGCCGAGGGTACCGACGTTGCTTCCCTGGGTGACCCCGGTGACGCTCAAGGCTTCGCCGAAAGCGTCGACGTCGGTGTCGTTGCCCAGCACGTTGCCACTGGGGTTGGTGCCCGGGATGTCGTTGCCCTGGCCACCGGCCTCGATGGCCGTGGCGATGTCGTTGCGCGCGACCGGGGTGTCGTTGGCGCCATTGATGTTGATGGTCAGGGTGGCGCGGTCTTCGGCGCCGCTGGCGTCGATCACGGTGTAGCTGAACAGGTCTTGCAGGCTGTTGCCGGCACGCAGCTGTTGCACCTCGGTCATGGCATTGTCGAGGCGGTAGCTGTAGCTGCCGTCGGCGTTGAGGGTCAGCCAGCCATAGGCGCCACGCAGTTCGGTACCCAACGTTCCAGCGGTACCGCCCTGGCCTTCGCTGCCGGTGCGCACCGAGCTGACGGCCTGGGTTTCGCCATAGTCGATCGGGTCGGTGGGATCCTCTCCGCCGTCGACATCGGTGTCGTTGCCCAGCTCGCTGGCCGGCGGATTCTGGTGCAGGACATTGCCGCTGGGGTCCTGGCCCGGCAGATTGTTGTTCAGGCCTCCGGCTTCGACAGCGGTCGCCGTATCGTCGTTGGCCACCGGGTTGTCGTTCTGGCCACGGATGAGCACGATGATTTCGGCGCTGTCGGTCTCGGGGGTAGCCCCGACGCCGTCGCTGATGGTGTAGGTAAAGCGCTCGAGCAACAGGTCGCTGTTCAAGCGCAGTGCCTGGACCGCAGCATTGGAGTTGTCCAGCACATAGGTGTAGGTGCCATCCGGGTTGATGGTCAGGGTGCCGTACAGGCCGACCACCTGGGTGCCGCCCGGCAGCACCGCCACTGTCGTGCCGGTCTGGTCCTCGGCGCCGGCACGGATCTCGGTCACGGTCAGTGGGTCGCCGTCCGGGTCGAAGGCATTGGCGGTGGCATCGCCTGACGGGTTGACCCCAAGCGTTTGGTTATCGACACCACCGGCTTCGGTCGCCAGCGCGACGACGTTCTGCGCCACGGGCGGGTCGTTGACCCCGCGCACGGTAATGACCAACTGCGCCACGTCGGTGAGGCCGGCGTTGTCGGTGATCTGGTAGGTGAACACTTCGGTCAGCGTATCGCCTGGGGGCAGGCCCTGTACGGTGAGGTTATCGCTGTCCACGTCATAGAAAAACGAGCCGTCGGCGCCAATGCGCAAGGTACCGTAGAGCCCGTTGATCACCGTGCCATTGGCCTGGGTGGTGTCGGCATCGACATCCGTGAGGATGTCGACCAGCGGATCGTAGTCGTTCTCGGTTTTGGCGATCACGCCGGTGACTACCAGCTCGCTGCTGGGCCGGTCGGTGCGGTCGACGTCCAGGTCAACGCCGTTGCCGCCCGGCTGATCGATGGTGCCTGGCCGGCTGGGAAACAGGATGACATTGCCGCTGGGGTTGCTCTCCTGGGCGTTGCCGTTGGTGGAGGCCGCCTGGGCCGCAGCCTGGTCGTCGCTGGCCACGGGGTTGTCGTTGGCGCCCTGGATCACGATGCGCAGTTGGGCGACATCGTCCAGCCCGGCCGTGTCGTCGAGCCGGTAGCTGAAGAATTCGATCAACTGATCACCCGCCACCAGGCGCTGCACGGCGGTGTTGTCGTTGTTGACTTCGTAGCGGTAGCTGCCGTCGGCGTTGATGAAAAGGGTGCCGTAGGTGCCGTTGATTTCGGTTTCTGCACCCGCTGCCACGAGATCGAAGTCCCCGGCGGCAGACTCACGCAAATGGCGTATGCCGATAACGGTCCGGGTCTCGCCGTTGGCGTCGCTGTCGACGTCGGTGTCGTTGTCGAGCACATTGCCTTCGGCATTCTGGCCACCGAGCGTGTTGCCGACTCCGCCGGCCTCGATGGCGATACCTTCATCATCCACGCCCACCGGCGTGTCGTTGGCGCCATTGATGGTGACGACCAGGGTCGTGGTGCTGGTAGCGCCGATGATGTCGGAGATCACATAGGTGAAGTTTTCCGTCAGGGTCTGGCCGGCCAGGCGCAGGGCCTGGACGTCGGCATTGTTGTTGTCGACAAAGTACTGGTAGGAGCCGTTGGTCCCGATCAGCAATTGGCCGTACTGGCCGATCACCACGACGGTGCCGTTGACCGGCAGTGTCTGTTGGGTCAATGGCGTGCGGCCAGCCGAAAGCACCCGCAGCTGGTCGGCGTTGGTGGCGATATCGACATCGGTGTCATTGGTCAGCACGTTGCCCCGCGGGTCGATACCGGCCACCGCGTTGTTGGTACCGCCGGCCTCCACGGCGGTGATGGTGTCGGGTACCGCCACCGGTGTGTCGTTCACGGCAGCAAGGATGATCTGCAGGCTGTCCTGGTCAGTGAGCGCATCGCCAGCGGTGCCAGGGATGCCGTCGCCATCGGCGTCGCCAAAGTTGCCCTGGTCGTTGCTGAGCACGGTCAGCGTGTCGGTGCCGTTGAAGTTGGCATTGCCCAGGTACATCAGGTTGGCCAGGGCCAGGTTGAGGTCGGCGAGGTTGCCGGTCAGGGTCATGCTGGCACTGTTGCTGCCGGTGACCGTCACACCCGACGGCGTGGTGCTCAGCGACAGGGTGCCGTGCAGCACGTTCAAGGTGATGGTCAGGGTGCGGTCGTTGATAGCGGGATCGCGGTCGGCGTCGGCATCGCTGACGCTGATGCCGGTGATCGCCAGGGGGATGTCTTCCTGGCCGTTCTGGGTGCCCGGCAGGTTGTTGACCGGCGCATCGTTCTGCTCCACGAAGCCTGCGTCGGCGATGCCGGTGCCGGCATCGGCCAGGGTGACGTTGATCTGACCTACCGCGGTATCGGCGTCACTGTCGATGCGTACGCGCAAATCACCCACAGGCTGCGGGTAGTTGATCAGGCCGGTGGGTACATCGATGCGGAACACGCCCGCCGGCAGTACGCCGAAGCGGTACTGGCCGGTGGCATCGGTCACGGTGCTGAACTGCAGGTTGTCGGCGGTGGTGTCGAGCAGGCCGTCCACGCCGGCCCAGGTCAGGATCACGGTTTGCCCGGCAAGGCCAGGGCCGTCGGGAGCAATGCTGGTGTCGGCGGAGCTGGTGTCGTCCCACAGGGTGCCGCTGATCACGCCAAGCCCTGCGTTGTCGCGCAGGATGTACTGGTTGGGGCCGGTGCCGCTGCCGGTACGCTCGCCATCGACCTGGCCATCGACACCGACGCTGGAGCCGGCGAAGCTGCTGAAATCTTCAGGCAGGCTGCTCCAGGTCAGGGTCGCATCGCTGCTGGCGATGATCTGCGCGTTGGGCAGGGTTACCTGGTACACCACGCTGACCTGGGCGCCGACATCCAGCTGGTCGAAGTTCACGCTCAAGCCGCCGCTGGTGCTGACGCTCACGCCGGCCGGCAGGTTGCCCGGGCCGTAGGTGATGCCGTTGATCTGCACGCTGAGCAGGGTATAGCCGCTGCCGCCGGCAAAGCTGTCGGTGAGCTGGGTATCGAAGGCGGGCAGGCCGCCGTTCTGGGTGAAGTTGATCTGCACCGTGGCGGTGCCGGTGCTGCCGCCGGGGTTGGGGTCGAAGCTGCTGATGTGTTTGTCCAGGCCGGTGAAACTGGGCTCCACCACCTGCTCGAACAAGGTATCGCTGCTGGCCCGGGCGTTGCCGTTGACGATTTCCTGCGCGCTTACGCCGAGCTGGGCGCCGGCAATGTTGCTGGCCTCGTTGCTGACGCGCACGTTGAACTCCAGGGAGATCCCTTCGAGGTCGTCGTCGTTGCCGTTGCCGTTGGTCACATTGCCCAGGTTGAAGGTGATGGTCTGGCTGCCGTCGGGGTTGGTGACGATGACCAGACGGGAAGGGTCGAATATCCCCGTGGGTGCCGCGCCGGAGAGGTCCGGGGTGATGGGCAGGGCCTCGGCGCTGTTCTCGTTGCCATCGATATCCAGGGTGCCGCCAATGATCAGGTTGGCGTCGCTGGTCAGGCCGCCATTGGAGATAAAGGCAATGCGCAGGGCATTGGCCAGCTCATCCGGGGCGATGAATTCCAGGCCGTTGGCCAGGGTGATCTGGATCTGGTAGTTGGGGTTGTCGCCTTCGGGCACCAGCACCACCACGCGGTAGCGAATCACTTCGCCGACCGTGACCTGCTCCACCGGACCATCGGTGGGCGAGGAAGGCGGGGTGTCCGGCAAGCCACCGACCCGCGAAATGCTGATGGCCTGGGCCACTGGCACGATCAAGCTGGAAATGAGCTGGTAGTCGTTGAGCACGCCGCTGTTGAGGGTGCCGTCGACCCCGGTACGTTCCCCGGCCTGGGTGCCGTCCAGGCTGGTCCACTGCACCATGGCCTGGTTGTCGAACGAGGCCTCGGCAGCGGCGGTGGCGTTGATCACTCCACTGATGCGCAAGACGATGCTGCCGCCCTTGGCGATGTCGATATTGGCGCCGCTGACCGTGCGCAACTGGCCGTCGACCAGCTCGAAGTCGACGCCGCCATTGTTGGTGGCGCCATTCTGGTACAGCACGCCGACCAGGGTCAGGTTGTCGATTTCGGTGGGCAGGTTGTCCAGCAGGCTAATGTCGAAGGCGTTGAAGTCGCTGCTGCTGGTGCCATTGCTGATGGTGATGGTGAACTCGACGGGGTCGCCTTCGTCATAGCCGGCAGCGCCGGTGGTGGAGGTCAGCTCCTGGGTCACCTGCAAGGTCGGCTCGCGCACGGTGATGGTGGGCTGGCCGCCGGTGAGCGCAACCGGGCGGTCGACCGGGGTCGTGCCGTTGGGGGTGTCGGCGTCCGGGTCGCTGTAGAGCACCTGGGCACTGTTCTGCAGCGACTTGTTGGCCTGGTTGCCGATGACGTTGTTGGCCACCAGTTGCAAGCGGATCACAAAGCTGTTGTTGCCCGTCTGGTTGTCGGCGCTGGCGCCGGACACGCTGAAGGTCAGGCGGGCATCCACGCCGTCGTCGCCCAGGGTGCCGCCCTGGCCGCCAATGCCGCTGACCACCACACTGCCGACAAAGTCAGCGCCCAGGGCGCCGCTACCGGCAGTGGTGGTAATGATCTGGTAGCCCAGGCCGCCGTTGAAGCTGGTATCCAGGCGCATGCCCGGTGGAATCAGGTCGTCGATGCGCAGGTTCTGGGTGCCGCCTTCGGGCAGCGTGACAATGATGTCGTAGCGCATGGATTCACCCACCACCAAGTCACTGCCGGTGGTGTGGCTGGCGCTGGAATCGCCGTCGTCGAGGCTGCCGTCGGCAAAGTTCTTGCGTATCTCGGGGGCGGCGACCTGCTGGTTGGCGAGGTCTTGCAGGTCGGTGGGGGTGAAGTCGCTGCCGCCATCGACACTGGCATAGTTGCTCAGGGTGGCAGTGCTTTGCAGGCTGCGACTGGCTTCGATGCTGGCGCTGACTTCGACATCGTAGCTGATGACCACAATGTTGGCGCCGCTGGTGTCGGCGGCCGTGCCGCTGCGCCCGGCCTGCAGGCTGGCGACGCCACCGGCGTCCTGGAAAATGATCTGGTTGCCGCTGACGATGTAGTCGGTGCCGGCAACCATCTGGCTGCCGTCGCCGCGATAAATCTGCAGGTTGGCAGTGGCCAGGCTACCGCCGACAAAGCTCAGGCCCGTGGGCAGCGTGATGCTGGTGGTGACATCGAAGGCGCCGCCACCGCCGCTGTTTTCGATGGCCGTGACCAGGCGCAGGCGGTCGGCACCGTCGATGCCACTGATATTGCCATCCACGGCGGCAAGGTCGGTGATGGTGCCGTTGAAGGGCACGCCGGTGCTGCCCGGCGGGTTCCAGCTGCCGGTGGTGTTGGTGACCGTACCGTTGGAGCCGGAGACCACGCCGTGCTTGATATTGAGCACAGGTTCGGCAACCGAGACGATCACCGCGATGTCCGAGGAGATCAGCGTGCGGTCGGTGAGGGTGGTCTGCTGGCTGGACTGGGCCAGTACGTCCAGAGAGCGCTGGTCGGCAAACGGCTGGTCGCCCACGCGCAGGGTAAAGCGCACCACGATACGGCTACCGGCGGTATCGGCAGTGACGAAACTGCCGAAATCGAACACCACCGCGTTGCCATCGGCGCTGGTGACTGTCACCACGCCGCCCAGGTTGGTGTTGCCGTCACCGATCTGCCATTGCCCGGTCTGGTCGCCCTGCGTCCAGGTGATACCACTGACATTGAACAGCGGCAGCGGCAGGTAGGCGGTGAGCTTGAAGTTTTCGTAGTCACCGGTGACCAGGTCGTAGCTGAGCTGGAAAGTGACCTCATCGCCCGGGCGCAGCTCGCCATTGGCAGGTGGTGGCTGGTTGTTGACGTCGAGAATCTCGATGTCGACGTTGCGCGTCGGCACGGTGCTCAGGGTTGAGGAATCATCGGTTTGCGAGGCGCCGGTGAGGTTGAGCACATCCTGCAGCAGGGTGCCTTCGACCACCGCCTGGTTGCCCAGGTCGTCGCCTTCGTTGATTTCGCTGTGGGGGGCGCCAGACGGTGGCCGGTAGCTTTGGCCCACCAGGGCGGTGTAGCTCAGTACCGCCAGCGCGGCGCCTTCAAGGCGGTCGTCGAAGGCCAGGTCGCCATTGAACCAGCCGCCCACCACGGCCGCGGCATTGCGCAGTGACTGGGCGATATCGAACACCATCGAGGTGCTGCCGTCGCCGTTGTCGACCACGCTGGTGACCAGGGTAATGGTGCGCGCCACACCGTTGATGGTCACGGTGAGGGTCGGGGTGCCGACCAGCGTCTGGCCGTCACTGAGCTGGTCGCGGACCACCAGTTGGCCATCGTTGAAGAAGTCCTTGCCGAAGGCGAAGAAGTCCGACACGGCCAGGTTGAGGGTGTACTGCAAGGTATCGCCGGGGGTCACGCCGGTCTGGCCGATATCGTTCTGGATGCCCACTTGCTTGAGCAAGGTGATCGACTTGGCAACGAATTGGACCGGATCGCCCGTGCCGCTGAAGTCGATGGTGGTCGCCGGGGCTACTACGTCGCGCGGGTCCAGCGGTGCCCATTGGCCAGTGGCTGAAGGCGCGTCCACGGTGATGGTCACCGCGTTGCCGGTGACCGGGTCAAGCACCGGTTGGGCGTCTGCATCGAATTCGGGTACATAGAACGCCACTTGAGTGTCTGTGGCGGCCGACAGTGTGGCGTACTCGACGGTGAACGAATCGATAAAGATGTTATCGGCGGCAATCGCCGCAGCGATGGCTGTCGGGTTGCTGATCACCGTGCCGTCGTGCAGCGTGATTGACCGCAGCACGCCGCCGGGGCCCGGGGTAATGGCGGTGACCTGAACGTTGTCGGGCAGGGGTTGCGTCACCACCACATTGCTCAGGGTCTGTCCCGGTGCCGGGGTGATGGTCACGGTCAGGGAGCGGTTGAAGTTGGGGCCGGTGGCCGTTTCGCCTTCCGGGGTGGACACCGTCTGGTCGAACGTCAGTACTGTCGGGTGTACGGTGTAGTCGACGGTGCCGACCTGCATCAGGCTGGGGTCGGCCTGGGGGTTGTCGAGGGGGTCATTGCCAAACTCGAAGCCACCGCTGGTCTTGATCACCAGATCCGGCGTGCCGTTGGAAAAAGCGGTGTCTGCCAGCTGGCTGAGGCTGGCGGTGATCTGCACCGGGATCACCGGCTGGTTGGCGGTCACGCTGGCAAATGGCAGCTCCACCACAACCAGTTGGTCGCCGGCGCGCATGCCGTAGGTGGCAGCGTTGAGCACCACGAAATTGCCACTGGCGTCCTTGGCCAGCGGGTGGGTGGCGTTGCCGGAAGCATCGAAGGTGACTGCATGCGTCGTGAGGGTCTGGCCCAAGTAACTGGCGGAGATGAAACTCACGCCATCATCGCCATCCCTACCGGTAACGGGCATGAAAATATTGAGAAACGGCGCGTAGCCTTCCTGGGTCGAAGGGTTGGTGAAGTTCACCGTGAAATTGAAGGTATTACCGAGCAATACATCGTCACCGGCCACCGGCAGGCCGGTGGTGGGCGCGGCATCGGCCAGCAGGCCGTCGAAGTCGGCCAGGGCTGCGGCGCTCAGGGCGATATGCTGGTCGATGGTGCCGTTGCGCACCTCGAGGGTCCAGTCGCCGCCCCCGGCTGCGCTACCGGTGTCGTTGCTGGACGCAGCGACATCGGCGCCCGTCCAGCGGGCCAGTTCGGTGACCAGGGTCTTGCCGGCGTCGCCCGCACCGATGTTGCAGCCGTAGAGCTGGATATCGGCGCCCTGGGTCAGGTTGCCTTGCCACTGTTGCAGGGTGGAGGCGAGATTGTCGACGTTGTCCGCCGTGATGGTGCGGTTGCCCAGGGTGAACTGCCCGGCGCCGCCGTGCGACAGCACCTGGATCGAGTCGACCTTGCCCAGTTGCGCCAGGGCTGCGGTAATTGCCGCCAGGCCGTCCTGGCTGCTGTCGACCACCAGGGCGGTGACGTCGCTGGGCAACTGCGCGACCAGTTGTTCTTTATTTTCGATACGGCTGTCGAGCACCAGCAGGTGGCGGGCGGCCGAGGGTGCAGGTTCGCTGCGCGCCGGGGCATCGGTGGGGGCAGGGTGTGCGCTGGCATCATCCTTGGGGGCCGCCGTATCGGCGTGTTGCTGATCGGCCGCTGCCGTGGCAGCAGCGCCGTCGAACAGAATCCTGGGTTCCAATGCTAGCGTCTGGGTTTGCGGACGCAGATGAAGAGCAGGGGAAAAACCACGCGAACCATGCATAGCAACAACCCTCAGAAAGCACGGCGAACCATTCCATTGAGTTCATTCAAGGCACTGAACAGTGCAAGCGTAGGATGATTCTGAGGGAATTCCAGTTGTTACGACGGCGTGCGTAGTCTTTGGCGTACGCGATTCAGACGTCACCCGCCTGTTCGAGTAGCGAGCGGGCACGTGCGATCACCGGTGCATCGACCATCTGGCCGTCCAGGGCAAAAGCACCGTCAGTGTGGTGCGCCGCTTGCAGTACGCGCCTTGCCCAGTCCAATGCCTCGTCGCTAGGCCGCAAGGCGGCGTGAATCACTGCGACCTGGCTTGGGTGAATACACAGGGCACCGCCAAAACCCATGTCACGGGCAGTCTGTGCTGCCAGGTTAAGGCCGGCAGTGTCCTGGAGAGTGGGGAAGACGCCGTCCAGGGCAGGGGCCAGGCCAGCGACACGGGTGTGCAGCAGGACCGCATAGCGGGCCTGGTCCAGCAGCCGTTCGGCGCCGGGGCTGCCGTTGCGCAGGTTCAGGTCCAGGGCAAGATCGAGGCTGCCGAAGGCCAGGCGCTCGACCCCCGTAGTGCCGGCAATGGCCGGTAGCGCCGCCAGGCCCCGGGCGCTTTCGATGATCGGCACGACCGGCTTGCCGGTCGCCGTGGCCTGGAGCACCTGAGCGGGTGACTCGGCCTTGGGCAGTACGATGCCGCTGACTTCGGCGTAGCGCCGGCACAAGGCAAGATCCACGGCGTGCGCCCGGTGCTCGGGTGCGTTGACCCGTACCAGCACCTGGACGCCAGGATGCGCCTGCAGGAAGCGCTGCAGGTTGTCGCGGGCCTGATCCTTGAGGGACTCCTCGACGGCGTCTTCAAGGTCGACGATAACCCTGTCGGCGCCACTGGCAAGGGCCTTGGGGATGCGTTCCGGGCGGGTGGCGGGCACGAACAGGGCACTGCGGACAACCGCCGGGGTCATTGCGCACCTCCTTCTATATAGGTGACTTCGCCCACCTGGGCAGTGCCGTCCTGGTTCCCCGCCTGGAGCAGGGCTTTTCCTGGTGCCGTCAGTTGGCCGACGACCTGGAACGGCTGGGGTGAAATCAGTGGGCGCACCCCGCGAAAACTGAAGCCTTTGACTGTGGCTTGTGGATGGGCGCGCTGGAAGGCACGCAGGCTCAAGGTCGCTATCAGCGGGCCATGTACCACCAGCCCCGGATAGCCTTCGGTCTCGGTGACATAGGGCCAGTCGTAATGGATGCGATGACCGTTGAAGGTGACCGCCGAATAGCGAAACAGCAGGGTGGCGTCGGGCTCGATGGTTTCTTGCCATTGGCCGACCATCAGCACGTCGGTGTTGCCCAGTTTCGGCGGCGAGGGTTCGCGGTAGACGATGTCCTGTTCATCGACAAGGGCGCACTCACCGTTCTGGTAGAACTCGTGGCGGACCGTGACGAACAACAGCGAGCCCGTACGTCCGTGCTTTTCCTCGACCTTGAGCAGGGTGGAGATGCGCTCGACCTGGGCGTCGACCCGCAGCGGGCGATGGAAGCTCAAGCGGCTGCCTGCCCACATGCGCTGGCGGTTGTAGGCGGGCGGCAGGAAACCACCCAGTGCGGGATGACCATCGGGGCCAAGCCCGGCCTCGGCCACGGGTTCCTGGAAGAATGCCCAGTGCCAGAGCAGCGGCAGGGCCTCCCCAGGGTTGGGTGCCGCCTCGCCCAGGGTGGCCGCGATGCGCTTGACCAGGTTATGGCTGAGCTGGTCGCGGCTTTCTTCGATGCGGCCAACCCAGGTCGAGTAATCAGGTGCGTTCATGGTGGGCTCCTTCACGGTGGCGGGGCGAGGGGGGCAAGGTCATACCACCCCACGTGCGCGTAACTGGCCAATCCGCTCGGCCGACCAGCCCAGGCCTGCCAGTACCTGATCGGTGTGTTCGCCAAGCCCCGGGACCGGGTCCATGCGCGGTGCATAGGCATTGCTGGTAACCGGCGGCAACAGGCCGGGGATGGGGCCGGCAGGCGTGTCGACCTGGGTCCAGCGTTCACGGGCCTGCAACTGCGGATGGTCCCACACCCCCTGCATGTCGTTGACCTGGGCGTTGGCGATCTGTGCCTGCTCGAGTCGCTCGGTGACGGCGCCAAGGCTCAGGCTGGCAAAGGCCTGCACAATCAGGTCGCGCAGCGCCGCACGGTTTTCCACTCGCTTGACGTTGGTGTTGAATCGCTCATCATTCGCCAATGCTGGCTGATGCAGCACGTTGACGCAGAACTGTTGCCATTCCCGTTCGTTCTGCACGCCCAGCATCACCGTGTTGCCATCGCCCGTCGGGAACGGCCCGTAGGGGTAGATGGTGGCGTGGGCCGCGCCGGCGCGCACCGGCGCGCAGGCACCGGCATAGGCGTAGTACAGCGGAAAGCTCATCCATTCGACCAGGCTTTCGAGCATCGACACGTCCACGTGGCTGCCTTCGCCGGTTTTCTCTCGCAACAGCAGGGCACTGAGGATCCCGGTGTAGGCGTACATGCCGGCTGCGATGTCGGCGATCGAGCAACCGGCCTTGGCCATCTGCGATTGCTCCGGGCCGCCGGTCACCGACAAAAAGCCACCCTCGCTCTGGATCAACAGGTCATAGGCTTTTTTCTGTTCGTAGGGCCCACCTTTGCCATAGCCGGAAATGTCACACACGATCAAGCGCGGGAAGCGCGCGTGCAATGCCTCGAACGACAGGCCCAGGCGCGCGGCGGCGCCAGGGGCAAGGTTCTGCACCAGAACATCGGCGTCGGCGAGCAGGGTGTCCAGCACCTCGGTCGCGACCGGTTGCTTGAGGTCCAGGGTCAAGCTCTGTTTTGAGCGATTGGTCCACACGAAGTGCGAGGCCAGGCCCTGGACTCGTTGGTCGTAACCACGAGCAAAGTCACCCACACCGGGGCGCTCGACCTTGATGACGCGGGCGCCAAGGTCGGCAAGCTGGCGGGTACAGAAGGGCGCGGCAATGGCATGTTCGAGGCTGATGACCGTGATACCGTCCAGCGGGCGAGGGCGTGTGGGCTGGCTCATGCTGTTGTCTCTCTTGTCATGGCGCATTCCGGGGCACCGCACGATGCGATGCGGTGCGGTGCGGTGATCCAGCTAAACCTAGAACGAACGTGGCAACTCCAGCAGGTGTTCGGCCACGTACGACAGGATCAGGTTGGTGGAAATCGGCGCGACCTGGTACAGGCGGGTCTCACGAAACTTGCGCTCGACGTCGTATTCATTGGCAAAACCGAAGCCGCCGTGGGTCTGCAGGCAGGCGTTGGCCGCCTCCCAACTGGCCTTGGCGGCCAGGTACTTGGCCATGTTGGCCGCGGCGCCGGCGTTCTTGCCGCTGTCGTACTCCTCACAGGCGCGCCAGCGCATCAGGTCGGCCGCTTCGATCTCGATATGCGCTTCGGCTATCGGGAACTGCACGCCCTGGTTCTGGCCGATGGGCCGGCCGAACACAACGCGGTCACGGGCGTAGTGGCTGGACTTCTCGATGAACCAGCGGCCATCGCCGATGCATTCGGCGGCGATCAGGGTGCGTTCGGCGTTGAGGCCATCGAGGATGTACTTGAAGCCTTTGCCTTCTTCACCGATCAGGCTGCTGGCCGGAATGCGCAGGTTGTCGAAGAACAGCTCGTTGGTTTCGTGGTTGACCATGTTGGCGATGGGCTGCACGGTCAGGCCGTTGCCGATGGCTTCGCGCAGGTCGACCAGGAAGATCGACATGCCTTCGGACTTCTTCTTGACCTCCGCCAGGGGCGTGGTGCGCGCCAGCAGGATCATCAGGTCCGAATGCTGGACCCGCGAGATCCACACCTTCTGGCCATTGATCAGGTAGTCGTCGCCCTGGCGCACGGCGGTGGTCTTGATCTTGGTGGTGTCGGTTCCGGTGGTCGGCTCGGTGACCCCCATCGACTGCAGGCGCAGTTCGCCACTGGCGAGCTTGGGCAGGTAGTAGCGCTTCTGCTCGTCACTGCCGTGGCGCAGCAAGGTGAACATGTTGTACATCTGGCCGTGGATGGTGCCGGAGTTGCCACCGCAGCGGTTGACCTCTTCCAGGATCACCGAGGCCTCGGCCAGGCCCAGGCCGGAACCGCCATAGGCCTCGGGGATCATTGCCGACAGCCAGCCGGCGGCGGTCATGGCGCTGACGAAGGCCTCGGGGAAGCCTTTGCGTTCATCGATCTTGCGCCAGTATTCGGCAGGAAAATCGGCACACAGCGCGCGCACGCCTTCGCGGATGGCATTGAGTGCTTCGTGATTGCGATCGGTCATGGTCATTGGACTCGCCGGGATACGGATGCAGTGATTCTGCCCAGGCGAGGAGGGGAGCACGACTACCTTTTTTGTCTTTGAGGTATGCTGGTTGGGCATAGCTCATCGATAATCCCGGGGTGGTGTTTCTATGGATGTCGTTCAACTCAAGACACTGATCCACGTCGCCGAGCTCGGCAGCCTGAGCAAGGCGGCTGATCGCCTGCATATCGCCCAGCCTGCCCTCAGCCGGCAGATTCGCCAGTTGGAGCAGGAGCTGGGCGGCTACTTGTTCGAGCGCCATGGGCGTGGCATGCAAATCACCGAGATGGGCCGCGAGGTGCTGGCCCATGCCACGCGGATCATGGAAGAGATGGAGTCGATCCGCAGCACTGTGGCGGGTGGCGGTACGCTGTTTCGCAGCACTGTTGTGGTCGGCACCACGCCAACGGTGGCCGAAATCGCGACCGTACCCTGGGTGCGCAAAATGCGTGAAGCGCAGCCCCACCTGGGTATCCGCTTTTCCTCGGCCTACAGCGGCTATCTGCTGGACTGGCTGCAGCGCGGAGAGCTGGAGCTCGCCATCTCCTACGACCCACCGCCGCTGCACACCTTGCGTATTGTCCCGGTGATGATGGAAAACCTGATTCTGGTCGGCCCGCCGCAGGCGGGCCTGCACCTGGACATGCCGGTCGCCTTTGCGCAACTGCAAGCGCACGAGCTGGTACTGCCCAGTGCGCGCCACGGGCTGCGGTTGATCGTCGATGAGTGCGCACGCAAGGCCGGCATTACCTTGCGTACCAGCCTTGAGGCCGATTCCTTTGCGGCGATGGTCGACCTGGTACGCAATGGCTTCGGCCTGACCGTGCTGCCCCTGGCTTCGATCTATGCCCACCTGCAGAGCGGCAGCCTGTGCGCTGCTCCGCTGGTCGACCCGACTCCGATGCGCAAGCTCGTACAAGTGTTCCCGGCAGATCGGAGGGTCAGCCCGGCGGCTAAATTCGTCGGCCAGGCCTTCACCGAAATTGCCGCCGACCTGGTCGAACGGCATATCTGGGCAGGGCACATGCTGTAGGGCGACAGGCATTTTTTACGGACTTTTTACGCCGCCCGCCAGCGCTTGCAAGGATACTGGCGGCGTAATGTCCTGACTGCTTGCGCATCGAAACCCGGTGCCGGGCAGCGGTGTCCAGGCCCTCTGTGTTCGAGACCGCTTACCGTGAGCTCATCTGCTTCCCACGCAACGCCCCTGAACCCTGCAAAAACCTCGTCAATCAGCTTGCTCGTCGCCGCCGTCGGCGTGGTCTACGGCGACATTGGCACCAGCCCGCTGTACACCCTCAAGGAAGTCTTCGCCGGCCACTATGGCGTGCAGGCCAACCATGACGGGGTACTGGGGATTCTGTCGCTGGTGTTCTGGTCGTTGATCTGGGTAGTGACCGTCAAGTACGTGTTGTTCGTGCTGCGTGCCGACAACCAGGGCGAGGGCGGCATCATGGCCCTGACCGCACTGGCACGGCGCGCTGCGGCGCCGTATCCGCGGCTGAGCCGGGTACTGGTACTGCTGGGACTGTTCGGCGCCGCGCTGTTCTATGGCGACAGCATGATTACCCCGGCGATCTCGGTATTGTCGGCGGTCGAGGGGTTGCAACTGGCCTTCGACGGCATCGAGCATTGGGTGGTGCCGATTGCGCTGGTGGTGCTGGTGGGCCTGTTCCTGATCCAGAAACACGGCACGGCGCGCATCGGCATATTGTTCGGCCCGGTGATGGTGCTGTGGTTCACCGTGCTGGGGGCGTTGGGTATCCACGGCATTGTCCAGCGCCCGGAAGTGTTGCAAGCGCTGAACCCGGCCTGGGCAGTGCAGTTCTTCGTGGTCCACCCAGGTATTGGCGTCGCCATTCTGGGTGCCGTGGTGCTGGCCTTGACCGGCGCCGAGGCGCTGTATGCCGATATGGGCCACTTTGGCCGCAAGCCCATTGCCCGGGCCTGGATCCTGCTGGTGCTGCCAGGGTTGGTGCTCAACTACTTCGGCCAGGGCGCATTGATCCTCGGCAATCCGGAGGCTGTGCGCAACCCGTTCTACCTGCTGGCGCCGGGCTGGGCGCTGGTGCCGATGATCGGGCTGTCGACCCTGGCCACCATCATCGCCTCCCAGGCGGTGATTTCCGGGGCGTTTTCCCTGACCCGCCAGGCCATCCAGCTCGGCTATGTGCCACGCATGTTCATCCAGCACACGTCGAGCCAGGAGCAGGGGCAGATCTACATCGGCACGGTGAACTGGGCGTTGATGGTTGGCGTGGTGCTGCTGGTGATCGGCTTTGAATCCTCCGGCGCCCTGGCGGCCGCCTATGGTGTGGCGGTGACCGGCACCATGTTGATCACTACCTTGCTGTCGGCGGCCGTGGTGCTGTTGGCGTGGAAGACCCCGCACTGGCTGGCGGTGCCGTTGCTGCTGGGTTTCTTGATGGTCGACAGCCTGTATTTCGCCGCCAACGCGCCGAAAATCTTCCAGGGTGGTGCGTTCCCGGTGATCGCCGGTATCGGCTTGTTCATCCTGATGACGACCTGGAAGCGCGGGCGCAAGATGATCGTCGAACGGCTGGATGAGTCGGCGCTGCCGTTGCCGTTGTTCATTGCCAGCATCGCCGCGCAGCCGCCGCACCGGGTGCAGGGGACGGCGGTGTTCCTGACCGCCCGGGCGGATGCGGTGCCCCATGCGTTGTTGCACAACTTGCTGCACAACCAGGTATTGCATGAACGGGTGGTGTTGTTGACCGTGGTGTCCCAGGACCGGCCGCGGGTGCCGCTGGCCCAGCGTTTTGAAGTGCAGGGTTTCGGGGAGGGCTTCTACCGGGTGAATTTGAACTTCGGCTTTATCGAGGAGCCGGATGTGCCGGCGGCGCTGCAGCTGTGTCATTTGCCGGCGCTTGATTTCAGTCCCATGGGCACCACGTACTTCTTGAGCCGCGAGACGGTGATTGCCACCAAGCGCATGGGCATGGCGCGGTGGCGGGAAGGCTTGTTTGCGTTCTTGCTGAAGAATGCCAACAGCAATCTTCGCTATTTCAACCTGCCGCTCAACCGGGTGATCGAGCTGGGGACGCAGGTGGAAATGTGATCGCGGGGCAAGCCCGCTCCTGCCGGACGGGTGGGAGCGGGCTTGCCCCGCGATGGATTGACTTAACCCGCCGCAGCCTGGGCTTCACCACCTGCCACCTGAGCGGTGTTGCGTACCAACCGATGCAGCCGGCTGGCCACGACAAAGCCGATCACCGCCAGCACCATCATGCTGATGAAAACGTAGTTGTAGCCCTGTGGCCCGGGAAACCGGTCAAGGATGGCGCCATAGCCGACATAGGCGAACATGCCCGGCGCATAGCCGATCAGGCAACCAATGCCAAAGGCTGAGCCGGTGATGTGCGCAGCGATGCCGACTTCGCCCATGGGCGCCCAGAACACGCCACGCATGGAGAACACGATGAAGGCAAACGACAGGGTCGCGGCCATGCCGGCATAGATGTAGCCAGGACTCTTGGGCACCAGGAGGATCATCGCCATCATCGGCAGCAACGCCAGGAACGCCCATTTCAGGTAACGGCTGGGGCTCTTGAATTGCTTGTCGGCCAGGAAGCCGCCCGCCGGGCCACCGAGGATCTTGAGCATGTACTGGTTGATGATGCCGTAGGCCCCCACCAGCGCGACCGGCAGGCCGTAGACCTCCTTGAGGTAGGGGATGAAGTAGGTCAGCCCGCAATACACGATGTAGACCATGAACACGTTGAAACTCACCAGCCAGATTGCCGGGACCTTGACGGCCTGCATCAGGTTGGCTGCTGGGTTCTTCCGGGTGGTGGCCTGTGCAGGCTGAGCGCCTTTGAGCAGGAACCAGGTCAGTACGCCGGCAGCAATGTCGATGACCGAGTAGAAGACAATTGCCGCCTTCAGGCCGGCCTCGGCAGCACCCATGGCAATGAACACACCCAGGGCCGAGAATGCCACCAGCGTGTCGATCACCCCGCGACCGCCTTCCAGCAGGCCGAACAGGCGGCCTTGTTCCTTGTCGTCGCCCAGGCCACGTACCGCCTTGAGCAACGCCGGCCAGTAGATGCAGTCGGCGCATACCGCCAGCAGGCAAAACACGATCATCAGGCTGTTGAAGGGCGGGAAGGTGGCCAGGTACAGGCCCAGCGCACCGGTGCCCAGCAGGCCCAGGGGAATCAGCTTGCGGGTGTCGAAGCGGTCGGCCAGCACACCGCCGACCACGAACAGCCCGGTGGCGATGATGGCGTTGGCACTGAGCAGCAGGCCGATTTCAGTGTGCGACAGCCCCATGAATTCCTGCATGGGGACATAGAACGCGTCCTTGAGGTTTGCCAGCTTGTAGATGGTGCCGCCACCGAGGATCAGTATCAGGAATTTGAACCATTTGGCCTTGTCTTGAGTGCTCATTGTTGTTCTCCAGGCGTGATGGGTAGGGCGCTCAGGCGGAGGTGGCCAGGGCAAGTTCGGCCAGCGTGCGCAATTCGGCCAGCAGGCCCTTCACATAGCTGACCTGGTTGTTGGCCCAGCGCTGTTCGCCGGCCAGCATCTGTTCGAGGGTGAAGCCTTCGGGCAGGGGGGTGTCGCTCATTTCCCGGTAGGCAATGAACGGGTCGGCCGGCTCGTGCAGTTGGCGAAATGCCGGGGCGACGTAGTGGTTTTCCTGTTCGAGGATGAAGGCGATCACTTGTGGTTCGCGTTCCCCGAGCATCAGCAGTTCGAACAACATGCGCGGGCTGGGCAGGTCGTCTTCGGCGCTGCCTTGCAGTACCCCGTAGTGGCCAAAGCCCTGGACCTCGGCTACCACGCGAACACCCTTGAGGTGGGTCTGGCGAATGTGCGGGGCCAGGTGCGCCAAGGCCTGCAAGGGTTGCTCGCAGGCGTTGATCATGTTGCCGAAGTCGAACAGGGCGTGCAGGCGCGGGTGGTTGGCCTGGCTCAGCAGTTGGGCGATTTCGTCGCTCTTGAGCTCCTCGTGCTGCTCGAAATCAAAGTAAAGGTCGTGGGCATCGGCCTGCTGGGCGAGGTATTGAAGGTCGCCGGCGATCCGCTCCATCACCTGCGACAGCGGGCCTTCGTAGCGCGAATAGACGCGGATGTTGCGGGTACCGATGGCCTTGGCCACGGCGATCGCGGCATCGACATCGGCCTTTAGGGTGCTGCTCAGCTCAAGGTGAACAGCCAGCTGCAACGCCTGGGCCTTCTCGGCAAAGGCGCCCAACTGCTCGGCACTCATCTGCGACAGGCTGTTGTGCTCACCGTCGAGCATATGCAGGCTCAGCCCCGCCAGTTCGTGGCAATAGGCAAAGTCGAGGAGGTCGAAGGGCGTCAGGCGACCATGGGTGAGGTTGGTCAACAAGGGGTAGGCATGGGCGAACAGGCGAACCTGATCGAGGCGTTCGAGCAGGCGTGCGGCCAGTTCGCGGGTCAACAGCACCGGCGCTGCAGCGCCTTTGGTCTTGTTATCGAGCAACCGGGTGAAGCGTTCTTGGATAGCATTCATTCGAGTCGTTCCTGGTGCGGGCACCGGTTCTACCGGCGCGTTCTTTATCGCGCCGGCGAGGATCGCTCGATAGATCCATTACGAATCGAATGTTAAGGCCACTGCAAAACGGTTACGGCTTCAGGTGCCCCAGGGCCCGCAGCGCCTGGGCCAGGGCCCGAACCTTGGCCGGGGCCTCGACCTGGGGGGTACCGGCAAAGCCGATCAGCAGGGCGGGCGGCAGGTACCGCTGCAGGCAGTAGTCGCTCAAGGCATAGGTGTGAACACCTTGCTCGGCCAATTGCCGGGCGACCAGTTGATCGTCCAGGTGCGGCGGTAGCCAGGCGATCAAGTGCATGCCGGCTTCTACCGGGGCAATTCGCAAGAGCCCGCCCAGCTCTCGCTTGAGGGTATCCACCAAGCACTGCTGGCGGGCTTGATACAGTACACGCATGCGGCGTATGTGGCCGATGAAGTGGCCTTCGCGCATGAAGTCCGCCGTTACCGCCTGCAGCAGGGTAGGCGGGCTGCGGTCCATGACAGCGCGGATGGTGCAGAAGGGTTCGACCAGGGGCTTTGGTAGAATCACATAGCCCAGGCGCAGGGACGGGAACAGCACCTTGCTGAATGTGCCGACATAGATCACCCGATCGGTTTGGTCCATGGCATACAGCGCCGGCAATTGGCGACCGCTGTAGCGCAGTTCGCTGTCGCAGTCGTCTTCGATGATCCAGCGCTCATGGCTTGCTGCCCAGTCGATCAGTTCCAGGCGCCGGCTGTGGCTCAGGGTCACGCCCAAGGGATGCTGGCGGGACGGGGTCGTGAAGGCAAGGCGGGCATCGGCGCAGTCGGCAATGCCTTGCTGCACATCAATGCCCTGGTCGTCGATGCGTACCGGTACCACCCGGCAGCCATGGGCCTGGAAGGCTATGCGCGCGGCAATGTGGCCCGGGTCCTCCATCCACACCGGGTCGTGCGGATTGAGCAGCAGCATCGCCAACAGATTGAAGGCCTGCTGCGCGCCGGAGACGATCACCACCTGCTCGGCACTGCAGTCGATGCCACGGGCGTCGAACACGTACTCGGCGATGGCCCGGCGCAGGTCCAGTAGCCCCTGCAGCTCGCCATAGCCCAGCAGCGCCTTGCTCGGCTTCTGCGCATGGCGGCTCAGCAGGCGCTTCCACACCGCCTGGGGAAAGGCCTCGAAGGCGCCATGGCTGGGCAGGAACGAGGTCGGGGTGTCGGTGCCGCAATGGGCATAGGACACCCCGCGAAAGTGATCGCTGCGCAGCGACAGCATCGACTGGCTCAACGCCGACAGCTTCGGTGGCACAGGCGGCTGCGGCTCGGTTCCGCCTGCGCGCTCCCACTCATCGCCCACATAGGTACCGGCTCCGGTACGTGACACCAGGAAGCCCTCGGCAATCAACTGGTCGAAGGCGTTGAGCAGGGTGATGCGCGACAGGTTCAGTTCCTGGCTCAAGGTGCGCGTGGACGGCAGGCGGATGCCCCCTTGCAGGCGCCCGGTGAGAATCTGCTTGCGGATCTGCAGGTACAGCTGGCGATAAAGCGGGGTGGTGCTGTCGCGATCGAGCTCAATACCTGAAAGCAGCAAACCGGCGGGGGACTTCATTCGGGACTCGTTGGCAAGGTGAAGAGGGCCTGATCATCGTACGAGAAAGCCTTGCGGGCGGCCACTGGCGGCTGGGTTGTCATCAAATGAAAACAGTGTGTCGTCCGATGCGAAGCACCTCGCAAGCGTAGGGCTTAGAGTCCAATCAACCTGAACTGACGCACTGCGTCCAGATCGATGATTGGAGTGACATGCATGGCCAAAGTCGTACGTTTTTATCAAACCGGTGGTCCCGAGGTGCTGCGCTATGAGGACGCCGAGGTCGGCGAGCCCGGCCCGGGCCAGGTCCGGTTGCGCCAGGTGGCTGTGGGCCTGAACTACGCCGATACCTACTTTCGCAACGGCACCTACCCGATTCCGATGCCCAACGGCATGGGTGTCGAAGCCTCGGGCGTGGTGCAGGCAGTAGGTGAGGGCGTGACCCAGGTGGCCGTCGGTGATCGTGTGACCTACACCGGTTTTCTCAACACCCTGGGTGCCTACTGCACCGAGCGCCTGATCCCTGCCGCCGCGCTGATCAAACTGCCCGAGACCATCGCTTTTGAAACCGCCGCAGCCATGACCATGCGTGGCCTCACCTCGGCCTACCTGATGCGCCGCCTGTACGACTTCAAGCCCGGCGATACCGTGCTGCTGCACGCCGCTGCTGGCGGCGTCGGCCTGATCGTTTCGCAGTGGGCCAAACTGCTCGGCGTGAATGTGATCGGTACCGTGTCCACCGAAGCCAAGGCGGAAGTGGCCAAGGCCCATGGTTGCACCCACACCATCAACTACAGCCATGAAGACGTGGCTGCGCGCGTGCGCGAGCTGACGGACGGGGTGGGCGCCAACGTAGTGTTCGACAGCGTTGGCAAAAACACGTTCATGGCCTCGCTCGACTCGCTCAAGCGCCGCGGCCTGATGGTCTGCGTGGGCACTGCCTCCGGCACCATCCCGCCGTTCGACCCGCAGATCCTGGCGATGAAGGGCTCCTTGCACCTGACGCGTCCGGCACTGGCCGACTATATCGCCGACCCCGCCGAGAAGGCCGACCTGGCCGGCGAGTTGTTCGACCATGTCAGCAGCGGCCGGATCAAGATCGAGATCAACCAACACTACGCCCTCCAGGACGCCGTCCAGGCGCACCGAGACCTGGAAGCGCGCAAAACCACCGGCTCCTCGATCTTCGTCATCTGAAGAGGGCAACACATGCACATCGAACAACTGACTTGCGCCATCGGTGCTGAAGTGACCGGTGTAAACCTGGCGGATGCGGTCCACGACGATGGCCTGTTCGACCAGTTGCGTGAACAACTGCTCAAGCACCGCGTGCTGTTCTTGCGTGACCAGAACATCACCCGTGCCGAACATGTGGCCTTCGCCCGGCGCTTTGGCGACCTGGAGGACCACCCGGTGGCCGGTAGCGACCCGGAGCACCCGGGCCTGGTGCAGATCTACAAGCGTCCCGACCAGCCGGTCGATCGCTATGAAAACGCGTGGCACACCGACGCTACCTGGCGCGAGGCGCCGCCGATGGGCTGCGTGTTGCGCTGCGTGGAGTGCCCGCCGGTGGGGGGCGACACCCTGTGGGCGAACATGGTGCTGGCCTACCAGAACCTCCCCGATGACATAAAACAGAAAATTGAAGGCCTGCGCGCCCGTCACAGCATCGAGGCCAGTTTCGGCGCCGCGATGCCGATGGAAAAGCGCCTGGCGCTCAAGGCCCAGTACCCCGATGCCGAGCACCCGGTGGTGCGTACTCATCCGGAAACCGGTGAACAGGTGCTGTTCGTCAACGCCTTCACCACCCATTTCAGCAACTACCACACCCCGCAGCGGGTGCGCTTCGGCCAGGACGCCAACCCCGGTGCCTCGGACCTGTTGCGCTACCTGATCAGCCAGGCCTACCTGCCCGAGTACCAGGTGCGCTGGCGCTGGAAGCCCAACAGCATCGCCATCTGGGACAACCGCAGCACCCAGCATTACGCGGTCATGGACTACCCGCCATGCCACCGCAAGATGGAACGCGCCGGGATCAAGGGCGACCGTACCTTCTGAGCATTACCGATCCGCCCCACGGCGGACAAAAGACAATAACAAGACTGAGGATGACAGCATGCAATTCTTCGATGATTCGTTGCACCCGGAAAACATGGAAAAGGTGGTGATCACCGTCGCCCCGTACGGCCCGGAATGGATGCCTGAGGACTTTCCCGAAGACATTCCGCTGACCATGGATGAACAAGTTCAAAAAGCGGTCGATTGCTACGAGGCCGGTGCCACCGTACTCCACCTGCACGTACGTGAACTCGACGGCAAGGGCTCCAAGCGCCTGTCCAAATTCAACGAACTGATTGCCGGCGTGCGTGAAGCGGTACCTGAGATGATCATTCAGGTGGGCGGTTCGATCTCGTTCGCCCCGGAAAGCGATGGCGAAGCCGCCAAGTGGCTGTCCGACGACACCCGCCACATGCTCGCCGACCTGACGCCCAAGCCCGACCAGGTCACGGTGGCAATCAACACCACGCAAATGAATATCATGGAGCTGCTGTACCCGGAGTACCTGGAGGGCACCTCGCTGGCCAATCCGGCGATCCAGGCCGCCTACAGCGAAATGACCGTACCGGCCGGGCCTGCCTGGGTACGCGAACACCTGCGCCGCCTGACCGCGAGCAACATTCAGCCGCACTTCCAGCTCACCGGCATGCATGCCCTGGAAACCCTTGAGCGCATCGTGCGCCGGGGCGACTACATGGGCCCGCTGAACCTGACCTGGATTGGCATCGGCGGCGGCTTCGACGGCCCCAACCCGTTCAACTTCTTCAACTTCATCCACCGCGCGCCCAATGGCTGCACCTTGACCGCCGAATCGCTGCTCAAGAACGTGCTGCCGTTCAACACCATGGCCCTGGCGATGGGCCTGCACCCACGCTGTGGCAACGAAGACACCATTATCGACCAGCACGGCAAGCGCTTCGGCTCGGTGCAACAGATCCAGCAAACCGTGCGTGTTGCCCACGAGCTGGGCCGCGAAATCGCCAACGGCAAGGAAGCCCGTGCCATTTACCGCATTGGCGAGCAGTACCGCAGCATCGAGGAAACCCTCAAGGCCAACGGCATGGCGCCTAACCGCCTGCCGGGCCAGAAAGGCGTACCCCAGCGCGCCTGATGGACCAGGGTCGGCGCGCCCGACAGGCGCCGACCCGTCCGTTACAGCGTTATCAGTCAGGCTTTTCAATAACAACAAGATTTACGCCAGACAACCAGAGGAGGCAGCATGGCCGCCTATATCGCCAGCGCCACAGATGATGGTGCCGACACTTCACGTGGCATTCCGCGGCGTTATGCCTGGATTGTCTTTGCCTTGACCTTCGGCCTGCTGATTTCCGACTACATGTCGCGTCAGGTATTGAACGCCGTTTTCCCGCTGCTCAAGAGCGAATGGGCCCTGACGGACAGTCAGTTGGGCTTGCTCAGCGGCATCGTCGCCCTGATGGTGGGGCTTTTGACCTTTCCGCTGTCGTTGCTGGCCGACCGCTTTGGCCGGATCAGGAGCCTGGTGCTGATGGCTGTGCTCTGGAGCCTGGCGACCCTGGGTTGCGCCTTGGCGGAAAACTACCAGCAAATGTTCATTGCCCGTTTCCTGGTAGGTGTCGGTGAAGCGGCCTATGGCAGTGTCGGCATCGCCGTGGTGGTGGCGGTATTCCCCCGCGACATGCGTGCAACGCTGGCCGGTGCGTTCATGGCCGGAGGCATGTTCGGCTCGGTGCTGGGCATGGCGCTGGGCGGAGTGATGGCCCAGCATTTTGGCTGGCGCTGGGCATTTGCCGGCATGGCGGCGTTCGGCCTGTTGCTGGCCGTGTTGTACCCGCTGATCGTCAAGGAAGCCAAGATCGCCCCCAAGCGCGCCGCCGCAGCCGCCTGCAAGGTCGCCCGGCCGCTGCACACCCTGTATGGCAGCCGTTCGGTGATTGCCGCCTATGTGGCCAGCGGGCTGCAGCTGTTCGTGGGCGGTACGGTGATCGTCTGGATGCCCAGCTACCTGAACCGCTACTACGACATGGGCACTGACAAGGCTGGCGCCGTGGCGGCCATCATCGTGCTGTGCAGCGGCATTGGCATCATTCTCTGCGGCATGCTCTGCGACCGCCTGGGGCGTCAGCGCCCGGACCGCAAGATCAGCCTGGCCATTGGCTATTGCCTGGGCAGTTGCCTGTTGCTGTCGCTGGCCTTTGCATTGCCCTCGGGCACCGCGCAACTGGTACTGATCTGCCTGGGGATGATGATTGCCGCCGGCACCAACGGGCCATCCAGTGCCATGGTTGCCAACCTGACCCATTACTCGGTGCATGGCACCGCGTTCGCCACCCTGACCTTGGCCAACAACCTGTTGGGCCTGGCCACCGGGCCTTTGATTACCGGCCGCGTCTCCGACGTGATCGGCCTGCACGCAGCCTTCCAGCTGGTGCCGCTGATCAGTATCGGCGCGGCTGCCGTGTTCTTTATTGCCAAACGCCACTACCACAACGACATGGCTCGCCTGCAAGACCCTCAGGTGGCAGAGCCAGGCGTGGCCCAGGAGTTGAAACCGTGAAGCCTGTGTTGTCCATCGATGTATTTTTCGATTTTATCTGCCCCTGGTGCCTGATCGGCCAGCGCCACCTTGAGCGTGCGCTGGCGCAACTGCGCGCCGAGCAACCCCGGCTACAGGTCAACCTGCGCTGGCGGGGCGTGCAGCTGTTGCCGCACATGCCTGCAGATGGCCTGCCGTTCGAGGCGTTCTATCGTGAGCGCCTGGGCAGCGAGCAGGCAGTGCGCCACCGCCAGGCGCAGGTACGGGTGGCGGCCAGCGCAGCGGGTGCGCACATCGACTTTTCCCGCATCAGCCGCATGCCCAACACCGCCGATGCTCACCGGTTGCTGGAGCGCGCCGTGGCCCTGGGCAATCCGACTCAGGTAGAGGCGCTGCTCGATCAATTGTTTGCCGCCTACTTTCACCAAGGCAAGGACCTGGGCAATCGCGCCACTTTGCTGGGCATTGCCGAGGGCTGCGGGCTGATGCCGGCACAGGTTGCCGACTGCCTGCGCGGTGACGGTACACCGTTCACCAGTGCCAGCCCGGCGCCGGCCAGCGGTGTGCCGTGCTTCAGTTTCAACCAGCGCCGTGTGGTGTCTGGCGCCCAACCTGTGGAGGTGTTGCTCGAGGTAATGCGCGAGTCCCTGGCAGAGGCTGCAGCATGACGCTTCGATACCCCGTGCCCGCCCACAAGGTGCCTGCACGCGACAGTCGCGCGCTAGTGGAATTCGAGGGCAGGAGCCTGGCGTTGTTCAACGTCGCCGACACCCTGTACGCCATTGACGACAGTTGCCCGCACCAGGGTGCTTCGTTGTGCGGCGGGCGTCTGGACGGGCGGGTGATCCAGTGCTGCGCCCATGGCCTGCGCTTCGATCTGGCCAGCGGCTACCTGCTCAATTCCACGGCGCTCAAAGTGCCGAGCTACCCGGTCGAACGCCTGGGTGAGCAGGTGTACATCGTGTTGGATGCCCAGGAGCCTGGCCAATGAGCACAATCGCAATTGCCACCGTCAACCACCGTGCGCGGGAGCTGGCGCCGGGCTTTATCGTCAGCCTGATCGCGGCGGCGGCGGCGAGTTTTCTGAGTGAACATTACGACGCACCGGTGATGCTGTTTGCCCTGTTGCTGGGGATGGCCCTGAACTTTCTCGCGGCAGACGGGCGCTGCAAGGCCGGTATCGAGTTCACCGCACGCACGGTATTGCGCATTGGGGTCGCGTTGCTGGGCATGCGTATTACCCTGGAGCAGATTGCCAGCCTTGGCTGGAAGCCGGTGGCACTGGTCATCATTATCGTGGTGGTGACCATTGGCGTGTCGATGGTGGTCGCCAAGGCCATGGGGTTCAATCGGCTGTTCGGCATGTTGACCGGCGGTGCGACCGCCATCTGCGGAGCGTCGGCGGCACTGGCACTGGCGGCGGCGCTGCCTGCGCACAAGCAGAAGGAACATGCCACGCTGTTTACGGTGATCGGCGTATCGGCGCTGTCGACCCTGGCGATGATCCTGTACCCCATGATCGCTGACTGGCTGCAGTTGTCGCCACCGCAGGCCGGGGTGTTCCTGGGCGCCACTATCCACGATGTGGCGCAGGTGGTGGGGGCTGGCTACAGCATGTCCACCGAGACCGGCGATGTGGCCACGGTGGTGAAATTGATGCGGGTGGCGATGTTGCTGCCGGTGATCGTGGTGGCGGCGATGATCACCCGGCGCGCCGGGGACGATGCCAGTGGTCAGCGGCCGCCGCTGTTGCCCTGGTTCGCGGTAGGGTTTGTGCTGTTGGCGTGCCTGAACAGTACCGGTTGGGTGCCAGCGCTGGTGCAGGGCGGGGTCAACGACCTGTCGCGCTGGTGCCTGGTGGTGGCGATCAGTGCGCTGGGGATGAAGACCCAGCTCAAGGAACTGGCCAAGGTGGGCATCAAACCCATTGCCTTGATGGTGGGGGAGACGGTATTTCTGGTCGTGCTGGTACTGGCCCTGATGCATTGGGGGTTGTAGCCCCCAATGCGGGGCTTGCCTTGCTACTGGGCGTCCAGGCCCATCTGCCAGAAGTCGGCCTCCAGGCGCGAGGCCTGGGCGAAGACTTTCACCAGCTCCTCGAACCGACGCTCGGTCATGGCCCGTGAGGCCAGGTCGTCCAGGTGCGCCCGGGCAGCCGTCGCAACCGCCTGATAGCCGGCACCGGCGTATTCGCCGATCCACTCGCGGTACGGGTGATCGACCAGGGCCTCGGCCCCCTCGGGGCTTAAATTGCGACCGATTTCGGCATAGCCGATGACGCAGGGGGCCAGTGCCACATGCAGGTCGAGCAGGTCGCCTGCCGCACCGCAGTCCAGGACGAAACGGGTGTAGGCCACCGTCGCCTGGTGTTCCGGTGTGGCAGCAAGCGCTTCAGGTGACAGGCCCCAGCGCTGGCACAGGCGCACATGCAGTTCGGTTTCGTCGAGAATGGCCGCCAGCCCCGCCTGGGCCGAGCGAATGTCGGCCAGGGTGCGACTCTTGTAGGCGGCAAGGGCCCAGGAGCGGGCGAACTGGATCAGGAACAGGTAGTCCTGCACCAGGTACTTGCGAAAGGCTGGCTGGGCCAGGGTGCCCGCGCCCATCTGGCGGACGAAGTCGTGGTCGACGTAGCTGTTCCAGTCGGCGGCTGCGGCCTGCTTGAGGCGCTCGAAAATGTCCATGCGTTACCCCTTGAGGTCGTAGGCGGCGTCGAAAAAGGCTTGTTCCAGCGCGACGGCGCGCAGGAAGAAGTCGCTGCTGAGCTGCTCATGGGCAGGGCCTACACGGTCGAGCTCGGCGCGCAGGAAGGCGACGAAGGCCTGGAAATCCGGGTTGTCGTGCAGGGTGATCCACTCGGCATGTTCAAAGCGCGGTGGCAGTTCCCTGGGCGCACGCAGTGCCCAGTCCAGGTACAGGCCTTCGGCAACATTGAGCACCGCCAGGGCGGCGGCGTAAGAGCGGGTGGCAGCCGCTTCCTGCATGATTGCCTTGAAGCCTGCGGTGGGCACCGAATCCGGTGCCTCCAGGCGTTGAGCCTCGCTGACGCCGAGCGCCTCGAAGGCACGCAGGAAATAGGTGTTCTCTTCCCCCGAAATCACCCCGGTAAAGCGGCCCAGGCGAATGCGCGCCTCGAAGGTGTCGGCACTGGCAATGGCGGCCCCCAGCAGGGTCAGAAAGCTGTCGATGAAGCGATGGTCCTGGATCAGGTAGTTGACCATGACGGCATCGTCCAGGGTGCCGGCCATCAGTTCGTTGACGAAACGATGTTCGATGGACTGGGTCCAGCGCGGTTCGCTCTGGCGGCGAAGGGTGTCGGTAAAGCGTTCGGTCATCCTGCTGTCCTCATTGATGGCGACAGCGAGACCGATTGTTTCAGACATGGGCGGCCTCGCAGTGAGACCGGCAAAAAGGCAGGTTGGCTATCCCCATCCCTCCGCCGGCATGATCCGGATCAGGTTCGTAGGGTCACCGCGCTGCTTGCGCCAGCGGTTTCTCAGCCCGTTGCCGGGCTCCCCTTGGTGGGCCGAATCTATACAGCAAGCGCACAGGAATGTCACGTTGCCCGCTAGTGGATGCTCGAGGCCAGCTCGAAAATCGGCATGTACATCAAGATCACGATAAAGCCGATCAACAGCCCGATGAAGGTCATCAGCAACGGCTCGAACAGGCGTACGAACCACTCGATCCAGCGGCCGATCTCTTCGTCGTAGAAGTCGGCGCTGCGCTCCATCATCTGCCCCAGGTTGCCCGATTGCTCACCGGCGCGCAGCAAGCGCAGCGACACTGGTGTCACCAGTTGCCCGGCCTCCAGCGCCGCCGACAGCGACAACCCTTCGCGTACCCGTTCGCAGGCCTGCTCCAGGCGCTGGCTGGCAGCCGCCCCGAGCAGGCCACGGGCCATTTGCATGGCCGTCAGGATCGGGATGCCGCCCTGCAGCAGAATCCCCAACGAGCGGTAGAACCGTGCCAGTTCATACATCACCAGGCGCCGGTGCAGGGCCGGCAGGCGTTCGAGCTGACGGTTGAGCCAACGCCGCACCCGCGGGTCGCGGCGCAGCACGAACATTCCCACCAGCGTTGCGACAAAACCGATGCCCAGCGGTGCCTGGTGGGCATGCAGGAACATCCCGGCCTGCATCAACAACCGCGACAGCCAGGGCAGCTCGGTACCCAGGCCCTCGAACACCAGGCTGAAGCGTGGCACCACATAGCCGAGCAGGAACAGTACGACGCCACCGCCGACCAACAGCAGCAACAGCGGGTAGATCGAGGCGCTGATGATCTTCTGGCGTACTTCGTCCATGCGTTGGCGATAGGCAACATAGCGCCCCAGGGCATCCCCCAGGGCACCGGTCTTTTCGCTGGACTGCACCAGGGCGACGTAGAGCGGCGGGAACACACTCGGCAACTGCGCCAACGACTGGGAGAACGACTTGCCTTCGTACAACAGGCGCACCAACTCGCCCAGGGTCTTGCGGGCCTGGGGCGCCGACTCTTTCTCGGCCAGGCTTTCCAGGGCGTCGATCAGTGGCAGGCCGGCGTTGAGCAGGGTGGTCAGTTCCTGGCTGAACAGCACCAGGTCGAACGCCTCGCCACGCCGCCAGCGCAGCTTGGCGAAACGCTCGCAACTGCGCACGCTGACCACCCGCAGGCCTTGTTGCTCGGCCTGTTGCCGGGCTTGTCCGGCGTCCTGGGCGTCCAGCGTCAGCAAGACCACGCCAGCCTTGCCCAGTGCCTTGAGCTCGTAGCGCATGGGGCGTTCCTCCGCTTACTGCCAGCTGGTGATCTCGGCGTTTTCACCTTCGCCACCGGGTTGGCCGTCCTTGCCCATCGACAGCAGGTCGTACTCGCCATTCTCGCCAGGCTGGCGGTAGATGTAGTTGCGGCCCCACGGGTCCTGCGGGACTTTTTTCTGCAAGTAAGGGCCAGACCAGCGGGTTTCGTCGCTGGGGGCCGCCACCAGTGCGTTCAGGCCTTGCTCGGAATTGGGGTAATGCCCCACCTCCAGTCGATACAGGTCCAGGGCCTTGCCCAGGCCTTCGATTTGCGCCCGGGCCACCTTGGCCTCGGAGCGTCCCAACTGGCTGAAATACTTGGGCGCGACGATCCCCGCCAACAACCCCAGCACCACCAGCACGACCAGCAGTTCGAGCAGGGTGAACCCCTGTTGTGCGCGTTTCTTGTTGTGCATGACCAGCCCTCCATTGTGCGTCTGCAAGGCCTCATGCAAATGCCGTGCGCGTCTGCGCCAAGCCTTTGCGCCACGGGCACGGCAAGGCGGCACAGTGCTTGCGTCAGTGGATAAAAGCCTCGGCAATCGGGGCATATGCCCCACTTTTCGGGGGACGCAACGGGGAGGGCGGCAGCATGCGCTGGCTCACTGCAGGAATGTTTGTCTGGCTGGCATCGACCAGCCCGGTCCAGGCCGATGTCTACATCTCGATCAAGGCAGATGGCAGCTACGTGCTGTCCAATGTCCACCGGCCTGGACGCCAGTACGAACGGGTGATCAGCGAACCTGGGGCAAGCCTGGCCAGTAGCGGCCAGGCGCAACTGATCACCGGCATGCCTTATGCCAAGGTGGTCGCGGCGGCGGCCAAGGCCAACGACCTGCCCGAAGCCCTGCTGCATGCGGTGATCCAGGCCGAATCGCGCTACGACCCCAATGCCCGGTCGGCCAGTGGCGCGGTGGGCCTGATGCAACTGATGCCCGACACCGCCAAGGAGCTGGGCGTCAAGAACGCCCTGGACCCGGCCTCCAACGTGCAGGGCGGGGCGCGCTACTTGAAACGCATGCTCACCCTCTTTGACAACGACATCACCCTGGCGGTGGCCGCGTACAACGCCGGGCCCGATGCCGTGATGCGCCGAGGACGGGTGGTGCCGCCGTATGCCGAGACCCAGCGCTACGTGCCCAAGGTGTTGCGCCAGTACCGGCGGTTGCAGGGCCTGGCCATGGATGCGCCGCTGTGAGGGCTTATCGCGGGGCAAGGGTGGGAGCGGGATTGCCCCGCGATAAGGGTTACCCCCGTTTAGTGGGGAATACCGGGGAATCCCCCCCAATCAAGATTCAGTACGGGCTACAACTTTTTGATATTTAACCAAAAAACCATCTGGCACGGCCCTTGCTCAAGCCTCCCCAGAGAACCCAGGCACCAGCGGAGGTGCACAATGACCCCACTTAAAGGCTCAGTCCTTACCTCATTGCTGCTGGCCGCTGCCACCTTGGGCTGGCAGCACGGCAGCGAGGCCGCGGTGCGTTGCGAACGCAACCTGGTGGCCAACGTCGTCGCCCTCGATCAGCCGCTGATGTTCAACCGGCTGGGCGCACAGAACGCCAATGGCATGATGTTCGCCCTGCGCCGCGACGTGGTCGACGAGCACAATGTTTCCCTGGCCCAGGGCGGGGCGGCAGTACCGGGCAAAGTGACCCTGCGGCCCGACAAGCGCCCACGGCCCATTGTGCTGCGGGTGGCCGCCGGTGACTGCCTGACCGTCAACCTGCAGAACCTGCTGGCCTACCAGGCCAACCCGAACAAGCACGGGATCGATCACGAAGAAGAAAACGAAGGCGAAGAAAACGAAGCTGAAGAGAATGAGTTCGAGAACGAAGGCAATGAACAAGGTGGCGAGAGCTTCGTGGTCGATGACCAGGTCACCGACCGCCACGTGGGTTTCCAGGTCAACGGCATGCAGGCGGTCAACAGCATCGGCGACATCGCCGCCAACACCGGCCGCAACGGCAACTTCCTGATCGCCCCCGGCTCCAGCCGTACCTACACCTTGTATGCCGAGCGTGAAGGAGCTTTCGCCGCCACCAGCCAGGGCGCAACCTTCGGCGGCCAGGGTGGCGCCGGCAACGTCGCCAACGGCCTGTTCGGCCAGGTGGTGGTGCTGCCTAAAAAAGCGCTGACCTTCCGCAATACCCTCACTGAGGAAGAAATGCGCCTGAGCACCACCGGTCGCGCGCCGACCGGCCAGCCGATCGTCGACTACCAGGCGCGCTATCCGCAACGCGAGCCCTGGATCCGCGAGGGCAAGGCAGGCTCGCCGATCATTGCCATGATCGATGGCAATGAGATCATCTCCAGCGAATCCGATGCCGTGGTCATGGGCCCCAACACCGACGGCAGCTTCCCGCCGTCCACCTACCCGCTGGAAAGCATCGGCAAGCGCAACCCGGCGGTACCCAACCGCCTGGAGCCGTTCCGCGACTTCGCCGCCCAGTTCACCGATGAAGCGGCCGCCACCCAGGCCTTCCCCGGCTACTGGGCCGATCCGGTCATGGGCCATGTGCTGGAGCCGACCCGCGACTCGTTCATGATCAACTACGGTTCCGGCGGCATGGGCGCCGAAGTGGTGGCCAACCGCCTGGGCGTGGGGCCGATGCACGACTGCCTGTCGTGCTCCTATGAGGAATTCTTCCTGAGTTCGCACACCGTCGGTGACGTAGCGATGCTGGTCGATGTGCCCGCCAACATCGGCCTCGAGAACATTCGCCCGGGGCAGACCCCCAGCGCCGAGCAGATCGGGGTCAAGGCCACCATGGCCCTGTACCCGGCAGAGCCTGCCAACGTCAACCACAGCTACATCGGCGACTTCGTCAAGTTCCGCAACACCCACAACGGTCACGAGCAGCACATCTTCCACCTGCACGGGCACCAGTGGCTGTTCAACCCCAACGACGACAACTCCGACTATGTCGATGCCCAGGGCATTGGCCCAGGCGTCGGCTACACCTATGAAATCGCCAACGGCGGCTCGGGCAACCGCAACCGGGTAGCGGGCGATGCGATCTACCACTGCCACTTCTACCCGCACTTTGCCCAGGGCATGTGGAGCATGTGGCGGGTACACGACGTGTTTGAAGAAGGCACCCGGCTTGAGGTGTCCAACCAGGGCGAGGACGGCTATCACAGCGAGCCTTATGCATTGCGCAGCGGCAAACCGGCCGCGGGTGCCCGTGCCTTGCCCGATGGCGAGATCGTAGCCGGCACGCCCATTCCGGCCATCGTGCCGCTGCCAGGCAAGGCCATGGCACCGATGCCGGGCAAAGTGGCGGTCATTCCAAAACTGGCGCCCACCCTGGTGGCCGAGAACGATGACGATGACGACGAGGAAGAAGGCGATGACGACTCCGGTCATCACGACCAGGCGCCACGTGCCATTGGTTCGCTGGTGCTGGTCGACCGCAGCGAAGCCAACCGCAATGCCGACGGCAGCCTGAAGAACCCCGGCTATCCATTCTGGATCGGCGGCATGGAAAGTACTGTCGGCCAACGTCCGCCAACCCCGCCGCTGGACATGCTCGACCCTGCTATGGCCACGGCGCTGAAAAACACCGGCAATGCCCTGTGGGCCAACCTGGACCCGGCGCAAGTCGGCGGTTGGGACGGTGGTTTGCCACGCCATTCCCTCGACGGCATGGCCGCCGGTGGCGAGGCGACTACCACCACCACGGCGCTGGACTTCACCAAGTCGATCACCAAGGCCAAGGCGGTGTTCCTGCCGGAGGAGGGCACCGACGTCGAGCAGGCGGCGATGAGCTTCCATTCCAAGCTTGAACACCCCAGCTACGCCGTGCTGCCCGACAACCAGACGGTGGCGCGCAACTTCCGCACCAACGGCGCCGCCCCCACTGCAGGCGCACCGTTCTTCGAACCCTGCATGGACGACCGTGCCAAGCGCCTGACCTTGGCGGCCGGCAACGGCGAGTTCAACAGTGGCGAGCGCCTGGACGCCATGACGTTTACCGGCTCCTCGATGTTTACCGCCGACCGTCCTCGCATCTACAAGGGCGCCAACATCCAGTTCGACGCGGTGTACAACAAAGTCGGCTACCACTTCCCGCAGGCGCGCATCATTGCCCTGTGGGAAGACGCCTGGCCGGTGATCAACAAGCAGCGCCCGCCTGAGCCGCTGGTGATGCGCATGAACACTTTCGATTGCGTGATGTACCAGCACACCAACCTGATCCCGTCGTACTACGAGATGGACGACTACCAGGTGCGTACGCCTACCGACGTGATCGGCCAGCACATCCACCTGCCAAAATGGGACCTCACCGCCGCCGATGGCTCGGCCAACGGCTGGAACTATGAAGACGGCATTCTCTCGCCCGGTACTGTGGTCGAGCGTATTGAAGCCATTCGCGAGTTCAATGGCTGTCACAGCGGCGACCCGCGCGAAGGCACCGCCGAGTGCCCGGTCGCCAAGACCCACCCGTTCTTCGGCCGCTACGGACGGGCCGACTGGCTGGGCGCACGCACGGCCATGCAACGCTGGTTCGCAGACCCTGTGGTCAACGTGCATAACGTCGACCGTGGCCTGGGCACCATCTTTACGCACGACCACCTCGGCCCATCGACTCACCAGCAACTGGGCCTGTATGCCACCGTACTGGCGGAACCGGCAGGTTCCACCTGGTACCACGCGGAGACCGGCGAGCAGCTGTACAACCCGGCAGTACGCGAGGACGGTGGCCCGACCTCATGGCAGGCCGTGGTCAAGACCGGCGACCTGGATGGTGACGGGCGCAATGACAGCTATCGGGAGTTCTTCCTGGAATACAGCGACTTCCAGCATGCCTATGAAGCCGGCGTGTATGTAGGCGCAGGCCCGGACGGCATTCCCAACGGCCAGGCATACCCGGCCACTGCCGACAGCTTCCGCTTTGCGATCAACCCGCCTGTGCGGCAGAAGGCCTCCAACCTGCTCGAAGCCGTGGTGGAGTCCCGTGGCGGCCTTTCGCCGGGTTGCCCATCGCGGCCTTGCCCGCAAGCCATCTCGGTGGATGACCCTGGCATGTTCGTCGTCAACTACCGCAACGAGCCGCTGGCCCTGCGGGTCTACGATCCCAACAAGGTGGCGCCGGACGGCAAGCGCGGCATGCAGGCCGACGGCATGGGCGGTGACCTCGCGTTCGCCATGCAAAGCCGTACCGACCGTGCCATCCCGGCGATGAACCTGTCGCCGGCGGCAATCACCTCGGCAGTCGGCCCAACCGGCGGCACCACGCTGTTCCCGCCGCACATCAACAAGGCCGGCGCCGAGCCGGGTGACCCGTTCACCCCGATGCTGCGCACCTACTCCGGTGACAACGTACGCCTGCGGATGCACGCCGGTGGCCATGAAGAAGAGCACAACGTGACCCTGCACGGGGTCAAGTGGCTGCAAAATGGCTCGGGCTTCGGCAACAGCTCGAACTCCGGCTGGAAGGCTTCGCAGATGGTGGGTATCTCCGAGCAACTGGGCTTCATGGCACCGGTGTCGATGATCTCCAGTTCTTCGGCACCCAACGGCGACTACCTGTACTCGCTCGATGCCGCCCACGAAGGCTATTGGAACGGTATCTGGGGGGTTATGCGCAACTACACGGCCAACCGTCCCGACCTGTTCCCGCTGCCCAACAACCCATTGCCGATGGCTGCACGCAATACCGTGGCGTTCGACGGCATCTGCCCGCGCTACACCACCAACGCCACCGGCATCGGGACCCGGCCAACCGTGCAGCGCAGCTATGAGATCGTCGCGGCGCTGGCCAACGACATCCTCGCCAACCCGCTGGCGGTGAGCATCAACGACCCCAGCGGCGTCGGCCAGCATGTTGGTGGCCCGTTGAAGGCCAACGGCGGCACCCTGGTCTACAACAGCCGGCGCACCAGCATCCCGCAGGTGACCGTGACCGATCCGGAGGACGGCGAGACCTTCACCGTGGGTGGCCACAGCGGGCCGCTGCATGACCCGACCGCCATCCTCTATGTGCGCAAGGCCGATCTCGACCCTGTGACCGGCAAGCTCAAGCCTGGCGTGCCGATCGAGCCCCTGGTGCTGCGTGCAGCGGCCGGTGACTGCCTCAAGATCACCCTGGAGAACCGCTTGCCCCTGGTGATGCCCGACCTGCCGAGCACCGCCGTGATGCAGAACGTGGTCAAGCGCGACCGTCAGGGCAGCGAGGGCTCTACCGCCTTCAACAACAACCTGATGCGTCCGTCGAGCCATGTCGGCCTGCACGCACAACTGCTGGCCTACGACATCACCAAGTCGGACGGTACCAACGTCGGCCAGAACCCGGTGCAGACCGTACCGCCGCGCAATGGCAGCAGCGGCGCCTATCCAAGCAAGGTGTACCAGTACTATGCCGGGCACCTGGAGCGTGAAGGCAAGCCGGTGATGCAGATGGGCCGCTCGGTGGACAATATCAACACCACCGCCATCGAGTTCGGCGGCCTGAACATCACCCCGGCCGATGTCATCAAGCAGGGGCAGAAAGGCCTGGTGGGCGCCATGAGCATCCTGCCGCAGACCGCCACCTGGACCGAAGACACTGCCAGCCGCGCCTCGGCCACGGTGCAGGTTCCCGGGCAGCCGGCCTACCGCGACTTTGCCACCGTGTGGCAGCGGGCGCTGAACATGCGCTGGTCCGACGGCCGTCCGGTGGAAGGCATCGCCACTGAAGGCAATGGCGTACCGGGGGATCCGAAAGACAACTCCAACATGGCCATCAACTACAAGACCGAGCCGCTGTGGTTCCGCTTCGGCCTGGCCCCGGATGCGCCATTCGGCCATGCCGACGGCTATGGCTGGGCAGATGTCCCCAACGCGCACATGGCCTACAGCAACGCCCTGGTGGGCAGCGACCCGCAAACGCCGGTGCTCTGGGCCAAGCCGGGTCAGCCGTTCCGTAACCACATTCTGATGCCTACCGGCGGCAGCCGCGGTATCACCTACCAGCTCGATGGGCACATCTGGCCACTGCATAACTACCAGGCCGAGAAGTCCGACGTCGGCGGCTACCCCATGAGCCTGCCGGGCATTGGTTCGGTGCGCTTTGGCTACAACCCGCAGGCGATGTTCATCGGTGCCCAGGAAAGCGTGCTGCCGGCAGCGCACTTCAGCTTCATGGTGCCCAGTGCCGGGGGGGCCAACGCGGTGCCGGGCGACTACTTGTTCCGCGACTACGCTGCATACGGCAATGCCTCGGGGTTGTGGGGCATCCTGCGGGTAACGGAAGAAACACCACCAGCCACGCCACCAGCGCAGTAAGGGCAAGGGGAAGAGGTCATGATCAAGAAGAACAGACCGTTGTACCTGGGACTGCTGACCGGAATGACCCTGATGGGCTTGGGGGTCGCCTATGAAAGCCTCTGGTGCGACCCGCGCAGCGAGCTGGCCGAGGCTGAAGCCAAGGCCGATTCGCAAGCTCTGCACCGGCTCAGCCGCGACGGTGTCACCGTCGAGTTCGAAGCCAGGCCGCTGGGCAGCGGCGGGGTGCTGACAGAAGGCGCCTTTGCCAATGTGCGCTTCAAGATCACTGACCAGAACAGCGGCCAGCCACTGTCGGGGGTATCCCCCGGCGCCTGGCTGGACCCGGCGCTGACCGGCGAGGCTGCCAAGGACCGCAGCAAAAGCTGCAAGGCACGCGTGGCGTTGTTTCTCAAGAGCAGCATTGGTGCCCGGCCGTTGCTCGACCTCAACAGCTACTTTCTGCTGGTACTGAACAAGGACGCCAGCCTCACCGTGATCGACCCGTCGGTGTCGGTGGGTGGCGTCACCAGTACCCTGGCGCGTATCGAACTGCCCGGCCAGCCGATGGACTGGACCCCCAGCGGCGACGACAAGCAAGTGTTCGTGTCGATCCCCGAACGTGGGGAGGTGGCACTGATCGACACCGAGACCTTCCAGCGCATTGGCAGTATTCCCGCCGGCAAGCAGCCGCTGCGCGTGGCCCTGCAGCCCGACCAGCGCCTGCTGTGGGTCGGCAACAATGCCAGCGATCCGGCCCAGAGTGGCGTGACCGTGATCGACGTTCCCAGCCGCAAGGCCATGAAGTTCTTTGCCACCGGCGCCGGCCACCACGAAATCGCCTTCAGTGCCGACTCGCGCTACGCCTTTGTCAGCAACCGCGACAGTGGCACCTTGAGCGTTATCGACGCCAGTGACATGCGCCTGGTCAAGACCGTCAAGGTGGGCTCGCACCCATTGTCAGTGGCCTATTCGGCGCTGTCCCAGGCGGTGTATGTGGCCGACGGGCGTGACGGCACTATCAGCGTGATCGACGCGCGCAGCCACACCCAGCGCCACCTGATCCAAGGCGAGCAAGGGTTGGGACCGATGCGTTTCAGCCGTGACGGGCGCTTTGGCATCGTCCTCAACACCCTGGAAAACCAGGCACTGGTGATCGACGCCAGTACCGATAGGCTGATCCACAGCCTGCCCGTGGCGGCCGAACCCTACCAACTGACCTTTACCCAGGCCTATGCCTATGTCCGGGGCCTGGCTTCATCCAAGGTCAGCATGATCAACCTGAGCAGCCTCGGTGAAGGGCGCCAGCCGATTGTCCAGGGCTTCGAGGCCGGCGCCTCGGCCCCGCGCCAGGCTGGCGACCTGCCGTTGGCGCAGGGGCTGACCGTGGCCCGGGACGAAAACTCGGTGTTCGTGGTCAACCCGGCCGACAACACCACCTACTTCTACGCCGAAGGCATGAACGCGCCGATGTCCGGCTACCCCAACCGTGGCCACAATGCCCGGGCTGCACTGGTGATCGACCGCAGCCTGCGGGAAGTGGCGCCAGGCGTGTACAGCTCGACGGTCAAGCTGCCGGCCGCAGGCACCTTCGACGTGGCGTTCCTGCTCAACCAGCCACAGATCATCCACTGCTTCAGTACCGAAGTGGCCGCTTCGCCCACCGCCCCGCATCGGCAAACCCCGCAGATCCAGTTCATGCTCGAACCCGCCGTGGTGGTACAAGGCAACCCCTTCACGGCGCGCTTTCGCATCGTCGAAGGCAATGGTGCGCCGCGCAACGGCATCAAGGACCTGAGCGTGCGCTACTTCCTCGCGCCGTCCTCGCGCGCCCGCAACAGCCAGGTCACCGAGGTGGGTGACGGGGTGTACGAGGCGCCCCTGGAGCTGGCTGAAAGCGGCGCCTGGTACCTGCATGTACAGGCCCCTTCACTGGGCGACGCCTTTGCCGAGAAGAACTACGCCAGCCTGCGGGTGCTGCCCGCAGAGGCTCAACAAGCGTCTGACACCGGTTCAACAAGGAGTTCGCGATGAAAATGCTCGATCGCTGCAGACTGTTCAGCCTGTGCCTGCTGGCCGCCAGTTGTGGCCTGGCCCAGGCCCACAATGGTGTCGACCACAGCGCCCACGGCACGCCCGCCGTCCACCAGGAAAAGACCTCGGTGCGCTTTGCCGATGTGCAACTGCTCGACCAGAACGGCATGCCGGTACGCCTGGAAAAAGACCTGGTAGCCGACCACCTGGTGGTCATGGGCTTTATCTACACCAGCTGCACCACGGTGTGCCCGGTGGTGTCCTCGATCATGGCCAAGGTGCAAAAGCAGCTGGGCGGTCGGGTGGGCAGCGAGGTGCAACTGGTATCGATCAGCGTCGACCCCCAGCGCGACGATGCCAAGCGCCTGCTCGATTACGCCAAGACTTTCCAGGTCGGCCCCGGCTGGAGCTGGTTGACGGGTACGCCGTATGCGGTCAACGAAACCCTCAAGGGCCTGGGCAGCTTCAGTGCCAACCTGGGTGAGCATCCGCCGCTGATTCTGGTGGGCGATGGCCGCAGCGGCAAATGGACGCGCTTCTATGGCTTTACCGACCCGGCGTTGCTGGTCACGGAAATCGACCGGCTCAGCGCCCGTCGGGTGCATGCCAAGCACACCGCCATTGCCCAGGAGGTGCAACCATGAGCGCCGCCAGTCACCGTCCGGGGACGATGCGCAGTGTCGACTGGCTGGCCCTGGGGGCCTGCCTGTGGATCTTGAGCAGCGTGGCCTTTGCCCATGAAGGCCACAAGACCGAGCCCGACAGCGCCCAGGCGGCCGACCCTCGGCCGGTCACCCCGACCGCCGGCACCCATGACGCCCAGGCGTACTTCACCGACAGCCTGGTAAAGGACCAGAACGGCCGCACCCTGCGCTTCTACAGTGATGTATTGAAGGACAAGGTGGTGATGCTCAATGTGATCTTCACCCACTGCAACGACGCCTGCCCGCTGATTACCCGCAAGCTGCGCGAAGTACGCGAGGCCATGGGCGAGGAGCAGGCCAGCAAGGTGACCTTCATCTCCCTGAGCAGCGACCCGACCAACGACACCCCGCAGGTACTCAAGGAATTTGCCCAGAAGCAAGGGGTGGATGGCCCCAATTGGCTGTTCCTGACCGGTGACAAAGCGCAGATGGACCTGGTGCTGGCGCGCCTGGGGCACCTGATTCCCAGCCCTGAACAACATTCCACCCAGTTGATCGCCGGTGACGTCGCCAACAAGCGCTGGAGCAAGATCCGCCCCGATGCCCCCGCCCAGGCCATTGCCCAGCGCCTGCAACTGCTGTCGCAACCACTGGCTGGACGTTGAACAGCATGAACGCGGTGCTGCGTGCTGGGGCCCTTGTACTGATGCTGGTTGCCAGCTGCCAGGCCGTGGCCCTGGACCTGACCCCGAGCGAGCTGGCCGGCAAGCGCCTGTACCGGGAAGGGCTGTCGAGCAGCGATGCCCAGGTGTCGGCGCGGGTGGGCGCTGCGGACATGCTGGTGCCAGCCAGCGTGGTGCCGTGTGCCAGTTGCCATGGCGCCGATGGCCTGGGTCGCGCCGAAGGCGGCGTACGTCCGCCGGTGTTGAGTTGGCAGCGGTTGGCGATGGGGCAACAGTTGCGCCAGGCCAACGGCAGGTATTACCCGGCCTATACCGAGGCCACGCTGGCCCGGGCTATCCAGGAGGGCCGCGACCCGGGTGGCAATCAACTGGACCCGGTGATGCCACGCTTCGTGTTGAGCATGGCCGACCAGCGCAATCTCAATGCCTACCTCAAGCGCCTGGCCGATGACCGCGATCCGGGTGTAGAGGAGCAGACGCTGCGCCTGGGCACCTTGCTGCCCACCCAGGGTCCACTGGCCGGGTCGGCGAAGGTGGTGGCGGCGGTGCTTGCGGACCGCATCGCCCACATTAACCAGCAGGGGGGCATTCATGGCCGCCAACTTGAACTGGTCAGCCTGGACCCAGGGCCCGACCAGGACAGCGCAGAGAAAGCCCTGGGGCAATTGCTGGTGCAGGACCCGGTGTTTGCGCTGATCGCCCCGCTGGCCCCGGCCTTGGAGTCGACCCTGGCTACGCGTCTTGAGCAGGCAAAGGTCCCGTTGGTGGGAGCGGCGCCGGCATTGGCGGACAGTGTGCAGATCTTCGACCCCTTGCCGGGCTTGCGCGAACAGCTGCTGAGCCTGGCCGACTACGCCCAGGCCAACCTGGCCCTGGAGCAGGCCGTTACACGGATCGTGTATGCCGACGAGGCCCAGGCCGGCCTGGCTCGCAACCTTGAGCATGCACTGCAGGATCGAGGCTGGAGTGATGTCGGGGCGCAGTCGCTCAATGCCTGGAACGGGGAAGGGCAGGCGATTTTCTTTCTCGGCCAGGGCGACAGTTTTACCCAACTCACAGCAGCGCTGAAGCAGGCGGGTCACACACCGTACCTGTTCGCCGTTTCCAGTCAGGTGGCGGGACAGTTGCCGCAGGTGCCCGATGCCTGGTCGCGGCGGGTATTCCTGGCTTATCCCTTTGTGCCCGGCGACTGGACGGCCTCCGGCCGCGAGGCGTTGAGCGCCTTGCGCCAGCGCCAGGGCCTGGATGGTCGCCAGGGGGCGCTTCAAGTAAGCACCTGGTGCGCTCTGCAGCTGTTGACCGATGCGCTCAAGCGCATTGGCCGCGACGCCAGCCGGGAGAAGCTTGTGCTGGCACTCGAAAGCCTGCACGACGTGCAAACCGGCCTCACCCCACCTTTGGGCTTTGGCCCGGGCCGCCGCCAGGGTCTGGCGGGCGCCCACGTCGTGACCCTGGAAATGCCCGGCCCGGTGTTCCGCCCGGTTGCCGCCTATCGACCTGTCGTCGAGGTGAATTCGCCATGAAACTGTTCGGTCTGTTGTTGTGCCTGTTGGCGCTGCCGCTGCAGGCGCAGGAAGTGCCACCTGCTGCCCTGGTCAATGGCGTGGCGATCAGTCAGCTGCGCCTTGAACGCTATTTCGCCGAATACCTCGAAGACCGCGGGCGGGCGCTGACCAGTATTCGCAACCCCAGCGTTTACAAGCGCCTGCGTGACCAGGCCCTGAACGACCTGATCGACAAGGAGCTGCTCTGGCAGGAAGCCCAGCGCCAAGGGGTGACGGTCAGCGACGCCGAGGTCAACGCGCAGGTCGACCAGTTGCGCCAGGCCTTCGGTTCTACGCAGAACTTTGAACAACGCCTGGCCGATGCCGGTTTCGATACCACCAGTTTTGCCGACTACACCCGCCATGAACTGGCTGCGCAACGAGTCTTTCTGGACGCCACGCGGGTGCCCGAACCCGATGCGGCGCAGGTAAAGGCGTTTTATCTGGCGAACGAGAATTCTTTTCAGGCGCAGCAGAACCTAAATGCCAGCAGCCCTGTCGAAGCTGAACAGGGACTGGCATTGGCAAAATCTCTCCTGATCGATCAGCAACAGGCGCAGGCGCGCCATGCCTTGCTACAGCGTTTACGAGACGCCGGGCAGGTGCAGAAACTTGACTGACGACTGACTCGACCCCCAATGTTGGGGACATCAGTAGGGGCAAAGTGCCAGCCGGTCCCCGGCATTGGGGGGAGGGCGCACGGCTCATTTGCGTCTACGCTTAAAGAATCAATGACATAGCACAGTTAATAGCGCCGTCTCATGTCTGGCACGAAGCATGCGTAAGCCTGTACAAGGTCGCACTTCGCCAGACCGGGAAACCGGGCCTGTGGTGCTTCAAGGAGTCGACCTTGGTTAACACAGTATTGGTAGTCGATGACGAACAGACCCTTGCGGGCAATATCCAGGCTTACCTGGATGCGCAAGGCCTGAACGTCCATGTTGCCTACGACGGAGTCAGTGCCATCGGTGAAGCCGAGCGCACCCAACCCGACGTGATAGTGCTCGATTATCGCTTGCCCGACATGGAGGGGTTTCAGGTACTGGAGACCGTGCGCCAACGCAGGGACTGTCATTTCGTGCTGATCACTGCTCATCCGACCGCCGAGGTCCGTGAGCGTGCCACCCAGCTGGGCGTCAGTCATATCCTGTTCAAGCCTTTTCCACTGACGGAACTGGCCCGCGCAGTCTTCGACCTGATGGGCATCAAGCGTGAAGAGAAGGGCACCGGCAACACGGACACGGGGTTTGTCGAACGACGCCAGAGCAGGAGTGAAAGTTTCCCCCTGCAGTTGTTCGATGGTAGTTGGGTGCTGGCAGACCGCCGCCGTAATGGCGCAAGGCCTCCAGGACCGGACGAGGACCAACTGCTCACCGGGGAGTAATGCGCGAGCAAACCTGAACCTGGCTTGCCGCGCTCCGCGCTGGAGAGCAAGCCATGGAAACCTTGTCGCTCGCCGCTGTCCCCGCCCAGGTTGTTACGCCTGCGCCCCTGGGTCGCGAGTTACTGGCTCAAGCCCGGGCTAGCGCCGAGCAAAGTGCCGAACGCCTGATCGACACCCTGCAACGCTTGAGCGGCCTTGCCCCCGCCGATTTTGTCGCAGCCCTTGGCACCACCCTGCATTACCCGGTGCTGGACGGCCAGGCGCTGTTTGCCGCCACCCCGCTGTTTGACCGGGTCAGCCTGGCCCAATGCCTGAAACGCGAATTCATTTTCCTCGAACACGACGGCCAGGTGCTGGGTGTGTTCGCCGACCCCTTTGACACTGCCCGTCTTGCCTGGATCGATGAATGTCTGCAGGGCGCGCCGCTGTACCTGGTGCAAGCGGCCGAGCTGAGCGGTTTTCTGGCCCGTCACGAAGAAAGCTTCCATGCCGTGGACTCGCTGGATAACGACAGCGAGGCGGTCGCCGAACTGGACACCGTGCAAAGCCTCTCGCTGGCCAGTATCAGCGAAGACCAGAGCCGGGTGGTCAAACTGGTCAACTCGACCCTCTACGACGCCCTGAAGATGCACGCCAGCGACATCCACCTGGGCGTGACCGGCAGCGGCCTGGTGATCAAGTACCGTATCGACGGCGTGCTCAACAGCATCAGCAAGGTCAGCGGCAGCGAATTCGCCGAGCAGGTGATCTCGCGGATCAAGGTCATGGCCGAATTGGATATCGGTGAAAAACGCGTCCCCCAGGACGGTCGCTTCAAGATCGGCATCAGCGCCCGGCAGATCGATTTTCGTGTATCGATCATGCCGAGCATCTTTGGCGAGGACGCAGTGCTGCGGGTGCTCGACAAACAGGACCTGGCCGACCGCGTCAGCGGCGTGCAGCTCCAGGCCCTGGGTTTTGAAGACCATACCCTGCGCAGCCTGCGCCGGCTGGCCAACGAACCCTACGGCATGATCCTGGTCACCGGCCCCACCGGCAGCGGCAAGACCACCACCCTCTACGCCATGATCAGCGAGATCAACCACGGCGTGGACAAGATCATCACCATCGAAGACCCGGTCGAATACCAGTTGCCGGGGGTGCTGCAGATCCCGGTCAACGAAAAGAAGGGCCTGACCTTCGCCCGTGGCCTGCGCTCGATTTTGCGTCACGACCCCGACAAGATCATGGTCGGCGAGATCCGCGACCCGGACACCGCGCAGATTGCCGTGCAATCCGCGCTGACCGGCCACCTGGTGTTCACCACCATCCATGCCAACAACGTCTTCGATGTAATCGGCCGCTTCAGCCAGATGCAGGTCGACCCCTACAGCTTTGTCTCCGCCCTCAACGCCGTACTGGCCCAACGCCTGATCCGCCTGGTATGCCCGCACTGCGCTGCGCCCCATCACCCTGACGACGAAGAACTGAGCCTCTCGGGCCTGGAAGCCGGGCAGGTCGGTGAATACCGCTTCGTACACGGCAAAGGCTGTGGCCAATGCCGTGGCAGTGGCTATCGCGGCCGCACCGCCATCGCCGAACTGCTGCACCTGGACGACGAACTGCGGCAAATGATCGTTGAACGTCGGCCGCTGGCCCAGATCCGCACCCTGGCCTGCCAACGCGGGCTGCGCCTGCTGCGCAGCTCGGCACTGGAGCTGGTGCGTGATGGCCGGACCACCTTGGAGGAGATCAATCGTGTCACATTTGTCGCCTGATCGTTTCGTCGCCGTGCTTGGCGCCCAAGGCGTCGGCCTGTCCCGGCTCCAAGGCCAGGAACAACAGTGGCTGGGCAGCCTGGGCTTTATCGCCGAGCGCAGCCAGGCCGCCACCCAGGCCCTGGACACCCTCCATAGCCTGCTCGGCGAGCACGGCTGCAAGGGTGCTCAACTGCAACTGCTGCTGTCGGCCCAGTACTGCCGCTTTTGCCTGGTGCCCTGGAGCGCCGCCATCAATCGCCCTGATGAACTGCACCACTACGCACGGGCCTGCTTTGAAGCCCACTACGGCCAGAGCCTGGACGGCTGGCGCCTGGTGGTGTCGCCGGAGGCTGCCGGCAGTGCGCGGATTGCCACGGCGGTGCCCGAAGCGCTGCTGCAGCGTCTCAACGACCACTGCCGCACCCTGGGCCTTCGCCCGCGCTCGGTGCGTCCCTACCTGATGGCTGCCTACAACCGCTTTGCCGAGCAACTGGGGCAGGGCGACTTTCTGTTCGTGCTGGCCGAACCACAACGCAGCGTGTGCCTGTTGGCACAGAACGGCACCTGGCAGCAGGTCAGCGCCCAGGGTAGTGGTGACAGCGACGCAGCGCTGCAGGCGCTGATCGCCCGCCAGTGCGAACTGAATGCCGGCGAGCGCGAGCTGCCGGTATTCCTCCATGCACCAGGTCGCATGGAGCAACCCCCGACGCTGGACGGCGTGCAGTTGTGTGCGCTGACTGAGCCCGGCGGTGACGTGTTGTGCAGCATGTCCCGGGCGGTGGCCTGAAATGCGCCGCCTGGAGCTGGACTTCCAGCCACGGCGCACCGGCCTTGCCGCCTGGGCGCTGCTGGCCGTCGGCGCAAGCCTGGTGCTGGGCGCAACGCTGCTGCAGCAAGGTTTCAGCCAGCAGCAGGAAGCCCTTGAGCAGCAGTTGCAGCACGTCGAACGCCAACTGGGCAAGCGTCCGGAAACAATCAGTTCCCTGACCCCGGCACAAAGCCGCGAGCAGACCGAGAAACTGGCCCAGATGCGCAGTGTCTCGCAGCAGCTGCAGCGCCCCTGGGAACGCTTGTTCAACATGCTCGAAGGCTTGCCCCAGGATGATGTGGCGTTGCTGACCCTGACCCCGGACGCCCGCAAGGGCCAGGTGCGCATCAGTGCCGAAGCCCGTGACCTGGAAGCGATGCTGGCCTTTCACAAACGCCTGGAAGCCAGTGGCGAGCTGCGCGATGTGTCGCTGCTCAACCACGAAATCATGGCCAAGCAGCCCGAACATCCGGTGCAGTTCAACCTGTCGGCCACCTGGGAGATCGGCAATGCGCATCCCTAGTCTGATTCTGCACGAACGTGCGCAGCGGCTCGGCATGGTCGGCCTGGCCGGTGCTGCGCTGGTGGTGCTGGCCTTGCTCTACGGCGCGTTCGGCGTGCTGCCACAGTGGCAGCAAGTACGGGACCTTGAAGGGCGCAATCAGGACGCCGGCACCCAGTTGCGTCAGATCAAGAGCGGCACGCTGAAGCTGCCCCAGGTACCCCAGCGCGAACTGGAGGACTTTCACAAGCAGCTACCGGCCCAGCCCCAGGCCACCGAGGCCATCGACCGTATCTACAGCCTGGCCAAGACCGAACGCATCAGCCTGGCACGGGGCGAGTACGCCCTGGGGGTGGACCCCAAGACTCAACTGGCGCGCTACCAGATTCTCCTGCCCGTGCGCGGCAGCTACCCGCAGATCCGCCGCTTTGTCCATGCCTTGCTCGGTCAACTGCCGGCGCTGGTGCTCGAAGACGTCGATCTGCAACGCAAGAAGATCGGCGACAGCGAGCTGACCGGCCGCCTGCGTATGACCCTTTACCTGTCGAGGTCGTGATGAACACTCAACGCCGCCTGGCCTGGCTGGCCTTTCTCGGACTCGCTGCCGTACTGGCCTGGGCACCGGGGTATTTCTTCGACGACGAGGCCGCTGATACCCGCGCCACCGTTGCTGTCGCCGACAAGGCCCAGGTCGCCGCCGCCTCTGCAGCCGGCAAAGCCGCCAAGCCGACCGCGCTCAAGCCACGGGACCTGTTCCCGAGCAAGAGCTGGAAGCCGGCCGTGCAGATGGCCACGGTCACGGAAAAACCGGCGGTGGTGGCCGCGGTGGTGGCGGCACCTTCGGCACCGGTGCTGCCGTTCCAGTTCGTTGGCCGCCTGCACAACCTCGAGGACGAGCAGGTGTTTCTGCAAAGCGGTGAAAAGCTCTATGTCGTACGTCGCGGTGATGTGATCGACGACACCTATCGGATCGAGCAGATCTCCGCCACGGAGCTGAGCCTGGTCTACCTGCCATTGCACCTGTCCCAGACCTTGTCTGTAGGGAGCGCACCATGAATTCGTCCAGGTTGTGCAACAAAGCGCCATTTTTGATGCTTGCACTGTGCGTCGCCCTGGCCGGCTGCGGCACGACTGCAGCACGCAAGGATGGCCAGGCGCTGATCAATGAAGGGCAATACGAAGCCGGTATCGCCCGGCTCGAAGAGGCCCTCAAGGAAGACCCTCGCGATACCGAGTTGAACATCGCCCTGATGCAGGGGCGCAAGCAGTCGGTGGAAGAGCTGCTGGCAAAGGCCGACAGCGACCGCAGCCGCCACGACTTCGGCGGCGCACGCATGGGCTACGGCCGGGTGCTGACCCTGGAGCCGAACAACCGCCGTGCCCAGGATGCCGTGCGCCAGATCGAGCTGATGCGCAACCTCGGTGAGCGTGTTGCCCTGGGTCAGGCAGCGCTGCGCAGCGGCGACCTGTTCGGTGCCGAGCGACACATGCGCGAAGTGCTGCAACTGGACCCGCAGAACGAAGCCGGCCTGGCCCTGCGCAAAGACATCGAGCTGGTGCAGAGCCGCACTGCCCAGCCCAATCCGCAACTGCAAACCAAACTGGAAAAACCGGTGACCCTGGAGTTTCGTGACGCCAACCTCAAGACCATTTTCGAGGTGCTGTCGCAGGTGGCGGGGTTGAACTTCATTTTCGACAAAGACCTGCGCCCGGACATGAAAGCCACCATCTTCGTGCGTGACGTGCGCATCGAAGACGCCGTGTCGCTGCTGCTGGAGCAGAACCAGCTGCACCAGAAGGTGGTGAACGAAAACACCTTGTTGATCTACCCCGATTCGCCGCAGAAGACCAAGGACTACCAGGAATTGGTCATGCGCACCTTCTACCTGACCAGCATCGACGCCAACACCGCGCTGAACATGGTCAAAACCATGCTCAAGACCCGCGATGTGTTCGTCGATGAACGCCTCAACACCCTGACCATGCGTGACACCCCGGACGCGGTGCGCATGGCCGAGAAACTCCTGCAGTCCCAGGACCAGTCCAACCCCGAGGTGGTGCTGGAAGTGGAAGTGATGGAAGTGGCCCGTTCGCGGATCCTCGAGCTGGGCCTGCAATGGCCCAACACCTTCGGCATCCTCAACAACGACGGCAATCCGGTCAGCACCATTGACCAGCTGCGCGGCATCAACTCCGAGCGCATCACCTTCTCGCCGTCGCCCCAGGCCAAGATCAACGCCCAGGACAACGACATCAACACCCTGGCAAGCCCGGTGATCCGGGTCAGCAACCGCGAGCAGGCACGCATCCATATCGGCCAGCGGGTACCGATCATCAGCGCCACTTCGGTACCTTCGACCCAGGGCCCGGTGATCACCGAAAGCGTCACCTACCTGGATGTCGGTTTGAAACTCGAAGTGACCCCGGTGGTTCACCTGAACAACGAAGTGGCGATCAAGATTTCCCTCGAGGTCAGTAACGCCAAGCCCCTTGAACCCACTCGCCAGGGCACCATTCCGGTCCAGGTCGACACCCGCAACGCGCAGACCAGCCTGCGCCTGCATGACGGCGAAACCCAGGTGTTGGCCGGCCTGGTGCGCAACGACGAAGGCGCCAGTGGCAACAAGATCCCTGGCCTTGGCGACATCCCCGGCCTGGGCCGACTGTTCGGCAGCAACCGCAACGATAAGAGCCAGTCGGAGCTGGTGTTGTCGATCACCCCACGGATCGTGCGCAACTTGCCTTACCAGAGCCCCTCGGACATGGAGTTCCCGACCGGTACCGAGACCAGCATGCAGATCCGCAACCTCAACCGCAGCATCGATGTCGACGTCGAAACCGAACAACCCATCGCCGCCGTTCCTACCGGCGTGAGGCCCTGAGCCATGAAACGGTCAATGGCAGGATTCAGCCTGATTGAAGTGATGCTGACCCTGGCCCTGCTCGGGTTGCTGGCTTCGATTGCCGCACCGCTGACCGAAACCCTGGTTCGCCGGGGCAAGGAACAGGAGCTCAAGACCGCCCTGTACCAGATCCGCGATGGCATTGACGCCTACAAGCGCGCCTTTGACGCCGGCTACATCGAAAAGTCGCTCAACGCCACGGGCTACCCACCAAACCTGCAGGTGCTGGTCGACGGCGTGAGGGATGTGCGCAGCGCCAAGGGCGCCAAGTTCTACTTTTTGCGGCGCATTCCCCGCGACCCGCTGGTTGCCGCCAAGCGCGACGACGAAGGCGGCTGGGGCCTGCGCACCTACGAAAGCTCCGCCCAGAACCCGCGTGAAGGGGAGGACGTCTTCGACGTCTACTCCCGGGCGCGGGGTAAGGGCCTCAACGGCATCGCCTACGGGCAGTGGTGACCAGCATGAAACGTAGCCAAGGTTTCACCCTGATCGAGCTGCTGGTGGTGATGGCGATCATCGCCACTTTGATGACCATCGCCATGCCGCGCTATTTCCAGAGCCTGGAGACCTCCCGCGAGGCCACGCTGCGCCAGAGCCTGGCGGTGATGCGCGAGGCGCTGGACCACTACTACGGCGACACCGGGCACTACCCCGAGTCGCTGGAACAACTGGTCGAACAGCGCTACCTGCGCAGCGCACCCCTGGACCCGATCACCGAGCGCCGCGACCTGTGGCAAGTGGTGGCCCCGCCTGAAGGCGTGGCGGGCTCGGTGGCCGATATCAAGAGCGGTTCAACCGGGAGGGCGCGTGATGGCAGCCTTTATGCCGAGTGGTAGCGCCGCCGAAGCGGGCTACACCTACCTGGGCGTGCTGTTGCTGATTGCCGTGACCGGCATCGTCCTGGGCTCTACCGTCACCCTGTGGTCGACCGTCGCCCAGCGCGAACGTGAGCGCGACCTGCTGTGGGTCGGCACCCAGTATGCCCAGGCACTGCGCAGCTACTACCGCAGCTCGCCGGGGCTTGCCCAGTACCCGCAGACGCTGGAGGAGCTGCTCGAAGACCCGCGCTACCCGAACCCCAAGCGCCACATTCGCCAGCTGTACAGCGACCCGATCACCGGCAGCGACGACTGGGGGCTGGTGCGCTCCATCGACGGGCGCATCACCGGGGTCTACAGCCAGTCGCAGCAGCCGCCGCTCAAACAGACCGGCTTTGCCGCGCAATGGTCGGACTTCGAAGGCCTGACCCACTACTCCGACTGGCAGTTCGTGGCCGAGAAAGCCTTTGCCGACAACGGCGGCGTGCGCAACGACGCGCCGCAAGGAGCCGGGCAATGAACCGCCGCCTGACTGCCTGCACCCTGGCCCTGGTGCTGCTGGCCGGCACCGCCCGCGGCGGTGCCGAGGACGAGATGATGGGCTTTATCGTCGACAACACCATCTCGCACATTGGCCACGACTTTTACTACAGCTTCGCCGAGCGGTTGCGTGCCACCAGCCGCCTGGATTTCAACCTGGTGGTACGCGAAAGACCGGACGCACGCTGGGGCAGCCTGGTGACGGTCGAGTACGAGCAACGTGTGATCTACAAACGCTTTCTGCCACCCAACACCACCGAGCTGAAGGACGCCGCCTATGAGGCGGCTGACCTGGTCAAGGCGCAGATCATCCAGCGCAAGCTGCAGATGCTGCTGCAGGACACCACTGATCTTGAGAGGGACGAGCTATGAACAACAACAATACCTGCCGCCTGGCCTCCCTGGTCCTGCTGACTGCCCTGTGCAGCCAGGCCGGTGCCACTGAACTGGTGTACACCCCGGTCAACCCGGCGTTTGGCGGCAACCCGCTCAACGGCACCTGGCTGCTCAACAATGCCCAGGCACAGAACGACCATGACGACCCGGACATCAAGGACCGCGCTTCAGCCTTGGCCAGCACTTCGTCACTGGAGCGCTTCACCAGCCAACTGGAGTCGCGCCTGCTCTCGCAGCTGCTGACCAACATCAACAACGGCAACACCGGCAGCCTGCAGACCGATGCCTTTCTGATCAACGTGCTGGATGACTCCGGCGCCTTGACCATCCAAATCACTGACCGGGCGACCGGTGAGGTGTCTGAAGTGCTGGTCAACGGCCTGAACCCGTAACGGGCAGGGTAAAGGGGAGAAACAATCATGAAACGATTTCTGACCGCACTGATGATCCTGGCCACCTTGCAGGGCTGCAGCCTGCGCGAGCCCATGTCGGCAGAGCAGGACAGCGAAAGCCCGACCCTGACGCCACGGGCCTCGACCTACTACGACCTGCTGAACATGCCTCGGCCCAAAGGCCGGTTGATGGCGGTGGTGTATGGATTTCGCGACCAGACCGGGCAATACAAGCCGACGCCTGCAAGCTCTTTCTCCACCAGCGTCACCCAGGGGGCGGCGAGCATGCTGATGGATGCCCTGCAGGCCAGTGGCTGGTTCGTGGTGCTGGAGCGTGAAGGGCTGCAGAACCTGCTGACCGAGCGCAAGATCATCCGCGCCTCGCAGAAAAAGCCCGATACGCCGGTCAACATCCAGGGCGAACTGCCGCCGTTGCAGGCGGCCAACCTGATGCTCGAAGGCGGCATCATTGCCTACGACACCAACGTGCGCAGTGGCGGGGAGGGCGCGCGCTACCTGGGCATCGATATCTCCCGCGAATATCGGGTCGACCAGGTTTCGGTCAACCTGCGGGCGGTGGACGTGCGCAGCGGCCAGGTGCTGGCCAACGTCATGACCAGCAAGACCATCTACTCGGTCGGGCGCAGCGCCGGGGTGTTCAAGTTCATCGAGTTCAAGAAACTGCTGGAAGCCGAAGTGGGCTACACCACCAACGAGCCGGCGCAACTGTGCGTGCTCTCGGCGATCGAGTCGGCGGTAGGGCACCTGCTGGCCCAAGGGATCGAACGGCGCCTGTGGCAAGTGGCCGACGATGGCAGTGGCGACAAGGCAGTGCTGGACAAGTACCTGAGCCAGTACCAGGCGCCTTGAGGAATTGAGAACGGAAGGAGCGAGCTGCTTCAGGGCGTGCAGAACCACGACCGCTGCGCGGCCGATCGCAGGCTGGCGCCAGCGGCTACGGTGCATACGGTGTAGCCGCTGCCGAGGAACGAGGCTGCGATCGACTGCGCAGCAGTCGCCGATAAGGTCAGTGAGTCGGGCAGCCTTGCGCCTTGACTGTCCGCGGGGTAGACGCCGGGTGCTTGACCATCTCACCACCACAGCAGAACCACGACCGCTGCGCGGCCGATCGCAGGCTGGCGCCAGCGGCTACGGTGCATACGGTGTAGCCGCTGCCGAGGAACGAGGCTGCGATCGACTGCGCAGCAGTCGCCGATAAGGTCAGTGAGTCGGGCAGCCTTGCGCCTTGACTGTCCGCGGGGTAGACGCCGGGTGCTTGACCATCTCACCACCACAGCAGAACCACGACCGCTGCGCGGCCGATCGCAGGCTGGCGCCAGCGGCTACGGTGCATACGGTGTAGCCGCTGCCGAGGAACGAGGCTGCGATCGACTGCGCAGCAGTCGCCGATAAGGTCAGTGAGTCGGGCAGCCTTGCGCCTTGACTATCCGCTGGGTAGACGCCGGGTACTTGATCAGCTTCTCAGCCGCCCGCGCCGGGCGCTTGACCAGCTCACCACCACAGTTGGGGCACTGGCCCTTGAGGGGCTGCTCGCTGCAGGCACGGCAAAAGGTGCATTCGAACGAGCAGATCAACGCATCCTTACTGTCGCCCGGTAGGTCACAGCCACAGCATTCGCAGTTGGGTCGCAATTCAAGCATGGTCAACACCTCAGGGTAGTATGCGTTCAGGGCCGATACAGGTGCGCATGGCTGGCACGGTACAACGCTGATTCGGAAAAACTGTCACTGGCCAGCACCCGGCCCACGAGGATCAGCGCAGTGCGTCGAAAGCCCTTGGCCTGCACCTGCGCGACAATTCCGTCCAGGGTGTCGAGCACCCAGTCCTGGTCTGGCCAGGTGGCGCGATGCACCACGGCAATCGGACAGTCACCACCGTAATGCGGACGCAGGGTTTCGACAATCCTCTCCAGGTGCTTGACCCCCAGGTGGATCGCCAGGGTACTGCGATGACGCGCCAGGTCAGCCAGTTGCTCGCCTTCGGGCATCGGTGATTTGTCGCCGAAACGGGTGAGGATCACGGTCTGGGCGATGTCCGGCAAGGTCAGCTCGCAGCCGAGCAGGGCAGCGCTGGCCGCCACTGCGGTGACGCCGGGGACGATCTCGTAGGGAATGCCCAGCGCGCGCAGGTGGCGAATCTGCTCGCCAATGGCGCCATACAGGCTTGGGTCGCCACTGTGTACCCGGGCCACATCACGGCCCAGGTCATGGGCGGCCTTGATCGCCTCGATGATTTGCCCCAGGTGCAGTTCGGCGCTGTTGATGACGGTCTGGGCGCTGTGTCCTTCGAGCACAGCGGCAGGCACCAGTGAGCCGGCATAGATGATCACCGGACAACGGTGGATCAGGCGTTGGCCCTTGACGGTAATCAGTTCGGGATCGCCGGGGCCGGCACCGATAAAGTAGACGGTCATGCACAGTCCTTGGGATAGAAAGGGAGAATTATCCGCCAATGCCGCCGGCGCTGGCCAATGCCAGGATGGCATCGGCGTGCAGGGTGCGGGTGACCTGCAGGTGAGCGGGGCCGGCAACCTGTTCGGCCAGCGCCAGGGCGGCGCTTTCGGCCACGCCGTAGCAACCGCTATGGGCAAAGGCGACGTCCGAGCGGTGGCTCAAGCGCGGCTCGAAGGCCGACAGCTGCGCAGCCGAGAAAAACACAACGGGCACACCCAAGCGGCTGGCCAATTGAATCAGGCCCGGCTCGTCGCGCTTCAGATCAATACTGGCAAGGCCCGCGACTGCCGCCAGGGGCAGTCCGTGGGCCTTGAGGGTGTGTTCGAGCAGGTTGCCCAGCGTGTCGACCGGGCAACCTCGCCGGCAACCCAGGCCGACAAACAACTGCATGTCAGGCCTGCTTCGGGCGACGGAACAGCCAGGCGCTGATCAGGCCCAAGGCCAGCCAGAACGCGGCATTGGTCACCAGCGAGGCAACCTTGAACTCGGCTTCCAGCGCCTCGGGAGCGAGCATTTCGTGTACATCAGGCTGCGGCGCGCCAATCACGTGGGGCACTACCAGCAGTACCACGCCCAGGGCCTTGAACAGCCAGTTGTGGGCGAACACGATCAACCCGAGCCCCACGGCGGTGGCGGCAGCGGTACCCACCCACCAGGCCTGGCGCTGGGCCAGGTCGGCCGCGGCAGTACCGGGCAGTTCCGGCGGCAGCCCCAGGGTCGGGGCCAGGCAGAACACGGCAAAGCCACCCAGGCCCCAGAGGGCACCGGTGAGGGCGCTGTTGGGCGCGCGCAGGGTATAGAGCGCGGCCAGGATCAGGGCGAAGCCGACGGCCACCACCAGGTTGCCGCCGGTGGTCGACAGCACTCGCTGCCAGCCATCCTCGGGCGACCAGGCTTCACTGTCATGATGATGGTTGGCGGCGACACCGTGAGCATGCTCATGGGGCTCGACCGCCGGGGCTGCGCTTTCATAGGTTTCCGCCTGCAGAATCAGCGGCGCCACCCAGAAGCTTTGCAGCAGGGTCAGCAACAGGGCGGCCAGGAGGCCTGCAAACCCTGCAGTACTGGCAATACGCTTGATCATCGGTCGGCACTCAGTGGCAAGGGAAGGCGGCGCTGTGGCGGGTGTCGTGGGCGGCGTTGTGCACCGCTTCGATAGGCGAGAAACCGGCGAAGTAGACCAGGCACAGGCCCAGCAGCGAGGCACCGACAGCAACCAGCAGGCGCTGGCTCAGGGTTGAGGGGGTAACGGCGGAGTGACTGGCGGTACTGGTACGCATGGCGCTTTCCTCTTGGTGTTGTCGGCAACAGGCAAGCGCAAGAAACCCCTGCACGGCGTCCGTCCAGGGGTTGCAACAGCGCCCGCCCACCGCGGGTTTGTCAAATCGAGCCTGGGCCGGTCTCCGGGCTGGCGAGGGGCGGGCAGATTGCCGCGCCGAAGGCGTCACCTTCCCATGCCGAACTGCGGGCACAGTGGTTCTGACGCTTTCCTCGCTTACCGTTGCGGGGGCAGCACCGGACTTGTCCTACGTCGTGATCAACACGTGTATGACGCACCGGTTTCCCGTTTCACCCTGTAAAGGGCACCCAAACGAATCGCACTAGCAAATCACGCAACCACGCAAGCGTCAATTGTGACAGCAGTTGACCACTCACCGGGCACTGCGTAGCCTAGCCGCTTCGAGGTTCTTCGGCGTTGGCCGAAGCTAAGACGGGAACGCGGTTGAAGCCGCGGCTGCCCCCGCAACTGTAAGCATTGAACGGTTCGACACAGCCACTGCATCGCTGCGGGAAGGCGTCGTTCGACTGGCCGCCGGCCGGTGCAATGCAAGCCAGGAGACCTGCCTCGATCAGTTTCCGACATTAAACCGGGCGGGGTGATCCGGTGGCGAACGCGCCCGGGCAGTGCTGCCTGTGGTTCTCGTCCTGCATGCCCGCCATTTGCTGCCAAGGGCATCGACATGAAAACACTGGCCAAACTCCCTGTCACCATCGTTACCGGCTTTCTCGGCTCGGGCAAAACCACGCTGCTGCGTCATATGCTCGACAACGCTCAGGGCCGACGCATTGCCGTGATCGTCAACGAGTTCGGCGAGCTGGGCATCGATGGCGAGATCCTCAAGCAGTGCAGCATCGGTTGCACCGAGGAAGAAGCCAGCGGCCGCGTGTATGAGCTGGCCAACGGCTGCCTGTGCTGCACCGTACAGGAAGAATTCTTCCCGGTGATGCGCGAGCTGGTAGCGCGCCGTGGCGACCTGGATCATATCCTCATCGAAACCAGCGGCCTGGCCCTGCCCAAGCCGCTGGTGCAAGCTTTCCAGTGGCCGGAAATCCGCAACGCCTGCACGGTCGATGCGGTGATTACGGTGGTCGACAGTCCGGCCGTGGCCGCTGGCACCTTCGCCGCCTTCCCGGAGCAAGTCGATGCCCAGCGCAAGCTGGACCCGAACCTGGATCACGAATCGCCGCTGCACGAACTGTTCGCCGACCAGTTGGCCAGTGCCGACCTGGTGGTACTGAACAAAGCTGACCTGATTGCCCCTGAAAACCTGGCCAAGGTACGCGCCGAGGTGCAGGAGGAGCTGCCGCCAGCGGTCAAGGTGATCGAAGCGAGCAGCGGTCGCTTGCCGCTTGAAGTGTTGCTGGGCCTGGGCGCCGAATCCGAAGCGCATATCGATGGCCGCCGCACCCACCACGATTCGCACCATGACGGCGACGACGACCACGACGATCATGACCACGACGCCTTCGACTCGATCTCCATTGAGCTGCCTGAAGCCGACGAAAGCCTGCTGCTCGATGCCCTGACCCAACTCGTAGTCCAGCACGGCATCCTGCGGGTCAAGGGCTTTGCGGCAATTCCCGGCAAGCCGATGCGCTTGCTGATCCAGGGCGTGGGCACCCGCTTCGACAAACACTTCGACCGCGCCTGGCGCAGCGAAGAACCGCGCACCACGCGCCTGGTGCTGATTGGCCAGGCACTTGACGCCACTCAACTGGAAGCGCGCCTGCGCGCCGCCCTGGGCGCTTGATCCATGCACCTGCTGCGGACCCAGCCCGGTGGCTTCGTGCCGGACGACAGTATTGCCGACCTGGGCCAGACCCCGGCCGAGCTCGTCATTCTCTGCAGCGGTGATTCGCACCTGGCATTGCTGGCCGAAACCGCCCAGCAATTGCCCGAGGATTTTCCCAGCCTGCGCCTGGCCAACCCCATGCAGGTGCAGAACCATGCCTCGGTCGACCTGTATGTGGACGAGGTGTTGCGCCATGCCAAGGTCATTCTGGTGTCGCTGCACGGCGGTGTCGGTTACTGGCGCTATGGCGTTGAGCAGTTGCTGGAGCTGGCCGCACGCGGCGTTCAGCTGATTTTGGTGCCGGGCGACGACCGCCCGGACCCGCAGCTCAGCAGCCTGAGCACGGTGAGCGCCGCCCAGGCCGAACGGCTTTGGCACTACCTGCGCCAGGGTGGCAAGGCCAACGCCTTGAACCTGTTCAAATGCCTGGCCAGCCTCTGGCTGCACCGCGATTACCCCTGGAGCGAGCCACAGCAACTGCCGCGCACGGCGCTGTATCACCCGCACAAGGCGGCCGCGCAACTACAGGACTGGTATGCCGACTGGCAGGTGATGCAGCCGGTGGTGCCGATCCTGTTCTACCGCTCACACCTGCAGGCAGCCAATACCGCGTTTATCGACACCTTCTGCGAACGCTTGCAACTGGCTGGTCTCAATCCTATGCCGATAGCCGTGGCCAGCCTCAAGGAAGCCGGCTGCCTGGTCCAGGTCGAGGACTGGCTGGATGAAGTCGAGGCGGCGTTGATCATCAACACCACAGGCTTTGCCCAGTCCAGCCCCGAGCAGCCGCACCTGCGGCCGTTTCGTCGCGACATTCCGGTGTTGCAGGCCATCTGCGCCCAGGACAACGAACCGGGCTGGGAGGCCAGCGAGCAAGGCCTTGGGGCGAGGGACCTGGCAATGCACATCGTGCTGCCGGAACTGGACGGGCGGATCATTACCCGGCCGATCAGTTTCAAGGACCTGGCCTGGCGCAGCGAGCGCAGCCAGTCGGATGTGGTCTGCTATCGCCCCCATGCCGAGCGCATGGATTTTGTTGCCGAGCTTGCGCGCCGCTGGTGTGTACTGGCGCAGTTGCCCAACCCGGACAAGCGCGTGGCGCTGATCCTGGCCAACTATCCGACCCGCGATGGACGCATCGGCAACGGTGTGGGCCTGGACACTCCGGCCGCAGCGCTGAATATCCTGCGAGCCCTGAAGGATCAGGGCTATCCGCTTGACGAGCTGCCCGCCAGCGGCACTGCGCTGATTCAGGCGTTGCTGGGCGGCGTGAGCAACGACCTGGACAGCCTCGACCAGCGTCCCTGCTTGCAAAGCATGGCGATGGAGGACTACCTGGCAGCCTTTGCCCAATTGCCCCAGGCCAATCAGGACGCGGTGCGCGAGCGGTGGGGCGAACCGCAGCAGGACCCGATGTGCCGCAATGGCCGGATGATGGTCGCCGGCCTGCGCTTTGGCCTGACTTTCGTCGGCATTCAGCCGGCCCGGGGGTACCAACTGGACCAGAGCGCGGTGTACCACGACCCCGACCTGGTACCGCCCCACGGCTATCTGGCGTTCTACTTCTGGTTGCGCCACGGCTATGGCGCGGATGCGCTGATCCATGTCGGCAAGCACGGCAACCTGGAGTGGCTGCCGGGCAAGGGCGTGGGCCTGTCGGCCAACTGTTGGCCGGACGCCTTGCTCGGGCCGTTGCCCAACATCTATCCCTTCATCGTCAACGACCCGGGCGAGGGTGCCCAGGCCAAGCGCCGTACCCAGGCGGTCATCATCGACCACCTGATGCCGCCGTTGACCCGCGCCGAAACCTACGGCCCGCTGCGTCACCTGGAGGCGCTGGCCGACGAATACTACGAAGCCCAGCTGCTTGACCCGCGCCGCGCCCGTGAGCTGCAGCGCGATATCCTCGCGCTGGTGCGCGACAACCACATTGACCGAGAGCTACAGCTCGAAGGTGCGCTGGACGACGCAGCCATCTGGTTACCGCGGCTGGACACCTATCTTTGTGACCTGAAGGAGTCGCAGATCCGCGATGGCCTGCATGTTTTTGGCGAGTCGCCCACCGGGCGCTTGCGCACCGATACCTTGCTGGCCCTGCTGCGGGTAGCCCGCGGTGACGGGCGTGGAGCCAACGCCAGTCTGCTGCGGGCGCTGGCCAGGGCACTGGCGCTGGGATTCGACCCGCTCGATTGCGACCTGGGACAACCCTGGAACGGGCCGCGCCCGGCGCTGTTGCAAGAGATTGATGCCGGCCTGTGGCGAACGGCTGGGGACACGCGCGAGCGTCTTGAAGCGTTGGCGGGCCGCTTGATCGGCGATAGCCTGGGCGGCCATGCGCACATTCCCCAGGACCCGCAATGGTGCGATGTGCAGGCTGTGTTGCAGGGGCTGGTCGAGGTGGTCGCGCCGCAGCTGGATGCCTGTGGCCCGGCTGAGCTGCATGGCCTGCTCGCCGCCCTGCAGGGCCGCTTCGTGCCTGCAGGCCCGAGCGGCGCGCCCAGCCGGGGACGCCTGGACGTGCTGCCCACCGGGCGCAACTTCTACACCGTCGATGTGCGCAACCTGCCGACCACCACGGCCTGGCGTATCGGCTTTGCCTCGGCCAACCTGATTCTGGAGCGCCACCTGCAAGACCACGGTGATCACTTGCGTCAACTGGGGCTGTCGGTGTGGGGCACGGCGACCATGCGCACCGGCGGCGATGACATCGCCCAGGCCATGGCCTTGCTCGGGGTACGCCCGGTGTGGGCCAGCGGCAGTCAACGGGTCGATGACTTCGAGATTTTGCCATTGAGCCTGCTCGATCGACCGCGGGTGGACGTGACGCTGCGGGTATCAGGTTTTTTCCGCGATGCGTTCGGCAGCCTGATCAACCTGTTCGATGCTGCCGTTCGTGCAGTCGCAGCGTTGGACGAGCCTGACGACCTCAACCCGTTGGCGGCCAGGGTGCGTACCGAGCGTGCCGAGTTGCTCGCTCAAGGCGTTGAGGCCGAGCAGGCCGCACGTCAGGCTGGGTGGCGCATCTTCGGCGCCAAACCCGGGGCTTATGGGGCCGGGGTGCAAAACGCCATTGACGGGCGCCTGTGGCAAAACCGTCAGGACCTGGCTGAGGTTTACCTCAATCATGGTGGCTACGCCTATGGCGCGGCGGACGACGGTACGCCGGCACGAGCCGACTTTGCCCGGCGCCTTGGCCAGGTCCAGGCAGTGATCCAGAACCAGGACAACCACGAGCATGACCTGCTCGACTCCAATGACTACTACCAGTTCCAGGGCGGCATGCTGGCAGCCGTGGAAAGCCTGGGCGGCGCGCCGGTCGCCAGCTACCACGGCGACCACAGCCAGCCGGACCGTCCGCGCATCCGTACCCTGAAGGAAGAGCTCAACCGGGTGATCCGTGCCCGGGCGCTGAATCCCAAGTGGATCGCCGGGGTCAAGCGCCATGGCTACAAAGGAGCGTTCGAACTGGCGGCCACGGTCGACAACCTGTTCGCCTTCGATGCCACCACGCACTTGATCGACGACCATCATTATCAGTCGCTGGCCGATGCCTATGTGCTCGACGCCCCGACCCGCGACTTTATCCGCCAACACAACCCCGAGGCTTTACGCGATATCACCGAACGCCTGCTCGAAGCGCAACAACGTGGCTTGTGGCAGGCGTCGGGTGCATACCGCGAGGCCCTGGAAGAGCAATTGCTCGATGGCGAAGAAGAGACTTGAGATGACTGAACCTGCACACTTCCCGCTGTCTGCCGTGGTCGGCGCCGATGAACTGAAACTGGCCCTGTGCCTGACCGCCATCGACCCGAAGATTGGCGGCGTGCTGATCGAAGGCCCCCGAGGCATGGCCAAAAGTACCCTGGCCCGGGGGCTTGCCGACCTGTTGGGCGATGGTCCGTTCGTGACCCTGCCGCTGGGCGCCAGCGAAGAGCGATTGGTGGGCACTCTGGACCTGGATGCGGCGCTGGGGCAGGGCAAGGCGCAATTCTCGCCGGGTGTGCTGGCCAAGGCCGACGGCGGTGTGCTCTATGTGGATGAGGTCAATCTGTTGGCCGATCACCTGGTGGACCTGCTGCTGGATGTGGCGGCCAGTGGCACCAACCGGGTCGAGCGCGACGGTATTTCCCACCGTCACAGCGCCCGCTTTGTGTTGATCGGCACCATGAACCCGGAAGAGGGCGAGTTGCGCCCGCAATTACTCGATCGCTTTGGCCTCAACGTGGCCCTGGACGGGCAACCGGCGCCTGAAGCACGTGGGCAGATTATTCGTCGGCGTCTGGATTTTGATGCCGACCCCGAAGGCTTCTGTGCCCAGTGGGCGCCCGCCCAGGCGCAGTTGCTAGAGCGTTGCCAAGGGGCGCGCGAACGACTGGCGCAGATTCCGCTGGATGACCAGGCCTTGGCGCACATCACCGAACGCTGCTTCGGCGCCGGCGTCGATGGTGTGCGGGCTGACCTGGTCTGGCTACGTGCGGCCAGGGCCCATGCCGCCTGGCGCGGTGCCTTGCACATCGAGGCAGAGGATATTGATGCAGTGGCCGAGTTCGCCTTGCGCCACCGTCGTCGTGAACGCGCCGCGCAGCAGATGTCTGCGCCCGAACCCCAGGGTCGACAGTCGTTCTCCGCTCAGCAAGGGCAAGGTGCCTGGGGCGACATGCCGCCACAAGCAACCCCCACCGGCGCGCGACGCGAGGTGCCGAACTGGGCAAAAAAGCCCTGAGCATCCGTCGGCCGCGCTCGGCGGATGCCAAACCCCGCCCAGGCAGCATCAAGCAAGGTTCCAGGGGGGCTGCCCGCGATGCTGCCCAGGGTACGGTCGCCTGGCCCGCCACCTTGCTCAAGGGACGACCGCGTCAACGCCTCGACCTGTGCTGGCAGCAGCGCAGGGCCAGTGCCCACGAGCTCTGGCTGGTCATCGTCGACGCCTCGGCCTCGACCCGCCGCTACCAGGCCCTGAGCCAGGCCAAGGGCTTGCTTGCCGGGTTCTTCGATCAGGCCTACCGGCAACGGGCGCGCTTGACCTTGCTCACGGCCAGCGGCAACACCCCTACCTGGCAGCGCCATGGCCTCAAGGCATCAGCGGCATTGCAGCCGTGGCTTGAAAACCTCGGCGCCGGTGGCGGTACGCCGTTGCTGGCAGCCTTGGAACAGGCACGTCATTGGCTGCAGGCCCGACAGCGTCAGTTTCCGGCCGAACAACAACGTTGCCTGGTGCTGACCGACGGCCGGCTCAAGGCCTGGGACCCGGTGGCGCCACTGCCGTGCCCAAGTTTGCTGGTGGATATGGAGCGCGCAGCGGTACGCCTGGGGCGTGCGCGTATATTGGCGCAGCAATTAAATGCCGACTACCAGGCGATAGATAGTTTCAAGGTGATTGAATAATAAAGGCGCGTACGGATCGCTACGGAAAACAGTGCGGCAACGTGTCGCACTATAAAGAACGGGCAACTAGAAAGTTGCCCGATGTGTAAGGTGCAACGTTACTTTGGCATTGACCAGGGTTGCAGGTCGTAGCCTTTTTCACTCAGTTCGGCACGCACTTCTTCGATCAGGTGCGCGAGTTGCGCAGGGTCGGTATAGGTGCTGCTGGGCACCTGTTTGCTACCGATACGGGTGCTGGTCCGGTCGATCACTGCCAGGCTCAGTTCGCCAGTACCGTTAGGCGAATCCCAGGCTACACACTGGAAGGGCTCGAAGGCGTGGTCGGCAATCAGCAGTGCTTCGTTGACACGGAGCGGGGCATTCATGGGTTCGGTCTCTCTGTGGGCCCAAACAAAAAATAAAGTACCGTGCGTTGTGCAGCGGTGAGTTACTTGTACTGATGCACGCAGTACCGGGTGGAGTCACATGCAGGTTTATAATTTTTTTGTTTTCGACAAAAAAGTTGTAACAGGCGTCCACTCTGACGTTGAAAGTTGACGAAAATTCCCCGCCGTCAATTTATCGTCCCTGCTTTGCAGACAGACGGTAGTGGGCGTCTGACGCATCGTTGCTACTGTTACAAACGGGCCTGCCAACGTGCTGTTTCTATTTAAAATTCCAACATTTGGCGCCAAGGAAAGGTCATGCTCGAACCTTCGTCCAACCGCCGTTTGCTGATCGTCGATCCCTGCGATGATTGTCACCGTTTGTTACCTGGGCTGCGTAATGTCGGCTGGGACGTGTACAGCTGTACTTTGTCCTCGGCCCAGGAATATCCCTGCGACGTCGGCTTGTTGCGTTTGCAGGCCTCGCACCTGCAGCACCCCGATGCGGTGAAAGACCTCATCAGCCGCAGCAACACCGAATGGATTGCCGTTCTCAGCCCTGATGAGTTGCGCACCCAGAACGTCGGCGACTTCGTGTGCGAATGGTTTTTCGACTTTCACACCTTGCCCTTCGATGTCTCCCGGGTGCAGGTCACTATTGGCCGGGCCTTCGGCATGGCACGCCTGCGCGGCAAGGGCAATGTCCATGTCGATGGCACCGAGCATGAATTGCTGGGGGACAGCCGGCCGATCCGCGAACTGCGCAAGTTGCTCAGCAAGCTGGCGCCCACCGAGTCGCCGGTGCTGATTCGCGGGGAGAGCGGTACCGGCAAGGAGCTGGTGGCGCGCACGTTGCATCGCCAATCCCAGCGCCGCGACAAGCCCTTCGTGCCGATCAACTGCGGCGCCATTCCCGAACACCTGATCCAGTCCGAACTGTTCGGCCATGAGAAAGGCGCGTTTACCGGCGCTCATCAACGCAAGATCGGGCGTATCGAAGCCGCCCATGGCGGTACCTTGTTTCTCGATGAAATCGGCGACCTGCCGCTGGAGCTGCAAGCCAATCTGCTGCGGTTTCTACAGGAAAAGCACATCGAGCGTGTCGGTGGCAGCCAGCCGATCGACGTGGATGTGCGGGTCCTGGCGGCCACCCACGTCGATCTGGAAAAGGCCATCGAGAGCGGGCGCTTTCGCGAAGACCTCTATTACCGGCTCAATGTGCTGCAAGTGGTCACTGCGCCCCTGCGTGACCGGCATGGCGACTTGTCGATGCTGGCCAGCCATTTCTCCCATTTCTACAGCCTGGAAACCGGGCGGCGCCCGCGCAGCTTCAGTGAAGACGCCCTGGTAGCGATGGGCAAGCACGACTGGCCGGGCAATGTACGTGAACTGGCCAACCGGGTCAGGCGTGGCCTGGTCCTGGCCGAAGGGCGGCAGATCGAGGCCCAGGACTTGGGATTGGCGACCCAGCATGCGTTCGCAGCCAGCATGGGTACCCTCGAAGACTACAAGCACCGGGCCGAACGCCAGGCGTTGTGCGATGTACTCAACCGGCACAGCGACAATTTGAGTATTGCTGCCAAGGTGCTGGGCATCTCACGGCCGACCTTCTACCGGTTGCTGCACAAGCATCAGATCCGTTGAACTGCGCTCGCGGGGCTAGCCCGTGCCTACGGTAGGAGCGGGCTTGCCCCGCGAAGGATTCAATGAAAAGCCCGCCGAAGCGGGCTTTTTCGTGGGCGCTAGGCTCAGAAGTAGTATGGGAATTTCAAGCTGAAAGAAAAGTCCGGCGAGTCGTCGGTAAGGCCGATGGAAAGGTTCGGCACGATGGTCAGGTTGTCGGTGGCGGCCAGCGTCATGCCGATGTTGAAGTTCGCCGCGTTGTAGTCGCTGCTGGGGACCGATTGCCAGTCGCCGCCATCGGGTTTGATCTTGCTCTTGCTGGAGAACTGGTCGGTGAACGAGAACGACATACTCATCTTCTCGTTCAAGGCAAACGCAATACCGGCACCAATCTGCCAGGAGTCGCCGAGTTTCACGTCGCCCGGGACTTTGGTGTTGATCGTGGGGCTGATGTCGCTGAACGAATCCTCCATGTTGTAGGTGTAGGACAGGCTGCCGAAGAGCACGGCGGGGTCAAAGGTCTTGACCAGCGAGATACCCGGTGTGATCGCCCAGACGCCGTTGCCGGTCGGGAGGTCTTCAGGTACCGAAAGGTTGTCGTTGGTGGGGTCGTTGACCAGTTTGATGCCGTAGGGATCATCACCAGTGGGTGCCTTGACCCGCAACGTGACCACGGCGTCAGGCAGGTTTTCCGATTCGTCGAGGAACTTGTAGGCCACACCAACGTTGACATCGCCGATGGTGGGGTCGCGCTTGACGGTTGCGTCAGATGACACCGGCCCCGCGCCGCCTGCGCCGCCAGACGAGTAGGTGGACTCGCGGTAGATGACCGGCACGTTGATATCGAACTGCCACCGCTGGTCCAGGTTGTAGCGTGCGGTCAGGTCCAGGGTCCAGTTATCGGCCTTGATACGGTCGAGGTTGATGTTGCCAAGGAAGATCGAGTCCAGGGCCAGGAAGCCGTTGAGCACCAGGGCACGGGTATCGTAGTGGGTGTAGGTCAGGCCGGTCTCGACGCTGAACTTGCCGCCACCGAAGAAGCCGCTGGCTTCGTCATAGAGGTTGGAAACGCTCTGTGCCGGCTCCGAATCTTCCTTGAGCGACTGGCCGTAGGAGCTGCCTGTGGTCCCGGGTGCGCCTGCAGCCACGGTCTGGCCACCCCGGGTGGGTTCGGCGGGGGATTTTGTCAGGCGTTTGGGCTGCGGCGTGACGGGTGTTTCTTCGACCTGGCGAACGCGCTGTTCAAGCACCATCAGCGCGTTCTGCTGTGCTTCGTAACGCTGTTTCAACTCCATCAGTTCTTGTTTTAGTGCCTCGACCTGGGGATCGGGTGCTGCGTGGAGCAATGTCGCTGGAGTCAGGCTACTTAAAACGACAATAGCTCTGAACGTTAACGATCGGTGCATGGGTTAGCCGTCCCTTCTGACTACATTTGATGAGACAGAGCGTAGATCAGAATCCGGGTGTGCGAAGGCCTTTGAGCTGGTCCAGGCTTCCGCTGAGCGCCCCGGCCGTCGGCACGTTCTCGCGTAGCACGACATTGAGGGAGGTCAGGTTGGTGACCCGGTTGCCAGCGCCGAGCAGGGTGGTGTTCTGCATCAGCCCGCCCTGGGCAAGCCGTTGCATGGCACTGCCCTGGTTGTTGTTGGCGACGATGTTCATTTGCACACCTGTGCCGCTTGAGGTAACGCTCATCGAACCTGCTTCGTTGGAGATGACCGCCGGTGTATTTGCGGCCAAGGCATTGCCCTGTGTTTGAATGGCCGGTGCTTCGTTGGCCTTGGTGACGTTGATATCGACGTTGTTGTAGGCGGTATTATAGTCGCCGGCAGCCCGCACGACCTGGGTGACGCCTTCGGTGGTGCTCAGGCCAGCGCCACCGGTGACGGTACCGGTGCCGGGGTTGGGCGAGGTGACGGTGTTGGTGCTGGCGGTTTGTGGCTGTGCCGTGGTCGTGGTTTTTTCCTCGAAAGTCGACACGTAGAACTGTGGTTTGAGGGTCGCTTGCTGAACTTGTAGCGAGGCTTTTGCGCCGATCAAATCACCTTGGGCGTTTTGCCAGGTGGTGCTCATGACCACGCCAAAGCTGATGATCCGTCCAGGCATCACATAGCGGCCCCGCAGGTTCGCCAGTTCCTGGTCTTTCAATTCGATGGGTTTGAGTATCTGTGCCTGGCTTGGCAGGCTGGCGGCCATGCACAGCACGGCGACCCAGATTGAAGTTTTCATTGGATACTCCCGGAGCCTCATGCTCCCTTGTCATTAGAAGAAGTCGCTTTGGATGAATCCGAAATCCATCAACTCTGCGTCTTGCACCGGGGTAAAGGCGTTGACACGGTTCTTGGCAGTCAGCGGCAGCGGTGGGTCGAGCAAGGCATTGGTCTTGTCGTAACCCTTGCCGATGACGGCGAAAATGATGCCGTTCCAGCCTTTGACAAAATCATCGATCTTGTAGCGTTTGTGGCCCAACACCGGATCACCGATGTACACCCATTCCTTGTCGACTTTCTGCATGACGACAAAGTGCTTGTAGCCACGGATGTCCAGCAGGACCACGGTGGGAATGCGAATACTGTGCAAGGTTTCGGGTTGGACCCGGTAGCCGCGGGCACGCATGCCCAGGCTTTCCACGTACTTCTTCATGTCGAGCATGGAGAAGCCCTGGACGCGCACCAGCTCCGGATCGGCATGTGCAAGCATGCCTTCGATGATCTGGGCTTCATCCACATCCAGCCAGTAGGCCTGGCGCAAAATGGTCGCCAGCGACGCTGCACCACAACTGAAATCGGTTTTCTGTTGCACCAGGTCGGCAAATTTGCGTTCGCGTACGCTCTGGATGGGCTTGTACACCACCGCGCCACCCGGCAACAGCACGGTCAGTGGCATCTGGGCTGCTTCGCCCTGGCTGGCCAGGCAAAGCAGAAACGCCAAAGCGATGTTGCGCATGATCGTACGCCTCCCTGGTTGTCGTGAAAAAGGCCCCCCGAAGGGGGCCTCCAAGCCACAGCGTTTACATCGAGGTGTTGGAGATGGCCAGCGAGTTGCTCTGCTGGTTGCCGACACCGGCTGCCACGTTCACGCCCAGGTTGCCGCTGCCGCCGTTGACCGAGCCACTGAGGGTTGCGGTGTTGGTGACAGGGTTGGCCCAGCCGGTTGGAGTCAAGATCTGGAAGGAGACAGTATTGCTCATTTCATATGCATTGGCCTCCCCGTAGAGCTTGGTCACGTCAAGCGAGGATTCGGACTCTTTGCTGCCCGATTTTTCGTACGAAGACGAGGACTTTTTGTCGAACGAAGCATCGAACGATTTTTCAAACGCCGATTTTGCCTTCGCGTCGAGCGATGCGTTCAGATTGCCCTCCACGGAGTTGGTGGTGCTGCTGTCGTGCCAGCCGTGTTCGTGAGACACAGTGTGGGACGCGTCAAACCCGGCTTCCAGAGAAACGCTCAAAGACGCTTTCTGCGAGCCGCTGGCGTCGAATCCAACCGAGCCACTCGACTTGTTGCTCTGCTTGCCAGCCGCTTCCCAGCTCGAAGACGAGCTCGTATCGACGCTCAGTGCAGACCCCTTCAGAGAAGAGGACGAGCCACTGGCCGACTTGGTCAACGTAATCGTATCCAGGCGATAGGTGCGATCGGCGTTGTTGTTCACCACCAGGCCAGGACCATCCTGATCGGCGGAGGCGGTTGCGGTTGCGTTGCCGAGTGGGGCGTTGGAGTTGGCAATTGCCATGGTGTTTTTCTGCTGGTTCAGGTCGCCGCCAGCAATGTTGATCCCCATGTTGCCGCTGCCATTGTTGGCCGAGGCGCTCAGCACAGCAGAAGCTTGGCTGCCGTAGTTGTCGACTTTGTTGTTGTTGCTGTATTGCTTGACTTTGGCTTCAGCGTTGGCCATGCCGAACACGAAGCTGTTGTCGAGTTCGGATTCTGCGCCAGCGTTAGCAATGGCAGCGGCGTTGTCTTGTTGGTTGCCAGCACCTGCCGCCACGTTGACACCCACGTTACCGCTGGTACCGGTGGCGGAGCTGCTCATCTCAGCTTCGTTGATGGTGCCTTCGTTGCGGATTTTGTTGTTGGTGCTGCTTTGCTTGTCCCACGCATTGGCGGTCGCATAGACCGGGACTTTGGTTGGAGGCGGGGTGTGGGGGTTGTGGTTATTGTTGTTGTGGTGATGGTTATTGTTGTTGTGATTGTTGTTGTTATTGCCTTGCCCTGCTTGTACAGCAACAGCCATGACCGCAGCAATTGCGAAAACCAGAGGCTTGAGTGCCATCGAAGGTTTCATGGTGATTCTCCGTACTTTATTTTAGGTTAAGTGTTGTTGCTTACCTTTGGGTCAATCCGCGACCCGGACGTTGAGGGTGTTGGCCATTCGGTTCCCCACCCCTGCGCTCTGATTCAACTGAATGACTCCACGGCTACCGGTGAAGGCCTGGTCACTGGTAGTGACCTGGCGATAGCCGGGTGCTGAGTCAGTTGGATCGGAGTTGTTGAGCAGCGCCACGTTCTGTTGCATGAGGACGCTGTCGTCGATGTTCTGCGGTTGATTGCTGATGCTGATCCGCAGTGCGTTGGCTTGCTGGGTGGCAGCGCCCGCGCTCTGGTTGACGCCCAGGGCGCCGCTGCCGTTGCTGAAGGAGTCACCCTGGATGCTGGCCCCGGCATCCATCGCCGGGCTCACCTGGGTGCGCAGGCGTTGACGGATCTCGGTGGTCGCGCTGGCGTTGTGGCCAGTGGCGAAGGCCCGGGCGTTGGCCTGCTGCTGCAGGTCGCCAGCCGCCTGATTGACTGTGAGGTTGCCCTGGTATTGCATGCCGGTATTGTCGATCTCGGCGGTGTTGGTCACAGGGGGTTGGGCGAAGGCCGATGCACTGCAGAACGAGGCCAGAATCAGCAGCGTATGCTTCATCTCACTTGCCTCCGGTCAGGATCTGCAGCGGCGCCAGGCCTTTCTGCACACTGGAGTTGACCATGTTGGAAATGCCGTTTCCGGAGTTGCCGGTACGTCCACCGGCCAAATTCGGCAACTGGGTCTGGTTGTTGATATTGGTGCCGATGTTGCTGGTCTGTTGATTGATCAGCGCGTTGATCCCGGAGCCACTGCTGATCGAGGCAAAGTCACCGTCGCTCAACTCGTTTGTCTGCTTGAGAATGTGCGCCGAGGGGTTAGTGTTGACAGTGACCGGGTTGGGGTCCGGTACCAGGGGCGGGCGCATGGCGTTGCGCGGCTGCACATCGCGGGTGATGACGACGATGCCGTTCTCGGCCTGGACCGGCAAGCTGACGCTTGATCCCAAAGCGCATCCAGCAAGCAGGAGGTGAAAAATGCCTTTGTCTATTTTTCCCACGATCCAATTCCTTCTTCGGAGGTGCTGGTCCTGTTCAGCGTTGCGAGGAAGAGAGCAGAAGGTGTGCCGGTTTTGATTTATTGTTGAAAATCAATGAACTGGCTTTATTTGTCGTGGGGGTCAAAAAAAAGTTGTAACGCAGCCGAGACACAGGGCGCGTACGCACAGTGATTTTGCGGGCGCCAGGGCGCTTCAACGGTCCCGCAGGTCGACTGTTTCAGGTGGTTAACACATTTGCCTGTAAACGCGTTGGCCGCTTTAGATCGCGGGTTTGCGTGGCGGCGAGTGTTTCAGAAGTGGACAATTTGTCGCAGGGCGAACGGGGCTCAGGCCTGCAGCAAGCGGCTTACCGCCTCAAACACAGCGTATTTGCGCTGCTCCCAATTACCTTGCACTACCTCGAAGGGCTGCTGGTGCATCGACAGCCAGTCGTGAGTAGCCTGGAAAAACGCCTGGCGCTCGGTCAGTTGCGGCTGGCAGCGTTGCCCGTCGTCGTGCCAGGGGATGGCGTCGGGGCAAAGCAGTACGTGCAGGTCGTAATGGCGCGCCAACAACGCCTCTTCGAGCCACGCCGGGCAATCGCCAAACAGCGTGCGACTCCAGAGCATATTGCTCAACAGGTGCGTATCGAGGATCAACAGCGAAGGCTGCCTGGCACGAGCGGCATCTTCCCAGGCCAATTGGCCACGCGCGATCGCCGGTATATCGGCATAGCAGGTGTCCCGGCGATGTTCGTCGATGAAGTAACGCACATATTCGCCCACCTGCTCACCACCGAAATGCGCCTGGAGCTCGCCACTGAGCCAGCTTTTTCCGCTGGACTCGGGGCCGGTGAGGACCACAACCTTCATGCGCTCACCAACGCAGGATCACGCCGCCATTGCCGCCAGCCTTGCACCGCGATCAGGGTGAACAGGGCATAGAGTGCGGCGGTCAAGTACAAGCCCTTGTACAGGAACAGGCCAACGAAAATCACATCCAGCACGATCCACAGCGGCCAGCACTGCACGCGTTTTTGTGCCATCCACCATTGCGCCACCAGGCTGAAGCCGGTCAGGGCGGCATCCAGCCAGGGCTGGGCAGCATCGGTCCAGGTGGCCATTGCGGCACCCAGGGCCAGGCTGCCGAGCAAGCCCAGGCCCAGGCTGAAGAGCATCGGCTGGGTGTCCAGGTAAGTGACCTGGCGTGCCTGGCGCTTGCTGTCCGGGCGGGTCCACTGCCACCAGCCATAGAGTTGCAGCACGGCATAGACCAGTTGCAGGAGCATGTCCGAATACAGCTTCACGTCATAGAAGACCCAGGTGTAGAGCAGCACCATCACCAGGCCGATGGGCCAGCACCAGGGGTTTTGCTTGGTCGTGAGCCACACGGCGATAACGCCGAGCACGGCGGCGAACAGTTCGAGGCCGGACATCGGCGTTCCTTGGCTGTTTAGGAGAGGGCAGGGATTGTAACCGCTGGCGCAGCGTTTGCCGACTCAACGCGCAGGTGCATATGCGGATTCAACCAGCAGCGTTTAGCCCGCAGGTCTGCTAGGATTTCGGCCCCCCGAAGGCGAACCTTCCGGGGGCTGAACTTTTCGGCCGACTTTGCGACCAACAGTCGCTGTACAACGGCCGGGCATTCGAATCGCCATGCGCTTGTAGACACTATAAAGGGGGCATGCCTGAGGGCATCGCTTCGTGGGGGAATAATGGATCTTTGGACTGGCCTGCAGGCCGTCATACTGGGTATTGTCGAAGGCTTGACCGAGTTCTTGCCGATTTCCAGCACCGGTCACCAGATCGTGGTTGCAGACCTGATCAACTTCGGTGGTGAGCGGGCAATGGCCTTCAACATCATCATTCAGCTGGGCGCAATCCTGGCGGTGGTGTGGGAGTTTCGCCGCAAGATCTTCGACGTGGTGCTGGGATTGCCCAAAGAGCGACAGGCCCAGCGTTTTACCGCCAACCTGCTGATCGCGTTCCTGCCGGCGGTGGTGCTGGGGGTACTGTTCGCCGATGTGATTCACCATTACCTGTTCAACCCCATCACCGTGGCCGTGGCCCTGGTCGTCGGCGGGGTGATCATGCTCTGGGCAGAGCGGCGCGAGCACGTCATCACGGTCGAGCAAGTCGATGACATGCGCTGGACCGATGCCCTCAAGATCGGCTTTGCCCAGTGCCTTGCCATGGTCCCGGGTACTTCGCGTTCCGGTTCGACCATTATCGGCGGGCTGCTGTTCGGCCTGTCGCGCAAGGCGGCCACCGAGTTCTCGTTCTTCCTGGCCATGCCGACCATGGTGGGTGCGGCGGTGTACTCGGGCTACAAGTACCGTGAGCTGTTCCAGCCGGGTGACTTCCCGGTGTTCGCCATCGGCTTTGTGGTGTCGTTCATCTTCGCCATGATCGCCGTGCGCGGGCTGCTCAAGTTCATTGCCAACCACAGCTACGCGATGTTCGCCTGGTACCGCATAGTCTTCGGCTTGATCATCCTGGCCACCTGGCAGTTCGGTTGGGTCGATTGGGCTACCGCGCAAGGTTGATACGATGAGCCGTGGGCAAAACCCTGCGCACCGTGCCGGGCGCGACAATGGCAGCGTTCAGCACCTGCGCAGCAAACTGCTGGTGTTTGGCTGCCTGTGCCTGTTGCCGCTGGGCGGGGCGCTGCAGATGGTGCTGAGCGGACAGTCCTGGTTGCCCGCGGTGGCCTATCCGTTGGCAAGCCTGGTGACGTTTGCGCTCTATTGGCGTGACAAGCAACAGGCCCGCAACCAGGCCAGGCGCACACCCGAGAAGGTGTTGCACGCCAGTGAACTGTGTGGCGGCTGGCCGGGTGCGTTGCTGGCCCAGCAGCGGTTCCGGCATAAAACCCGCAAGTTGTCGTTCCAGCTGACGTTCTGGGCCATTGTCGCCTTGCATCAGTTGTTCTGGATCGATCAAGTGTTGCTGGACGGTCGCTGGCTGGGCAGCGCCCTCGGGCCGCTGCTCAGATAAGCAGTCCTGGCTGCAGGCGCTTGGGCAGGCGCCTGACCACCAGTTGATGGGAGCGCTGCAGCAGGTCGCAGAGTTCCTCGCGGCCCATGGGGTAGGGTGGCGCCAGGCTGATCCAGTGCGCCCGCGCCAGGTAAGGCGCCGGGCGTACGCCGGGGCGATCGACATAACCCAGGAACAGTTCAGCCTCGACCTTGAACGAAAGGCCAGCACCGGCCAGGTCCAGTACCGCAAACATCTTGTTGCCAGCCACCGAGAACACCCGCACACCACCCCATTTGTAGTCTTCCCGCGCACCGGGCAGGCCCAGGCAGAAGTCCACCACCTGCGCTTCGCTCATTTTTCGTTCAGACATAACGCTCCCCACATTCGGCAAAAGACGCCACCAGGTGATCGATCCACACCCGCACCGCAGGCAACAGGCCGCGCCGATGCGGATAGACCGCCTGCAGATAGCCCCCGGGCAGCGACCAGTCTGGCAGCAGGCGCACCAGCTCGCCACGGGCCAGTTCCTCTTCGCAGTGCATGATCGGCAGGGCGGTAAAGCCAAGGCCTGCCATCGCTGCAGCCTTGCGCACGACAAAATCATCAATGGCCAGGCGCGCCTCCATAGCCAGTTCCTGCTTGCGGCCCTGCGCGTCGAGCAGGCGCAAATGTACGAGGCGGTCGGCGTCTGTGGCACCCAGCACCGCCAGCCCGGCCAGGTCATCGGGCGTAGTCGGAGCATGGGCGGCGGCGAACGCCGGCGCTGCCACCAGGTACATCTGCGCCTGGCGCAAGCGCCGGGTGACCAGGGCCGGGTCTTCATCGCCCAGGTCGCGCACGCGCAAGGCCACATCGATGCCTTCGGTGATCAGGTCGACCCGGCGGTTGAGCAGGATCATGTCCAGCTGTACCTGGGGGTACAACGCCAGAAACTGGCTGATGACCTGCGGCAGCAGCGTGTGGGCCAAGCCCACCGGGCAGGACACCCGCAAGCGGCCGCGTGGCTCGCTGGTCATGGTCGCCACCGCTTCATCGGCCATTTCGGCCTCCAGCAGCATGGCCTGGCAGTGGCGCAGGTAGCGTTCGCCCACCGCAGTCAACTTCAGTTGCCGGGTGGTGCGCTGCAACAGGCGCGTGCCCAGGCGCTCTTCCAGCTCGGCAATGCGCCGGGACAGGCGCGACTTGGGGATACCGAGCAGGCGCCCGGCGGCAGCAAAGCCACCGGCTTCAACCACACGGGCGAAGTAGAAGAGGTCATTGAGGTCCTGCATGGCTCGCTCCATTGTCCTGCCAGTAGGACAAACTAACGCATTTTTGCTGTCTTATCAGCTATTCGCTGCTCAAGTAGGATTGTCCCCATCGTGATCGCCCCGATGCGGTCTTCATTCAGGAGAGTCCCATGAAACTGTTGCATATCGATTCGAGCATCCTGGGCGACAATTCCGCCTCCCGTCAGCTGAGCCGCAGCGTGGTCGAGGCCTGGAAAGCCGCCGACCCTTCCGTTGAAGTGGTCTACCGTGACCTGGCCGCCGACGCCATCAGCCATTTCTCCGCCGCTACCCTGGTGGCTGCCGGCACTCCACAAGACCTGCGCGATGCTGCCCAGCAGCACGAAGCCCAACTGAGCGCCGAAACCCTGCAGGAGTTCCTGGACGCCGACGCGGTGGTGATCGGCGCGCCGATGTACAACTTCACCGTACCGACCCAGCTCAAGGCCTGGATCGACCGCGTTGCGGTGGCCGGCAAGACCTTCCGCTATACCGAAGCCGGCCCTGAAGGCCTGTGCGGTGACAAGAAAGTCATCCTGGTGTCCACCGCCGGTGGTCTGCATGCGGGCCAGCCGACCGGTGTCGGCCACGAGGAGTTCCTCAAGGTGTTCCTGGGCTTTATCGGCGTCACCGACCTTGAAATCGTCCGTGCCCACGGCCTGGCCTACGGCGACGAGCCACGCGCCAATGCCATGAGCGCCGCCCAGCAGCAGATCAGCAACGAGTTGTTCGCCGCCGCCTGATCCGCGACCGCGCACTACCCGAACCGACAGCAGGCCTGGCTTGCTGTCGGTTTTTTCATTGAGCTTTCATCTGCGCCCAGGGGCCCGGCGATATGCTGGCGATATGCCCGGTAGTGCCGGGGGCGGGTGAGGTGAGGGCTGATGCGTATCGTGGCGGCGTTCTGTGTGCTGTGGCTGCTGGGCCTGGCGGCGGGAGTGCGGGCAGAGCCCGTGCAGCACTGGAGCGTTGGCTTGCACCGCATGCAGTTCGCAGATCCGCTCGATGCCCGGCCGGTACAGGCGCTGGCGTTCTATCCCTCCAGCGGCCCGGAACGCAGCAGCCGGATCGATGGCTATCGGGTGGAGGCGTTTGAAGGTGCGCCAGTGGTGATAGGGCGCTATCCCTTGTTGATGCTGTCCCACGGCAACACCGGCTCGCCGCTGGCCCTGCACGACCTGGCCACGGCCCTGGCACGTCGGGGCTTCGTGGTGGTGGCCGTGACTCACCCAGGCGACAACGCCCATGACCACAGTCGGCTGGGCACCTTGAGCAATCTTTACGGGCGGCCGTTGCAGATCAGTGCCGCGATCACCACCAGCCTTGCCGACCCCTTTCTGGCACCGTATATCCGTGGTGAGAGGGTGGGGGTGATTGGATACTCCGCCGGCGGTGAAACGGCCCTGATACTGTCCGGGGCGCACCCTGACCTTGAACGTTTGCATCGCTATTGCCAGGAGCACCCTCGCGATTCCGACGCCTGCAAGACCAACGGAGTGCTGATTGCCGATCGCGCCGACCTTGCCGCCGAGGCCGACCCCCGGGTACATGCCTTGCTGTTGATGGCGCCGCTGAGCCTGATGTTCGGTCGCCAGGCACTGGCACAGGTGAAGGTGCCGGCATTGATCTACAGCGGCGACAACGACCAGTTGCTTTCCATCGAGAAGAACGCCCAGGCGCTGGCCCGCAAGTTGCCGGTCACGCCCAACTACCGGCTGCTGGCCGGCGCCGGGCACTTCGTGTTCATGGCTCCGTGTGACGAGGAGCAGCGCCACCACATGGCGGCGCTGTGCAACGACCCCGACGGCGTCGACCGTGAAGACATCCACCTTTCACTGCAGGCCGAGGCTGCGCACTTTTTTGCCCGTACCCTGGGCCGGCCCCGGCGCGTCGGGCTGGATACCGCCGATCAGTGAGCGCGGGCGCGCTGCGACAGGGTCAGGGCCAGGCCGACACCGGCCAGCGACAGCAGGGCGGCGATGCAGAAGATCCAGGCATAGCCCAGATGCACGGCAATTGCTCCCATCAAGGGGCCGGAGATCGCCAGTGCCAGATCGAAAAAAACGGCGTAGGCACCCAGCCCGGCACCCCGACTGGACACCGGCACCTGCTTGATGGCTTCGACCCCCAGTGCCGGGTACACCAGCGATAGGCCAAAACCGGCCAGGCCTGCACCCAGCAATGCCAGTGCCGGGTTCGGGGCCAGCCACAGGAGTGCCAGGCCCAGAGCCTCAGTGGCCATGCAGGCCATTGCCACCTGGTAGCCGCCAAAACGGTTCACCGCGTTGACAAACAGTAGCCGCGAAATGATGAAGCACACGCCGAAGGCGCTCAGGCACCAGGCCGCACCGCTCCAGCCTTGCTCCAGGTAGAACAGGGTCACGAAGGTGGTCAGGGTGCCGTACCCGATCGAGGCCAGCGTCAGGCCTACCCCGCACGGCGCGACCCGGCCAAAGGCCGCCCAGAACGGCAGGCGTTCACCGCGCACCACGGGTAGCGAGGGTTTGTTGCGGATCACCAGCAGCGCCAGGGCTGCAAGCGCAGTGAGTACCAGCCCCAGGCTGGCGAAGTTCACCTGGTCGGCCAGCATCACCCCAAGCGGTGCACCGATGGCGATGGCGCCGTACGAGGCTACGCCGTTCCAGGAAATCACCCGGGCCGTGTTCTCGGCACCCACTGCGCCGATACCCCAGCTCAAGGTGGCAACACCGATCAGCCCCTGGGCCAGGCCCAGCAACACGCGGCCAGCGAGTAGCACCAGCAGGCTCAACAGTGGCAGCTCGACCGTCAGTGCAGAAGCTGTGGTGAGTGCGCCGCTGGCGGCAATGCCGATCAAGCCGTAGGTAATTGCCCGTTTGGTGCCCTGGCCATCGGCGACACGGCCAGCCATGGGGCGGCTGAGCAGCGTGGCGAGGTACTGCAGGCCAATGGTCAAGCCGGCGATTACGGCGCTGAAACCCAGTTGGTCATGCACATAGCCTGGCAGCACTGCGATCGGCAGGCCGATACAGAGGAAGGCGATGAAGGTATAGAAGACGATCGAGAGGATCTGCAGGGTGATCGACAGGGTACTGGCAGGGGCGGGTTGGTGCGCAGACATGAGCTCGTTCGCTGGCGGGCGGAGGGAGAGGGCCCATGATCGCTGGCGGCGAGGATAAAAGAAAGCAGGCTAACTAATTTAAAACAATCGCGCCGTAGCGGCTGCCGAGGTACACGGTGCGATCGACTGCCACGCGGTCGTTATCCAGTCACACTGATGGTGCTGAATGACGACCGCTTCGCGGCCGATCGCAGCCTGGTGGCAGCCGCTACAGGCGAGTGCTTTAGACCACTACACCCTGACTACGCAGATAGTCGTCGTAGGTACCGCTGAAGTCCACCACGCCGGTGGCGCTCAGCTCGATGATTCGCGTGGCCAGGGACGATACGAACTCACGGTCGTGGCTGACGAAAACAAGCGTGCCCGGGTAGTTCTCCAGCGCCAGGTTGAGCGCTTCGATGGATTCCATGTCCAGGTGGTTGGTCGGTTCGTCCATGATCAGCACGTTGGGCTTTTGCAGGATCAGCTTGCCGAACAGCATGCGGCCTTGCTCACCACCGGAAATCACCTTGACCGACTTGAGGATCTCGTCGTTGGAGAACAGCATGCGTCCCAGGGTGCCGCGGATCACTTGTTCGCCCTGGGTCCATTGGCCCATCCAGTCGAACAGGCTCACGTCTTCCTCGAAGTCGTGTGCGTGATCCTGGGCGTAGTAGCCCAGCTCGGCGCTTTCGGTCCACTTGACTTCACCGGCATCCGGGGTCAGTTCGCCGACCAGGGTACGCAGCAGCGTGGTTTTACCGATACCGTTCGGGCCGATGATCGCCACGCGCTCGCCCGCTTCAACGGTGAAGCTGAAGTTCTGGAACAGGGTCTTGCCTTCGAAACCTTTGGACAGCTTCTCGATGGTCACGGCCTGACGGTGCAGCTTTTTGTTCTGCTCGAAGCGGATGAACGGGCTGACCCGGCTCGACGGCTTGACTTCGGCCAGCTGGATCTTGTCGATCTGCTTGGCACGCGAAGTGGCCTGCTTGGCTTTCGAGGCGTTGGCCGAGAAGCGGCTGACGAAGGTCTGCAGCTCGGCGATCTGGGCTTTCTTCTTGGCGTTGTCCGACAGCAGTTGCTCGCGCGACTGGGTGGCGGCGGTCATGTACTCGTCGTAGTTGCCCGGGAACAGACGCAGCTCACCGTAGTCCAGGTCAGCCATGTGGGTGCACACGCTGTTGAGGAAGTGACGGTCGTGGGAAATGATGATCATGGTGCTGTTACGCGCCGTGAGAATGCTTTCCAGCCAGCGGATGGTGTTGATGTCCAGGTGGTTGGTTGGTTCGTCGAGCAGCAGCACTTCAGGATCGGAGAACAGCGCCTGGGCCAGCAGCACACGCAGCTTCCAGCCCGGTGCGACTTCGGTCATCGGACCGAAATGCTGTTCCAGCGGGATACCCAGGCCCAGCAGCAGCTCACCGGCGCGGGATTCGGCGGTGTAGCCGTCCATTTCGGCGAACTCGGTTTCCAGTTCGGCAACGGCCATGCCGTCTTCTTCGGTCATTTCCGGCAGCGAGTAGATACGGTCGCGCTCGGCCTTGACCCGCCACAGCTCCTCGTGGCCCATGATCACGGTGTCGATCACGGTGAATTCTTCGTAGGCGAACTGGTCCTGGCGCAGTTTACCCAGGCGTACGTTCGGCTCGAGCATGACCTGGCCGCTGGACGGCTCCAGGTCGCCGCCGAGGATTTTCATGAAGGTCGACTTGCCGCAGCCGTTGGCGCCGATCAGGCCGTAGCGGTTGCCGTTGTTGAACTTGACCGAGACGTTCTCGAACAACGGCTTGGCGCCGAACTGCATGGTGATGTTAGCGGTGGAGATCAAGGGAGGTTCCTGCGGGGTTTCCAGAGGTGTGACGCGAGTCGTACTGCCGACGTTCACGGATGCCGGCGCGTAGGGCGTGGGCGTAAAGCCGCCGATTGTAACACTTGGCGTCTTGTTCCACATCCCGGCTTTGTCTGGTTGCTGCGTTGGCGTGGCGGTCGAGGTTCGGGGACAATGTCCCGGCAATGTCAATCAAACAGCGCAATTGTCGCAAGGATGTGCGTAATGAAATGCTTGGCCACTCTAATGCTTCCCCTGGTGCTGGCCGGTTGCGGAACGATCAACACCGTGTTCAAGGCAGACGAGGTGACGAGCAACACGCTTGCCCGGTGGCAATCTCACTGCGACAGCGTTCCACGCATCTACAGCGGCGCCATACTGGATTTCTGCGCCCTGCATGCCGAGCCCGGGCACTACAGCAGCGGCTACGGCCAGCCGTCGGCCGGGTTGATGCGGGTGGACATGCTGTTCTCGGGGGTAGCCGACACCGTGGTGTTGCCCTACACCCTTTATAGGCAGAACAGGGATGGCAGCATCCCCAGGAGCCGGATCGAATAATGGCGATGGTTGCGCGTAGCGCGTCACTGCACCGGCTGTATGAGTGAGGCGCCCTGGTTGCGCACATTTCCCACGGCAAGGCCTACGCGGTACCACTCGAATACGTCAGACGGCTCGCCCAGGTTCAGGGCCATCTGCTCGGCCTGCCCCCCGGGCATGGCCGGGTCCAGCCAGTGCCCGGCAAGCTCCGGGGGCAGGACCACCGGCCGCCGGTCGTGTACATCGACCATGCCGCCGACGCTGTCGGCGGTGATGATAACGAAACCATCGTGGGCGCCGGATTCGACACTGAACTGACCGATGCCTGCGCACAGCGCCGGGCGTCCGTCCCGGCGCCTGATCAGGTAGGGCTGCTTCTTTGGCCCGCCTTCATCAACCCATTCGAACCAGTTGTCGATCGGCACAATGGCGCGGTGTGGCCAGATGGCTTTGAAAAACGCGCCGTGGGCCACTTTTTCGACGCGGGCATTGATGGGCGGGGCACGGTCTTTGGCCCAGTGTGGTTGCCATCCCCAGCGCACCCGATCGGCATGAAGGGCACCTTCTGTGAGGCGCAACAAGGCTACTCGGCTGGACGGGGCGACGTTGTAGCACTCAAGGGGCTGGTCGCCGACGTGGTTGGCCAGCGGGTGGGGCATGCTCAGGGCGGCGACGAAGTCGTGGATGCCGTGGTACTGGCTGAGTCTTCCGCACATGGTGGGTACCCTGTGTAAGGACAGGTACCCATACTTTAGGGCAGCAACCGAGTTGCTGGGGCACTTCCGTAATCTCCTGACGGCGGATCATGCCGGCCAGGGTAGACTCGTACGCTCCTTCATTTGCCCGTAAGGACACGTGCACATGCCCTCTGAAGTCGTTCGCTGCGACGTACCGGTCGCATCGCTGATCTACCCGCGAGTGGCCAATGCCAGTTTCATCGACGCCCACCAAGCTGCGCTGGCAGACGCGGATCAACCCGCCATGGCGTATTTTCTCGATTTGATGGCTAGCATGCCCGGCAGGATCGACAACCTGATGGTGCTGCGCAACCGTGTGGTGCAGGCGTTCGGGCTCAAGGACCTGGGACGGCTGACGCGCATCGATCGCCAGCGCGACCCGGCCAGTTACCTGCCCGGCGAGCGAGTGGGGATTTTCACCCTGGTCTGCAACACGCCTGAGGAGGTGTTGCTGGTGGATCGTGACAAGCACCTGGACGTGTACATCTCGCTACTGTGCCAAGCCGTCACGGCCGACAGCCCGCGCACTGTCGTGCTGTCGACCGTGGTGCATCCCCACAACCTGCTCGGGCGCCTCTACATGCTGCCAGTGGCGCCGTTTCACCGCTTCATTGCGCCCATTGCCCTGGGCAGGCTGCTACGCGCCCGGCCCTAGACGAACGCCTGGCCATGAAAGCCGCGAGGCAGGCGTTGCAAGCCTGGCAGGGCAGTCAGGCGTTCGGTCCAGGATGCGCGCCAGTCATTGGCCGCAGGATGGGCGCGGGCCTTGCGAGCGGCGCGACGGGCCGCGTTACGTTGTTCACGTCGCGCGTCCTTGTAGGCGTCGGTGTTGCGGCAACTGCGGCATTTGACGCGGTTGAGCTCGCTGGTGGAGACCAGTTTGTTACCGTGGTGTCCGCAGGCCAGGTGGCCGGCAACCTTGAAGTGAGTGACCATTAGGGTTCCTCCTTGCGCTGTTCGATCGGAACAGGCTTATCTGCTTGGACCCCGCGCCAACGCTGGCAGTTCGACAGCTTCAATAGGAAGTGTGGCGTTGCACGGCAAATTGCTTGCGAAACCATTCATCGAGCATGGCCTTTTCAGCATACAGGCGATCGCTCTGGGCACGACGACCAGGGCGTTGCAGATAGGTCTTGTCGCTCACCCGGGCATCGGCCTGGCCCAGGGTCTTGCCCTGTTGCGTCAGCACGTAATGCAAGTCGATGGTCGGCCAGGTGATGTCACGCATGAAGCGGATTTCGTAGGCCTGGGGGTGCCAGGGTTCGTAGCGGCCAGCCAGGTCGATGTCACGGATATCGATACGCAGGGTCTGGCCAGGCGGCAGGTAGCGCTTGCCGAGTTGCTCCAGGTATTTGCGCAGTTCTGCCATCACATATTCGTCGGCGCCACGCTCGTAGCCGTGGCTGTCGAGGCTTGCATCGCGAAACTGTTCGGGTTTGTCGTATATGACCTCGACATTGGACGCCGAGGGAGCCTGCGCCAGGCTGCTCGACGCCAGCAGGCTCAGCGCGACAAAGATCAGGGCACGGCGCATGATTCACCTCCAGGTGCAGTTGTCTGCACACCGTCTATTGTACGCCTGCACGGGTGGGAGATCAGGAGCGAGACACGTGAGTCGGATCGAGCGGTTTACCGCCAATCACCAGGGCCGGGATTTTGCCGTGGGCGATATTCATGGTCACTTTGAGCGTCTTCAGGCGCAGCTTGACGTCATCGAATTCAATCCGCGCGTGGATCGACTGTTCAGCGTGGGCGATCTGGTTGACCGCGGCCCGGACTGTATGCGGGCCCTGCATTGGCTGGAGCAACCCTGGTTCCATGCCGTACAGGGCAACCACGAGGCGTTGGCGGTGACGCATGTCGGGGGTGGTTGGCTCGACTACGGTCAGTACCGTGCGGCGGGTGGCGGCTGGTTTCTCGACCTGCCGGACAGTGAGCAGGCGCGCTTTGCCGCGCGTTTTGCGCAAATGCCCATGGCGCTTGAGGTACAGACACCGGGTGGACTGGTGGGCCTGTTGCATGCCGATTGTCCGTGTGCCAGTTGGCCCATGTTGTGTGAGCAATTGCAGGCAGGCCCCGACAAAGACGTTCAGGAGTATTGCCAGTGGTCGCGCCGTCGACTGCAGAGGGATGACGACACCCCGGTGGCCGGACTGCGCGCGCTGATCGTAGGGCACACGCCGCTGCAACGGGTCCGGGTGCTGGGCAATATCTGGCATATCGACACCGGTGGCTGGTCCCGTGGCCACTTCAGCCTGCTGGAGCTGGGCAGCCTCACGCTGGCCAATCCCATGCCAGGTGAATGATCACACCCAGGGCCAGTAACATCAGCACCGCCCCCGATACTCGCTCAAGCCAGGGCAGCGCCCGGGCGAAATGGCGGCGCACACTCAGGTTGCCAATTGCCAGCGCCACCAGCACATCCCAGCCCAGCACCACCGCGAACATCCACACGCCATAAATCAGCTTCCAGCCAAGGCTGATACCACCGACCATGCTCGCCAGACTCACATAGAACAATGCGTTCTTCGGATTGAGAGTCCCGGACATAAAGCCCATGCCCAGTCCCTGCCACCAGGAGGCTTGCACCACGATCCGGGTGTCGACGGTAGACAGCGAACTGCCACCGGCATGGCGAATGAACAGCCCCCCCATATACAGAAGGTAAGCGCAGCCCGTCAGTTGAACGGCGGTGAACACGGGACTGTGCGGCTGCAGTGCCGAGAGCCCGGCAAAGGCTGCGACGATAAACACGCCGTTGGCCAGGGCAATGCCCAGGCAGGCGCCGGTTGCCACTCGCCAGCCGGCGTTCATGGAGCTGCGCGCCACCAGGAAAAAATCCGGCCCGGGTGACAGCAAGGCGAGAAAATGCGCGGCGGCAACCATCAGGAACTGCTCCATGGGACTCGATCTTGATCAGCGGTAGGGCTGGGGATTGTCCGGGCAGGCCGGTGCGTCTGTATTGAATAAAATTGCAGGGCGATCAGCTTCGGTAGTGACCCGGTGTGACCCCGGTGTGGGCCTTGAACACCCGCTGGAAGTGACTCTGGTCGGCGAACCCCAAGCGGTAGGCGATCTCCGCGACGGGGGCGCCTTCACTCAACCAGCCGCGGGCGAGGTTTACCCGCTGATTCAATTGGTAGGCATGGGGGGTAAAGCCGGTGGCGGCGCGGAAGGCACGGATCAGCTGGTAGCGGCCCATGCTGGCCAGCTCGGCCAACTCACCCAGCGACAGGCTGTTGTGGGCTTCATCCTGCAGGCATTGCAGCACGGTCTTGAGCGCGCCGTCCGGTAGGGCGGGCAGTACCGAATGCACTAACGGTGGATGAGTATCGGCATCGAAGTCACCCACGAACTCGATCAGAGCGGCTTCTTTCTCGACCGTCGGCGCCGACGAGAACAAGACCTGGTTGAGCTGGCACAGGTGCTGGTAGGTGCTCCGGTCGCGGCTGATGCGTACTGGCTCATCGTCGCCTGTCGACTGGCCGGACTCCCGGCGCAGGGCCTGTAGCCAGACAGCGTCAAGGTGCAACATCTGGTAGCTCCAGGCCGTGCCCGGCTCGGGGTTGCAGGCGTGCATGCGCCGGGCAGGAACAAAGACCAGTGTGCCAGGTTCCAGCCGTGCCTGTCCCCGGCCTGCGCCGGTAAACAGGCTTTGGCCCTGGTCCACGGCACCGATGGAAAAGGTCGGATGACTGTGGGGCTTGTAGCAGGCACGGCTATGACAAGCCTGGCGGCTTTCCACAAACGGCAATGCCGGGTCGCGCCAGAATGCGCTCTGAACTTCAGCGCCTCGAGGCATGCTGCACTCCGATCGATCCAGCGCCTTGTGCGTGTAGCCAGGCCAGTACCTCCGGCCAGTAGCGCGCACCGCTGACTTCGCGAAAAAAGCCGAAATGCCCGACCGGTGCGGGCAAATCGGCTTTGTGGCGCAGTTCGAAGTGCAGGGCTGGGTAGCTGCTGTAAAGTTTTTCCGCTGCGGCGGCTGGCACGTAGTCGTCATCGGCGAACTGCAATGACAGCACCTTGAGCGAGAGGCTGCGGTAGGCCGCTTCGGCCTCCAGCCCTGCTGCAGGCGACAGCAGGTAGTCCGGCTGGTTGGCCCAGGTCGCCCAATCACGCATCAGGCTGCTTGGCAGGTTTTCCGATCCAAGGCCGACGGCGCGGGCTGGAAAGCTCGGCGACAGGCGGGTGAGCAGGGGGATGAGCAACTTGAACAAGGTCCAGTATTTGACGCGCTGAGGCATTGGCCAGCGCCGCCAGTAGGCGAACGAGGCGCCGACGAAGACCGCACCGTGCAAGGCTTGGGAGCGTTCGGCAAGGCCCAGCAATTGGGCGCCGATGCTGTGTCCGATCAGGTAGACCGGTTGCTCGCCAGCCAGTGCCAGGGCGTTGCCAAGCATGCTGTCCAGGTCCTGGCGGCCCCAGTCCTCCAGGCGCAGCGACCTGGGCGCCAAGGTTCCGAGCGCTTTTCCGGTGCCGCGGTAGTTGAAGGTCAGCACCCGATAGCCCTGGTCAGCGAAAAAACCTGCGAATCGACTGTAAAAGCGCATCGGTACCCCCAAGGCGCCAGCGATCAGGATCACCGGCAGATGTGCCGGGGCGTTTACGGGGGCATGCAGCGAAGCGTTCAAGCGGGTGCCGTCCGGGCACAGAACCATCTGTTGCGTCATGCTCATGAGCTAATTCTGCTGGCGGGGTGCTGAATGACCATGCAAGTGGATTGCACGCTAGAAGTCAACCGGCACGCGGATCGCACACGCACAGTTTTCCATCCCAACTGTACCTTGACGCCGGCAGGCCGCTGGCCGGAACCTTGTGGCCTTGCCACCGGAGAACTGCCATGGAGCTGTCCACACTCGCCTTGTTCGTACCCGCCTGCTTCGCCTTGAACATGGCCCCGGGCCCGAACAACCTGCTGTCCTTGAACAACGCCAGTCGCTACGGCTTGCGGATTGCCTGTGTGGCGGGCGTCGGCCGGTTGCTGGCGTTCGCCGGGATGATCGTGCTGGCCGCGATGGGGCTGGCGGTGGTGCTGCACACCAGCGAGTACCTGTTCCTGACCATCAAGTTGTTGGGGGCGGCCTACCTGTTCTACATTGCCTGGCAACTGTGGCGCGCCCCCGTGGCCGCCAGCGCCGTGGTCGCCGAACGCAGCAGCGGCACCTTGCGCCTGGCCCGACAGGAATTCTGGGTGGCCGCGGGCAATCCCAAGGCCATCCTGATCTTCACCGCGTTCCTGCCGCAGTTCATCCAGGTTGGCAGCCCGGTGCCGGTGTCCGAGCAGTTTGCCTGGCTGGGCGGCATGTTCCTGTTGCTGGAGTGGCTGGCCATCGCCCTCTACGGGTGGCTAGGGGCCTACCTGCAGCGCTGGTTCAACCAGCCGGGGCCGCGGCGGCTGTTCAACCGGGTCAGTGCCACGTTGCTGGGCCTGGCCGGTGCTGGCCTGTTGGCAGCGCGCCGCGCCTGAGCCTGTAAGGTAAAGGGCTTATAGAGAAAGGATCTGAGCCTGAGGGCGGAAATGCCCTAGGCTTGTGGCTGGAATCGGGCACACGGAAAGGTTGCCCGCCACTGCCAAGGAGACTTACCGATGCTCTCGACCCTGGAGTTGCGCAATATCATAGAAAGCAGCTTTCTGCCGGTGCGCTGCCAATGCACCCAGGCTGCAGACCGTTCACTGACAGTGCGGGTATTCGACCGCCGCTGTGAACGCGTCGACCTGCTGGTAACCGGCATCAGTGCTGACCAGTTGACCAGCAGCCGGGCCATTTCCAATCTGATAGTCGGTCTTCGCAATGATCTTGCCGATCAGCACAGGCTGCGGGCAGGCCGGCGCAGCGACAGCCTTTAGTCGCGGTAGAACACCTGCACCAGGTGATAGCCGAACTTGCTCTTGATCGGACCGTGCACGGTGCGCAGCGGTTTTTTGAAAATGACCTGGTCGATGGCCCCGACCATTTGCCCTGGACGCACCTCGCCAAGGTCACCGCCGCGCTTGCCGGACGGGCAGGTGGAATACTTCTTGGCCAGCACATCGAACGCCTCGCCCTTGGCGATGCGCTGCTTGAGTTGTTCGGCTTCTTCAGCGGTCTTGACCAGAATATGCCGGGCCTGTGCTTTCATCTCTAAATGCCTTTGCGATGCGGAAAACGCGCCATTATGCCTGATCGCGCAATTCCGGGCGGTCACGAAATTGTTCGAGCGCTTCGGGGTTGGCCAGGGCATCGGTGTTCTTTACCGGCTCTCCATGCACCACGTTGCGAATGGCCAGCTCAACGATCTTGCCGCTGATGGTACGTGGAATATCGTTGACGGCAGCGATCACCGCCGGCACATGACGTGGGGTGGTGTTGCTGCGGATTTCCTGGCGAATCCGTGCCTGCAGCACCTCATCCAGCACCACGCCTTCCTGAAGGCGTACGAACAGTACGACGCGCACGTCGTTCTGCCAGCGCTGGCCGATGGCAACGCTCTCAAGCACCTCGTCTATTTTCTCCACCTGGCGGTAGATCTCCGCCGTGCCGATGCGTACCCCGCCAGGATTGAGTACCGCGTCCGAGCGGCCGTGGATAAGCATGCCACCCGTGGGGGTTTGTTCGGCGTAGTCACCCTGTGCCCAGACGCCGGGGAACTGACTGAAATAGGCTGCGCGAAAACGCTCGCCTTGCGGATCGTTCCAGAACCCCAGGGGCATGGCTGGAAAGTGTCGGGTGCAGACCAGCTCGCCTTTTGCACCTATCAGGGCATGGCCGTCATCGTCCCAGACCTCAACCGCCATCCCCAGGCTCTTGCACTGGATTTCGCCACGACGCACCGGCAGCACCGGATTGCCGATTACAAAGCACGAGCAGATGTCGGTACCGCCAGACATTGACGCCAGGCACAGATCAGCCTTGAACTCTCGGTAGACGTAGTCGTAGCTCTCCGGCGACAGTGGCGAGCCGGTCGACAACAGTAGCTTGAGCGTATTCAGGCGGTGGCTCAGGCGCGGCTGCACGTGGGCATGCTCCAGCGCGGCCAGGTACTTGGCGCTGGTGCCGAACGCTGTGATCCGCTCGCTGTCGATCAGGTCGAGCAAGCGCTCCGGGGCGGGGTGGAAGGGTGAGCCGTCATACAGCACAAGGGTAGTACCCACGGCCAGGCCGCTGACCAGCCAGTTCCACATCATCCAGCCGCAGGTGGTGTAGTAGAACAGCACATCGTCCGGGCCCAGGTCGTTGTGCAGGCCGTGTTCCTTGAGGTGCTGCAGCAGTACGCCGCCGGCGCTGTGAACAATGCACTTGGGCACACCGGTGGTGCCGCTGGAATAGAGGATGTACAGCGGATGATCGAATGGCAGGGGGGTGAATTGCGGCTCGCCGCCGGGTTGGTAGAAGTCGTCCCACAGGCTGATGCGGGCGTTGCTGTGAAATTCGTCGCTGCGGCTGTGCGGGCGGGTGTACGGCACCACCAGCAGTTGTTCGAGGCTCGGCAGCTGGGCCAGTACCTCGTTGATCTTGTCGACCTGGTCGATGCTCTTGCCGGCGTACGGGTAGCCCGCGCACACCATCAGCAGCTTGGGCTCGATCTGGCCGAAGCGGTCGATGATCCCGTGGGTACCAAACTCGGGTGATGAACATGACCAGATGGCACCCAGGCTGGTGCAGGCAAGCATGGCCACCAGGGTTTGCCAGGTGTTGGGCATGCACGCGGCAACGCGGTCGCCGACGCCAATGCCGCAGGCCTTGAAGCTGCGCTGCAGCCCGGCGACCTGAGCGGCCAGCTCGGCATGGCTGATCACCCGGCGTTCGCCATCCTCACGTACAACGATCAGGGCCGGTTGCCCATCACGCCGGCGTAGCAGGTGTTCGGCAACGTTGAGGGTGGCGCCGCCAAACCAGCCGGCGTCGGGCATCTGCGGGCCCTCACTGAGGACTTCGGTGGCCGGCTGGTGCCAACGCACCGCAAAGGTGTCGGCCAGGGTCTGCCAGAACGCGGCACGCTGCTCGATGCTCCAGCGGTGCAACTCGCCATAGTCGGCAAGCGTGAGGTTGAACCTGCGGTTGACCTCAAGGCGGAAGGCATCCATCCGTGTTGCCTGGATGTGCGCCTTGCTCGGCTGCCAGAGCACGTCGTTCATGCCGTGTCCCCTTGGTTGGACCCTTTACTCCACTGTAGCGTGCTTCACTTCAGCCGAGGCCGACCAGATGCGGTAGCGCACCTGGACGCCATCGGGCACGTAGACCACCACTGGCAGCTTGCTGTTGTAGCGCAGCATGAAACCGTCGCCGACCACGGGTACGAAGGCTTCTTTGCGGGTGTTGTCCGGGCAGGCCATCAAGGTCGAGGCAGGGCCCATGACCTTCTCCAGGCGGTAGTAGCTGTAGCCCCAGCCTTGCAGGGTTTTTTCTTCAAGGCTGCCACCCAGGTGCTGGCGGTTGCAGTCGACCTGCAGTTGTTTGCCGGCCATGACTTCGAGCTTGAATGCAGATTCATCGGCCTGTTGCGGCAGGTGGATCACTTGGCGGGTAAAGCCTTTTTCGGCCTCGGGGTAGGGCGCCACATCCTTGAGGCTGGCAGCCTGTACCGAAGTACCGACAGCCAGGGTCAGGGTGAACAACGCGGTGAGGGGGATTGGGCGCATAAGGCCTCCTTGCAGATAAAAAAGCACGATACCGCAGCCAGATCCCGAGCCGCCCGTCACTGGGCCAGCCAACCGCCGTCGATGTTCCAGGCAGCACCACGAACCTGACTGCCAGCTTCGCTACAGAGGAACAATACCAGTTCACCCAGGTGTTCGGGAGTGACGAAGGCCAACGAAGGTTGCTTCTCGGCCAGCAGATCATGCTGGGCCTGTTGTGCCGGAACGCCGCTGGCAATGCGGTCATCGATCTGTTTCTGCACCAGCGGCGTCAGCACCCAGCCTGGGCAGATGGCATTGCAGGTGACGTTGCTGGTGGCGGTTTCCAGGCCCACTACCTTGGTCAGGCCCACCACGCCGTGCTTGGCGGCGACATAGGCAGCCTTGCCGACGGAGCCGACCTGGCCGTGAACCGAGGCGATGTTGATGATTCGGCCCCAGTTGCGCTGGCGCATGCCCGGCAGCACCCATTGGGTACCGTGGAATACCGCCGACAGATTGACGGCGATGATCGAGTCCCAGCGCTCCACCGGGAACTCGTCCACGGGCGCGACATGCTGGATGCCAGCATTGTTGACCAGGATATCGACACTGCCGAACTCGCGCTCGGCGTAGGCGAACAGGTCCTGGATCTGCTTCACGTCGCTGAGGTCCGCCGGGTGATGGCCAACCCGGGTACCATGGCGGGCCACCTCGGCGATGGCTGCACTGGCATCGCCGAAGCCGTTGAGTACAAGGTTGGCCCCGGCCTGGGCCAGGACATGGGCAATCCCCAGGCCGATGCCGCTGGTGGATCCGGTGACCACTGCTGTCTTGCCGTTCAGATTCATGGGTTGCTCCTCAGACGATGCCGGTGGCGTAGAACGTGGCGATAACCACAAACACGGCCAGGGTCTTGATCAGGGTAATACCAAAAATGTCCTTGTACGCTTCACGGTGAGTCAGCCCTGTGACTGCCAGCAGCGTGATCACTGCGCCATTGTGCGGCAGGGTGTCCATGCCACCACTGGCCATGGCGGCCACCCGGTGCAGTACCTCAAGGGGGATGTTCGCGGCGTGGGCCGCAGCAATGAAAGTATCGGACATCGCAGCCAGGGCGATGCTCATGCCACCGGAGGCGGAGCCGGTGATACCGGCGAGCAAGGTCACGGTGATTGCTTCATTGACCAGTGGATTGGGAATCGCCTTTAGCGCATCGGCCAGTACCAGGAAACCCGGCAACGAGGCAATCACCGCGCCGAAACCGTACTCGGACGCGGTGTTCATTGCCGCCAGCAGCGCGCCGCTGACCGCACTTTTGCTGCCTTCGGCCAGGCGACTCTTGATTGCGCCGAAGCCTGCCACCAGTACCAGCAGAATACCGAGCAGCAAGGCCGCCTCGACTGCCCAGATGGCCGTGAGCTTGGCGATCTCGGTTTGCACCGGGGCGCTCATGCCCGGCAGTTGCAAGGTGTGGGTCTTGCCGTACCAGGTGGGAATCCAATGGGTAAACAGCAGGTTCATCACCCCCACCAGCAGCAAGGGCGAAAGCGCAAGCCAGGGGTTGGGCAGCGTGAGGTCGGCTGCAGTTTCCGGCTCGTTGCGCAGCTCCGTGCCATAACCTTCGCCGGCGCGCTGGGCCTTGTTGCGCTGGCGCTGCAGGTAGAGCATGCCGGTGCAGAATACGAACACTGTGCCAATCAGCCCCAGCCACGGCGCGGCCCAGGCGGTGGTGTTGAAGAAGGTGCTGGGGATGATGTTCTGGATCTGCGGGGTGCCGGGCAGGGCATCCATGGTGAACGAGAACGCGCCCAGGGCAATGGTGGCCGGGATCAGGCGCTTGGGGATATTGCTCTGGCGGAACATCTCGGCGGCGAACGGGTAAACCGCAAACACCACCACGAACAACGAGACCCCGCCATACGTCAGCAAGGCGCACACCAGCACGATCACCAGCATGGCCTGGCGGGTGCCGAGCAGGCGGATCGCGGCAGCGACGATCGAACGGGAAAAGCCCGACAGCTCGATCAACTTGCCGAATACGGCGCCGAGCAGGAACACCGGAAAGTACAGCTTGATGAAGCCGACCATCTTCTCCATGAACACACCGGTGAAGGCCGGGGCGACAGCGGAAGGATCGGTGAGCAATACCGCGCCGAGGGCGGCGATAGGGGCGAAGAGGATGACGCTATAACCACGGTAAGCAGCCAGCATCAGCAGCGCCAGGGCTGCCAGGGCGATGATCACACTCATCGAGTGTCTCCTTGGGTGCATCTTGTTTTTGTTGGTTGCTGGAGATAGCGGGAATCGTGCCAATTAACTATGTTATTGATATATATAGAATATTTTTAGTTTGGGGAGAGAGAAGTCTCTGACTTGAGAATCGCGGGGCAAGCCCGTTCCTACAGACGCTGGGAGCGGGCTTGCCTCGCGACGAAGTCTCAAGAAAGAAACACAAGTCTCTTTATTGAGACGAAACGCCAAGCGCCACTAATTTCTTGTACAGGGTAGATCTCCCCAGCCCCAGCATCTGCGCGGCCTGCGGCACATTCCCGGCGCAGCGCGCGAGGGTGTCCAGCAATAGCTTGCGCTCAAATTCGGCACACGCCTGTTTATAGCTCAACGACGGCGCTTGCACCGTCAGGGGCGCCAGGTTACCCAGCGCGGCCTGCACATCATGGGCGTTCAAGCGAGGCTGGTCTGCCAGCAAGGTCGCACGCTCCAGCACGTTGCGCAGTTCTCGGATATTGCCCGGCCAGGCATGGCGGGCGAGCAAGGCCTGGGCATCGTCATCCAGCTCATGCTGACTGCCCAACTCCTCGAGGATCGCCTCGCTCAAGGCCGGCAAGTCATCCAGGCGCTCGCGCAGCGGCGGCACCTGAATCGGCAGAACATTGAGCCGGTAGTACAGGTCGGCACGAAACTCGCCCCGGGTCATGGCTGCCGAAAGGTCGGTGGAGGTGGCGGCAATAATGCGAACGTCGCTGTGCATCATCTGGTTGGAGCCCACCGGCTCGTACTCTTTCTCCTGGAGTACCCGCAGCAGCTTGCTTTGCAACGGCAGCGGCATGTCGCCGATCTCGTCGAGGAACAAGGTGCCGCCTTCGGCCAGTTGCAACTTGCCGGGGCGGCCCTTGCGGTCGGCGCCGGTGTAGGCGCCAGGCGCGGTGCCGAAGAACTCGGCTTCGAGCAGGGTTTCGGGGATCGCGGCGCTGTTGATGCTGACAAACGCCTTGTGCGCCCGTGGCGAGGCGGCATGGATGGCATGGGCCAGCAGTTCCTTGCCGGTGCCCGTCTCACCCAGCAGCAGCACGGCCGAATCGCTGCTCGCGCCACGCCGGGCGCGACGCTTGACCTCAAGGCTGGCAGCGCTGGTGCCAATGAATTGGGCAAAGCTGTACTTGGCCTGGCGGGCCCGTAGCAACGAGCGGGTCGAAGCCAGCTCCTGCTGCATGCTGGCATAGCGCTTGAGCAGCGGCGAGAGGCTGCGCAGTTCATCGAACAAGGCAAAGCCGATGGCGCCGATCAACTCGCCGTTGCCGTCATGGACCGGCAAACGCATGACCACCAACGGCTCCTTGGGGGTGTCGAGCATGTCGAGGAGAATCGGCCGGCCGTTACTCAATACCTCGCGCATCAAGCTGCCGGGGATCACGCTCTCGCAGGGTTGGCCGATGGCGCTGGCGGCGTTGTGCAAACCAAAGCGCCGGGCATAGCGCTCGTTCATCCAGACGATACGGGCATCGCGGTCGACAATGATGGTGCCTTCACTGGACTGCTCGATGATTTCAAACAGTGATCGGATCGCCAGCAGGCGCACCTGCTGGTAGTCCTTGAGGCTGTCACTGGCAGGCATGGGCCGCTCCCTGAAGGTCAAAGGCTGGGATTATGCCCGTGGATCGAAGGCTTCGCGCAAGGCATCGCCGATGAACACCAGCAGCGAGAGGATCAAGGCCAGGGCAAAGAACGCGGTAAAACCCAGCCAGGGTGCCTGCAGGTTCTGCTTGCCCTGGTTGACCAGCTCTCCCAGCGAAGCACTGCCGGCGGGCATGCCGAAGCCGAGAAAGTCCAGGGCGGTGAGGGTGGTGATGGCGCCGGTGAGGATGAACGGCAGGAAGGTCAGGGTAGCGTTCATGGCATTGGGCAGTATGTGCCGCAGGATCACCCAGCGATCCTGCAGGCCCAGGGCACGGGCGGCCAGCACGTATTCCAGGTTGCGCCCGCGCAGGAACTCGGCACGCACGACGTCCACCAGGGCGAGCCAGGAAAACAGCGCCATGATGCCCAGCAACCACCAGAAGTTCGGCTCTACAAAGCCACTGAGGATGATCAGCAGGTAGAGCACTGGCAACCCCGACCATACCTCGAGCAAGCGCTGCCCGATCAAGTCGATCCAGCCGCCGTGATAACCCTGCAAGGCGCCGGCGGCAATGCCGATCACCGTGCTGATCACGGTCAGGGCCAGGGCAAACAGGATCGACACTCGAGTGCCATAGAGCACCCGGGCCAGTACATCACGGGCTTGATCGTCGGTGCCCAGCCAGTTCACGGCCGTTGGTGGGCTCGGGGTGGGTTGCTGCAGGTCGTAGTTGGGGGTATCGGCACTGAAGGGTATCGGGGCGAACAGCATCCAGCCACCCTGGTCCTTGATCAACTGCTGCACGTACTGGCTGCGGTAGTCAGGCTGGAACGGCAACTGGCCGCCGAATTCCTGTTCGGTGTAGCGCTTGAAGGCCGGGAAATACAGCTGGCCCTGGTAACTCAACAGCAATGGCTTGTCGTTGGCCACCAGCTCGGCACCCAGGCTCAGCACCAGCAAGCAGCTGAACAGCCAAAGCGAGTACCAGCCCCGGCGGTTGCGGCGAAAGGCTTGCAGGCGTCTGCGCGAGACCGGCGACAGGCTGAACATCATTGCGCCCTCGTGGCAAAGTCGATTCGCGGATCGACCAGGGTGTAGCACAGGTCACCGACCAGGCGGATCAACAGCCCGAACACGGTGAAGATGAACAGTGAGCCGAACACCACCGGGTAATCCCGCGAAACCGCCGCTTCGTAACTCATGCGCCCAAGGCCATCGAGGGAGAAGATCACCTCGATCAGCAGGGAGCCGGCAAAGAACACCGTAATCAATGCCTGGGGAATGCCGGCCACCACCAACAGGATGGCGTTGCGAAACACATGGCCGTACAGCACCCGGCGTTCACTCAGGCCCTTGGCCCGGGCGGTGATGACGTACTGGCGGGTAATCTCGTTGAGAAAGGCGTTCTTGGTCAGCAAGGTGAGGGTCGCGAAACCGCCGATCACCAGGGCCCCGACCGGTAACACCAGGTGCCAGAAGTAGTCGGCCACCTTGCCCAGCAGGCTGAGCTGATCGAAGTTCTCTGACACCAGCCCCCGCACCGGGAACCAGTTCAGCGAGGTGCCGCCGGCGAACAGCACGATCAACAGCAAGGCGAACAGGAACGACGGCAGCGCATAGCCAATCACGATCAGGCTGCTGCTCCAGGCATCGAACGCCGTGCCGTGACGCACGGCCTTGCGAATGCCCAGGGGGATGGACACCAGGTAGGTAATCAGCGTGGCCCAGAAACCGAGCGACAGGGTAACTGGCATTTTCTCCAGGATCAGGTCGGTCACCTTGGCGCCGCGAAAGAAACTGTTGCCAAAGTCCAGTCGTGCGTACTGGCCCAGCATCAGCCACAAGCGTTCCGGTGCCGACTTGTCGAAGCCATACTGGCGCTTGATGTCCTCGATCAGCTTGGGGTCCAGGCCGCGGCTGGCCCGGGAGCTCGCATGCAGGGTTTCGACACTGGCGCCGGGCGCGCTTGCGCCAATGCCCTGCAAGCGGGCGATGGCTTGCTCCACCGGGCCACCGGGTGCGGCTTGGACGATGACAAAATTGACCAGCAGGATGATCAGCAAGGTCGGAATGATCAACAGCAGCCGCCGCAGGATGTAGACGCTCATGGCTGCTCCTTGAGGCGCTCGGCCATTTGCGCGTTGGTCAACGCCGTGGGGCTGACTTCCCACCAGCTGTCCAGGCCTTCGTCGTTGCTGGCTTGCACCTTGGGCAGCCCGAAGCGGTTCCACCACACCGTGGAGGAGCCGGGTGGGTAGTAGTTGGGGATCCAGTAGTAGTTCCACTGCAGCACCCGGTCCAGGGCATGGGCATGACGCAGCATGTCGGCCTGGGTGCTGGCCTTGACCAGCCCTTCGATCAGCCGGTCGACCGCCGGGTCCTGCAGGGCCATGTAGTTGTTGGCGCCTGGGTCGTTGGCCGAGGTCGAGCCGAAGACGTTGTACAGCTCGATGCCGGGTGAGGTCGTGACCGGGTAGCCGGTCACGATCATGTCGTAGTCTCGGGCCATGAGCCGGTTGACGTACTGTGAAGGGTCGATCCGGCGGATGGCGAGGGTGATGCCGATCTGCGCCAGGTTGCGCTTCCAGGGCAGCAGCAAACGCTCGAAGCCGGTCTGGGCATTGAGGAAGGTGAACTGCAGTGGCTCGCCCTGGTCGTTTACCAGTTGGTCGCCCTCAGGTTTCCAGCCTGCCGCCTGGAGCAAGGCCAGGGCTTGCAGCTGTTTGTCGCGAATCAGCCCCGAGCCGTCGGTTCGCGGCGCTTCGAACACCTGGGTAAATACCTCGTCGGGTATCTGCCCGCGCAAGGGCTCCAGCAGCGCCAGCTCACCGGCATCCGGCAGCGCCCGGGCCGCCAGGACGCTGTTGGAAAAAAAGCTCTGCTGACGGATGTACAGGTTGCGCATCATCTGCCGGTTGCTCCACTCGAAATCCCAAAGCATGGCCAGCGCCTGGCGCACGCGACGGTCCTTGAATACCGGCCGCTGCAGGTTGAAGACAAAACCCTGGGCCGTTTGTGGTGCTTGCTTGCCCAAGTGGGCGCGCTGCAAGCGACCGTCTTCCAGCGCCGGGCTGTTGTAGCCGATGGAGTAACCGGTGGCGGAGAACTCGCGGTTGTAGTCAAAGCCGCCACCGCGCAGCACCTGGCGCGCCACTTCGGTGTCGCCGAAGTATTCGATGCGCAGACGGTCGAAATTGTAGCGGCCGCGGTTGACCGGCAGGTCCCGAGCCCACCAGGTCGGATCGCGTTCAAAGGTGATGCTGCGACCGTTGTCGATTGGCCCGATACGATAGGGGCCGCTGCCTACGGGCGTATCAAAACCACCGCCGCTGGCAAAGTCACGGTCCTTCCACTCGTGCTCGGGCAGTACCGGCAAGGTGGCCAGGTCCAGTGGCAGGGTGCGGTTCAGGTTGTTCTTGAAGTGAAAGCGGATCTGCCGTGGCCCCTCGATCTCGACCCGCTCGACATCGGCGAACTGGGTACGGAACTTGAGGTTGCCTTTTTGCATCAGCGTTTCGTAAGTGAAGCGCACATCCTCGGCGCGCACCGGCTGGCCATCGGCAAAGCGTGCACGCGGGTCGAGATAGAAGCGCAGCCACAGACCGTCTGGGGCGCGTTCAAGCTGGTGTGCAATAAGGCCGTACACCGTGTAGGGCTCATCTTGCGAGCGCACGGCCAGGGGCGCGTACAGCCAACCGTCGACCTCGGCCACGCCGGTGCCTTTGTCGATATAGGGCAGCACATGGTCGAACTGACCGATCTCGATGGCCGAGCGGCGCAAGGTGCCACCTTTGGGGGCGTCGGGGTTGGCGTAGTCGAAATGCTTGAAGTTGGCGGGATAGCGGGGCGCTTCGCCATAGACCGTGAGAGCGTGGCTGGGAGCTGCCAGGGCGGCATGAGTCCAAGCCAGAATTAGGACCAAGACTACAGCGAGAGAGGAAGGAACGGATTGCAAGCGCCTGACTACCTGTGCCCACGGGTGTGGCTGTAGCTTAGCAGCTCGGAGCGCTACACCCGAACCGGCCCGGGCGGACCGATTCGGGTGCGATGGACTCAGTCCTGGCGGCTGGTCACTTCCAGCAGGTGGTAACCGAACTGGGTCTTCACCGGGCCTTGAACGGTGTTGACCGGGGCGCTGAACACCACGGTGTCGAATTCCTTGACCATCTGGCCTGGGCCGAACGAGCCCAGGTCGCCGCCCTGACGGCTGGACGGGCAGGTGGAGTTGGCTTTGGCGATTTCGGCGAAATCGGCACCGGCTTCGATCTGAGCCTTCAGTTCGTTGCACTTGTCTTCAGTGGCAACCAGGATGTGACGGGCAGTGGCTTTGGCCATGGGAGATGCTCCTTTGCAAGAAAGTGCCGAGACTACCGGATTGCAGCGCTTTTTTCCTGCGCAATGTCACGCAATGCAGCTGCCCCCTGACGCAACAGCGCTTCGGTGCCGTCCCAACCCAGGCAGCCGTCGGTGATCGACACCCCGTATTTGAGCGGTGCATTGCCCAGCGCCTGGCAACCGTCGAACAAATGGCTTTCGAGCATCATGCCGATCAGCGACGTGTCGCCCTGCAAGCGCTGCTCCAGCACCTCGTTGAACACCTGCGGCTGGCGCATCGGATCCTTGCCGCTGTTGGCATGGCTGCAATCGACCATGACCCGTGGGCTCACGCCCGACTTGGCCAGGCCCTGTCGCGCCAGCGCAATACTCTGGCGATCGTAGTTGGGGCCTTGGTTGCCGCCACGCAGTACCAGGTGCGTATCCGGGTTGCCCAGGGTTTCGATGATGGCCGGGAAACCTTGCGCGTCCATGCCGAAGTGCCTGTGGCCGTGGGCAGCGCTGCGAATCGCATCGCAGGCGATGCCGACACCGCCGTCGGTGCCGTTCTTGAACCCTGCCGGCAGGCCCAGGCCGCTGACCATCTCGCGGTGGATCTGCGATTCGGTGGTGCGTGCACCAATGGCCGCCCAGCTGAGCAAATCGTCGAAGTACCCGGCTGCCATCGGTTGCAGCAGCTCCGTGGCCACTGGCAGGCCGCATTCGAGCATGCTCAGCATCAGCCCGCGCGACAGCGCGATACCGGCGTGCATGTCATCGCTGCCATCAAGGTGCGGGTCGTACGCCAGGCCCTTCCAGCCCACCGTTGTGCGCGGTTTTTCAACATAGGCGCGCATCACCAGCAGCATCTGGTCGCTGACCTCTGCGCCCAGGCGTGCCAGGCGCTGCGCGTATTCGCGGGCCGAGCGTGGGTCGTGGAGCGAGCAGGGGCCGACAATCAGCAGCAGGCGTGAATCTTCGCCATTGAGGATGGCGCGTACAGCCTTGCGGTGGCGTTCGACCTGGGCGGCTAGGGCGGTGGACAGCGGCATCTGCTGCTTGAGCAACAGCGGGCTCGGCAGGCGTTGGCTGACGGCGCTGTTGGCAGCGGTGGGTTCGGACAGTGGCAGAGCGAGTGTGGACGATTGCATGTTCTGGATTCCCTGGGCGGATGGCGGGGTCTTGCCCGCGCTGTCGGCCCTATCGAGGTGTTCGACAGTTGGCCTGATTGGCGTCATGTGTATCTGTGCCACCAACAAGTGACCGATCGGAGGCGGCAGACTGGCCCGAACGGGATTGGCTAAATCGCCAGGCGGTAAAGCTTGGGTAACGGTGGTAAGTGGCGTAGTTCATGGGGTAATCCTCGTTATCTGTTCGGTTGTCTGGGGGCTGAAAAAACAAAACCCCCGGTCGGGGGGCCGACCGGGGGTTGAGTATTCTCGTGTTCGGCGGCCCCTTGAAAGTGGGCGCCGGTGTGGGTATCAGCGGCGCCTGTGGCTAAACCAATACCCAAAATAAAACGCAGCGGGAGCGGCCGTCGCGCACTCGGCAACCGCCAGCACTGGGCGCGAGAGGCGACCGGCGGGGTGTGCGTGAGTGAGGGTGGATTGCGACATGGGACTCTCCAGTTGATGAGCCTGAGCTTACTTCAGGCACCGGCGCGGTTTCAATGGCTAATTTCCATCTGCACGATTTATCACGACTATCGTCGCAGGTAGGCGGTGAAGTCGATATCGCCGGCGCTCAGGATCGCCTGCACGCGGTTGTGCACATTGAGCTTGCGCAGAATCGCCGATACATGCGCCTTGACCGTGGTTTCGGCGATGTCCAGGTTGTAGGCGATCTGTTTGTTCGACTCTCCCTTGGTCATGCGTTCGAGCACCAGCAACTGCTTGCGGGTCAGGGCCTGCAACAGCTCGGGGGCAAAGCCCGGGTGCTCGCTGTGGTTGCGCCGGGTACCGGGCTTCTGCGTGCGAATGATGTCGGGCGGCAGGTACACGTTGCCATTGAGGATCTGCTCGATGGCCTCGGTCATTTGCGAGCGCGGCGAGGATTTGGTGATAAACCCCACAGCGCCGTAGGTGATGGCCTGCAGCACGATCTGCTTGTCCTGTTCGGCCGAGACGATGACCACCGGAATGGTCGGTGCCTCGTTGCGCAGGTTGATCAGCCCACCCAGCCCATGCATGCCGGGCATGTTCAGGTCCAGCAGGATCAGATCCAGGTCGTCGTGTTCCCCGGTCAAGGCCAGGGCACTGTCCAGGTCGGCGGTCTCCATCACTTCGCTGCCGGGAAAACCATCACTGATGACGTTGTGGATGGCTTCGCGAAACAACGGGTGGTCGTCGGCGATCAGAATCTTGTACATGGCTTTGCACCTTATTGTTGTGGTTGTCGCTGCACCCCTACATTACAGGCCAGGCGCAACGCTTTGGAAATGCGACCATCGACAAGCAAAACAGTACCAAAGTAGTAGGCGCCAGGGCAGGGGCTGGCTCTAGCATGGCGTGAACTGCCGCCGGACAAGGAACCCTCTCATGGCCATATTGCTGGTCGATGACCACCCGATGTTGCGCCTGGGTGTGGCCCGGACCCTGGAGCAGGGCCTTGAGGGCCTTGCAATTCTGGAAGCGGGTAGCGGTGAGGAGGCCTTGATCAAGGTTGGCGAACAGTTGCCGGGGCTGGTGATCATGGATTTCGACCTGCCGGGCATCAGTGGCCTGGAAACCACCCGGCGCCTGCGCCAGCGCTGGCCGCAACTGCGGGTGCTGTTCTTCAGCGAACACACCGAGCTGGGCCTGGTGCGCCAGGCGATGGATGCCGGTGCCTGCGGGTTTCTCTCCAAGAACGTCGAGCCGGGTGTAGTGCTTGAGGCAGTGCGGCGGGTGTTGTGCGGGCATGCCTACATCGAGCAGGCCCTGGCCACCGCCCTGGCGTTGCAGGCCCATGGCGGGCAGGGCGTGCATGCGCGGCTGCACGGCCTGAGCCAGCGGGAAACCGAGATTTTCCTGATGCTGGCCAAAGGCGGCTCGAACCGCTTGATCGCGCAACAGCTGTGCCTGAGCAGCAAGACCGTGTCCAACTACCTGACCCTGCTCAAGAGCAAGCTGCAGGTCCGTTCCCAGGCCGAAATGGTGCATCTGGCCATCGAAGTCGGACTGTTGCGGGTAGCCGCTTAGTTCCAGGTGTCCGGGCAGCCCTGGCAGCCTTCCATATTGCTGTCCTGGAAGTTGGCGTAGTGCTGGCGGCTGCCGCGCAGGTCGGCACGTTCCAGGTTGCTTTCACCCAGCTTGGCTTCCTGCAGGTTGGCATCGGCCAGGCTTGCACCCTTGAGGTCGGCCTTGCTCAGCCAGGTCATTTCAAGGTCGGCCGCTTGCAGGTTGCTGTTGTGCAGCTTGGCGCCGGAGAGCCGGGCAAATTCCAGGTAGGCCGCACTGAGGTTGGCATCGCTGAAGTTGGCGCCCTGGGCAAACATGCCCCAGCCTTGCACTGCAATCAGCGTGGCGCCTTGCAGGTTGGCCAGGCGCAGGTTGCTTTGCTGCAGGCTGGCGCGGGTGAGGTTGGCGCCTTGCAGGTTGGCTTTTTCCAGGTTGGCCAGGTCCAGGCGGGCATGGCGCAGGTTGGCGCCGCGCAAGTCGGCGCCGGCCAGATTGATCTTGCTCAGGTCCTGATTGCTCAGGTCGGCGTCGCGCAGGTCGGCGTTGGGGCATTGGCTTTCGGGGGCGATCAGGCAGCCGTTGATGCGCGGCTGGGCATCGTCGTCGGCGAAGGCGGGAGTCAGGGTTATGGCCAGTAGTAGAGGTAGGTAGTTCATCAGTATCTCCTGGGTATGTGACACCGCTATCGCGGTGCAAGCCCGCTCCCACAGAGTGGGGCCGGGCTTACACCGCGAAGGGCTTAACGCTGAGCTGTCTTGGTATCCCAGGCCGGGATCTTGAACACCCAGAACGAACCACCCTGTGCCACTGGCTTGGTCAGCTCGGCCATGTCGCCGCCCCACAGGGGTACTGCACCGCCGTAGCCCACGGTCACGCCGATGTACTGCTCACCGTCCTGCTCCCAGGTGATGGGTGGCGAGACGATGCCGCTGCCAGTCTGGAATTTCCACAGCTCCTCACCCGTCTTGGCGTTGAACGCCTTGAAGTAGCCGTCACCGGTGCCGGTGAACACCAGGTTGCCCTTGGTCGCCAGTACCCCGGCCCAGAGTGGCAGTCGCTCCTTGTGCTCCCAGACCATCTTGCCGGTGGTCGGGTCCATGGCGCGCAGCGAGCCTACGTGATCCTCATACATGCGCTTGATCCGGAAGCCCATGCCCAGGTAGGCCGAGCCTTTCTTGTAGTTGACCTCTTCGGTCCAGTACTCCTCTTTCCACTGGTTGGACGGCACATAGAACAGGCCGGTGTCCTGGCTATAGGCCATCGGGTTCCAGTTCTTGCCACCCAGGAACGGCGGCGAGACTTCCACTGGCTTGCCTTTGGTCTGGCCAGGCTCGGGCTTGGCCGGACGTTGCCCCGGGTTCTCGACCGGGCGTCCGGTCTTCAGGTCGATGTGGCTGGCCCAGGTGATGTTGTCGGCGAACGGGAAGGCGTTCTTGAGCTTGCCGTTGGTGCGGTCGACCACATAGAAGAAGCCGTTGCGGTCGGCGTGGGCGGTGGCCTTGTACTGCTTGCCGTCCTTGTCCTTGTAGTCGAACAGCACCAGCTCGTTGTTGCCGGAGAAGTCCCAGGCGTCGTTTGGCGTGTGCTGGTAGAACCACTTCACCTCGCCGGTGGTGGGGTCTACGCCGACCTGGCCGGAGGTGTACAGGCTGTCATAGTCGTGGGGGTTGCCGTCCTTGGAGGTTCGTGCCCAGGTATTCCAGGGCCCGGGGTTGCCGGCGCCGACAATGATGGTGTTGGTTTCGGCGTCGAAGCTTGCGCTTTGCCAGGGGGCACCGCCGCCGTGGCTCCAGGCCTCGACCTTGCCGGTTTCGGTGTTCGGGTCATCCGGCCAGGACGGTGCCTTGACGTCTCCGGTCGGGGTGCTGTCCTTGCCGTTCAGACGGCCCATGTGGCCTTCGACGAACGGACGCATCCACACTTCTTCGCCGGTGTCCGGGTCGCGGGCAAACAACTGGCCGACCACGCCGAATTCGTCGCCGGAGCTGCCGTGAATGAGCAGCACCTTGCCACTCTTCTGGTCTTTGACCAGGGTCGGGGCGCCGGTCATGGTATAGCCGGCGCTGTGGTCGCCGAACTTCTTCCTCCACACCACCTTGCCGGTGTCCTTGTTCAGGGCCACGACCTGGGCATCGAGCGTGCCGAAGAAAATTTTGTCGCCGAAGATCGCCGCACCACGGTTGACGACGTCACAGCACGGGCGAATGTTGTCGGGCAGGCGGTGGTTGTAGGTCCACAGGCGCTTGCCGGTCTTGGCGTCGAGGGCGAATACCCGCGAGTAGGAGCCGGTGACGTAGATCACCCCGTCGTTGACGATGGCCTGGGACTCCTGGCCGCGTTGCTTTTCGTCACCGAACGAATAAGACCAGGCCGGGGTCAGCTTGAACACGTTCTTGTCGTTGACCTGGGCCAACGGGCTCCAGCGCTGGGCGTTGGTGCCCATGCCGTACTGCAGCACGTTGCCGGTGCTCTTGTGGTCATCGGCAATGTCATCCCAGCTCACCGGCTTGGCGAAGGCGGGCGCCGCCAGGGCCAGGCTGCCCATCAGCAACACGGTATGCACGGCAGCAGTCAGAGGCTTGAGCGAGGCGGGTAACGATCTTATTGTCATGGTTGGAGTTCCCAATGAAGGTTTTGGCCCTTCTAGCCTGGGATTTCCCTGCACGGCTTGATACGGAAAAACTCCCGCCCTTTGCGGGAAAACTTCCCAAACCGCCTGTGATTTGGCACTGCTCCACAAGCGCTACGACCAAGGGAGTAGAGCGCGACCCCCAAAGCAGCATGGGGCGGTAGCCAGCGGCTGCCTAAGCTGGCGAGCAACCTTTCAGCCGAGAGGTGTTCGCGTGCAAACAGCAGTCGAGGGCAGAACAATGACAACAGCAAAAAACGCCTGGTTGAGCCTGATGGTGGTGGGCAGCCTGATCAGCAGTGCGGCGGTGTTCGCCCATGGCAACGTAACGCCGACGGCGGTCAACATCGGCAACCTTGAGAAACTTGGTGAAGAGTGGCGGGCGGAAAACCCCTACCGCAACAGCAAGGATCACGACGAAGCGGTCTCGATAGGCGCATCGGCCTACAACCAGAACTGTGCGGCGTGCCATGGCCTGGAAGCCAAGTCCGGGGGTATTGCACCCGACCTGCGCCTGCTTGATGAAGGCGCGATGGGTGACGAGTGGTTTGTGGAGCGGGTGCGCAACGGCGCGGTGCGCGATGGCCGGGTGTACATGCCGAAGATGGCCGATTACCTCAGCCAGGAGGCGTTGTGGGCGGTGCGCAGTTACCTCGATACCGTGCGCGTGGATGAGTGACTGGCTTGAGTCACGACCGCCAGCGGCTACAGACAACCGCTGTAGCCGCTGGCGATGAACGAGGCTGCGATCGGCTGCGAAGCAGTCGACATCCTGCCTCGCTCCTACCGTTGAGGGGGCCAACCGCTACAAGGCGTAGTGCTTGAGCTCCCGGGCGATCAGCATGCGCTGGATCTCGCTGGAGCCTTCGTAGATCTGGGTGATCCGCGCATCGCGGTAGTAACGCTCGACCGGATAGTCCTCCAGATACCCATACCCGCCATGCACCTGGATCGCCTTGGAGCAGACCCGTTCGGCCATCTCCGAGGCGAACAGCTTGGCCTGCGAGGCTTCGCTCAGGCACGGTTTGCCGGCGCTGCGCAGGCGTGCGGCATGCAGGATCAGCAGGCGTGCAGCGTTGATCTGCACCTGCATGTCGGCCAGCAGGTTGGCGATGCTCTGGTGCTCGTTGATCGGCTTGCCGAACTGGATGCGGTCACGGGAGTACACCAGCGCTGCTTCGAATGCCGCGCGGGCGATGCCCAGGGCCTGGGCGGCGATGCCGATACGGCCGCCTTCAAGGTTGGACAGCGCAATCGCCAGGCCCTTACCGCGCTCACCGAGCATATTGGCGGCAGGGATACGGCAGTTGTTCAAGGTGACCGCGCAGGTGTCGGAGGCGCGGATGCCCATCTTGTGTTCGCTGCGATCGACCACGAAGCCTTCATTGTCGGTAGGCACCAGGAACGCCGAGATGCCTTTCTTGCCCAGGTCCGGGTCAGTGACGGCAAACACGATGGCAAGGCCTGCGCGACGCGCGTTGCTGACAAATTGCTTGGCACCATTGATGACCCAGTGATCACCTTGCAGCTCGGCGCGGGTGCGCAGGTTGTGCGCCTCGGAGCCTGCCTGGGGTTCGGTCAGGCAAAAACAGCCGATCACCTCACCGCTGGCCAGGCGCTCGAGCCAGGTCTGCTGCTGTTCGGCATTGCCGTAGGCGAGCAGGGGGCCGCAGCCTACCGAGTTGTGGATACTCATCAAGGCCCCGGTGGCACCATCGCCGGCGGCGATCTCTTCCACGGCCAGGGCGTAGGCGACATAGTCGGTGTAGCTGCCACCCCATTGCTCGGGGACGACCATGCCGAGCAAGCCAAGCTCGCCCATTTTCTTGACCACGTTGTCATCGATCCAGCCGGCCTTTTCCCAGGCCTGGGCATGGGGCGCGATTTCGCCACGGGCAAAATCGCGGGCCATGTCGCGGATCATGATCTGTTCTTCGCTCAGTTCCAGGTCTTGCATCTGCGTACTCCAGGCCTTACAGGCCTTCGAAGAATTGGTTCACGCGCGAACGGTTGAGGTCGGCGAGGACGGTGGGGTTCCAGCGCGGCTGCTTGTCCTTGTCGATGATCAGCGCCCGCACGCCTTCGATCAGGTCGCCATGATCGAACCACTGCTGGTCCAGGTGCAGCTCCATGGCAAAGCAGTCTTCCAGGCTCAGGTGACGGCCACGGCGCAGCATCTCCAGGGTCACGGCCATGGCCAGCGGTGAGCGGGTGTCCAGCAGGTCGGCGGTCTTGAGTGCCCACTCATGGCTGTCGGCCACGGTCACGGCCCGTAGTTGCTCCACGATACTGCTGACATCGGGCAGGGCGAAGAAGTGATCGATGGCCGGACGCAGCCTGGCCAGCGGTGCGTCGTCCAGGGTCTGGGTGCCGAGCTTGGCCAGCAGGCCTTGCAGGTCCTTGAGCGGGTGGTCGCCAACGTTCAGCTCATCGAGGCGCTCGTCGAGCAGGCTCAGCTTGCCGCTGTCCAGGTACCAGTCGGCCAGGCCGCAGTACAGTGCGTCGGCGGCGCCGATCTGTACCCCGGTGACGCCCAGGTAGGTGCCCAGCTCGCCAGGGACGCGGGACAGGAAGTAGCTGCCGCCCACGTCGGGGAAATAACCGATGCCCACTTCTGGCATCGCCAGGCGACTGCGCTCGGTGACCACGCGCAGTTCAGCGCCTTGTGCCAGGCCCATGCCACCGCCCAGGGTGAAACCGTCCATCAGGGCCAGGATCGGTTTGCGGTAGTGGTGGATGCACAGGTCGAGGGCGTATTCCTCGACGAAGAAATCGCGGTGCAGGCTGTCACCGGCCTTGTAGCTTTCATACAGCGAACGGATGTCGCCCCCTGCACAGAAACCTTTGGGGCCTTCGCCACGCAAGACCACCGCCTGCACCTGCGGATCGGCCGCCCAGGCATCGAGCTGCTGCTGCAACTGGCGCACCATGTCCAGGGTCAGGGCATTGAGGCCGGCGGGGCGGTTGAGGGTCAAGTGACCGATATGGTTGCGAACCTGGGCCAGAATCGGCGCCTGGGTTGGCGTTTGAACGTGCGCGGTCATCGCTGTCTCCCTGCTTTGTTATTGATTTTCCACGTGAAATATCACGATCTGGGTAAGCGCTCGAGGATCAGGGGATCCTAACAGTGCAAATTTGCCTATTACAATTCGTAAAACTGCAATTGGTCGCTGCATTTTTGCATGGCTGTGCGCCTTCCGGGTCGGGTGTTGCCACTTTAGCCTTGTGACACGGCGGAAGGGGGGAGTAGTTCCCCTTGCCGCCCCTCTACCTGCTTGCGCCAAAGCAGCAGGCAGTTGGCGCCAAGGCAGCGTATGGGCCAGGTGCAGGCCTTTCGATAATCGCCTCCGAATCAGTCACCCCGATTGCGGAGCGCGTCATGCACAACAATAACAATGCCCATCGCCGTATCCTGCCCTTGCTCACCAGCCTGTCTGCCCTGACCTTGAGCCCCTTGGCCTGCGCCGACATCATGCTCTACGACAAGGACCAGACCACCTTTTCCACCGATGGCTATATCAACGCCTTCTACGTCAACAGCGACATCGACCGCGCTGGCGAGCAGTACGACCGGCGCCAGTCACGGGTGAAGATGGGCTTTTTGCCCAACACCCTGGGCTTCAACATGACCCGCCAGGCCGATACGTTGAAATTGGGTGGCCGCGCCTCGTTCTGGGTGACCATCAACGACAGCGAAACCAACGGCACCGACACGGCCATCGATGTGCGGCAGTTCTATGGCACCGTGGCCAACACCGAGTGGGGTGAAGTGCTTATCGGCAAAGACTTCGGCCTGTTCGCCCGCTCCAACATTCTGCTTGACGAGCTGTTGGCAGGCTATGGCCAGGTCAGCGACACCCTGGGGCTGGTGGACGGCGGCGGGGTGTCGTTCGGCAACATCGGCAGCGGCTACCCGTACCCATTCCCCACCTCGCAGATCACCTACCGCACCCCCTTGATGGAAGGCTTGCGAGTGGCGGTAGGGATCATGGACCCGGTCGACACCAACGACGACAGCGCGGTGGGCAAGGCCTACCAGGAGAACCCGCGCACCGAGAGCGAGATCACCTACCAGTTCGACCTGGGCGGTGCGCAGATCTACAGTTGGCTCAACGGCAGCTACCAGACCTCGGACAACACCGACAGCAACGTCGATTCGGTGACCTCCAAGGGCGTGGGCTACGGCGTACAGGCAAAAATGGGCGTCTTCTCGCTGACCGGCTCGGGCTTTACCGCCAAAGGCATCAATCCGTTTTTCACCAACAACGCCGGGGAGGCGACCTTGCGCGAGGTGGACAGCACCGGCTACCTGGTGCAGGGCTCATATCGGTTCGGCAAGAATCGACTGGCATTGTCGTATGGCAGGACCAAGGATGATGGCAATGGTGCGGTGAACACCGGGGCCGACTACGAGACGCGGGGCATTGCGCTGTTCCATGACATCAATGACAACCTCAAGCTTGTGGCCGAGTACAACCAGTTCGAGATCGATGGGCACGAGGGGGATGCACAGAACGAGGATACCGATACCCTGGCGCTGGGGGCGGTGTTGACCTGGTAGCTCGAACCACGGCCGCTGCGCGGTCGATCGCAGGCTGTCGCCAGCGGCTACAGGGTCCCGGCCTGCAACCGGTAGCCGCTGCCGAGGAACGAGGCCGCGATCGACTGCGCAGCAGTCGCCATCCAGGCACATACAACCAACGACACCCCAACCCACTACCCAAGTAGCATTCGGCCCACCCCCGGGCCGCCCTAGACTGCCTGCATCTTCCAGGGCGGAGCCCGTCGCCATGCAGTCATTTTCCAGCGAAGGCGTGATCAGCGCCGTCTCGCGCGCCAGCGCTGCCGAGCAAGTGGCCCAGGAACTGGCCAGCCAGTTGCTGCACCCGCACCTGGGCTTTGTGTTGTTTTTCTGTTCTGCCAGCTACGACCTGCCATCCCTCGCCCAGGCGTTGCAGCAAAGCTTCGGCGGTATTCGCCTGGCCGGTTGCACCAGCGCGGGTGAGATCACCCCCCAGGGCTACAGCCGGGGCTGCGTGACCGCCCTGGGTTTCGATCACCGACAATTCTCCATTGCCGCCGAACGCATCGATGCCATGGAGCAGTTCAGCCTGTTCCAGGCCCAGGCGATGGTCGAGCGCCTGGTGACGGGCTGTCGCAGCAACAGCCTGGCGCCGATCAAGGGCCACAGCTTCGCCCTGACCCTGCTCGACGGGCTTTCCAGCCGCGAGGAAACCGTGCTTGCGGCCCTGAGCGCCGCCCTCGGAGATATCCCGCATTTCGGCGGCTCGGCCGGAGACGACAACCAGTTGAGCCACACCCATGTGTACTTCGAGGGTGCCTTCCACAGTGGCGCGGCGGTGGTGTTGCTGGTGAACACCGGGCTGGACTTTGAAGTCTTCACCACCCACCACCTCGAACCGCGGGGCGAAAAACTGGTAGTCACCCGCGCCGATCGCCAGTTGCGCCGCGTGCATGAACTCAACGCCGAGCCTGCGGCCGAGGAGTACGCCCGGCTGATCGGCATACCGGTGAGTGAGCTGGATCACCGGATCTTCGCCGCTCACCCCTTGGCAGTGCGGCTCAACCAGCGTTACTACGTGCGGGCGATCCAGCAGGTGCATGACGATCTCAGCTTGAGTTTCTACTGCGCCGTGGAGAACGGCATCGTGCTCACCGCCATGCGTCCAGGGCCGATGCTGGCGAACTTGCACAACCTTTTCGACGGCCTGCAGCAACGCCTGGGGCCTTTGCTGGTGACCATCGGTTGCGACTGCTTTCTGCGTCGCCTGGAGCTTGACGGCAGCGACAACCTGGCCGCCGTCGGTACCTATTTGCGCAGCCAGCAGGTGCTGGGTTTCAACTCCTATGGGGAACAGTTCAATGGCACGCACATCAACCAGACCTTCACCGGCGTTGCCATCGGACGGCCCCGCCAGCGTCTCGAACCTTGAGCTCGAAGCGCTGCGCCACGCCAATCAAAAGCTTGAACGCATCAACGCGGCTCTGATCGAACGCCTGGAGTCCGGGGCGCGTCCCGATGATGCCTATGCCGCGTTCCAGCATTCGGTGGTGCTGGCCGAACAGGTCCGCGAGCGCACCGATGCGCTTAACCAGACCCTGGTCGAGCTCAAGGCCAGCAACCACTTGCTCAGCGACGCCCGCTTGCGCGCCGAGACCGCGCACCAGCACCTGGTCGATGCTATCGAGAGCATCTCCGATGCCTTTGTATTGTTCGACCCGGGCTTGCGCATTGTGCTGTTCAACAGCCGTTTCAAGGCATTCTGGGCCAACAGCCGGATTCGCATCATCAGCGGCATGCGCCTGGCCGAGGTCAAGCGCCTGATGCAAAGCACCGGGCTGTTCAATGAAGAGCAACGCGGCGCCAGTGACGATCACTGGGTCTACCGCTTGCACAACGGTCGCTGGTTGCAGGTCAGCGAACGGCCGACCCGTGACGGCGGGCGGGTCATGCTGTTCACCGACATCACCGAACTCAAGCACAGCGAAACCCGCCGCCGCGAGCAGGCGGTGGCGCAAAAGTCGCACTTGTTGCAACGGGCCGTCGACAACCTGTCCCAGGGCGTGGCCATGGTCAATGCCGAGGGCGTGCTGGAGTTGTGGAACCGGCGGTTTCTCGAACTCAGCGGCCTGGCGCCGATTGCGGCACACCGACCCTTCGCCGAAGTAATTGCCGACAGCGAACTGGCCTTGTTGACGCCCGAGAGTCGCGATGACAACGGTCGCGCTATCCACGAGCGGGAGCAGCGCCTGTATGACGGGCGGATGCTGGAGATTCGCACGCACCCGCTGCCCACCGGCGGCTTCGTCAACACCTTCACCGACATCACCGAGCGCTACCTGCATGCCGAGGCACTGAGCGAGAGCGAGCGCTGGATACGCCTGATCACCGACCATGTGCCGGCGCTGATCGCCTACCTCAATGCCGAACTGGTCTACGAGTTCACCAACCAGGTGTACGAGCAATGGTACTGCTGGCCGCGCGGGGTGATGCTGGGGCAGAACCTGCGCGAGGTACACAGCCCCGCGCATTACCTGCGCCTGGAAGGCTACATTGCCAGGGCGCTGGGCGGGGAAAGCGTGACATTCGAGTGCGCCGAGACCCACGTCAACGGCCAGGAGCGCTATATGCTGCGCTCCTATGTACCCAACCGTGCCGCCAGCGGCGAAGTCGTGGGGATCTTCGTGCTCATCCGCGACATCACCGAGCGCCGGCGCACCGCCGAAGCCCTGCACCAGGCCTACCAGAACCTTGAGGTGCGGGTGCGTGAACGTACCGCCGAACTGACTCGCGCCAAGCAGGAGGCCGAGCAGGCCAACCTGTCCAAGACCAAGTTTCTCGCCGCCGTCAGCCATGACCTGCTGCAACCGCTGAATGCTGCGCGGTTGTTCACCAGTGCCTTGCTCGAACAGCAGAGTGCCAATCCTGCCCTGGTGCGTAGTGTCAGCCACTCCCTGGACGATGTGGAAAGCCTGCTCGGTACCTTGGTCGATATCTCCAAACTGGATGCGGGGGTGATCAAGGCGGACCTGGCCACCTTCGCACTGGGCGACTTGCTCGACAATCTGGCCACCGAATTTGCCCACGCCGCCAGCAATGAGGGGCTGCGCCTGGCCTATCGCCCCTGCAGCCTGTTTGTGCGCAGCGATGTCCAGTTGCTGGCGCGGATCTTGCGCAACCTGTTGAGCAATGCCATCCGCTATACCCCGAGCGGCCGCGTGTTGCTCGGATGCCGGCGTCGCAGGGGGAGCGTATGGATAGAGGTCTGGGACACTGGCATTGGCATTGCCGAAGACAAACGTGAAGAGATCTTCCAGGAGTTCAAGCGTGGTGATGTGCAGCGGCCGGATCAGGACCGCGGCCTGGGGCTGGGGCTGGCCATTGTCGAGAAAATTGCCGGCATTCTCAGCCACCGCCTGCAATTGCGCTCGGTGCCGGGCAAAGGCTCGGTGTTTGCCCTGGAGGTGCCGTGCAGTCGCCAGGTAAGCCGTTCAATTCACACGGCGCCACGGGTAGAGCCGCTGGGTGAGCGACTGGTGGGGGCGCGGATCTGGGTGCTGGATAACGACAAGGCCATCTGCACGGCCATGGCCACGCTGCTGGAGCAATGGGGCTGTGAAGTGGTCGTCGCCCTGAGCGAGCAGGACCTGGCCCGGCAAGTGGCGATCAATACGGCCGTGGCCGATGTGCTGATTGCCGACTACCACCTGGACGGCGGGCGCACGGGTATCGATGCGGTGGCGGCGATCAATGCCCAGCGTCGAACGCCGCTGCCGGCATTGATGATCACAGCCAACTACAGCAACGAACTCAAGCAGCAGGTGCGCGAGCGGGGCCACACGTTGCTGCACAAACCTGTGCGTCCAATGAAGCTCAAGGCGGCCATCAGCCACCTGATCGGCGGTGAAGTCAACGTGGCAGGCGCCCGCTGACAAAGTGGGCGACATCGTTGTAGCCGTGGGTGGAAGCGTGGCCGGGGGGCACTAGCGCGTCGACGAAGGCTTCGTCTTCGGCGCTGATCTTCACCTGCAGTGCACCGCTGTAGGTGTCCCACTGGGCCTGGGTGCGCGGGCCGACGATAGCCGAGCTGACCAGTTGGTTGTTGAGGACCCAGGCAATCGCGAACTCGACCATGCCCACACCTTTTTCCTGGGTGTAGGCGTGGATCTTCTGGGCGATGGCCAGCGACTCGGGGCGCCATTCGGTTTCCAGGATGCGTTTGTCCTGGCGCCCGGCGCGGCTGTTGGCGTCAGGGGCTGCGTCGGGTGCGTACTTGCCGCTGAGGACACCGCGGGCCAGGGGGCTGAAGGGCACGACGCCCAGGCCGTGATACGCCGCGGCCTGCAACTGCTCGGGTTCGGCCTGACGGTTGACGATGTTGTACAGCGGCTGGCTGACCACGGGCTTGGCGACGCCCAGGTGCTCGGCCACATTGCAGATCTCGGCAATGCGCCAGCCGCGGAAATTGGACACGCCCCAGTGGCGAATCTTGCCCTGGCGCAGCAGCTCACCCATGGCGGTGACGGTAACCTCGAGCGGCGTGCCGTGGTCTTCGCGGTGCAGGTAGTAGATATCCAGGTAGTCGGTGCCCAGACGGGTCAGGCTGGCCTCGATGGCATTGAAGATATGCTTGCGGTTCAGGCCGCTGCGGTTGGGGATGCCCTCGGCGGCGCCGAAGCCGACCTTGCTGGCCAGCACCCAGTCGTGGCGGTTGCGAGCGATGGCCTCACCGACGATTTCCTCGCTGCGCCCGGCGTTGTAGACGTCGGCGGTGTCGATGAAGTTGATGCCCTGATCCCAGGCCTTGGCGATGATGCGCAGCGAATCTTCAGGGCGGGTCTGTTCGCCGAACATCATGCTGCCCAGGGTCAGGGCAGACACCTGCAGGCCGCTGCGGCCCAGTGGACGGTAGATCATGATCGTGTATCCCGTGGCGGTTTGGATCCGGTCTGTTCTACACAGGATTGAGGGGGTTATCCATCCCGGCGTTTCGCTCCCACCTGGCGACTGCAGTGCAGTCGATCGCAGCTTCGTTCGTCGGCAGCGGCAACAGGTTGCCCGTGTAGCCGCTGGCGACAGCCTGCGATCGACCGCGCAGCGGTCGTGGTTCAAGGCAGTTACCGTTGCTCGGCCAGGGCTGGGGAGGTGCGTGTGCGCGACACGCGCAGCGCCACCAGGCTACCCACCACGATCAACCCCGCCAGCGAGTACAACGCTGCATCGGTCGAGCCCGTCTGGTCCTTGATGAAGCCCACCAGGTAAGGACTCAGGAACCCCGCCATCTGCCCCACCGAGTTGATGATGGCCAGGCCTGCCACCGCTGTACCGGCGCTGAGCAGGGCGGTCGGCATCGGCCAGAACATCGGCAGGCCGGTGAGGGCGCCCATGGTGGCGATGCTCAAGCCGAGGATGGCGATCACCGGACTATGAGCGAAGTTGACGGCAATCAGCAAACCCAGGGCGCCCATCAGCATGGGGACCACCAAGTGCCAGCGGCGCTCGTTGCGCAGGTCTGCCGAACGGCCCACCAGCAGCATGAACACGCCGGCCAGCAGGTACGGAATGGCGCTCAACCAGCCGATCAGCAGGGCATCGCTGAAGCCCAGGCTCTTGATGATCGAGGGTAGCCAGAAGTTGATCGCATACACGCCGCTCTGGATGCAGAAGTACACGAAGCCGAAGGTCCAGATCATCGGATTGGTGAACACCGACAGCAGGGTGTCGCTGGTGGTCACGGGCTTGCTGGCCGCATCGATCGCCAGGTCGTGCTTGATGATCTCGCGCTCGGCCGGGCTCAGCCATTTGGCTGTGGCGTAGCCGTCGCTGAGCAGGAATACCGCCATGAAACCCAGCAGCACGGTCGGCAGGCCCTGGATCAGGAACATCCACTGCCAGCCGGCCAGGCCATGTTGGCCGGCGGCGAAGTGGTTGAGGATCCAGCCGGAGAACGGTCCGCCCAACAGGCCCGAAACCGGGATCGCCGACATGAACAGCGCCATGATCCGCCCACGGCGGGTGGCCGGGAACCAGCGCGAGAGGTACAGCACGATACCGGGGAAGAAGCCCGCTT
>RCUI01000002.1_pt1 | contig 118998 bp, 118 predicted proteins | sample 2166121 | NCBI WGS metagenome assembly RCUI01 (sample SAMN09932700, study PRJNA488358) | compost metagenome | feature: garden; material: soil; isolation source: compost soil in succinic acid-enriched culture | place: Germany: Experimental Botanical Garden Goettingen | collected 2016-01-27
GCGTCACGCCGATGCCGGCTACCAGATCGCCATCGACTGCGCCAAGGAACAAGGCCTCAACCTGCCAATGATCGGCAAGGCTTGACCCCTAACCATCGAGGAGCCTGCACCATGACCAGCAGCCCGTTTACCCAACAACTCAAAGGCGTTCGCGTACTGGACCTGAGCCGGGTCCTGGCCGGGCCGCATTGCACCGCAATGCTCGCCGACCTGGGCGCCGACGTCATCAAGTTCGAGGTACCCGAGCACGGTGACGACAGCCGCCACCTGGGCCCGTTCAAAGAGGGTGAGAGTGTCTATTTCGGCTTGATCAATCGCGGCAAGCGCAGTGTCGAGATCGACTTCAAGGACACTGCCGAGCGTGCCCGCCTGTATGAACTGGTCCGCGAAGCGGACGTGGTCGTCGAGAACTTCCGCCCAGGTGTCACTCAACGCCTGGGTATCGATTTCGACACACTCAAACAACACAATCCGCGGCTGATCTACGCAAGCATTTCCGGCTTCGGCCAGCACGGTCCGCTGTCACGCAATCCGGCCTATGACATCGTCGCCCAGGCGATGTCCGGGCTGATGAGTGTCACCGGATTTGCCCAGACCGGCCCGACCCGCAGTGGCGAATCCATTGGCGACCTGTGCGCCGGCGTCTATGCAGCGTGGGCGATCAGTTCGGCGTTGTTCGCCCGCGAGCGGCATGCACCCGGAGCGCAGTACATCGACGTCGCCATGTTCGATGTGCTGTTCAGCCTGCAAATGACTGGCCTGTCGGGCTTGTTCGCCACTGGCGTGACGCCGGGGCTGGTAGGTAACCGACATCCGATTTCGACACCGTTCGATACCTATCGCGCAGCCGATGGCCTGGTGGTGATCGCGGTCGCGAGCGACAAACTGTTCCAGCGCTTGTGTGAATGCATGAGCAAGCCCGCACTGGCCCGCGACCCACGCTTTGCCGAAGACCCGCAACGCACCTTGAACGAGCCTGCGCTACGCGCAGAAATCGAAGACTGGACCCGCGCGCTCACCGTCGAGCAGGCCTGCGACCTGCTGCTCGATGCGGGTGTGCCCTCATCCCCTGTCTGGACCCTCGCCCAGGCCGCCGAAAGCGAACAGGCCAACGTTCGCCAACTATTGATTCGACCCGAGGGCAGCGCACTGCCACTGGTGCCGCAACCGGTTTTCTTCAATGGCCATAAACCCCACGCCACCACCCTTGCCCCTCGTCTGGGTGCGGACAACCAGGCATTCGGACTGCGCAAACAGGAGCTTTCCCATGAACTTTGAACTCGACCAGGTTGAACTCGCCATTGTCGAAACGGCGGAAAAACTTGCCCGCGAAGTCATCCAGCCACGTGCCCAGCATTACGATGAAAGCGAAACGTTCTGCGCCGAAAGCCTGCAAGCATTGGCCGAATTGGGCGGCATGGGTATCAACCTGCCGGAAGCGTACGGTGGCCTGGGCATTGGCAGCCTGGCCATGAGCCGCGTAGTGGAGGCGGTGGCAGGCGCTTGCGCCTCGACCGCGTCGGCCTTGACCGCACACTTCCTGGCGACCGACTCGATTCTGATTGGTGGTACTGAGGCGCAGAAACAGGAATGGCTGCCGCGTGCTGCCAGCGGCGAACTGCTCGGCGCCTTTGCCCTGACGGAGCCGGCAGCCGGCTCCAACCCGGCTGACATGCGTTGCAGGGCACAGCGCGAAGACGGCGGCTGGCGTGTACGCGGCAGCAAGCACTACATCACCAATGCCCGCGAAGCAGGTTTTATCGTGCTCTATGCCAAGACCGATGCCGATGCCGGGCACAAGGGCATCAGCGCCTTCCTCATTCCACAGGGCACCGCCGGCATCAGTTTTTCCAGCCCGGAAAAAACCATGGGCTTGCGCGGCAGCACCATCTACGAACTGTCCCTGGACTGCTGGTTGCCCCAGTCAGCGTTGCTCGGTAACGAAGGCGCTGGCTTCAGCACTGCCATGGAGGTACTCGACCGTGGTCGTGTCGAGGTTGCAGCCATGTCGCTCGGCATCGCCAATGCCGCCCTGCAAGCAAGCCTGAGCTGGGTTCGCGAGCGCCAGATCGGGCCCAAGCCGCTGGCTGCCTACCAAGGCACGCAATGGCGCCTTGCCGATATGTACGCCCACCTGGAAAGCGCCCGCATGCTCACCTGGAAGGCTGCGGCCCGACGCGACAGTGGTGAGCGATTCAGCCTGGACTCGGCCACCGCCAAGCTGGTTGCCGCCGAATGCGCAGGCTTTGTTACCGACGCGGCCCTGCAGTTGCATGGCGGCTATGGCTACATTCGCGACCTGCCGCTGGAGCGCTATGTGCGTGACGCGCGAATCCTGCGGATTTTCGAAGGCACCTCGGAAGTGCAGAAAATCATCATCTCGCGCAGCTTGCTCGACGCCTACCGCTGATCCAGTGAAAACCGGGGCCTGTTCTTCAGGCCCCCTCCTTAGTGTTTCAACCACGAGACGGCGCTCGTATCGAACGACGCCTGAGAGGAACCGCCATGTCCGCCTCCAAAGAAAGTGCGCAGCGCAAGACGTATATAGAACGGCGTTCCATCGACTACATCCCCGAATCAGAGCGACATGGACGACTGCTCAGCCAGTTCACCTTGTGGTTCGGCGCCAACCTGCAAGTGACCGCCATCGTCACCGGCGCCCTGGCGGTTGTTTTGGGTGGGGATGTGTTCTGGTCACTGATCGGCCTGCTTATCGGGCAACTGCTGGGCGGCGCGATCATGGCGCTGCACGCAGCGCAAGGCCCGCAACTGGGCTTGCCACAGATGATTTCCAGCCGCGTGCAGTTTGGTGTTTTTGGTGCGGTGATCCCCATCGTTCTGGTGTGCATGATGTATGTGGGGTTTTCCGCCAGTGGCTCGGTGCTGGCAGGCCAAGCGATCGGCCAGTTGATCAATGTCAGTGACGCTAGTGGCATCCTCATTTTTGCGGCACTGATTGTCGTGCTCACCGTGTTGGGCTACCGGACCATCCATTGGATCGGCCGGCTGTCGAGCGTCATTGGTGTAGTTGCGTTCTTCTATCTGTTCTATCGCTTGCTGTCTGCTCATGACATCGGTGAACTGCTGGACAACCGGCACTTTTCCTTGAGCAGCTTTTTGCTGGCAATCTCACTTTCGGCCTCCTGGCAGATCGCCTTCGGCCCTTACGTAGCGGACTATTCACGTTATCTGCCAAGAAACACTTCAGCCTTGAAAACCTTTCTGGCCGTGGGCCTGGGCTCGGTCATCGGCACGCAGATTTCAATGGTCTTCGGTGTATTTGTCGCGGCCCTCGCCGGCGATCAGTTTGCGGGCCATGAGGTGGCTTACATCGTCGGTATGGGTGCCAGTGGCGCAGTCGCTTCGCTACTTTTTTTCAGCATCGTATTCGGCAAGGTGACCATCACCACGCTCAACGCTTATGGCAGCTTCATGTCATTGGCGACGATCGTCAGCGGCTTTCGCGGGCACCAGGAAATCTCCCGAAGCCTGCGCCTGGTCTACATCATGTTCATGGTCGGCCTGGCCACCGCGCTGGCACTGCTAGGACGGCATTCGTTCCTGCATGATTTTTCAGCCTTCATCCTGTTCCTGCTAGCTTTCTTCACCCCCTGGAGCGCCATCAACCTGGTCGATTTCTACCTGGTGACCAAAGAGCGCTACGACATTCCCGCACTTTCTGATCCAGATGGACGATACGGCCGCTGGAACATTCCCGGTATCGTCATCTACGCCTTGGGCGTGGTGATCCAGCTGCCCTTCATTGCGACCAGCTTCTACACCGGGCCACTGGTCGAGGTGCTGGGTGGAACCGACATCTCGTGGCTGATCGGGCTGACCGTGCCAGCCCTTGTCTACTACCTGGTGGCCCGTAACTCGGTGCAACGGATTCCCGCACAGCTGATTCTTCCTGATTGACGGAGCCCTTCATGCTTGCAGCCATCACGACTACTCCCAGCGCCCGCGACCGACTGGTTGACGCTGCCCTGGAGCTCTTTGCAACTCACGGCTTCCAGGCCATCGGCCTGCGTGACCTGGCCGCGCACGTAGGGCTGCAGGCGGGCTCTTTGTACCATCACATCGAAAACAAACAGTGCCTGCTGTTCGAGCTGATCGAGTCCGCCCTGGCAGACCTGCTCGCCGATACCAAACGTCGGATCAAAGGCGCCAGCACGACAGGCGAACGGGTACGTCGCTTCGTTCAGGCATTCGTCGCCTTCAGCCTGAATGAGCAGCACAAGCTGGTGCTGATCACCCGGGAATTGGTCAATCTCGATGAAGAAAACAAGCAACAGGCGAACACGCTCAAAGCAGCTTATTGCGCACAGCTCCAGCTCATCATCAGCGATGAACTTCAGAACAGTGCCCACCCTCAAGCAGAAATCACGCTGCTCACTCATGCCGTGATCGGGATGCTGTACGGTCAGGCACAGTGGAGTGACGAACAGCTAAACGAGCAGCAGCTCACAGATGTCCTCACACGCTGCGCCCTGCGCATGATCTCCAGCGACAAGCGTGTGTGAGGCAATAAAAAAGGCCGGTGCATCACTGCACCGGCCTTTCCACAACAACTGCCCCGAAGCCTTACCAGCCGCCAGGCAACCAGCCAAACGCACTGGCAATCGCATACATCATGCTGCACAGGTACAGGATCACCACCAGCACCTGGATCAGCGGATGGGCAATCCAGCCACACTGCCAGGCAGGGACGATGTCGCCGTTCTTGCGGGCCGAGCGCAGCATCAGGATCGGCATGATCGACAGGATCACGCCGCTGAACACGCCGGCAAAATACAGCGCGTTAACAAAGCCGACCATGCCGCTGTAGGCCAGGATGAACGGCGGTACGCAGACGATGGCCAGCACCAGCAGGCGGTTCTTGGGGTTGCTTTCCGAGCCCAGGCTTTTGAACTTGTCGAAGATGTTGGTCAGGAAGCTGCCGCCCAGGCCCCAGTACGAGGTCATCATGGCGCACAGGGCGAAGGTGTTGGCGGTGTAGAACGCCCACTGTCCCAGGGCCTGGCCCCAGGCCAGGGTGGCGACTTCGGTCTGGTTTTCCAGGCCGTTGAGTGCAATCACCGACATCGGCACGATGGCCAGCAGGATGAAGGTGATGACCATGCCGGTGATCACCGCAATCGGCAGGCGCTTGGGCGCATGGCTGAAGCCGCGGGCCATTTCCGGTACGACGTACTGCGCCGAGAAGCAGAATACGGCGATGTTGAACACTGGGATCATGTAGATCCAGCTACCGTCGAACAGGTTGCCGAAGTCGGTTTTTTCGTTGATCAGAGTCGCAATCACCAACACCAGGGTCATCGAGACCATGCCGATACTGATGAACTTCTCGCCCTTGCCGATGGCCTTCAGGCCCAGGTACAGCACGAAGGCTGCAGGCAGGAAGAACAGCAGGCTGCCGATGGCCGGGCTGATGCCAAAGAACTCGCTGAGGATCTTGCCGCTGCCGCTCATGTACGCGGTGAGGGCGCCAATGCTGTTGACCGCTACCGACAGGAAGATCGCCCAGGCTCCGAACGAGCCGACATAGCGCTGCGCCAGGCCACTCAGTTGGTGGTGGCTGCGAGTACGCAGGGTCGTTTCCGAGACATAGAGCATCGAGATGGTGGTGAAGACACCGGCCACGGCCAGCCACAGCAGCAATGGCATGTAGCCGGCCAGGCGGCTGGCATAGGCCATCGACAATACGCCGGCACCGATGTTGGTACCCACGATCATTGCCACCGCCTCGACGAACGTCAGGCGTTTGACCTCAAGGCCCGAAGATTCAACCACGGACGGGTCAGCACCGCCCACGGCGGTGTTGGGGGTTGCACTCATGATCACACTCACTACGTATTTGTATTTATTACCGGATGCACCTGAAGCGATGCGTCACAGGCCCAATGGGCGCTGTGCCATGGATTTCTCGAGCGGCGGGCAAAATATCACACAAGGTGTTTGAAATAACACCCAGACAAGGCGAAAGAGTGTGATTCGGAAATTTCTGAAAAATTCTTGAAAAGCAGAGGGTTAGTGAATTTCGAGGAAGCAGATCGGGGTCAAGCCCGACTAATGTCGGGCTGACTCAAGGGGAAGGTTGATCAGAATTCCAGGCAGATCTTGCCGAAGTGCTGGTTGCTTTCCTGGTAGCGGAACGCCTCGACGATCTCTTCCAGGGCGAACGACTTGTCGATGACCGGACGCATGCCATTGGCGTCGATGGCACGCACCATCGCCTGCTGTTGCTCCCGGCTGCCGACCAGCACACCCTGCAGGCGAATCTGGCGTACCAGTGCTTGGATCAGCGGCAACTGCCCTGCTACACCGGTGAGAATGCCGATCAGCGAGATGTGGCCACCGATGGCCGCCGCGATCATCGACTGCTCCAACGTGGCCGGGCCGCCCACTTCGATCACATGGTCGACACCGCGGTTGTTGGTCAGCTTGCGCACGGTTTCGCCCCAGGTTGGGGTCTTGCGGTAGTTGATCAGGTGATCGGCGCCCAGGGCCTTGAGGCGTTCGAGTTTTTCGTCGCTGGACGAGGTGGCAATCACCGTGGCACCGGCCAGCTTGGCGAACTGCAGGGCGAAAATCGAAACACCACCGGTGCCCTGTACCAGCACGGTGTCACCAGGCTTGAGCGAGCCGTCTGCCATCAATGTGCGCCAGGCCGTGAGGCCGGCAGTGGTCAGGGTGGCGGCCTCGGCATGGCTGTAGCCTTTGGGCGCATGGGTGAATGAGGTGGCGCGGGCCGTCACCTGCTCGCGGGCATAACCGTCGATGCCGTCACCGGGCACCGTGGCGAAGCCCTCCACCTGCGGGTGGCCGCCCTGCCAATCGGGGAAGAAGGTGCTGACCACCGCATCGCCTACCGCAAACTCGCTGACCCCTTCACCGACCGCTGTCACCACGCCCGCGCCATCGGCCATGGGAATGCGCGGCTCGGCGGGGCCCCACATGCCGCTGACCACGGCAAAGTCGTGATAGTTGAGCGAGTTGGCATGCAGGCGCACGGTAATCTCGCCAGCCTTGGGTGCGGCTGCCTCGCTGGTACCGACCTGAACCTTGTCGTAACCGCCGCCCGCCTGGACGTAAATGGCCTTGCTGGTCATGGGTAGCTCCTGAGTGATCGGGTAAATAGCTGTTCAGTCTTTGCCCGGGTTTTACTCAGGTCAAGCGCCGCCTCTTGCGAAACATCCTGACAAACTACAATAATGCGACTAATTATCAATTACCGCATTGGTTGTGCCGTTCATGTCTGCTCCCGATCACGCTGCCCTGCATACGCTCTACAGCGAACACAACGGTTGGTTGAAGAACTGGCTGCGTGCCCGCCTGGGTAATGCCAGCGATGCCGCGGACCTCGCCCAGGACACCTTCATCCGGGTGATGACCGCACGCAATGTTCACGCCATTCGCGAACCGCGCAGTTACCTGGGCGCCATCGCCCATGCGCTGATGGTCGACAAGTTCCGCCGCAAGGCGCTTGAGCAGGCCTACCTTGCCGAACTGGCCAGCCGCCCCGAGCGGCTGGCCGACTCCCCGGAAACCCGCTTGCTGATCCTCGAAACCCTGGTGGCCGTCGATACCCTGCTCGATGGCCTGGGCGAACGTACCCGGCAAATCTTTCTGGCCGTTCAGTTGGAGGGCCTGAACTATGTCGCCACCGCCGAGCGCATGGGCGTATCGGTCACCACGGTGAAGAAACACCTGATCCGTGCCATGACCCACTGCCTGCTGCTGACGGACGACTGAATGGCCCAGCCCCTGGATTACCGCACCCTGGAAGCCGCCGCAACCTGGTACGTGCAACTCAATGCCAAACAACCCAGCGAAGCGCAGCTCAACGCCTGGCAAGACTGGCTAGGCAAGAACCAGGCCCACGCCCAGGCCTGGGCCCGGGTAGAGAAGCTGCAACGACAGCTGGGCAACCTGCCTGCCGACGTTGCCTTGCCGACCCTGGCCGGGGTTCGTGCGCGTCGGCGCGCCGTGCTCAAGACCCTGGCCATGCTCATGGCCGTCGGTGCCACCGGCTGGGCCGTGCGTGAAAGTACCCCGGGCCAGGCAATGATGGCCGAGCTGCGTACCGGCAAGGGTGAGCGTCGGCACATCAGCCTCAGCGACGGCAGCCTGCTTGAACTCAACACTGACAGCGCCGTGGATATCCACTTTGACGACGAGTATCGCCAGGTGCGCCTGTACCGTGGCGAAATCATGGTGCAGACCGCCAGCGATCCTGCCGCCCGCCCCTTCGAGGTGCAGACCGCCGAAGGCCGCGTGCGCGCCTTGGGTACGCGCTTCAGCGTGCGCAGCGATGCTGGCCAGAGCCAGGTCAGCGTGCTGCAACACGCCGTGGAAATCCGCCCTGTGGAAAACCCGCTGCTGATGCTGCGCCTGGAGGCCGGTCAGTCCGCCAACTTCGACAAACAACGCATCGGCCCTGCCCGCTCCGCCGCGCCCGGTACCGGAGCCTGGACCCAGGGCATGCTGACGGTGATCGAATGGCGCCTGGCCGACTTCGTCAGCGAACTGAACCGCTACCGCCCTGGGGTGCTGCGCTGCGCGAGCGAGGTTGCCGACCTGCGCCTGTCGGGTGCCTTTCGCATCGACGACACCGACACCATTCTGGAAAACCTCAGCGCCTCGCTGCCCGTCAAAGTGCGCTACCTGACCCGCTACTGGACCCGCATCGAACCTGCCTGAACAATTTTCACCAAAGGGGTTGCCGATTTTCATTCTCATTCGGCTACGCAGGTAAAGCAGCATTTTCAAGCTGCCCCTCTGCCCAGCCAATCGAAGGAAAACCTGCATGACCCGCACTTGCCCACGGGCGCCCCGCCCTCTGGTTCGCGCCGTTCACCTGGCGCTGTTTGGTCTGACCCTGACCCCGCTGCCGATGCTGGCGATGCTGCCGGCCCAGGCGCAGGCGCAAAGCGCCAGTACCGCATTCCAGATTGCGCCGGGCCCGCTGGGTACCACCCTGAGCCTGTTCGCCACCCGCGCCAACATTACCCTGTCGTTCGACGCCCGCCAGACCCAGGGCCGCCAGTCGGCCGGGCTGCAAGGCAACTATTCGGTGGAAGAAGGACTGGCGCGCCTGCTGCAGGGCAGCGGCTTGCAGGCCCAGCGCCAGAGCAACGGCGGTTATGTACTGGTCCCTGTGAACAGCAGCGGTGCGCTGGAGCTGGGGGCGACCAGTATCAACGGCCAAGTGCTGGGTGAAACCACCGAGAACACCGGCTCCTACACCACGGCAGCGACCCGCACGGCAACCAAACTGCCGCTGTCGATCCGTGAAACACCGCAGTCGATCACCGTGGTCACCCGCCAGTTGATGGACGACAAGGGTGCCCAGAGCATCTCCGACGTACTGCGCAGCACCCCGGGTGTCTCCGGGCAGACCTATGACAGCGACCGGGTCGACTTTTCCAGCCGCGGCCAGGTGATCACCAACTACCAGTACGACGGCGTGAATACCATTTATGACGGCGTGTACGGCGAAGGCACCGCCCATGTCGACATGGCCATCTATGACCGGGTCGAAGTGCTCAAGGGCGCGACCGGCCTGATGACCGGCTCTGGCGACCCCTCCGCCACGGTCAACCTCATCCGCAAGAAACCCACCGCCCAGTTCCAGGCCTCGCTTGCCGGCAGCGCCGGCAGCTGGGACAACTACCGCGGCGAGGGTGATGTGTCCGGCCCGCTCAATGACAGCGGCACCGTGCGTGGCCGCTTTGTCGGCGCGCAGCAAGACAAGCAGGGTTACCAGGACCACTACCAGCAGAAAAAAGAGGTGTACTACGGCATCCTCGAAGCCGACATCACCCCCGATACCCTGCTCACCGTCGGTATCGACCAGCAGACCACCACCCCGCGCGGCTCCTCCTGGACCGGCAACCCGGTGTACTACACCGACGGCGGCCGCACCGACTTCTCGCGCTCGTTCAACCCGGGTGCCGACTGGAGTCGCCGCGACTTCCAGAACCGTACCTACTTCGCCTCCCTGGAGCAGGCGCTGGTCAACGATTGGTCGCTCAAGCTCAGCGTCAACCAACTGCAGAGCGATCACGACACCCGCCTGGCCTCGGCCAGTGGCGGCAGCCCGGACCGCGACGGCAACGGCATGTTTTTCTTCTGGGGGCGCTGGGAAGGCCATCGGGTGCAGAACAGCGCCGACCTGAACCTCTCCGGCCCCTTCAGCCTGTTCGGTCGCCAGCATGACCTGGTGGTTGGTTTCAGCACCTCCCACTCACGCCAGACCGGCAGCACCTGGGACACCAGCGAATTCGCCATGGTGCCGGGCAGCATCTTCGACTGGAAAGGCGATATCGGCGTGCCCGACTTCCCGAAGAACGGCAAGTACGAGCAGCAGAAGAGCCAGAACGGCGCCTACATCGCCACCCGCCTGCGTCCGACCGATGAGCTCTCGTTGATCCTCGGCACCCGGGTCAGCACCTTCAAGTACCACGACGACTACAACTACGACGGCCTCAACCCGATCTTCCAGGACAACTCGGCCAGCTACAAACAACATGGCGTGGTCACCCCCTACGCCGGCGCCGTGTATGACCTCGACGACACCTACTCGGTGTATGCCAGCTACACCTCGATCTACCAGCCACAGACCAACAAGGACAGCAACGGTTCGACCCTGGACCCGGTCGAAGGCGACAGCTACGAAGCCGGCTTGAAAGCGGCGTACTTCGACGGCCGGCTCAACGCCAGCCTGGCGGTCTTCCGCATCGAGCAGGACAACGTTGCCGAGTCGATCGGCTCCAATCCGTTCACCAACGAAGGCATCTACAAGGCAACCGACGGTGCGACGACCAAAGGCGTGGAACTGGAGCTCGCCGGTGAACTGATGGAGGGCTGGAACCTGTCGGCCGGCTACACCTATGCCCGCACCCGCGACGCCGACGAGCAGCGCATCTATGGCTTCCCGATGAGCACCAGCAAGCCTGAGCATCTGGTGCGGATGTTCACCACCTATCGCCTGCCGGGGGTGATGGACAAGGTAACCGTCGGTGGCGGGGTAAACTGGCAGAGCGCGTTCTACGGCAAGATCTACAGCGGTGCGGTGAACGACTACACCTACATCAAGCAAGGCGGCTACACCCTGGTCGACCTGATGACCCGCTACCAGTACGACGAGCACCTGAGCTTCACGCTCAATGCCAACAACGTGTTCGACAAGCGCTACCTGAGCGGGCTGGGCAACTTCGACACCACCTACTACGGTGAAGCCCGCAACGTGATGCTCACCACGCGCTGGGATTTCTGATGCATTTCGCGGGGCAAGTCCGCCCCCACCAGGCGACGACACAATTGCCCGGTGGGAGCGGGCTTGCCTCGCGATTGAATCGCATCAGCCGCGCAGCAACCCCTGCAAGGCCCGGCAATCCGCCGCGTGCCAGTCGGTCAACTCCGGCCAGGGATTGTCCGGCAGGTTGACCAGGATGGTCCTGGCGCCCGCCGCTCGACCGCAATCGAGGTCGAAGCGGTAGTCGCCCACCATGACCATCTCGGTCGGCGGCACATCCCAGGCCTGGGCCAATTTCAGCAAGCCACCCGGATGCGGCTTGGGCGGTGCTTCATCGCGTCCCAGCACGTACTGCTCGGCAAAGCAGTCGGCCAGGCCGATGGCCTCGAGCGTCACGTGGGCCAGCTCGCGGGCGTTGCGGGTCAGGATGCCCAGCTGGCAACCGCGCCCAGCCAGCTCACGCACAAGCTCCACAGCGCCCGCAGCGGCCTGCGAACCGATCGCCAGGTCGCGCTCATGCTCCAGCAACCAGGCGTGCTTGGCCGCAGCCTCTGCTGCAGGCAAGGCGGCCAGGTGGGTGAGGATATCGTCGGCAGGTGGAATCTCCAGCGCCTCGCGAATGGCGGCAAAATCATGCACCGCCACGGTCAAGGTGCCATCCATGTCGAAGACCCAATGACGGATATCGTTCAGGCTCATGCCCAGTCCTTGCGATGACGGATCAGGCCTTCCTGGCACGACGACGCCACCAGTTGCCCGGCCTGGTTGTAGATATTGCCGCGGGAAAAGCCACGGGCGTTTCCAGCCCAGGGGCTGTCCATCGCGTACAGCAGCCACTCGTCTGCGCGCAGGTTGCCGTGGAACCACAGCGCGTGATCGAGGCTGGCGATCTGCATGTCCTTCTGCCACACCGATTTGCTGTGGGGCAGCAGCGAGGTGGTCAGCAGGCCGAAGTCCGAGGCATAGGCCAGCATGTATTTGTGCAATGCAGGTATGTCCGGCAAGGTGCCGTCGGCACGGAACCAGATGTACTTCACCGGATCACCCGGCTTGGGGTCGAACGGGTCTTCTTCAGTGACCGGGCGCATCTCGATCGGCTTGGCACAGAGCATCTTGTCGCGGATCGACTCGGGCAGGCGGTCGGCGATGCGCTGGAACAGCTCCACTTCCGACGGCAGGTTTTCCGGGCCGACCACGGTCGGCATCTGCGTCTGGTGATCGAAGCCCTCTTCGTCGTACTGGAACGACGCACTGCAGGTAAAAATCGGCTGGCCCTTCTGGATCGCCGTCACGCGCCGGGTGCTGAAGCTGCCGCCATCGCGCACGCGGTCAACCGAGTAGACCACCGGCATCGCCGCATCGCCCGGACGCAGGAAGTAGCCGTGCAGCGAATGCACATGACGCGCCTCTTCGACTGTCTGGCTGGCAGCGGACAACGACTGGCCCAGCACCTGGCCACCGTACAGCTGGCGAAAGCCCAGGTCCTGACTACGTCCGCGGAACAGGTTTTCCTCGATGGCTTCCAGACTCAGCAGGTCGACCAGATCGTCCAACACGTGGCTCATTCACAATTCTCCAAAGCTATGCGCAACTGCGACAAATGATACAGGGTTTGTCATTACCCACCCGTATGTTGTGCGATTCAGCCGCGCAGCGTTTGCTGCCATTGGGCCCGGTTGATGCGATACAGCACATGCGGGCGCAGGGGATGGAACTCGGGCAGTTTCGGGTGCAGGAAACTGCCGCCCAGGTCCTGCTGCATGCCGATGGCCTGCATCACCTTCTGTGACGGCAGGTTGCTCTCGGTGGTGAACGACACCACTTGCTCGAGGCCCAGTTGGGCAAAGGCACAACGCAGGCTGGTCCAGGCCGCCTCACTGGCAAAACCCAGGCCCCAATGACGACGCGCCAGGCGCCAGCCGATTTCCACGGCAGGCGTGAAGTCGGCCTGGAAGTTGACGTTGAGCAAACCGGTCATGCCGATGAAGGCACCCGTGTCCTTGCGTTCCAGGGCCCAGAGGCCGTAACCGTATTCATTGAAGTGACCACGAACGCGGCCGATCAGGGCGGCGCTTTCAAGGCGTGTCAGCGGGGCGGGGAAATAGCGCATTACCTGCAGGTCGGCGCACATGGCGGAGAACTCGGCAAGGTCGTCATCCTGCCATTGGCGCAGCACCAGGCGTGCGCTTTCCAGTTCGAGTATCGGGGTCATGCTCGGCTCGCTCCGTATCCACAGCCTGCAGTTTACAGCGTAGGTCCAATCACGGTCGCTAGCGCCATGCCAGCATCACGACGCCTACCGTTACCAGGCTGATCCCCGCCCACTGGCGCAGGTCGAGCCGTTCGCCGAGCAGGGTGACCCCGAGCACGGCGACCAGCACCACGCTGAGTTTATCCACAGGGGCAACTTGCGACGCCTGGCCCAGTTGCAAGGCGCGGAAGTAGCAAATCCAGGAAGCCCCCGTGGCAAGCCCCGACAGCACGAGGAACAGGTAGCCGCGCGGCGAGATCGAGCTCAACGACTGGTACTGGCCGGTGGCGTAGAGAATCAGCGCCAGGCTGATCAGCACCACCACGGTACGCAGCAAGGTGGCGAAGTCGGCGTTGATGCCAGTGATGCCCACCTTGGCAAAGATGGCTGTCAGTGCCGCAAACACGGCCGACAACACAGCCCAGAACGTCCAGGAAGCCAGCATCTTGAGTCCGCCTGTGGAAAAGTCGTTGGTCTGCTTACAAAGTAGCGCAAGGGCACCGGCTGCTGGCAAGATCGGCACCTGACCTGCTCAAGTACCTGCCATGCCCCTGCCGCTGATCTACCACGACGACTACAGCCCGGACTTTCCAGCCGACCACCGCTTTCCGATGGACAAGTTCCGCCTGCTGCGCGACCACCTTATCGACAGCGGCCTGACCACCGATCAAGCGTTGCTGCGCCCGGACATCTGCCCCAACGACATCCTCGCCCTGGCCCATGACCGCGACTATATCGAGCGCTACATGCACGGCGAACTGTCGCGCGAAGACCAGCGCCGCCTGGGCCTGCCCTGGAGTGAAGCCCTGGCCCGGCGTACCGTGCGGGCCGTCGGTGGTTCGTTGCTGGCGGCCGAGCAGGCCCTGGAGCAGGGCATCGCCTGTCACCTGGCCGGTGGCACCCACCACGCCCACTACGACCACCCGGCAGGCTTTTGCATCTTCAACGACCTGGCCGTGATCAGCCACTACCTGCTCGAAGCCGGACGCGTACACAAGGTGCTGATCTTCGACTGCGATGTGCATCAGGGCGACGGCACCGCGCGCATCCTTCACGACACCCCGGATGCCATTACCGTGTCACTGCACTGCGAGCAGAATTTCCCGGCGCGCAAGGCCCAGAGCGACTGGGACATCCCTTTGCCCCGGGGTATGGGCGACCACGCCTACCTGAAAGTGGTCGAAGACGCCCTGAACTACCTGCTGCCGCTGTACCGCCCGGACCTTGTGCTCTACGACGCCGGCGTCGATGTACACAAGGACGATGCTCTGGGCTACCTGCAACTGACCGATGAAGGTGTCGCCGCCCGCGACGAGCACGTACTGCGCCAGTGCCTGGGCCGGGACATTCCGGTGGTCGGGGTGATCGGCGGTGGGTATAGCAAGGACCGCCAGGCCCTGGCCCGACGCCACGGCATCCTTCACCACAGCGCCAACCGAGTGCTGGGTTACTCACAATGACTGTGGAACCGCCTGTGGATAACCTGAGCGAAAGCCGCCCGAGCCCTTTAACCGCCTGGGCTTGAGTAGGCTGTACGTTTTTTGATCAGTGTTTCCTGGCGATGGGCTGGGGTAGAATGCCGGCTCTTTTTCCCAGCCTGCAGCCGACCATGACCGACACCCGCTCCGCCGACCGCCCACACGTTGCCATTATCGGAGGCGGGCCTGCCGGGCTGATGGCCGCCGAAGTGCTCAGCCAGGCCGGGGTTGCAGTGGATCTGTACGACGCCATGCCGTCGGTTGGACGAAAGTTCCTGCTGGCCGGGGTCGGCGGCATGAACATCACCCATTCCGAACCCTACCCTGCCTTCGTAGCGCGCTATGCCGAGCGCGCCGATTCCATCGCTGAACTGCTGGAAGGCTTCGATGCCAACGTTTTGCGTCAGTGGATTCATGACCTCGGCATCGAGACCTTTGTCGGCAGCTCCGGCCGGGTATTTCCTCGCGACATGAAAGCGGCGCCCCTGCTGCGTGCCTGGCTCAAGCGCCTGCGCGACGCCGGAGTAGTTATCCACACCCGTCACCGTTGGCTTGGCTGGAACGCCGAAGGGGCCTTGCGGATCGGTTATCCACAGGGCGAGTTGACCCGGAGCCCCGCAGCCACGGTGCTGGCCCTGGGTGGCGGCAGCTGGGCACGACTTGGCTCCGACGCTGCCTGGTTGCCGTGGCTTGTGGATAAAGGCGTGCAGGTTGCGCCACTGCAGGCCGCCAACAGTGGATTCGAGGTGCAGGCCTGGAGTGATCTGCTGAAAAGCAAATTCGCCGGGGCCCCGCTGAAGAACATTGCCCTGAGCCTGGCCGGGCAAACGCCACGCCTGGGTGAATGCATCGTTACCGCCCAAGGCCTGGAAGGCAGCCTGGTGTATGCCTGGTCGGCGAAGATCCGCGAGGCCATCAATGCTGGCGGTAGCGCCACAGTACTGCTCGACCTGCTGCCCAACCGCGCTGTGGATAACATTCAGAAGGCCCTGGAAAAGCCCCGGGGCTCACGCTCGATGGCCAAGCACCTGCACAGCCAGCTCGGCCTGGATGGCGTCAAAGCGGCGTTGCTGCGTGAGCTGACCGATGCCTCGACCTTTGCCGACCCGCACTTGCTGGCTCGGGCGATCAAGGCGCTGCCGATCGTGCTGGTGCGCCCTCGCCCGCTGGATGAGGCCATCAGCACGGCGGGTGGGGTTGTGTTCGAGGCGATGGACAAGCGTTTGATGCTCACGCAAGTGCCGGGTGTGTTCTGCGCAGGCGAGATGCTCGATTGGGAAGCGCCGACTGGCGGGTACCTGCTGACGGCTTGTTTTGCCAGTGGGCGTAAAGCGGGGCTTGGGGTGCTGGAATGGATCGCCTCGCAGGGCACACAACTGTCTTCGTAGCCGCTGCCGCCAGGCTGCGATCGATTGCATCGCAGTCACCTTTGAAATTCTACGACCGCTTCGCGGCCGATCGTAGCCTGGCAGCAGCGGCTACGACCCTCCGTGAATAATCTTACGGCTTACGCTTGCGCGGCCCGGTGTTAAAAGTCGGCACCTTGCGTACCGGCTTGGCCGCAGGCGTTGCCGCCGGCGCATCGCCGCTGTCCATCCAGCGGCCCAGGCTGCGCTTGCTGCTGCTTTCCTTGGGCTTTTTCGGTTTCTTCGGTTTCTTCAGCACCTGGCCGCTGGCATCGGTCATCGGCACCTTGTGATCAGGGATGAAATCCGGCTCTTCATGACGCGGCAAGGTCTTGCGGGTCAGGGTCTCGATTGCCGAAAGTAACTGCACTTCATCGGCGCACACCAGCGATATTGCCTCACCCGTGTTACCGGCGCGACCCGTACGGCCGATGCGGTGGATGTAGTCTTCAGCCACGATCGGCAGATCGAAGTTGACCACCAAGGGCAGGTCGTCGATATCCAGGCCGCGGGCTGCCACATCGGTAGCCACCAGGATCTGGATCTCACGGGCCTTGAAGCTGTCCAGCGCACGCTGGCGGGTAGCCTGGGGCTTGTCACCATGAATGCCATCGGCATTGACACCCTGGCCACGCAGGCGCTCGACCAGTTGATCGACGCCGTTACGGGTCTTGGCGAACACCAGCACCTGCTTCCAGCGCTGCTTGCGCAGCAGGTGGCTGAACAGCTCCGGCTTGCGCTTCTTGTCCACCGGTACGATCCACTGCTTGACGGTGCTGGCGGTAACGTTGCGCGGGCTGACTTCGATGCTCAGCGGATCGTTGAGCGTCTGCCCGGCCAGTTGGCGAATTTCGTCGGAGAAGGTCGCCGAGAACAGCAAGGTCTGGCGACGAACCGGCAGTGCGGCATACACCGCGCGCAGTTCTTCGGCAAAGCCCAGGTCGAGCATGCGGTCGGCTTCGTCGAGCACCAGGGCCTGCAGCTGGTTGAACTTCACGGCGTTCTGGCGGAACAGGTCGAGCAGGCGGCCCGGGGTGGCCACCAGCAGGTCGATACCCTTGCGCAGTTTCATCATCTGCGGGTTGATGCTGACCCCGCCATACACGGCGTAGGTGGTCAGTGGCAGGTGCTCGGCGTATTCGCGGATGTTGCTGTGGACCTGCTCGGCCAGCTCGCGGGTTGGCACCAGCACCAGGGCACGCACCGAGTTGCTGGCGACCTTGGCGCCTTCCAGGGTCAGGCGCTGCAGCAACGGCAAGGCGAAACCTGCGGTCTTGCCGGTGCCGGTCTGGGCGGCGGCCATCAGGTCGCGGCCGGCCAATACGGCAGGAATGGCCTGGGCCTGGACCGGCGTCGGGGTGTTGTAGTCCAGGCGCTCGAGCGCGCGCAGCAAGGGTTCAATCAGGCCGAGTTTGGCGAATGTCATAGCGGTACCGTCAGGGGAGTTCAGCAATGGCGGCAGTTTACCTTGTTCGGCCACCGCCTTCCTGACAAACCTCGATCACTTGCACAGCTCGCCTTGCACCTGGGGTTGCGGCTTGGCTGCTTCGGCAGCCGGCTTGCGCCACTGCGGCAGACCAATCAACACCACTGCACCGATGATCACTGCCATCGCCACGCACTCTTCAAAACCGATTTGCTCGCCGGCAAACACGATGCCGAGCATCACCGCCACCGCCGGGTTGACGTAGGCATAGCTGGTGGCCGCCGCCGGACGCACGTGCTTGAGCAGGTACATGTAGGCGCTGAAGGCCAGGATCGAACCGAAGAACACCAGGTAGGCCAGCGCGCCCCAACCGGCGGCTGTCGGCATCTGGGTCATGCGCTCACCGCTCAGGGCACTGCCCAGCAACAGCACGACACCGCCCACGAGCATTTCTGCGGCACTGGCCATCGGGCCCTGTGGCAGCGGCAAGGTTTTGCTCCAGACCGAACCGAAAGCCCAGGACGCGGCGGCAAACAGGATCAATGCAGCGCCTGCGGGGCTGGCTTGCAGGTTCGACCCAAGGTTGAGCATGGCAATGCCCACCAGGCCAAGGATGATCCCGGCCCATTCGAGGCGAGTGTTGCGATGGCCCCAGAACAAGCCGAACAGCAAGGTGAACAGCGGCACGGTTGCCACCGCCAGGGCCGCGACACCCGAGGCCACGCCGGCATGTTCGGCCAGGGTCACACCACCATTGCCACAGCTGAGCAACAGCACCCCGATGATGCCGGCGGCGCGCCATTGCGGCCAGGTGGGTGCCGGCACACCGCGCCAGCGCAGAAAACCGTACAGCAAGCTACCCGCGATGACGAAGCGCACCCCCGCCATCAGCAGCGGTGGCCAGGACTCGACACCAATTCGAATGACCAGGTAGGTCGAACCCCACACCAGGTACAAGGCGAGAAAGGCGCCGATCAGCACCAATGGAAAACGACGAGAGGCAGGCATGGGGGGCTCGAGTTTTAATTGTCGGGGGATTAGTTTAGAAAGGCGTGACCGCAAACTTAAGTTACAAAACCTGTTTAAACGGGCAGTACACTTTCGAAAGCACGTTTCTTCAGGCCCATCACCATTGAATCCAAACCCACTCCCCGGACGCTCATGGACAAGTACGATCGAATGCTGCTTAGCGCCCTTCTGGAAAATGGCCGCGCCTCTTTTGCCGAGCTTGCGCGCAAGGTCAATCTGTCGGCCCCGGCCGTTGCCGAGCGGGTGGCCAAGCTTGAGGCCAGCGGGGTGATCACCGGCTACCAGGCCAAGGTCGACCTGGAGAAAATCGGCCTGCCGATCCAGTGCGTGATCGAGCTGCGTCTGGCCAGCCACGGTAACCAGCAGACCTACGAAGAACTCACCCAGATCCCGCAATTGACCGAGTGTCATAGGGTAACGGGTGACCCCTGCGTGATCATGCAGGCTGCCGTGGGCTCAATGCCGGAGCTGGAAGAGTTGATCAACCGGGTTGCCCAGTTCGGTTTCAGCAAGACCTCGATCATCCTCTCCAGCGCGGTAGAGCGGCGCTTGCCGCTGGGCCACCTGGAGCACAACGGCAAGAAGGCCTAGCGGTAGGCCTTCAGGGCTTCGCCAATTTTCGCCGCCGGGACTTTCTGCAGGCTGCAGAACAGCGTGTGGGAAGGCGCACCGATACCCTGCTCGCGCAGTTGGCCGGCCAGGTGCTGGGCCAGGTTGGCGGCCATTTCGGCATCGGCCATCGCCCGGTGGGCCGTGCCGGTGTCTGGCAGCCCGGCCCAGCGGGTCAGGGTGCCGAGCTTGTGATTGGGTGCCGACGGCATCAGCCGCCGGGCCAACAGCATCGAGCAGGCAAACCGCTGGCTGCGGCTGCGACCGATCTGCGCCAGCTCGTAGTCCCAGAACTTCTGGTCGAACGAGGCGTTGTGCGCGAGCATTGGCGTATCGCCGACGAACTCGGCCACCTCGTTCATCACCCGGGCAATGGGTGGTGCGCTGCGCAGCATGGCGGTGGTGATGCCGGTCAGGCCGGCGACGAAGGCCGGCACCGCTACGCCTGCATTCATCAGGCTCTGGTACCGCTCGACAATGCGCCCGCGTTCGAGCATGACCACGGCCACTTCGGTCGCCCGGCAGCCTGCGCCCGGCGAGATGCCCGTGGTTTCAAAGTCGATGACAGCTATACGTTCCAAAAAAGCGACCTCTGTAGAACCTAGTGCTTGAGCAGCAAGGCGCCCTCGATGGGCACATAGCGGCTGGCGGCGCGAATCAATGAATTGGCAGTCAACCCCGGCACGCCGTAGGCCACCGCTTCGATGCCGTGGCGGCTGATGACGCGCTCGAGCAACAAGTCGAAGTCACCATCACCGGATGCCAGGACCACTTCGTCGACCCGGGCAGCGGCATCGATCACATCCAGGGTGATCCCCACGTCCCAGTCGCCCTTGGCCGAGCCGTCGCTGCGCTGGATGTAGGGTTTGAGTTTGACCGTGAAGCCCAGGTTGCGCAGGATCTGCTGAAACTGCTGCTGCTTGCTGTCACCCCGGTCAATGGCATAGGCGACCGCCTCGACGATCTGCCCGTGCTGGCTGATGTCGGCCCACAGCGCGGCATAGTTGAAATGACAGCCGTAGGCCTGGCGCACGGTGTAGTAGAGGTTCTGCACATCGGCGAATACCGCGATCTTCTTCACCGCTTATCCTCATGGCGCCACGGCGCTGTTGCCGGCCGCCGCACACCGGGGCCGTTTCGGCGCCCAGTATGCCAGCCTGGAAGCAGTGCGGGTATGCACGGTCAGACGAAGCTGTCGTCACCGTCGAAGAATCCACCGTCGTCGTTGCCGTAATCGGTCTCCATCAGGTCTCCCTGGCCATTGCCATAGCCGTTGTCGGCGGTCACGCGCTGATCATCATTACTGCCCCAGCCACCACTGTCGCTGGCAGGAGCCGGTTCTTCCTTGATCACTTCGACCACCTCTTGAGGTTGCGAATGATGGTTGAACAGGCTGCTGATGCCTTGGGCCAGCATGACGCCGCCAGCCACTCCAGCCGCTGTCTGCAATGCGCCCCCCAGGAAGCTGCTGGCGCCACCGCGTGCCGAGGAAGCGGGTGCCGCGTTGAAGCCTTGCTGCGGTGCAGAGCCGGCGGGGCTGGATGACCGCGCGGGCTCGCGCCAGCCACCGCCCGATGCGGGCTGGACCTGGGGCCGAGCCGGTTGCGGATCGCGGGCGCTGCTGCCAAAGATGCTGGAAAGAAAACCACCGCCGCTGTTCGGTGCAGGGGCCGATGACTGCGCGCTGGCCTGCTGCAGTTCAGCCTGAAGCTGCTTGTTCTGTTCATCCAGACGCTTGAGGGCAGCCTCCTGAACCAGGATTGCCTGGGCCATGTAGTACGGCGCCGCCGGTTGTTGCTGGAGGTGCTCGGCAATTCGCGCCTGGGCCTGGGCGTCGCGAGGCACGGCCGGGTCTTCGGCTTGCTTGAGTCGGCCGAACAGGCCATCGATCAGGGTTTGTTCTTCGCTGTTCATGGGCAACCTCATACACGCCGGGAAATTCGAGTGCTTTGAAAATGGGGCGTCTGGGACGCGGATTCAACACAACTCGGGATGAAACTTTCTTCAGCTTGGAGAGCGGCTGGGCTACAGTTACGCCCTGCTTTTTCTGCCATGCGATGTTGACCGATGAATCCGCTGAGCGTTTTGCGCGACTCCCTGTATTTTTTCCGCCGCCACCTGACCAGCATCGTGCAGCTGTGCCTGCCGCTGGTGGTGCTCGAAACCCTGTGTACCCAACTGCTCTACAGCCAGTTGGGCGATAAGCCCTCGCCGGCCTACGGCATGTTGGTCAGCCTGCTGTTCTACCCGATCTACAGCGCTGCGCTGATCCTCTACCTCGACACCCGCAGCAACGGCGAAGCACCGCCCAAGCGCGACCTGTTCGCCAGGGCCTTGCAACTGTGGCCGACCCTGGCGTTGCTGATCATGATCAGCTCGCTGCTGATCATGGCCGGCGTCGCCCTGTTCGTGCTGCCGGGCATCTGGGTGATGATCAACCTGGTGTTCGCCGAATACCTGCTGGTACTGCGTGGCCTGCCGGTGATTGCCGCCATGCGCGAGAGTGCGCGCATGACCACGGGTAACTTCTGGCGCATCCTGGTGTGCGTGCTCGCGGTTCTCGCTCCGCTGTGGCTGATCGACGGCCTGCTGATGATGGCATTCCCCGAACCGCAGGCTGGCGTGCAGTTTGCCCTCGACAGCCTCAACAGCTTCCTGCAGTTGTTCAGCACCGTGGTGCTGTACCGCTTGTTCATGTTAATCGAGGCCAACGCGACCGCCTGATCCGCCGCCAGGCAACGATCACTCACCAAGAAAGCCTTCGGCCTCCAATACCGACTGTCAGGTGCTTATGGTGCGTTTGTGCAGCAAGGCGCTGCTCACCTCGAACCTGACACTCAACGGACAAGGAGTTTCCCCATGGGTGACTTTCAAGAAACAACGCTGCGGTCTGATGCGATCGAGTCGTTTCTCGGCAGGATCTACATGCTCGACAAGGGCCGCGAAATCCCCCTGCGCCTCAGCCAGACCCGCGATAAGTTCACCTGGGGTTTGACCCCGGAATACGACTGGCTTCAGGCCGGCGGAGCCGAGCCCCCCCCTGTGTTCAATTTCGTCTTTCATTCACAGAGCGAAAGCCGACTGCACTTCAACATCTTGGGTACCGGTCAGTCTGCTGCCAAGAGACTCGGCAGCAGCCGCAATGGCTACCTGGGCCTGTACGAGCATGCCGAGGTCAAGGACTACTGGAAGCTCGAACCGCTGGACTGGCGCGAAAACGATCTGGTTTGCCACTGGCGCGACCACCGGGGACATCGCGTCAATGCCATCCCCGACACTCCCCATTACCAGCCTGGCGCCTTTTACCAGTTGAATGTCGAACAAGGCCGGAACTGCGAGTTTCTGGTCAGGCGCATCGGCTGAAGGCATTGATCGGCACGCGACCACCAGGCTTGACCCCTGGTGGCTGCACTGCAGTTTTCAGGTTTTGCGCGGCTTCGCGCGTGCAGTCGCCTCTGCCACCAGCGGATCATCCGGCCAGTAGTGCTTTGGATACCGCCCTTTCAAATCCTTCTTCACTTCGGTGTAGGTACTGCGCCAGAAGTTGGCCAGGTCCTGGGTGACCTGCACCGGACGACGCGCCGGAGACAACACGTGCAGCAGCACCTGTTGGCGGCCCTGGGCAATACGCGGGGTATCGGCCAGGCCAAACAGCTCCTGCAGACGCACGGCCAGAATCGGTGGCGTTTCACTGTAGTCCAGGCGAATGTTTGAACCCGATGGCACACTCAGGTGCGTCGGCGCCCATTCGTCCAGGCGTTGAGGCAGGGGCCAGGGCAGCAGATTGCGCAAGATCGACGACAGGTCGAGGTGGGCGAAGTGGCTCAAGCGGGTGACTTTGCCCAGGTACGGCTGCAGCCAGTGCGGCAGTGAAACCAGCAATGCGGCGTCACTCAGGTCGGGCCATTGCGTGCTGTTGCCTGCTTCGAGGTCCAGTTGGCGCAGCAAGGCCACTCGGGCCTGCCATTGGCGTAGCTCAGGGGTCCACGACAGCAACTCCAGCCCCTTGCGCCGCACCAGCTCCAGCAAGGCCCGGGCGCGGGCATCTTCGTCCAGACCGGTCAATGGCTCACGGCTGAGCACCAACTCACCGACCTTGCGCTGGCGCTCGGCACGCAGCACATTCTCGCGCTCGTCCCAATCCAGAATGTCGAGGGTGCGCACTTGTTCGGCCAGCACCCCGTCGAACAACGCCGGGTCGAAGTCAGCGGCGAGATAAATCCGTTCTTCACGCTGCCCTTGGCGGCTGCCCAGGTCGGCAACCACCAACCAGGGATGCTTCATCAATGCATCGGGCTCACCAAACTGTGCTGCACGGCCATTGGCCAGACGATATTCACCGCCCCCGGCGCGCCGCTGCTGGGCGACCCGGTCGGGGTAGGCAAGCGCCAGCAAAGCGCCCAACCAGCGCGAATGCTCGGGGTCTGCGACCGCTGACCCCGGCTTGCCACGCAGATAGCCGCGATACTGCCTGGCCAGTTGCCGGGCACGCTGCACGCCACCCTGCCCGCCCCTTGCCGCACGGGCTTCACCGCTGAGCAGCGCCAGGCGACTGTGCAGATCGGCGCCGCCACCGCGCAATAAGTCGCGCTCACCGAGCAACGCGGCCACATCACAGGCCATGTTCGCCAGCCCCAGGTCCTGGCCACGCAACAACAAATGGGCGATACGCGGATGGGCCGGCAGTTCGGCCATGGCCTGACCGTGGGTACTCAGGCTGTACTGGCCGTCGGCCTTGAAGGCACCCAGGCGCTGCAACAGATCCAGTGCCTGGGTATAGGCGGCTGCAGGCGGCTGATCGAGCCAACGCAACTGCTCTGGCGTCACGCCCCAGCGGGCCAGTTGCAAGGCCAATCCGGCAAGGTCGGCCTGGAGAATTTCAGCGCTGCCGTAAGCGGCCAGTTGCTCGTGCTGGGCCTCGGACCACAACCGGTAGCACACACCCGGCTCCAGACGTCCCGCCCGCCCGGCCCGCTGGGTGGCGCTGGCCCGGGAAATCCGCTGGGTGTCGAGCCGGGTCATGCCGCTGCCCGGGTCGAATCGCGGCACTCGCGCCAACCCCGCGTCCACTACGACACGAACGCCATTGATGGTCAGGCTGGTCTCGGCGATGTTGGTGGCCAGCACCACCTTGCGTTTACCCGGTGGCGCGGCATCGATGGCGGCGCGCTGGACGTTGAGGTCCAGCTCGCCATGCAAGGGGCACAATAGAATGTCGGGGCGCTCGCCCAGGGCATCCTGCAGTTGCTGATGCACTCGCCGGATTTCCGCCTGCCCCGGGAGAAACACCAGCAGGCTGCCGCTTTCGTCGACAACAGCCTGCAACACGGTGTCGACCACCCGTGGCTCGATGAACTCGCCCGGCTGGAACGGCCGCCCCCAGCGCACATCGACCGGGTACATGCGCCCTTCACTGCTGATCACCGGCGCTGCATCCAGCAGGCTCGACAGGCGTTCGCCTTCGAGAGTCGCCGACATCAGCAGAATTTTCAGCGGTGGCTCGTCGCGCAGCAATTCACGGCCATTGAGGCTCAGGGCCAGGGCCAGGTCGGCATCCAGGCTGCGCTCGTGATATTCATCGAAGATCAGCAGGCCGACGCCTTCCAGTGCCGGGTCTGCCTGCAGGCGGCGGGTGAGAATGCCCTCGGTCACCACTTCGATACGGGTCGTGGGGCCAACCTTGCTGTCCAGCCGGATCCGGTAACCGACGGTCTGCCCGACCTGCTCGCCCAGCTCACTGGCCAACCGCTCGGCCGCCGCGCGAGCCGCCAATCGACGTGGTTCGAGCATCAGAATGGTCTGGTCGCCCAGCCACGGCTCGTTGAGCAGTGCCAATGGCACGCGGGTTGTCTTGCCGGCGCCGGGTGGCGCTTCGAGCACGGCTTCGTGGCGCAGGCGCAAGGCATCACGCAAGGCTGGCAGTACGGCATCGATCGGTAATGAATTCATGGTGGCCCTCAAACAATGCGCCGAGTATAACGGCGAACCGAGCCTGCCTTATCATGGTCTTAGCTGTAGATACCGGCTCTTTGCCTGTATCTTTGAGGCCTTCATTCCGGAGATTTCCATGCGTATTCCCTCCCGCGTCATCGGCGGCGTTCTGGTCGCCACCCTGCTGACTCAACTGACGGCCTGCGGCACGATTTTCTTCCCTGACCGACGCGGCCAGATCGAAGGCAAGATCGACCCGGTAGTCGCCGCCCTCGATGCCATCGGCATCTTGTTCTATGTGCTCCCGGGCCTGATTGCCTTCGGTGTCGACTTCGCCACCGGCGCCATCTATCTGCCGGGTGGCACCACCGCGCAAGTGGCCCCGGAAAAACTCAACCAGGCCATCGGCGCCGACGGCAAGGTCGACAACAGCAAGCTGCAGGCTATCCTCGAAAGCGAACTGGGCCAGCGCCTGCCGCTGAACGACCCGCGCCTGATCCAGCACAAGGGCAGCGTCGAGCAACTGGCGATGTACGGCCTCAAGCCCGCCGCCTGAGCACTGAAAGGAAGCCCCCTGCAGCATGACCCCTTCGGCTGAGCATCAACGCCTGCTGCGCCTGGCCACCCGCGCCTCTTTGGCGGTGGCCAGTATTCTGATCCTCACCAAGGCAGTGGCCTGGTGGCTCAGCGGGTCGGTGAGCCTGTTGGCGGGCCTGACCGACTCGGCACTTGATGGCGTCGCCTCGTTCCTCAACCTGCTGGCCGTGCACTACGCCTTGCGCCCGGCCGATGACGATCACCGCTATGGCCACGGCAAGGCCGAAGCCATGGCCGGCATGGCTCAGGCGTTGTTCATCGGGGTCAGTGCCGTGCTGATCGGCGTACAGGCCGTGGAGCGCTTGCAAAATCCCCAACCCTTGGGCGACACCGCCATTGGTATTGCCGTGATGCTGCTGTCACTCGGATTGACCGTGGCCTTGCTGATGCTCCAGGCCAAGGTGATCCGCATTACCGGCTCCACCGCCGTGCGCGCCGACTCGCTGCACTACCGCTCCGACCTGCTGCTCAACGGCAGCATCCTCATTGCCCTGGTGCTGGCACGCCTGGGCTGGCCACAACTGGATGCCTTCTTCGGCCTTGGCATTGCGATGTATATTCTCTGGAGCGCTGTGCAGATTGCCCGGGAGAGCACCGCGATCCTGATGGACAAGGAGTTGCCCGGCGACATCAGCGAGCAGATGCTGGCGCTGGCCTGCAGCGTGCCGGGTGTACGCGGCGCCCACGACCTGCGCACCCGGGTGTCGGGGAGCCACTGGTTCGTGCAACTGCACCTGGAGCTACCGGGTGAATTGCCACTCACCCAGGCCCATGCCCTGTGCGACCAGGCGGCTGCCGCGATCCATCGCAAATACCCCAGGGCAGAGGTGCTGGTACACGCCGACCCTGTACCGTAGTCCGGCAGCCTTTGTAGCCGCTGCCGTCAGCCTGCGATCGTCGGCGTAGCAATCGCCACTGACGTCCCACGGCCGCTTCGCGGCCGATCACAGCCTTGCGGTAGCGGCTACCAACGCAGTTGCTCCTGCCTGATGCCGCGCCTGGCCAGGCACTTCTCCAGTGCTCGCCGGTAATCCAGCTGCTGCTCTGCCCAACGACCGCACGCGTAGCGATCCCGCTCCCAACGGCTCGGGTAGCGCCGGGGAACGTCCTCGTAGTATCCGATCCTAGGGGGCTGGGTCTGGCGCACCTGGTCGGGCCGCGGCTGCAACGGCGACCCTTCCTGAGCCCAGCCCTGCAGACAGCTGCACAACAAACCAACACCAGCCAGCGGCCAGATTCGCGACTTCATGCTCTTTCTCCCGAGGGGCTATGCATCGCTATCGGCCGCAACCGGAAAAATCGCAGGCAATAAAAAAGGGAGACCAAACGGTCTCCCTTCGAGAATTTTGTCCGTGCTCGACGCTTGTGACGTCGGCTCACCTCACGCTGTCTTGTGAACAGTGTGTAGCCCGGGGGCCGAGCACAACCCTGTTGGGTTGCTGGCCGCAGCTGCCCCGATAAGGCCAGCTGCACTGGACTGATGTCCGGGCAGTGATTCTGGGTATAAGCATAGGGCTAGAGCGGCAGCAGAGGATTGCGAAGATTGCTCAATCAAATAGCACTTGCGCAATTTTTACCTAAGGATTGATAATTCAACGCAATTGAAACAGAAAAGGCATGTTCCATGAGCAAACTGGACCGCTACGACCTGAGCATTCTTGCCGAATTGCAGCGCGATGCGCGCATCTCCAACCAGGAACTGGCCGAACGCATCGGCCTTTCGCCCTCGCCCTGCTCGCGACGGGTCAAGCAACTGGAAGACGACGGCTACATTTCGCGCCAGGTTGCCCTGCTCGACCGCAAGAAGCTGGGCCTGAGCCTCACCGCCTACGTGCTGATCGGCATGGACCGACACACCCCGGAACGCTTCGAGGCCTTTGAAACGGCGATTCGCAACCTGCCCCAGGTGCTTGAATGCAGCCTGGTCACCGGGATGGACGCCGACTACCAGCTCAAGGTGGTGGTGCCCGACATGGACCACTACCAGAAGCTGCTGCTGGGCCACTTGACCCGAATCGAAGGGGTGACCAGCGTGCGTTCGAGCTTTGTGCTCAACCAGGTGCTGGCCAGCACCGAACTACCGCTCACGCACCTGCGTTAGTCAGACCGGCAAGCGGGGCGTATAATCGCGCGCCTCAACCTGCCGGAGAGTATCGATGGATCCTGCGTTGTTCGAAGAATGGATGATGACCATCCTGGTCACCATCCTGATTGGTTTCATGGGTTTTATCGTCTGGGACCTGGCGAAAAAATCCAAGGCCGGCAAGTTCGGCACCTTCATCCTGTTTTTCGTGCTGGGCCTGGGCATCCTCGCCTTCATCATCAAAAGCGTGGTGATCGGCTTTATCGAAGGCGTCTAGCGCTTGACCGGTACTTCCCGCCACTGCCCCTGATCCAGCCCCTCCAGCGTCCAGTCGCCGATCCGCACCCGTACCAGGCGCAGGGTCGGCAGGCCGACGGCTGCCGTCATGCGCCGCACCTGGCGGTTGCGCCCTTCCTTGATCACCAGTTCCAGCCACCGGGTGGGCACGCTTTTACGAAAGCGCACCGGCGGATTGCGCGGCCATAGTTGCGGCTCTTCAAGCTGCCGGGCCTGGGCAGGCAAGGTGGGGCCGTCATTGAGTTCGACGCCGTCGCGCAGCCGTTGCAATTGCTCCTCGGTCGGCTCGCCTTCCACCTGTACCCAATAGGTTTTCGCCAGCTTGTGCTTGGGGTCGGCGATGCGCGCCTGCAACTGGCCGTCGTTGGTCAACAACAAGAGCCCTTCGCTGTCGCGGTCCAGACGCCCGGCCGGATAGACACCGGGGATGTCGATGTAGTCCTTGAGGGTCGCACGCCCTTCACCGTCACTGAACTGGGTCAGTACGTCAAAAGGCTTGTTGAACAGGATCAACCGCGGCTCGGCCGGCGGCGCCTTGGCTTGGCGACGCGGACCGGCGGGTTTGGCCGCGGGACGACGCGGCGTGGAACGTGGGGGTAACGGCATGGGGCCTCAGCGGAACGGCGGCTCATCGAAACTGCGCAGTTTACGCGAGTGCAGCGAATGGAGTTCGGTGCGCAGCAGGTCCAATGCCGCAATACCGATCTTCAAGTGCTGGCTGACCGCCCGATTGTAGAAGGCGTTGGCCGCTCCCGGCAGCTTGATTTCGCTGTGCAGCGGCTTGTCCGAGACGCAGAGCAAGGTGCCATATGGCACCCGCAGGCGATAACCCTGGGCGGCAATGGTGCCGCTCTCCATGTCGACCGCCACGGCACGCGACAGGTTGATCAATGGTCGTTCCTGAGCCCAGCGCAGCTCCCAGTTGCGGTCGTCGTAGGTCAGCACGGTGCCGGTGCGCAGGCGCTTTTTCAGCTCATCGCCACGTTCGCCGGTCACCTGGGCAGCGGCTTCCTGCAGCGCCAGCTGCACCTCGGCCAGGGCCGGGATCGGAATATGCGGCGGTACCACCCGGTCCAGAATGCCGTCACGGCGCATGTAGGCGTGCGCCAGTACATAGTCACCGATGGTCTGCGACTGCCGCAGCCCACCACAGTGACCGATCATCAGCCAGCAATGCGGGCGCAGCACCGCGAGGTGGTCGGTGATGTTCTTGGCGTTGGAAGGCCCCACACCAATGTTGACCAGCGTGATGCCATCGCCGTCGGCAGCAATCAGGTGGTAGGCCGGCATCTGGTAGCGGTGCCAGACCACCCCTGCCACCAAGGCCTGGGCTTCACCGTTGTCCATGCTCTTTTCAATGACCACGTTGCCTGGCAAGACCATGCGCACAAAGCGTGGGTCATCGCGCAACTGCTCAAGGCCATGACTGACGAACTGATCGACATAGCGGTGGTAGTTGGTCAGCAGGATCCACGGTTGCACGTGGCGCCAGTCGCTGCCGGTGTAGTGCACCAGGCGACGCAGCGAGAAATCCACCCGCGCCGCATCGAACAGCGCCAGCGGCAAGGGGTCGACGTTGGCCCAGTCGTAGAGGCCATCGGCGATGCCATCGGTGGCCGCCGACAGGTCGGTGCTGGGGAACACCCGTGCAAGTGCTGCCGCGGTGATCCCGGTACCGGCCAGCTCGTCGCCCTGCTCGACCACATAGGGATAGGGGATGTTCTGCTCGCTGACGCCGACTTCAACCTTTACGGTGAAGTCGCGCATCAGTGGCTTCAATTGCTCCAGCAGATAGTTACGAAAAGATGCGGGCTGGGTCACGGTGACGCTGTAAGTACCAGGCAGTTGCACCTTGGCGTAGGCCCGGGTGATGGCCGGTACTTCGCCGTGGTACTCGTAGGTCAGGCGCAGCTCCGGGTAACGGAACTGCGCACGTTCTTCGGCGTTGGGCTCGGTGCGGTCCTTGAGGTAGCGCTTGAGCGCCAGGCTCAGGGCCGCGGTGGCTTGCTCGTGCAGGCTCGCCAGACGATCGACGGCCTGCTCGGCGGTTTCTACGACAACGAAGGCTTCATCAGTACGGCTCACAATGTACTTCCTGTCTGACATGCATGCCTCCATCTTGCCTACTTATTCAGGCAAAGGCACGCACGTTAGAGCGGCCAGTTCGGGGTCGCGCGTGCCACCAGTTCGCCAACATCCACCCCCCGCGGCAACACCCCGTAGACCCGGCCACTGCCGCCCAGGCGGCTGCCGATAAAGGCATCGCTGACCGTGGCATTACCGGCCTCGAGCAACAGCTTGGCCTGCAGGCCCAGGGCGATGTCTTCAGTGAGCTGGCGGGCGCGGTACTGGATATCGCCGGTGTCGGCGAATGCCGCCTTGAGGTTGCCGATATGCGCCGCCAACCGCGGGTCGCCATGGCCGTCGCCCAATTCGTCGAACAGGGTGTCGAGGACACCCGGCTCCTTGGACAGCGCACGCAGTACATCCAGGCACTGAACGTTGCCTGAACCTTCCCAGGTCGAGTTGACCGGTGCCTCGCGGTACAGCCTTGGCAGGATGCTTTCTTCGACATACCCGGCGCCGCCCATGCACTCGGCGGCCTCGTTGATCATGGCCGGGGCACGCTTGCAGATCCAATACTTGCCTACCGCCGTCACCAGCCGAGCAAAGCGGGCCTGGTGGGCATCGTCGGGTTGATCCAGGGCGTGCCCCATGCGCAGGCTCAGCGCCAGCGCGGCTTCGCTTTCCAGGGCCAGGTCAGCCAGCACGTTCTGCATCAGTGGCTGCTCGGCCAGCAGGCGGCCACCTACCTTTCGATGGGCACAATGGTGCGCGGCCTGGGTCAGGGCCTGGCGCATCAAGGCGCTGGAGCCAACCATGCAGTCGAAGCGGGTCATGGCGACCATCTCGATAATGGTCGGTACGCCGCGCCCCTCTTCGCCAATCATCCAGGCCAGGGCACCGCGAAACTCCACTTCACTGGAGGCGTTGGAGCAATTGCCCAACTTGTTCTTCAGGCGCTGGATGTAGAACTGGTTGCGACTGTCATCCGGGCGGTGACGCGGCAGCAGGAAGCAGCTCAGGCCCTTTTCAGTCTGGGCCAGGGTCAGGAAGGCATCGCACATCGGTGCCGAGCAGAACCATTTGTGCCCGACCAGTTCGTAAGCCTGGCCCGGCCCCGGCGCGCCCACCGGATACGCCCGCGTGGTGTTGGCCCGCACATCGGTACCACCCTGCTTCTCGGTCATGGCCATGCCCAGGGTCACACCGACCTTGTGCCGGTCACCGATATTGCGCGGGTCGTATTCGCTGGCGAGGACCTTCGGCAGCCAGTATTCCGCGAGTTCCGGCTGCAGTTTGAGCGCCGGCACGGCGGCAAAGGTCATGGTCAACGGACAGCCGCTACCGGCTTCGGCCTGGCTGTGCAGGTACGTCATCGAGGCACGGGCAACATGGGCGCCGTCGCGAGGGTTGGTCCAGGGCAGCGAGGGCAGGCCATGCTCAATGGCCGTGCGCATCAGCTCATGGTAGGCCGGATGAAACTCCACCAGATCGACACGGTGACCATAGCGATCATGGCTGCTGAACTGGGGCTTGTTCTGGTTGGCCAGAAACCCCGCCGCCATCAATGGGCCACCGGCCAACGCCCCGTACGCATCGATCCGCGCCTCGGCCCAGCCAGCCCCATAACGCCGTGACCATTGCTGCAGGGGCACGTCGATGCGATAGAGATTGGCACCCTCCAGCGATGGCGGCTGGTTGGTAACCTCATGGGTTTCAGCGTACTGGTGCAGGTTCATCGGGGAGGGCCTCCTGGATCCGGACGTGTCTGAAATTTCAGTGAATCACGCCCTGCCCCCCGCTCAAAGTGACAAAAATGCCTAACTAGCTGCGATTTAACCCCTGGCGGCTCATCGCCTGCGGCTGGCTCAAGGCCAGGCTCAGACCCAGCTCGAATCGACTGCCAAGGCCCGGGTTGGACTCATGCTGCAAGCGTGCGCCCATCAGTTCGGCCAACTGCCGGCAAATCGCCAGACCAATGCCCAGGCCGCCGTACTGCCTGGTCATCGAGCCATCGACCTGGAAGAAGCGCTGGTACAAGTTGGAATCGTCGAGGCTGTCGAAACCGATGCCACTGTCACTGACACTGATCGACAAGCCTATCAGGTGCGGCCCCTGCAATTGCCCCCTGACCTGCAGCATCACGCCACCCTGGTGGGTGAACTTGATACCGTTGTCGAGCAGGTAGCTGATGCACAGCGCCAGCTTGTGCCGATCGCCGACTACCATCTCGGGCAGGTCGGCCGGAGTATCCAGGCTCAGGTACAAGCCCTTGGCCAGGGCCGACCCTGCGTATTTGGCGCGCAGCTCCTGCACCAGCGCGCGCAAGCCGAAGGGGGCGTTCTGTGCGCTCAACCGCCCGGCCTGAAGCTCGGTAAGAATCAGGATGTCGTCGACCATGCCCATCATGTCCTGGGCCGCGGCACTGGCGGTACGCTGATACTGGGCCAGCTCGGGGTCCAGCGGCAGCGTCTGCATCAATTCCAGCGAGCCGATCACCCCATTCATCGGCGTGCGCAGCTCGTGGGTCACCGTGGCCAGGAACTCGTCTTTGAGCCGGTTGCTATTGGCCAACTGCTGGTTCAGGCGTTCCAGGGTCTGGCCGGTCTCACGCAGGGCCTGGGCCTGCTGGTCACGCATGCTGTTGATCCGGTCGGCCAGGGCCAGCGACAGCAGGCCGACTTCCAGGGCCGAGCCGATCTGGCTGGCGTACATGGTCAGGAATACATTGGGCAGGTAGCCCAGGACCATCAGCGTGTTGACCAGCCCACCGAGCAGGAAAGCCGACCAGGCAATGATGAAGTAACGCGCCACTCGCAGGCCGCGGCGCCAGGCGAATACCCCGGCGGCAAAAATACTCACGGTAAACAGCAGGGCCAGCGCCGTGGCCAGGCGCAAGGCAATGGCATAGCTGCTGGTCAGCGACAACAGCATGACCAGTACGCCACCGGCCATCAGCACCTTGAGCAGGTTATCGAATACTCGGCTGTGCTGGCCTAGCTGCAGGAAGCTGCGGGCGAACTGACAGCCGAACAATCCGGCGGCCCCGATGAACATCGGCGTGGCCGCGTTCGCCCACCAGGGGTTGTCGGGCCAGAAGTACGCCACGCCGGCACCGTTGACCGATACCTGGTAAAGGCCGAACGAGGCGATATAGAGGATGTAATAGAGGTAGCTGGTGTCACGCACGCTGAGGTAGATGAACAGGTTGTACACCAGCATGCCCAGCAGTACGCCGTAGATCAGGCCAAGCACATAGAGGCGGGTGGGTTGCTCTTCCAGGTAAGCCTTGGCAGACCACAACGTCAAGGGTGCCTGTACCGAGCCCTGGCTGTGCAGACGCAAGTAGGCGGTGGTGGTTTGCCCGGGGACAAAGGGCAGCTCGAACAGGTAGTTGTTCTGCTCGATCTGGCGGCTGGAATAGGGCAAGGCATCACCGGTGCGCTGCGCAAGGCGGAACGTACCGGCAGCGTCCGGCAGGTAGAGTTCCAGGTGATCCAGCGGCGGGTAGGCCAGCTCCAGCAACCAACTGCGCGGGGCGGCCGAAGGCAGGGCGGTGTAGTGCAGATCGAGCCGGATCCAGAACACCGACGTTGAATAACCGGCGTTGAGTACATCGGCGTGGTGCCGGCGAAAATGCTCGCTGAACGCCGGAGCACTCACCTGCGCAATGCTGGAATTGCCCTCGCGATCCTCGAACACGTGCATTACCCGCCCCAGGGGCAGGCTGCGCGTTGAGTCGTCGAAATCGACCGCCCCGGCCAGCAGTGGCAACCAGCCCAGCACAACAATCAGCAAATAGCGCATACAGCCCCAGCATGGTCTGTCCCGGTCGTGTCGCAATGGCCTCCCATCCGTTTGAGGCGACGCAATCCGGCAGTAACCGTTATCGGTAGATTCGAGCACTCTAGCATAGCTTTTCAAGGCCGCCAGAGGCTACTTAAAACTTTGTACGAGAGGCTCTAGAACGGCACTTTCAGAGCTTTACACAAGCACTTCCTGACCACTTGATCAAAAAACCTCGCTGCAGGGGCAGACCCGACAAAAGCGATTGGTGGTAAGCTCGCGCACCATGAATACCTACAGCTCCCGCCCCGTTGTCCTCTGTCTCTCCGGCCACGACCCCAGTGGCGGCGCCGGCTTGCAGGCAGATATCGAAGCCCTGATCGCTCAAGGTTGCCACGCCGCTCCCGCCGTGACCGCCCTGACCGTGCAGGATACCGTCAATGTCAGTGACTTTCGCGTGCTCGACCGCGAGTGGGTACTGGCCCAGGCTAACGCCGTGCTCGCCGACTCGACGGTAGCGGCGGTAAAGCTGGGCATGCTTGGCTCGCTGGACATGGTCGACACCGTCGTCGAACTGCTCAGTGCCCACCCGCACCTGCCGCTGGTCTGCGACCCGGTACTGCGCGCTGGCGGCGGTGGCCGCCTGGGCAAGGATGAGGTTGGCTACGCCATGCGCGAGCGACTGTTGCCGCTGGCGACCATTGCCACGCCGAACCTTCCTGAAGCCCGCATTCTGGCCGAACTGCCGGAAGGCACCGCCGACGAATGCGCAGAAAAACTGCTGCCCTTCGTCAGACACCTGTTGATCACCGGCGGTCACGGTGACGAGCATGAAATCCACAACCGCCTGTACAGCCGCGATGGCCAGCGTCACACCTGGACCTGCCAACGCCTGCCTGGCAGCTACCACGGCTCGGGTTGCACCCTGGCCAGCGCCCTGGCCGGCCGCCTGGCCCTGGGTGAACACTTGCAAAGCGCCGTACGCTCGGCCCTGGACTACACCTGGCGCACCCTGCGCGATGCCGAACAACTGGGCAAAGGCCAATACGTGCCGCGTCGCCTTCCCCTGGATTTCTGTTCCTGAACCCGAGGCCCCGAGATGAAGCTACGCGGTCTGTATGCCATCACCGACAGCCAGCTGTTGGCCGGCAAGTTTCTGCCCTACGTCGAAGCGGCCCTCGACGGTGGCGTGACCTTGCTGCAATACCGTGACAAAAGCCAGGATGAAGCCCGCCGCCTGCGCGAGGCCGAAGCCCTGGTCGAGCTGTGCAGCCGCTACAAGACCCGCCTGATCGTCAACGACGATGCCGAGTTGGCCGCACGCCTGGGTGTCGGCGTCCATCTGGGCCAGACCGACGGCCCGTTGACCCCGGCCCGTACCTTGCTCGGACGCGAGGCGATCATCGGTTCTACCTGCCACGCGCAGTTGGAGCTGGCGGAACAAGCCACCCGCGAAGGTGCCAGCTATGTGGCCTTCGGCCGCTTCTTCAATTCCGTTACCAAACCGGGTGCGCCAGCCGCCGATACGGCCCTGCTGGAGCAAGCCCGCGCCCGGCTCAAATTGCCGATCTGCGTGATCGGCGGCATCACCCTGGACAACGCTGCCCCGCTGGTCGCCCACGGCGCCGACCTGCTGGCGGTGATTCACGGCCTGTTCGGCGCCGACAGCACGCAGGAAGTCACCCGCCGTGCCCGCGCCTTCAACGCCCTGTTCGCATCTGCCTGATTGAGAGAGCCCATCATGTCTCGTTCCGAAACCCTGTTTGCCAACGCCCAGAAGCACATCCCCGGTGGCGTCAACTCGCCGGTGCGGGCGTTCAAGAGCGTTGGCGGCACCCCGCTGTTCTTCAAGCATGCCGAAGGTGCCTACGTCACCGACGAAGACGACAAGCGCTATGTCGACTACGTGGGTTCCTGGGGGCCGATGATCCTCGGCCACAGCCACCCGGACGTCCTCGACTCGGTGCGCAAGCAGCTTGAACACGGCCTGTCCTATGGCGCACCAACCGCCATGGAAACCGAAATGGCCGACCTGGTCTGCTCCATCGTGCCGTCGATGGAAATGGTGCGCATGGTCAGCTCCGGCACCGAAGCGACCATGAGCGCCATCCGCCTGGCCCGTGGCTACACCGGCCGCGACAGCATCATCAAGTTCGAGGGCTGCTACCACGGTCACTCCGACAGCCTGCTGGTCAAGGCCGGCTCCGGCTTGCTGACCCAGGGCGTGCCAAGCTCCGCAGGCGTACCGGCAGCCTTTGCCAAACACACCCTGACCCTGCCGTTCAACGACATCGACGCCGTCGAGAAGATGCTGGCCGACGTGGGCCAGGAAGTGGCCTGCATCATCGTCGAGCCTGTGGCCGGCAACATGAACTGCGTGCCGCCCGCACCGGGCTTCCTCGAAGGCCTGCGTACCCTGTGCGACAAGCACGGCGTGGTGCTGATCTTCGATGAAGTGATGACCGGCTTTCGCGTTGCCCTGGGCGGCGCCCAGGCGCACTACGGCGTCACACCGGACCTGTCGACCTTCGGCAAGATCGTCGGCGGCGGCATGCCGGTTGGCTGCTTCGGCGGCAAGCGCAAGATCATGGAGCAGATCGCACCACTGGGCCCGGTCTACCAGGCAGGCACCCTGTCGGGCAACCCGCTGGCCATGGCCGCGGGCCTGACCACCCTCAAGCTGATCAGCCGCCCAGGCTTCCACGACGAGCTCAGTGCCTACACCAGCAAATTGCTCGACGGCCTGCAGCAGCGCGCCGATGCAGCCGGCATTCCGTTCGTCACCACCCAGGCGGGCGGCATGTTCGGCCTGTACTTCAGCGGTGCCGACGACATCGTCACCTTCGATGACGTGATGGCCAGCGATGCCGAGCGTTTCAAGCGCTTCTTCCACCTGATGCTCGAAGGTGGCGTATACCTGGCGCCAAGCGCCTTCGAGGCCGGTTTTACCTCGATCGCCCATGGCGAGGCCGAGCTCAAGATCACCCTGGATGCTGCCGAGAAGGCGTTCGCCAAGCTCTGATTGCATGAACCATCGCGGGGCAAGCCCGCTCCTACACTGTACGGTGCAGGAGCGGGCTTGCCCCGCGATAATGCCTCTCATCACAGAAAATCGAGTAAAGACTTTGTAAGGTAGGCGCTGCTTATCCCATAATGTGCCACCAGACACTTTGGCCGCAGCTTTGCAGAGGTAAGTCGATCCCCATGAACCGCACCGGCCGCGCCCTCGCCCTGGGCTGCCTGTTGCTTCTTCAGCCCCTGCTGGCCTCGGCAGGCGGTAACTCGTTGCTGATTCCAGCAACGGGCCGCTGCACCCTCGATTCCCAACCTGAAGACCTGCCCCAGGCCCTGGCAGCGTGCCAGCAAGCAGCGCAGGCGGGCGACGCCCAGGCTCAATACGAATTGGGCGAGTTCTATTATCAGGGCACCTACACCCCGCGCGATCTCAATCAGGCGCTGAGCTATTTCGAGCAGGCATCGCTGCAAGGCCACGCCGAAGCGCAATATCGCCTGGGAACCATGTTCTACAAGGGCGAAGGCGTTGCCGCCAACAATGTACAGGCGTACATCGTGTTGAAAATGGCGGCGGTCAACGGCGCAGAGGACGCCCTGGACCTGGCCGACGAAGTGTCGGAAAAAATGCCGCGCGACGAACTGGAAATGGCGACCCAGGTACTGGGACAGATTTTCCGCAAATACCTGCTTGAGCTGCAGACCGCCGAAGGGCGCACCCCTTTCTCGCCACTCCCCTGAACAACCGGCCTACTTCTCCGGCATCGGCATCGGAAACGGCATCACGTTGCCCACGCCTCGGGCCTCGCTGATTTTCGGCGTTCCCAAGCGTTCGACCTCATCGATGCGCACGATCGAATGCATCGGCACGAAGCTGCGCACCACGCCCTCGAACTGGGCCTTGAGTTTTTCTTCACTCGGATCGACCACGACCTGGGTGCGCTCTCCGAAGACAAACTCTTCTATTTCCAGAAAGCCCCACAGATCGCTTTGGTAGATCTGCTTGGCATACATCTCGAATACCTGGCCCTGGTTGAGAAAGATCACTTTGTAGATAGGCGCTTCACGTTTGGTCATTTCGAAGGGGCAGTCACAGGTTGTAAAGAAAGCGCAAACTATAACATAGGGCCCAGACCGACAACGCTAGGAACCGCCGGCCCACCCCCCTATAATGCGCGGTTCTTCGAATTACCTGATGATCTCCCATGGCCAAAAAGCTTTATATCGAAACCCACGGTTGCCAAATGAACGAGTACGACAGCTCGCGCATGGTCGATCTGCTGGGTGAACATCAAGCCCTGGAGGTCACTGCGCGGGCCGAAGACGCGGACGTGATCCTGCTCAACACCTGCTCGATCCGCGAGCGCGCCCAGGACCGGGTCTACTCCCAACTGGGCCGCTGGCGTGAACTCAAGGACATGAACCCGGACATGGTCATCGCCGTCGGCGGTTGCGTGGCCAGTCAGGAAGGCGAGTCGATCCGCAAGCGCGCGCCCTATGTCGACGTGGTATTCGGCCCGCAAACCCTGCACCGCCTGCCAGAAATGATCGACGCGGCGCGCACCACGCGCCTGCCTCAGGTCGATGTGTCATTCCCCGAAATCGAGAAGTTCGACCACCTGCCCGAACCGCGCATCGACGGCCCGACCGCTTATGTCTCGGTCATGGAAGGCTGCAGCAAGTACTGCACTTTCTGCGTGGTGCCCTACACCCGTGGCGAAGAAGTCAGCCGGCCGTTCGACGACGTGCTGGCCGAGGTGATCCACCTGGCCGAAAACGGTGTGCGCGAAATCACCCTGCTGGGGCAGAACGTCAACGGCTACCGCGGCCAGACCCACGATGGCCGCCTGGCAGACCTTGCCGAACTGATCCGCGTGGTCGCCGCCGTCGATGGCATCGACCGGATCCGCTACACCACCTCGCATCCGCTGGAGTTCTCCGACAGCCTGATCCAGGCCCACGCCGAAGTGCCGGAGCTGGTCAAGCACCTGCACCTGCCCGTGCAGTCGGGCTCTGACCGCGTGCTGGCGGCGATGAAGCGCAACCACACCGTGCTCGAATACAAGTCCAAACTGCGCAAGCTCAAGGCCGCCGTGCCGGGCATCTGCATCAGCTCGGACTTCATCGTCGGCTTCCCCGGCGAAACCGAGAAAGACTTCGAGCAGACCATGAAGCTGGTGGCCGACGTCGGTTTCGACTTCTCCTACTCCTTCGTCTACAGCCAGCGCCCGGGAACGCCGGCGTCCGACCTGCCCGACGAGACGTCGGAAGACGTGAAAAAGGAGCGGCTCAAGGCCCTGCAGCACCGCCTGGATACCCAAGGCTTCGAAATCAGCCGACAAATGGTTGGCACCATCCAGCGCATCCTCGTCACCGACTACTCGCGCCGCGACCCCGGCCAGTTGCAGGGGCGCACCGAGAATAACCGTATCGTCAACTTCCGCTGCGACAATCCGAAGCTGATCGGCCAGTTCGTCGACATCCATATCGACGACGCACGCCCTCACTCGCTGTTCGGTTCGCTGGCCCATTGACCTGTCCAGCCGGGCCGCAACACTGGCCCGGCGACCCTTGATCGTTTCAGCGCTTTCGCCCTGCAGCGGCTAGGGTTATCCTTGAGACCATCTCCATTGCCGTTGGGCGGCTGAAAAACGACCTTGAACGCACCCATAGAACCTCATCGTTTCATCCTCGAACCCTTCGAGGCCCATCGCTTCGCCAATCTGTGCGGGCAATTCGACGAGCATTTGCGCCTGATCGAACAACGCCTGGCCATCGAAATCCGCAACCGCGGCAATCAGTTCGAACTGATCGGCGAACCCAAGCACACCTCCTCTGCCGAGCAACTGCTGCGCCGTCTCTATCGCGAGACCAAGGCCACCGAGCTGTCGCCGGAAATGGTGCACCTGTTCCTGCAGGAATCTGCGGTAGAACAACTGGAAAACCCAGCCGTCAACGAAGTCAGTGTTTCCCTGCGCACACGCAAGGGCATGATTCGTCCTCGCGGGCTGAACCAGCAGCGCTACGTCAAGGAAATCCTTGGCAACGACATCAACTTCGGCATCGGCCCGGCCGGTACCGGCAAGACCTACCTGGCCGTGGCCTGCGCCGTCGATGCGCTGGAACGTGAACAGGTACGCCGCATCCTGCTGGTACGCCCGGCGGTCGAAGCGGGTGAAAAGCTCGGCTTCCTGCCCGGCGACCTGGCCCAGAAGATCGACCCGTACCTGCGCCCCCTGTACGACGCCCTGTATGAAATGCTCGGCTTCGAACACGTGGCCAAGCTGATCGAGCGCCAGGTGATCGAGATCGCCCCGCTGGCCTACATGCGTGGCCGCACCCTGAACAACAGCTTCATCATCCTCGACGAAAGCCAGAACACCACGGTCGAGCAGATGAAGATGTTCCTGACCCGTATCGGTTTCGGCTCCACGGCGGTGATCACCGGTGACATCACCCAGGTCGACCTGCCGCGCGGCACCAAGTCGGGCCTGGCCCATGTGATCGAAGTGCTCAAGGACGTGCCGGGTATCAGCTTCACCCACTTCCAGCCCAAAGACGTGGTTCGCCACCCGCTGGTGCAGCGCATCGTCGAGGCCTACGAGCGTTTTGAAAACCAGCAGCCAGACCGTGAAGGCACCCGTCGCGATGCTTGAACTCGACCTGCAACGGGCCACGGATGCCGCTGCCCCTGATGACACCCTGTTCCGCCGCTGGTGCGAACTGGCGTTGCGCCAGCGCACTGCCGACTCGGAAATGACCATCCGCCTGGTGGACGAAGCCGAAGGCCGTGAGCTCAATCACACCTACCGGCACAAGGACTACGCCACCAACGTGCTGTCCTTCCCCGCCGATGTTCCCGACGACCTGCTCGACATCCCCCTGCTCGGCGATCTGGTGATCTGCGTCGCGGTGGTCGAGCGCGAAGCCGCCGAACAGGGCAAGTCTCTCGAAGCCCACTGGGCACACCTGGTGATCCACGGCTGCCTGCACCTGCTGGGCTATGACCACATCGAAGACGATGAGGCCGAGGAAATGGAAGCACTGGAACAAGAGTTGCTTGCCGAACTGGGTCACCCGGACCCTTACGCCGACGACGAGCACGACGTACCCCACACTGATATCAGCAAGGAACACGAGTAACCGCCATGAGCGAAGATCGATCGAGCAACGGGCAAAAGTCCTGGTTGGGCAAACTGACCCAGGCTTTTGCCCATGAGCCGAAAAACCGCCAGGAGCTGCTTGAGCTGCTGCGCGAAGCCCATCAGAACAAGCTGCTCGACAGCGAGGCGCTGACCATTGTTGAAGGCGCCATCCAGGTAGCCGACCTGCAAGTACGCGACATCATGGTGCCGCGCTCGCAGATGATCAGCATCAAGGCCACGCAGTCGCCACGCGAGTTCCTGCCGGCGGTGATCGACGCTGCGCACTCGCGCTACCCGGTGGTCGGCGAAAGCCATGACGATGTCCTCGGCGTCCTGCTGGCCAAGGACCTGCTGCCGCTGATCCTCAAGGAGAATGGCGACAGCTTCAACATCAAGGACCTGCTGCGCCCGGCCACCTTCGTGCCCGAGTCCAAGCGCCTGAACGTGCTGCTGCGCGAATTCCGCGCCAACCATAACCACATGGCCATCGTCATCGACGAATACGGCGGCGTGGCTGGCCTGGTGACCATCGAAGACGTGCTTGAGCAGATCGTCGGCGACATCGAAGACGAACACGACGTCGAGGAAGACAGCTACATCAAGCCGTTGCCCAGCGGCGACTTCCTGATCAAGGCCCTGACCCCGATCGAGAACTTCAACGAGTTCTTCGACAGCCAGTTCTCCGACGATGAGTTCGATACGGTCGGCGGCCTGGTGATGAGCGCCTTCGGCCACCTGCCCAAGCGTAACGAGACCACCGAGATCGGCCCGTATCGCTTCCGCATTCTCAACGCCGACAGCCGCCGGATACACCTGCTGCGTCTGACCCCTATCACCCGTTAAGGACAACCATGCGCTGGATCACCCGCCCCGGCTGGCCCGGTAACCTGCTGGCCGTGGCGGCTGGCGCAATCACCACCCTGGCCCTGGCGCCGTTCGACATCTGGCCGCTGGCGTTGCTGGCGGCCGGCCTGTTCTACCTTGGCCTGCGCGAGCTGAGCCCGCGCCAGGCCCTAGGCCGCGGCTGGTGCTTCGGCTTCGGCTTGTACGCGGCTGGCACCAGCTGGATCTACGTCAGCATCAACACCTACGGCGGCGCGACACCGCTACTGGCAACCGGCCTGCTGGTGGCGTTCTTTGCCGCCATCGCCTGGTTCTTCGCCCTGCCCGCCTGGGTCTGGGCACGCTGGCTGCGCCGCAACGAAGCCCCCCTGGCCGACGCCCTGTGCTTCGCGGCCTTGTGGGTGGGCCAGGAAGCCTTCCGTGGCTGGTTCCTCACCGGGTTTCCCTGGCTGTACTCCGGCTACAGCCAGCTTGACGGACCGCTGTCCGCCCTGGCCCCAATCGGCGGCATGTGGCTGATCTCCTTCTGCCTGGCCCTGTGTGCCGCCCTGCTGTGCAACGTGCCGCGCCTGCGTGAGCGCAAGTCGTTCCTGGCGGTGGCCATTGTGTTGTTGCTGGCACCCTGGGCCGTGGGGTTGGCACTGAAGAATCACGCCTGGACCACGCCAGCCGGCAAGCCCCTGACCGTTGCGGCCCTGCAAGGCAACGTCGAACAGGAAATGAAGTGGAACCCCGAACACGTCAATGCCCAACTGGCCTTGTACCGGGACATGAGCTTCAGCTCCAAGCCTGTCGATCTGCTGATCTGGCCGGAGACCGCGGTGCCGATCCTCAAGGACCAGGCCCAGGGTTACCTGGACATGATGGGCAATTTCGCTGCCGAACGTCATTCGGCGCTGATCACCGGCCTGCCGGTCCGCGAAATCGTCCACCAGCAACGCCGCTACTACAACGGCATCACCGTGACCGGCGAAGGCGATGGCACCTACCTCAAGCAGAAGCTGGTGCCGTTCGGTGAGTACGTGCCCTTGCAGGACATGCTTCGCGGCCTGATCGCTTTCTTCGACCTGCCAATGTCGGACTTTGCCCGTGGCCCCTCGGATCAACCATTGCTGCAGGCCAAGGGTTATCAGATTGCCCCGTACATCTGCTACGAAGTGGTCTACCCGGAGTTCGCTGCAAGCCTGGCAGCGCGCAGCGACATTCTCCTGACCATCAGCAACGACACCTGGTTCGGCACCTCGATCGGTCCGCTCCAGCACCTGCAGATGGCGCAGATGCGTGCCTTGGAGGCGGGTCGCTGGATGATCCGAGCCACCAACAATGGCGTGACCGGCCTGATTGACCCGTTCGGCCGGATCACCGCGCAGATCCCGCAGTTCGAGCGCGGGGTCCTGTACGGCGAAGTGGTGCCGATGCAGCAGCTCACACCGTACCTGCAGTATCGCTCCTGGCCCCTGGTGATCCTCTGCGCGCTGTTGCTGGGCTGGGCCCTGCTCGCCAGCCGCATTGCCAAGACCGTCTAGTAGAACACCCGGTAGCCGAGCAGGCCGACTGCCTCGTTGAGCAGTTGGCCGCTCTGCCAGATCGACTTACTTTCTGGCAGCCAGCCTCCGAACGGCCGGGCATGATCGCGCCCGAGAAAGCCGACCGGCGCCGGCACCACCTCAAACCCCGCCTGTTCGAAGCTCCAGCGCGAGCGCTGCATGTGCCAGGCCTGGGTCACTACCACCACACGCTTGATGCCCAGGGGCTGAAGCATTTCAGCAGTCATCCGGGCATTTTCCCAGGTCGTGCGGCTGCGCCCTTCCTGCCAGCGCACCGTGACACCCAGGTCACGCTGCAGGGCATCGGCCATCAACTGTGCTTCACTGGGTGGCGTACCAAAATGCAGGCCACCACTGGTCAGCAGCGGCAAGCCTGAAGCCTTGGCCAACTGCGCCGCATAGCGCATGCGCTCCATGGCCACGCCGGTAGGCTGGTCGACATCAGCCCAGGCCGGATCTCCCCGCTCTCGCCCGGCCCCCAGAATGACAATGGCATCGGCCCGTTCGGCCAGTTGCGCCCAGTGCGCCTGGCTCAGCGCCGGCTCGGTTTCCAACAAACGCGCCGAACGCTCGACAACAACCGGCAAGCTCATCAACCACAGCCCACCCAGGCCCAGCACAAAGCACAAGGCAGAGACCCGCGGCCACGACCGGCGCAGCCACCAGGCCACCAGCAGCAACAGGAATAGAATGCCAGGCGGCAGGATCAGTTGTTTGATCAGGTAGCGGATCGGCACAGGACACCTCCAGGGAGGTGCGCAGCCTAAAAGGATCGGCACCTGGCAACAAGCGTAGTCAGGCGCCGATCCTCATAGATTTTTCAATATTGGCGCACTCCGCATTGCGCCTGGGAATCCGAACGGCTATTTGAATTGCAGCGTCCTGGATTTTGCCGTGGTAGTGGAGCGCGTCTTGTCTTTGAGCCAGACGACTCTGGCCGAAGCAGGCGGCTCCGGTGATAGCTGTGCGCCAGCGCATCCATGCCTACCTTCTGGAAGGGAGTCCAGATAGGCTTTGATAACATCGAATTCAGCGCGGCTAAGACCACGCAACTCCAATTCAGCAGGCACTTCATCGCGTAACCGAACGGCCGTTCTGGCAACCTCCAGGGCCAACCCCAGACGGTCGATCAACCGTTCGTAAAGCTCCGGTTTTGTTGCTTGTAGCTGCGACTCTCCCATCCGTTCACCTCATTGAAGATAAAATATCTCCCCCCAACAGTGAGCTTAGCGTTACTCGAAAAAGCAGCCGGACGCTGCGACCAACGGCCCGTAGCGCCTCAGCCGGTGCAATCAGGGTTTCCCTCGATGGACAGGGGTCATGTATGCTAGGCCGTTCACCATACTTGACACCGGATTGCCGATGCAGCGGTTTGATCGCTGCCTGGATAAGGTCTCCCATTTCTCAGCGCAAAGTAGCCATGCACGAACTCTATCAGCCCCGCGAAATCGAAGCCGCCGCCCAATCGTTTTGGGACGAGCGAAAGTCTTTTGAAGTCAGTGAACAGGAAGGCAAGGACACGTTCTACTGCCTATCGATGTTCCCGTACCCAAGCGGCAAGCTACATATGGGCCACGTGCGCAACTACACCATCGGCGACGTGATTGCCCGCTACCAGCGCATGCTGGGCAAGAATGTCATGCAGCCAATGGGTTGGGACGCCTTCGGCATGCCGGCCGAAAACGCCGCGATGAAGAACAACGTCGCGCCGGCCAAGTGGACCTACGAAAACATCGACTACATGAAGACCCAGCTCAAGAGCCTGGGCCTGGCCTTCGACTGGTCGCGTGAAGTCACCACCTGCAAGCCGGACTACTACCGCTGGGAACAGTGGCTGTTCACCCGCCTGTTCGAAAAAGGCGTGATCTACCGCAAGAACGGTACCGTGAACTGGGACCCGGCCGACCAGACCGTACTGGCCAACGAGCAGGTCATCGACGGCCGTGGCTGGCGTTCGGGCGCGCTGATCGAGAAGCGCGAAATCCCGATGTACTACTTCAAGATCACCGACTATGCCGACGAGCTGCTGGAAAGCCTCGACGAGCTGCCGGGCTGGCCTGAACAGGTCAAGACCATGCAGCGCAACTGGATCGGCAAGTCCCGCGGCATGGAAGTGCAGTTCCCCTACGATCAGGCCAGCATCGGCCACGCCGGGGCCCTGAAGGTCTTCACCACCCGTCCGGACACCCTGATGGGCGCCACCTACGTGGCCGTTGCCGCCGAGCACCCGCTGGCCACCCAGGCCGCCCAGGGCAACCCCGAGCTGCAAGCGTTCATCGATGAATGCAAGAGCGGCAGCGTCGCCGAAGCCGACGTCGCCACCCAGGAGAAAAAAGGCCTGGCCACCTCGCTGTTCGTCGAGCACCCGCTGACCGGTGAAAAACTGCCGGTGTGGGTCGCCAACTATGTGCTGATGCACTACGGCGACGGTGCGGTAATGGCCGTTCCGGCCCATGACGAACGCGACTTCGAGTTCGCCAAAAAGTACAACCTGCCGTTCAAGGCCGTGATTCGCACCAGCCTGGGCGACGACGTTGCCGCCGAGTGGGATGCTGCCTGTGGCGAACACGGCACGCTGATCAACTCCGGCGAATTCGATGGCCTGGACTTCCCGGGCGCCTTCGATGCCATTGAAGTGGCACTGATCAAGAAAGAACTCGGCAAATCGCGCACCCAGTTCCGCCTGCGCGACTGGGGTATCAGCCGCCAGCGCTACTGGGGCTGCCCGATCCCGATCATCCATTGTCCGTCCTGCGGCGACGTGCCGGTCCCTGAAGACCAGTTGCCCGTCACCCTGCCTGAAGACGTTGTACCGGATGGCGCAGGCTCGCCACTGGCTCGCATGCCTGAGTTCTACGCCTGCACCTGCCCTAAATGCGGCACCGCGGCCAAGCGCGAAACCGACACCATGGACACCTTCGTCGAGTCGTCCTGGTACTTCGCCCGCTACGCCTCGCCTAACTACGAAGGCGGCATGGTCGACCCGAAAGCGGCCAACCACTGGCTGCCGGTCGACCAGTACATCGGCGGTATCGAACACGCGATCCTGCACCTGCTGTACGCGCGCTTCTTCCACAAGCTGATGCGCGACGAAGGCCTGGTCACCTCCAACGAGCCGTTCAAGAACCTGCTGACCCAGGGCATGGTCGTTGCCGAAACCTACTACCGCGTTGCCAGCAACGGCGGCAAGGACTGGTTCAACCCGGCCGACGTTGAAATCGAGCGTGATGCCAAGGCCAAGATCATCGGCGCCCGCCTGAAAACCGACGGCCTGCCGGTCGAGATCGGTGGCACCGAGAAGATGTCCAAGTCCAAGAACAACGGCGTTGACCCGCAGGCGATGATCGATGCCTATGGCGCCGACACCTGCCGTCTGTTCATGATGTTCGCATCGCCGCCCGACATGAGCCTGGAGTGGTCCGACTCCGGCGTTGAAGGCGCCAACCGCTTCCTGCGCCGTGTCTGGCGCCTGGCCCAGGCCCACGTGACCCAGGGCTTGCCGGGCAAGCTCGACGTCGCGGCCCTGGACGACGCTCAGAAGGTAATCCGCCGCGCCATCCACGCGGCCATCAAACAGGCCAGCATCGATGTCGGCCAGCACCACAAGTTCAACACCGCCATCGCCCAGGTGATGACCGTGATGAACGTGCTGGAAAAAGCCCCGCAGGCTACCGAGCAAGACCGCGCCCTGCTGCAGGAAGGCCTGGAAACCGTCGCCCTGCTGCTGGCGCCGATCACCCCGCACATCAGCCATGAGCTGTGGCAGCGCCTGGGTCACCAGGATGCCGTGATCGATGCCGGCTGGCCTGCACTGGACGAAAGCGCCCTGGTTCAGGACAGCATCGTTCTGGTCATCCAGGTCAATGGCAAGCTGCGCGGGCAGATCGAAATGCCGGCCGGCGCCAGCCGTGAAGACATCGAAGCCGCCGCCCGCAGCAACGAGAACGTGCTGCGCTTCACCGAAGGCCTGAGCATCCGCAAGGTCATCGTGGTACCGGGCAAGCTGGTCAACATCGTCGCCAACTGACAGGACTACGGGCCCGCATGAACGGCGGGCCCGTATACAGAATCGGCCCAAGAGGGAGCTACAAGATGATCAAACGCAATCTGCTGGTGATCGGCCTGGCCGTCATGCTCAGTGCCTGCGGTTTCCAGCTGCGCGGCACCGGCCAGACCGAACTCGCTATCAAGGAACTGGACCTGAGCGCACGTAACGCCTACGGCGAGACCGTGACCCAGCTGCGCCAGGCCCTGCAGACCAGCGGCGTCAACGTCCACGCTGGCGCACCGTACAAACTGATCCTGACCAACGAACAAGAATCTCAACGCGCAGCCTCCTACGCTGGCGGATCCGGCCGCTCGGCCGAATACGAGCTGACCACCGTGCTGAGCTACACCATCGACGGTCACAACGACACCAACCTGCTGAACGACAAGCTCGAAGTACGCAAGATCTACGTGCACGACGGCAATAACATCACCGGCTCCCAGCAGGAAGCCACCCAGGCTCGCAAGGAAATGCGCCGCGAACTGGTGCAAAACATGCTGGTTCGCCTGCAACTGCTGACCCCGACTCAACTCGAGGTGCTGCAGCAAAAAGCCGACGAACGTGCCAAGGCCGAAGCCGACGCCATGGAAGCGGCCCGCCGCGCCCAGGACGAGACGCCTCAGCAGTCGCCCCTGCAACTGCCGATGAACTGAGCCTGAACGGGGCACTTCGGTGCCCCGCCTGCGACCATGAAACTCTCCCCCGCCCAGCTCAACAAGCACCTGCAAGGCCCTCTCGCACCGGTCTACGTGATCAGTGGCGACGACCCGTTGCTGTGCCAGGAAGCTGCCGACGCCATACGTGGCGCGGCACGCCAGCAAGGGTTCGACGAGCGCCAGGTGTTCAGTGCCGACGCCAACTTCGACTGGGGCACCCTGCTCCAGGCCGGCGCCAGCCTCTCCCTGTTCGCCCAGCGCCGCCTGCTGGAACTGCGCCTGCCCTCTGGCAAGCCTGGCGACAAGGGCGCGGCAGCCCTGATCGAGTACTGCTCCCGGCCTGCCGAGGACACCCTGCTGCTGATCAGCCTGCCCAAGCTGGACGGCAGCGCGCAGAAGACCAAATGGGGCAAGGCACTGATTGAAGGCCAACAGGTCCAGTTCATACAGATCTGGCCGGTCGATGCCCAGCAACTGCCGCAATGGATCAACCAGCGCCTGTCCCAGGCAGGGTTGTCGGCACAGCGTGATGCCGTGGATCTGATCGCTGCCCGGGTCGAGGGCAACCTGCTTGCCGCCGCCCAGGAAATCGAAAAGCTCAAGCTGCTGGCGGAAGGCAATCAAATTACTGTCGAGACCGTGCAAGCTGCCGTGGCCGACAGCGCCCGCTTCGATGTCTTTGGCTTGGTCGATGCGATACTCAATGGCGAGGCGGCTCATGCCCTGCGCATGCTCGAAGGCCTGCGCGGCGAAGGCGTCGAACCGCCGGTGATTCTCTGGGCGCTGGCCCGTGAGTTACGCCTGCTGGCGAGCCTGGCTCAGCAATTCAGCCAGGGCGTGCCGCTGGACAAAGCGTTCAGCCAGGCGCGGCCACCGGTCTGGGATAAACGCAAGCCGCTGATGAGCAAAGCCCTGCAGCGCCTTTCGGCGCAACGCTGGAGCCAGTTGTTGCAAGATGCCCAGCGCATCGATGCGCAGATCAAGGGCCAGGCCCAGGGCTCTCCCTGGACCAGCCTGGCACGGCTTTCGTTGTTGATGGCAGGGCAGCGGCTGGCCTTGCCGGCTGAGTGACGCCCATTACCCGACAAGTCCACCCTGGAGATTGAAGGCGTGGGCTTGCCCCGCGATGCTTTCAGTCCTATATTCGCGCCACACCCCACCCAGAGGTCATCCTCCCATGAGCAAAAAGCCGACAAAAGCCCGGCCCAACAAGGCCAAATCACTCATCGCCCAACCGCTGTTCCGCTGCCGCCAGGAACAACCCGGCAAAGGCAAAGGCAGCTACCGCCGCGAAGCCTTCCAATCGAGAGATTGGGAGGCTTCTTACTTTTTGGCCGCATAAAGGCAAGATTTCAGCAGGCATGATATGGTCGGCACCTGACCTGAAATACCTGGACCTGTGCATGCCCCTTTGTCTTTCCCGTCGTTGGCAACCTCGCCAACTGATTGCCGCCTCCAGCCTCATCTTCCTTGTCGCCTGCGCGGAAAAGCCCACCGCCGCCGATGCGCTGCCGCTGGCGCCCGCCCAGCCTGCTCCGGTCGTGACCGTGCCCAACCCGGCTGTCGACACCAGCAGCGAAATCCAACCGCTGCAAACCTTTGCCCAATGGCAGGCAGGCTTCCGTCAGCAAGCCCTGCAAGCCGGCATCAAGCCCACCACCTTCGATAGCGCTTTCCTTGGTGTCACGCCCGATATGGACGTCGTCAAGGCCGACCGTAGCCAGCCGGAATTCACTCGCCCGGTGTGGGAGTACCTCGACGGCGCCCTGTCGCCGCTGCGCGTACGCAACGGTAAAGCCCTGCTGGAGAAACATTCCGTGCTGCTCGGCCAGATCGAACAACGCTACGGCGTCGACCGCGATGTACTGGTCTCGGTCTGGGGCATGGAAAGCAACTTCGGCCAGTTCCAGGGCAATAAGTCGGTGATCCGCTCCCTGGCTACCCTGGCCTACGAAGGCCGTCGTCCGGCCTTTGCCCAGGCGCAATTGATCGCCGCCCTGCAGATTCTGCAAAATGGCGATATACAGCCTGATGCCATGCGCGGTTCGTGGGCTGGCGCCATGGGCCAGACTCAGTTCATCCCCACCACCTACAACACCCATGCGGTGGATTTCGACGGCGATGGCCGCCGGGATATCTGGAACAGCTCCGCGGATGCGCTGGCGTCTACCGCCCATTACCTGCAGAGCTCCGGCTGGAAGCGCGGGGAGCCCTGGGGCTTTGAGGTGCAACTGCCCGCCAGCTTCGATTACTGGCTGGCCGATGGCGCCCAGCGCAAGAGCGTCACTGAATGGATGCAACTGGGCCTGAAACTGCCGGTCGGTGTACGCCTGCCTGCGGGCAGCGAGCAGCTCTCCGCCGCCCTGCTGCTGCCTGCAGGCTACCGCGGTCCGGCATTCCTGGTGCTGGACAACTTCCGCGCCATTCTCAAGTACAACAACTCCTCCTCCTACGCGATGGCGGTCGGCCTGCTGAGCCAACGCTTCACTGGCTCGGGTTATATCGCCGGCAGCTGGCCGAAGGACGATCTGCCCCTCAGCCGCAGTGAGCGTGTCGAGTTGCAGACCCTGCTCAGCGCCAGGAATTACGACGCCGGTGCCGCCGACGGTATTATTGGCGCCAATACCCGCAAGGCGATTCGTAGCGCACAACAGGCACTGGGGTGGCCCGCCGATGGCTACCCGACCCACAAGTTGCTGGAAAACCTGCGTCAGCGCTGAATAAAAAACGCCCCGTTCAAGGGGCGTTTTTCATTGCGCGAACAAATCCTGTTGCAACTGCAGTCGATGGCGGTCGGCATCCAGGAGCACCTGAGCGCCGAAGGGCAAGGTCAGGTTGGGGTCACAGTGCCCACTGCGCCATCCAGCCAGCACCGGAATACGCAGGGGCTCGAACATCTGCCTCAAAATCGGCGCGAGTTGCGCCTGCTCCAGGCCTGCAAAATCACCGACCAGCACACCACGAACCCCCTCGAACTTGCCGGCCAGGCGCAACTGGGTCAGCAGGCGGTCGATGCGGTACAGCGGTTCGTTGACGTCCTCGATGAACAGGATGCTGCCCTGGCTGAGTATTTCTGCCGGTGTGTTCAAGGTTGCGCAGATCATTGCCAGGTTACCGCCGCGCAAGCGGCCTGAGGCGGCACCAGGAACGATTGTGCTCAGCGGGTAGGCTTGCGGGTGCTCCAAAGTGTCACCACGTCCGAGGCGGCCACTGAGCAGCTCGAACAGCGACGCGACCGTGGGCTCCTGCTTGTTGGCCAACAGCTCGGACTTGAGCATCGCGCCATGGAAGGTCACGAAACCGGCATGCCGGGCAATGGCGTTGTGCAAGGCAGTGATATCGCTGTAGCCCACCAACGGCTTGGGATGTTGGCGCAGCAACGCATAGTCGATGCCATCGAGCAGGCGCATGCTGCCGTATCCCCCGCGCAGGCAGATGATGGCGTCGACATCCGTGGCGGCAAATGCGGCATGCAGGTCTGCCAGACGTCGCGCATCGCACCCGGCCAGGTATCCCTCGGCTTCGGCCACTCCTGGATAGATCCGGCACTGGTAGCCGCGATCATTGAACCACTGCACAGCCTCGAGCGTATCCAGCTGGGCAGGTCCGGCCGGGGCGATGATGGCGATACACCCATTGTCGGGCAGTGCTTTGGGCAACAGGGGGCTACAGGCCGCTGCTTCTTGCTGATAACCGACCGGAAGATTCATCCAGACGTCTCCTTGTATGGACCGGACAAATAAAAATGCCGATGTCGCTGGTCAGCAGACATCGGCATTGAAGTGCCAGCATTCGATCAAAGCTTGATCTTGGCCTCATGCGCCTGCTGGTCGGCGTGGTACGACGAACGCACCAACGGACCGGAAGCGACGTTCTTGAAGCCCATCTTGTAGCCTTCCTCGGCGAACCAGGCGAAGGTGTCCGGGTGCACGAAACGCTGCACCGGCAAGTGGCTGCGCGATGGCTGCAGGTACTGGCCGAGGGTCAGCATGTCGATGTTGTGCTCGCGCATGCGGTGCATCACTTCGATCACTTCTTCGTCGGTCTCGCCCAGGCCCAGCATCAGGCCGGACTTGGTCGGTACGTGCGGCACCAGTTCCTTGAACTTCTGCAGCAGGGTCAGCGACCACTGGTAGTCGGAGCCCGGACGCGCAGCCTTGTACAGGCGCGGGACGGTTTCAAGGTTGTGGTTGAACACATCCGGTGGCGTTTCGGCGGTGATCGCCAAAGCGACGTCCATGCGACCACGGTAGTCCGGTACCAGAGTCTCGAGCTGAACGCCCGGCGACAAGGCACGGATCTCGCGGATGCAATCGGCAAAGTGCTGGGCGCCACCGTCACGCAGGTCGTCGCGGTCTACCGAGGTGATCACCACGTACTTCAAGCGCAGGTCGGCAATGGCCACCGCCAGGTTCTTCGGTTCATCGACGTCCAAGGGCTTGGGGCGGCCATGACCGACGTCACAGAACGGGCAACGACGGGTGCAGATGTCACCCATGATCATGAAGGTCGCGGTGCCGCCAGAGAAGCACTCACCCAGGTTCGGGCAGGACGCCTCTTCACACACACTGTGCAGCTTGTGCTTGCGCAGCAATTGCTTGATGCGGTCGACTTCCGGCGAAACCGGAATACGTACGCGGATCCAGTCAGGCTTTTTCGGCAACTCGTCGGTGGGGATGATCTTTACCGGGATACGCGCAACTTTCTCTGCGCCACGCAGTTTGACGCCCGCCTCGACCTTTGGGCGAGGCGCCGGTGTCACGGTTTGCACTGGTTCTTGCACAACAGTAGTCATATTCAGAAGATTCCGCCCGTAAGGGTCGTCTGCTCAGCATAGTCGAGGTGCTTGACCAGCTGCCCGCGCAGCCTTGCCCTTACCTCAGAGAGTTCGATCGAGCCTGCCTGATCGCGCAGCTGGGTCATGGCCAGCCCCGCATACCCGCAGGGGTTAATCCGGCGGAATGGCGCAAGGTCCATGTCCACGTTCAAGGCAAGGCCATGGAAAGAACAGCCGTTGCGAATCCGCAGGCCGAGGGAGGCGATCTTCGCCCCATCGACATAGACGCCCGGCGCATCGGCCTTGGCCGCCGCCTCGACGTTGTAACTGGCGAGCAATTCGATCAGGCAGCGCTCCATGCGACTGACCAGATCGCGCACACCGAACCCGAGTCGGCGCACGTCCAGCAACAGGTAGGCCACCAACTGGCCCGGACCGTGATAGGTCACCTGGCCTCCGCGATCGGTCTGCACCACCGGGATGTCTCCCGGTATCAGCAGGTGCTCGGCCTTGCCCGCCTGGCCCTGGGTGAACACCGAAGGGTGCTCCACCAGCCAGACTTCGTCACCGGTTTCGGGGCCGCGCTGGTCGGTGAACCGACGCATGGCCTCGAGTACAGGCTCGTAAGGCAGTAATCCGAGTTCACGAAAGCCGAGGCTCGCCGGCATCACAGCACCATTTTCACGATTCCGGTAGCACGCAGGGCACTGTTGATGTTGTGCAACTGGTCTTCGCCGGTGGCGACAATGTGCAATTGCACAGTGGTGTACTTGCCTTCCTTGCTCTGGCGCTCGGCCAGGGTCTTGAGGTCGACTTCAGCGTACTTCTTGAGGATCTCGATCACCGTGTCCTTGAAATTGACCACGGTGTCGCCGATTACCTTGATCGGATAATCAGCGCAGGGGAATTCGATTTTGTGCGACTTGACGTCTGGTTCGGTCATGGCGGTAACGGCCTCGTAAGCCGTGGCAACAACAACGCCCCCGCATGTGCAGGCGGGGGCGTGGCAGGTCACGATATCAGTTGAACAACCCGTAGAAGAATAGCCGAATGCTATCCCAGACTCGACGGAAGAAACCACCTTCCTCCACAGGCTCCAGCGCGATCAGGTCAGCGCTGTGAACCACTTTGTCATCCAGTTTGACTTCCACTTTACCGATCACGTCACCTTTGGCGATCGGTGCCATCAGCTGTGGGTTCATGGTCATGCTTGCGGCCAGGCGTTTCAATTGGCCTTTAGGCAAAGTCATGCTCAGGTCGTTGGCCAGGCCGGCCTTGACCTGGCTGGTGGTGCCCTTCCAGACCGGTGCCTGAGCAAGCTCGGTACCCTTCTGGTAGAAGGTCTGGGTTTCGAAGAAACGGAAACCGTAGGTCAGCAGCTTCTGGGTTTCGGCAGCGCGGGACTGCTCGCTGTTGGTACCGAAGACCACGGCGATCAGGCGCATGCCATCACGTACGGCCGAAGACACCATGCAGTAGCCGGCTTCGTCGGTGTGGCCGGTCTTCAGACCGTCGACGGTCTTGTCACGCCACAGCAGCAGGTTGCGGTTTGGCTGCTTGATGTTGTTCCAGAAGAACTCCTTCTGCGAGTAGATCGCATAGTGAGCCGGGTCTTCGTGGATGATCGCGCGGGCCAGCACGGCCATGTCGTGAGCCGACGAGTAATGCTCGGGGTTCGGCAGGCCGGTCGGGTTCATGAAGTGGCTGTTGGTCATGCCCAGGTCAGCGGCAGTCTTGTTCATCATGTCGGCGAAGGCGTCTTCGCTACCGGCGATGTGCTCGGCCAGGGCGACACTGGCGTCGTTGCCCGACTGGATGATGATGCCGTGCAGCAGGTCGCTGACGCTGACCTGGGTGCCGACCTTGATGAACATCCGCGAACCACCGGTGCGCCAGGCGTTTTCGCTGACGGTTACCGGGTCGTTCTCGCCGATCTGCCCGCGACGGATATCCAGGGTCGCGATGTAGGCGGTCATCAGCTTGGTCAGGCTGGCCGGCGGCAAACGCTCGTCACCATTGTTCTCGACCAGGATATTACCGCTGGAAGCTTCCATGAGCACGTAGGACTTGGCTGCCAGTTGCGGCGGCGACGGCATCATCTGCTCTGCTGCAAACGCAGCAGGGGTGATCATCAGCGGTACAAGCAGGCAAAGGCGTTTGGCAAAGCTGGTTATGTTCATCCGTCTCTCGAAATGGCTAATGGGCTCATGCCCTTATGGGCAAAACGTCTTCAGGCGCTGGGCCTTGCGAGCAAAACCGCCATTGTACATGGCGGTCAGGCCCGCTTGCATGACAAAGCGACCAGTCCCCCCGGTCAGTCTGCCGTCACAACTTTGGGCTGGCCAAGATTGGCCAGACGCACACTGTCCTGCATTTGCTGGGCTTCGCCCTGGCTGTTGATCGGCCCGAGGCGCACCCGGTGCAGGGTTTGCTGGTTGCGCACCACCGAACTGATGAACACCGGGGCACTGACCATGCCGCTCAACTTGGAGCGCAGCAGCTCGGCGGCATCCGGGTTGGCGAAGGCGCCGACCTGCAAGTAAAGACCATTGGCGGCCTGGGCACTGTTACTGGCGACCTGCAGCGGCACAACGGCAGCGGCATGCTGCTGCGGCGGCGGGGTCCATTGCTCGACCGTGCCGGTGCTGGCAGGCAATGTCTGGGTCTGGGCAACCTGAGGCTGATTGAGCACCATCGGCGCCGGCTGGCCGCGCTGGGCCCACCACTGCTTGGGATCGATGCCCTCGACGCGCACGCGCGCGGTGCCGGTTTCGGCATAGCCGAGCTTCTTCGCCGCCGCGTAGGACAGGTCGATGATGCGGTCGGAGTAGAACGGACCACGGTCGTTGACCCGCAGGATCACACTGCGCTGGTTGTCCAGGTTGGTGACCTTGACGTAGGCCGGCAGCGGCAGGGTCTTGTGCGCCGCGCTCATGCCGTAGAGGTCATAGACCTCGCCGTTGGCGGTGTTCTGGCCGTGGAACTTGGTGCCGTACCAGGACGCGGTACCCTCGGCGCGGTAGTTGCGCGACTCCTGGATCGGGAAGTAGGTCTTGCCCAGCACCGTGTACGGGTTGGCCTTGTAGTTGCCAGTGTGTACGGTCGGCGTGGCGTCAGGGATCTTCGACACATCGACGTCCCACCACGGGGCACCGTCCTTGTGCGCGCGGTTGATGTCCAGGCCTGGCTTGGCCTTGACCACCGCGGGGCCTTGCGGCGCCGGCTTGTTCGACGAGCAACTGGCCAGCAACAGGCCCATGGCCGCGCAGCCGATCAGTTTGAGAGAGGTTTGAGAAAACAATACGCGCATTACTTGGCGCCCCGTGCTTGAACCAGCAGGTCCGATAGCTGATGTACCGCCATGGCGTACATCACGCTGCGGTTGTAGCGAGTGATCGCGTAGAAGTTCTTCAGGCCCAGCCAGTACTCAGGGCCGTTGTCACCTTCGAGCCGAAAGGCGGTGACCGGCAGATCATCGCGCAGCGCATCATGACTCGACCAGCCCAGTGCCCGCAACTCCCCGACTGTATTGACCGCGTCTATACCGGGGCTCAAGCCCTCATCAACGCGATTGCCGGTGACACTGGCGCGGCTGACCACCTGCTCGCCCGCTACCCAGCCGTGACGCTTGAAGTAGCTGGCGACACTGCCGATGGCATCGTCCGGGTTGTTCCAGATATTGATGTGGCCGTCGCCGTCGAAGTCCACCGCGTAGGCGCGAAAGCTGCTCGGCATGAACTGCGGCAGGCCCATGGCGCCAGCGTAGGAACCCTTGAGGGTCAGCGGATCGACCTGCTCTTCACGGGACAACAGCAGGAACTCGCGCAGCTCCTTGCGGAAAAACTCGCTGCGCGGCGGGTAGTCGAAACCCAGGGTCGACAACGCGTCGATCACCCGGTAGTTGCCGGTGTTGCGGCCAAAAAAGGTTTCAACGCCGATGATCGACACGATCACCTGGGCCGGTACACCGTACTCTTTCTCGGCGCGCGCCAGGGTCGCCTCGTGCTGGCGCCAGAAGTCGACACCGCGCGCCACCCGGGCGTCGGTGAGGAACATCGGGCGATAGTCCTTCCAGGGTTTTACCCGCTCGGCGGGCCGGGAAATGGCGTCGAGGATCGATTGCTTGCGCTGAACATCGCGAAACACATCCATCAGTTGTTCGCCGGCAAAACCGTAGTCGCGGGTCATCTCGCCGACGAACTCGACCACCTGCGGTGAGCCGTCATAGTCCCCGGCGGTCGCTTGCTGTGCTCCACCGAGCAGGCCGAACAGGCCAACCCAGGGCGCGCAACGAGCGGCCCAGCCACGCATAAATTGCATGTAATTCTTCACCTTATTCAAACCTGTGCAATCCATTTGCGGTGCGTGTGGATCGACATTAAAACCCCAAACGCTGACAGCAGCGTCACTAACGAAGTTCCGCCATAACTAATGAAGGGCAACGGCACACCCACCACGGGCAACAAGCCGCTGACCATACCGATATTAACGAACACATAGACAAAAAAGGTCATGGTCAGGCTGCCGGCCAGCAACTTGCCATAGAGTGTCTGGGCCTGGGCAGTAATCACCAGGCCGCGACCGATGAGCAGCAGATAGATCAACAACAGCGCGCAGATGCCGACCAGCCCGAACTCCTCGCCCAGTACCGCGATGATGAAGTCGGTATGGCTTTCCGGCAGGAAGTCCAGGTGCGACTGGGTACCCAGCAACCAGCCCTTGCCGAACACGCCCCCGGAGCCGATGGCGGCCTTGGACTGGATGATGTTCCAGCCGGTGCCCAGCGGGTCGCTCTCGGGGTCCAGGAAGGTCAGTACACGCTGCTTCTGGTAGTCGTGCATGACGAAGAACCACATGGCCACCGCCACCGGTACCGCTGCGGCGATCACACTGACGATCCAGCGCCAGCGCAGCCCCCCCATGAACAATACGAACGCACCTGACGCCAGGATCAGCAAGGCGGTTCCCAGGTCAGGCTGGCGAACGATCAAAATGAATGGCACACCGATCATGATCAGGCTGATCATCACATGCTTGAGGTGCGGAGGCAGCGAGCGCTTGGCCAGGTACCAGGCGATGGTCGCCGGCATGATGATCTTCATGAACTCCGAGGGCTGGAAGCGGATCACCCCGGGGATGTTGATCCAGCGCGTGGCGCCCATGGCGTTGTGGCCCATGACGTCCACCACCACCAGCAGAATCACCCCGCAGATATAGGCCAACGGCACCCAGCGGGCCATGAAGCGCGGTTCCAGCTGGGCAATGACGAACATCGACACCAGGCCGATGCCGAAGGAGCTGGCCTGCTTGAGCAGCAGGTCCCAGTTCTTGCCACTGGCCGAATAGAGGACGAACAGGCTGCCGGCCGCCAGCGTCAGCAACAGGATCAGCAAGGGACCGTCGATATGAATGCGTTGCAGGAAGCTGGCGCGACGACGCATCACGTCCTCGCTGGAGAGCATGCGATCGAAATTACTCTTCACGGGGCCGATTCCTGGGCAATGGACGGGTTGGCGAATTCAGGCTTGAGGCGGCCATCGGGGCCCAGCAGCCAGGCGTCCATGACCTGACGCACCACGGGCGCTGCAACACCGGAACCGGACTCACCGTTCTCGACCATCACCGACACCACGATCTTGGGGTTGTCCGCCGGGGCAAACCCGACGAACAAGGCGTGGTCGCGATGACGCTCCTGCAACTTGTTGCGGTCGTACTTCTCACCCTGCTTGATTGCCACTACCTGGGCGGTACCACTCTTGCCGGCGATCCGGTACTGCGCACCGATCGCCGCCTTGCGCGCCGTACCCCGGGCGCCGTGCATCACCTGCTCCATGCCGTGGGTGACCTTGTTCCAGTCGGACTTGTCACGCAGCACGATATCCTCGATAGGGTTCTCGTCCACCGGTGGCAAGCCCTCGATAGTCTTGGCCAGGTGCGGGCGATTCCACTTGCCCTTGCTGGCGATCAGGGCCGTGGCCTGCGCCAGCTGCAACGGGGTGGCCTGCATGTAACCCTGGCCGATACCGAGGATCAGGGTTTCGCCGGGGAACCAGGCCTGACGGCGAGTGGCACGCTTCCATTCGCGCGACGGCATCAGGCCAGGCGATTCTTCAAACATGTCCAGCGACACCTTCCGGCCGATTCCAAAACGGTTCATGTAGGTAGACAAGCGATCAATGCCCATCTTGTGGGCCAAATCGTAAAAATAGGTGTCGTTGGAGCGCATGATCGCTGTGTCCAGGTCGACCCAGCCGTCACCGCTACGGTTCCAGTTACGGTACTTGTGATCGTAATTGGGCAATTGGTAGTAACCAGGGTCGAATACCCGGCTCGAAGCCGTGACCACGCCGCTGTCCAGGCCGGCAATGGCCACCGCCGGCTTGATCGTCGAACCTGGCGGATACAGCCCGCGCAGCACGCGGTTGAACAGCGGCCGGTCGATGGAGTCACGCAGCTCCGCATAGGCCTTGAAGCTGATGCCGGTCACGAACAGGTTCGGGTCGAAACTTGGCTGGCTGACCATCGCCAGCACTTCACCGGTGTTCGGGTCGAGCGCGACGATTGCACCTCGACGCCCGGCCAGCGCGGCTTCAGCGGCTTCCTGCAGCTTGATGTCCAGGCTCAGGACAATGTCCTTGCCGGGGATCGGATCGGTGCGCTTGAGAACCCGCAACACCCTGCCACGGGCGTTGGTCTCGACCTCTTCATAACCTACCTGGCCATGCAGCTCCGGTTCGTAGAAGCGCTCGATGCCTGTCTTGCCAATATGGTGAGTGCCGCTGTAATTGACCGGATCGAGGGTCTTGAGCTCTTTCTCGTTGATCCGCCCGACATAGCCCACCGAGTGCGCGAAATGCGCGCCCTGCGGGTAATGCCGCACCAGTTGGGCGACCACCTCTACACCGGGCAGGCGGAACTGGTTCACGGCAATCCGCGCAATCTGCTCTTCAGTCAGCTCGAACAGGATCGGCACCGGCTCGAACGGCCGGCGCCCCTGGCGCATGCGCTTCTCGAACAGGGTACGGTCGTCGGGCGTAAGCTCCAGGACTTCGACGATCACATCCAGCACCTGCTGCCAATCGCCGGAACGCTCCCGGGTCATGCTCAGGCTGAAGCTTGGGCGGTTGTCGGCGATGATCACGCCATTGCGATCGAAGATCAGCCCGCGGGTCGGTGGAATCGGCTGCACGTGCACCCGGTTGTTCTCCGACAGCGTCGAGTGATATTCGTACTGGATCACCTGCAGGTAATACAGGCGCGCGATCAGGACGCAGATCAGCAGGACGATCGCCACGGCACCGACCACGACGCGACTGCGCACCATACGGGCGTCTTTCTCGTGATCCTTGAGGCGAATCGGCTGCGTCATTGAAAGGCTTACAGGTTCATTTGTGGTAAGGGTGCCCGGACAACACGGTCCAGGCGCGGTACAGCTGTTCGCCGATCAGTATCCTTACCAATGGGTGCGGCAGGGTCAGCGGCGACAGCGACCAGCGCTGCTCGGCCCGCGCGCAGACTTCCGGCGCCAGCCCTTCCGGGCCACCGACCATAAAGTTCACGGTACGCGAGTCCAGGCGCCAGCGGTCCAGCTCGACCGCCAGTTGCTCGGTACTCCAGGGCTTGCCATGGACCTCCAGGGTGACAATCCGTTCCCCTGGCTGGACCTTGGCGAGCATGGCCTCGCCCTCCTGACGAATCAGGCGGGCGACATCGGCATTCTTGCCCCGGGTATTGAGCGGTATTTCCACCAGCTCCAGCGAAAGCTCCGAGGGCAGGCGCTTGGCATACTCATGCCAACCGTCTTCCACCCACTTGGGCATGCGCGAGCCGACCGCGATCAGACGCAGACGCACGACGCTTCCTTATTCCCGGTCTTTGAGATTTTCGGAGTAGGCGTGGGTGTTGTCCGGGCTGTGGTGCTTGCCATCGGCGGCGCGGCTCTGCTCGGCACCCATCCACAGGCGCTCCAGGTCGTAGAACTGGCGGGCAGCGGCAGTCATCATGTGCACGATGACGTCGTTCAGGTCCAGCAGAACCCAGTCGCTGTCGCCCTTGCCTTCTTCGCCCAGCGGCTGCACGCCCTTGGCCTTGACCTGCTCACGGACCTTTTCCAGCATCGCGCTGATCTGGCGGTTGGAAGTACCGGTGGCGATGATCATGTAGTCGGTCAGGCTGTGCTTTTCACGCACGTCGATAACCTGAATGTCCTGGGCCTTGACGTCAGACAGGGCAACCTTGGTCAGCTCGACCAGTTCTTCGGCACTGATGGCACTGTGTTTTTGCTTGGTCATATAAAAACTCATTCAACTCGTAATGTAGGGGCGCTTCACAGCACCCTCAGTTCGGCGCACGGTAAAGGTTGTGCGCATCGATGTAGGCCAGTACTGCGTCCGGCACCAGAAACCGCACCGACTTGCCGCTGGCCAGCAGCTGTCGGATCTGCGTGGCTGACACCGCAAGCGGCGTCTGCCAGACGAATGCAATATGTCCCGCCGGCCCAACCAGGGCCTGCGGATCACTGACTGAGCGTGCGGCCAACAGGTTGCGCAGGGCATCCGGTGGCTCGACGTCGGCATCCGGGCGTTGCAGCACCAGGATGTGGCAGTGTTGCAGCAATTCTTCCCAACGGTGCCAACTGGGCAAGCCGCAGAACGCGTCCCAGCCCAGCAGCAGAAACAGCTGATCCGAGGCGGCCATTTCAGCGCGCATCAGTTCAAGCGTTTCAATGGTGTACGACGGCGTATCGCGCAACAGCTCGCGGGCATCGACAGTCAGCGTTGGCACACCTTCGACTGCACAACGAACCATCGCCAGGCGATCCTCGGCCGACACCTGTGGGGTGCCACGGTGCGGCGGACGGGCGTTGGGCATCAGCCGCAGCTCGTCCAGCGCCAGCACTTCGGCCACCTCCAGCGCGCTGCGCAGGTGGCCGATGTGTACCGGGTCGAAGGTCCCGCCGAGCACGCCGATGCGCCGGGCGAGCGACATCGTCGAGACGTGGGCGAGCGGTTTGCGCTCGGCCAAGTCAGATCGACTCCTGTCCACGCAGTTGACCGTCGCCGATCACCACGTATTTTTCACAGGTCAAGCCTTCCAGGCCGACAGGGCCGCGGGCGTGCAGCTTGTCGGTGGAAATACCGATCTCTGCCCCCAAGCCATACTCGAAGCCGTCGGCAAAGCAGGTCGGGGTATTGATCATGACCGAGGACGAATCGACCTCGGCCGTGAACCGCCGGGCCTGGCCCTGATGCTCGGTGACAATCGAGTCGGTATGGTGCGAACCGTAGTGGTTGATGTGCTCGATGGCCTGGTCCAGGCCCTCGACCACGCGGATCGACAGGATGGCCGCCAGGTACTCGGTGTTCCAGTCTTCCTCGGTGGCCGGCACGGCATCGATGATGCTGCACGTCCGTACGCACCCGCGCAGCTCGACGCCTTTTTCCCGAAATTGACGGGCCATTTCCGGCAAGAACTCGGCAGCGACCGACTGATCAACCAGCAGGGTTTCCATCGCTCCGCAGATGCCATACCGGTAGGTCTTGGCGTTGAAGGCAATGCGCCGGGCCTTGTCCAGCTCGGCATGTTCGGCCACATACACATGACAGATGCCGTCCAGGTGCTTGATGACCGGCACGCGCGCATCGCGACTGATACGTTCGATCAGGCCCTTGCCGCCGCGCGGCACGATCACATCCACGTATTCGGGCATGCTGATCAAGGCGCCGACCGCTTCGCGATCGGTGGTCTCGACCACCTGCACCACGGCAGATGGCAGGCCGGCCTCGGCCAGGCCGCGCTGGATGCACGCGGCAATGGCACGATTGGAATGGATGGCTTCCGAGCCGCCACGCAGGATGGTGGCGTTGCCGGACTTGAGGCACAGGCTGGCGGCGTCGATGGTCACGTTCGGCCGGGATTCGTAGATGATCCCGATCACGCCCAGCGGTACGCGCATCTTGCCGACCTGAATACCCGACGGCCGATAGCTCATGTCACGGATCGCACCGACCGGGTCTGGAAGGCTGGCGACCTGGCGCAGACCGACGATCATGCCGTCGATACGGGCCGGGGTCAGCGCCAGGCGCTCGAGCATGGCCGGTTCCAGGCCATTGGCACGACCAGCGGCCAGGTCCAGCTCGTTGGCAGCCGACAACTCGTCGCGAGCGGCATCCAGGGCATTGGCGGCCGCTTGCAGCGCGCGGTTTTTCTGCGCGGTGCTGGCACGGGCAATAACGCGCGCGGCCTCACGGGCGGCGCGACCCAGGCGGGTCATGTAGTCAAGAACGGACTCAGTCATGGGCTCAGTGGTCTTGGCGAAGGGGAAAATCGGATGATTATAACTGTCGCGTCGCCCCGCGCCCAGCAGTGACAGGCGGATGGTCAAAAACAGTGCCCTGCAGGATCGCGCTTGCCGCATGATTGCGGTCTGCCAGATACGTCCAATCGCGGGGCAAGCCCGATCCTGCAGGCGGCAATGCTATCATCCAGCCCTTGCCTTCTACCGAACCACCAGCATGCCCGACTCAGCCCCCTGCCCGTCCCGGGCCCTGCCTGACAGCTTCTTCGACCGCGACGCCCAGGCGCTGGCCAGATCGCTATTGGGCAAGATCATCCGCCATCGCCACGGCCCCTACTGGCTGTCGGCACGGATCATCGAGACCGAGGCCTACTACTGCAGCGACAAGGGCAGCCATGCCTCGCTCGGTTATACGGAAAAGCGCAAGGCATTGTTTCTCGACGGCGGGCACATCTACATGTACTACGCCCGTGGTGGTGACTCGCTGAACTTCAGCGCCCACGGCCCAGGCAACGCGGTGCTGATCAAAGCGGCCTTCCCTTTCGTCGATGCCATCAGCGATGACAACAGTTTGGTACAGATGCACCTGAACAACCCCGATGCCAATGGCCAACCGCGCGCCATCGAGCGCCTCTGCGCCGGCCAGACCTTGCTGTGCAAGGCCCTGGGCCTGAAAGTGCCGCACTGGGACGCCAAGCGCTTCGACCCGGAACGCTTGTTCGTCGAAGACTGCGGTATCAATGTGAAACATATTATTCAGACCACCCGCCTGGGCATTCCCCACGGCCGCGATGAACATCTGCCCTACCGATTCGTCGATGCCGAATTTGCCCGTCATTGCACACGGAACCCGCTGCGTCGCGGCCAAGTCGAAGGCCGGGACTACTTTTTACTGACACAAGGAAACTGACACGATGGGCCAATGGCTCGACAGCCTGACGAGTTGGCTTGGCGCCAACCCGCAATGGCTAGGCTTGGCGATTTTTCTGGTGGCCTGCGTGGAGTGCCTGGCGATTGCCGGGATCATCGTGCCAGGCACGGTATTGCTGTTCGCCGTGGCGGTGCTGGCCGGCAGTGGCGCCCTGTCACTGGGTGAAACCCTGATGCTGGGGTTCTTTGGCGGCCTGTTGGGGGATGCAATTTCCTACACCCTAGGACGCAAGTTTCACCAGAACATCCGCCGCCTGCCCTTGCTGCGTCATCACCCGGAATGGATCGGCGGTGCCGAAACCTATTTCCAGCGCTACGGCATCGCCAGCCTACTGGTCGGCCGTTTCATCGGCCCCCTGCGCCCCATGTTGCCCATGGTCGCGGGCATGTTCGACATGCCCCTGCCACGTTTCATCGCCGTCAGCCTGATTGCCGGGGCGGGTTGGTCGGTGGCCTATCTGCTGCCCGGCTGGGCAACGGGTGCCGCCATGCGCCTGCCACTGCCCGAGGGTTTCTGGCTCGACGCCGGAATCATCGCTGCCGGCCTGGCCATACTGTTGGGCGTGAGCATCAACTGCAGCCTGCGCAGCATGCGTCGCGGCACCCGCGTGATTGCCGGGCTCAGCCTGCTGGCCCTGACCGGCCTGTTTGTTGGCTGGCCGTACCTGCATGAGTTCGACCAGGGCCTGATGACCCTGATCCAGGAGCACCGCAGCAGCGTCATCGATGGCAGCGTGGTGCTGGTCACTCGAATGGGAGATTTTCGTACCCAGTTCTTTCTCGGCGGCCTGCTGGTCGGCCTGCTGCTCCTGGCACGCCAGTGGCGCCCAGCGATTTTTGCCGGCGCTACCCTGATCGGCACCGCACTGGCCAATGGTAGCCTGAAATGGTTGTTCGCCCGGGCCCGCCCGGAGGTCCTGACCGATCCGCTGACCACCTACAGCATGCCCAGCGGCCATAGCTCGGCAGCCTTTGCGTTTTTCCTGGTACTGGCGGTACTGGCCGGGCGCGGACAACCCGCACGCATGCGCCTGACCTGGATTCTGCTGGGCTGCCTGCCCGCGCTGGCCATTGCGGTATCAAGGGTGTACCTGGGCGCACACTGGCCGACCGACATTCTTGCCGGGGCCATGCTCGCCTGCTGCGTGTGTGCTACCAGCCTGACCTTGACCCAGCACCGCGAACCGCTTGCGGCCCTGCCGCTGAAGGTATGGTGGTTGATCCTGCCGGCCTGCGTTGCCTTGCTGGCCTTCTTCAGCCTGCACGCCCTGCCCCACGCCCTGGTGCGCTACCAGTACTGAGGTTCAGGCGAACAGCTCACCCTGCAGCCGATCAAGCAGCGCCTGGATAGCATCCAGGCGCTGCTGTGGGGCGTCAATGGCCAGGAGATCGAGCTTGTCTTCCTCAACGAAGGGCAACAGGTAGGCCAGTTGGTTGGCCAGGGAGTGCTGGCCCAGCACCTGGGCCGGCATGTCGAGCGCGGCCACCATCGGATGCTCGCCCAAGGCCTTGAGCAAGGCCAGCAGATCGTCATCCTGATCGCGCAGTGGCGTATCGGGTAGATCGTGCAGCCACTGCACCTCTGCCAGCAACAACTGGTCTTTCTGCACGTGCGCCTGCTTTACACGAAAACGCCGGGTGCCTTCGACCCGAATGCCGAGCAGGCCGTTGTCCTGCTGCTGAAAATCGCGAATCACGGCCTCGCAACCGATCGAGGCATAGCCTTCGGGTGCCTTGCCGACCTGTTCACCCTCAAGAATGCAGACAACACCAAACCCGCCGCCCTGCTTCATGCAGCGACCGATCATGTCCAGGTAGCGCGCCTCGAAGATCTGCAGATCGAGAAAGCATCCCGGAAACAGCACCGTATTGAGCGGGAACAGGGGTAACGTCATTGCAACTCCTTAAACAACCAGGCTGACTGCCAGGGGCAGGAACACCGCTGTGGCGACTCCCATCAGGCTCATCGCGAGCGCCGCAAAGGCCCCGCACTCATCACTTTCCTGCAGCGCCACCGAGGTACCCACCGCATGAGCGGTCACCCCCAGCGCCATGCCTCGGGCCTCGGGACTATGCACACCACAACGTGACAACAGCCCCGGGCCGAAAATCGCCCCGATCACCCCGGTGATCAGCACGAACACCGCTGCCAGGGCCGCCACACCGCCAATCTGCTCGGCTACCAGCATGGCAATCGGCGAGGTCACCGACTTGGGCGCCATGGTCATCAGAATCATGTGTTCGGCACCAAACCACCAGCCCAGCAGCAAACAGGCACCGGTCGCAAACACCCCTCCGATTACCAGCGTAGTAAAAGTCGGCCAGAACAGTTGGCGAATCCGCCGCAGGTTGAGGTAGAGCGGTACCGCCAGGGCGACCGTTGCAGGGCCCAGGAGGATGCTCATGATTTCGGTACTTTTGCGGTATTCGTTGTAGGTCAGGCCACATGTCAGCAGTACGCCAATGACCACAAGCATCGACACCAGTACCGGCTGCAGGAAGATCCAGCGGGTTTTCTCGTAGGCGGCCAGCACCAGTTGGTAGGCCCCAAGGGTGATACCGATGCCGAACAGCGGATGGTGAATGACAGCGTCCAGGGCACCGCCCCAATCCAGGCTCATGACTGCTCCTCGCGCTTGCCCTGGCGGGCGATCAGCTTTTGCATCAGCACACCGACAAACACCAGGGTGATCAACGCCGAAAGCACCAAGGCACCGACGATGGCCCAGAAATCGGCCGCTATATCGGCGGCATAGACCATCACCCCCACCGCCGGCGGCACCAACAGCAACGGCAGGTAGCGCAACAGGCTGTTGGCTGCCTCGCTCAGTGGCGCCCCCACCTCGCCGCGCACCATCAGGAACACCAGCAAAAATAGCAGTCCAAGGATTGGGCCGGGCAGAAAAGGCACAAACAGGTGATTGATCGCCGTCCCAAGCAATTGAAACAACACCAGCCAGGTCAATCCACGCAACAGCATAAGTACCTCCTTCGGGCCTGGCGGCCATTATAAGCACGCTAACGACCTGCCTATAACCTGATATTCGCCGAAAACATGGCGACTTGACCGCTTTGTGCAGGCGTGCTGATCTTAGGCGTTCGAATCTGCCTACGTCATAAGAAATCCAAAGACAATCAGGAGAGTCACGATGCCCTTTGTACCTGTTGCAGAGCTTTCGCAGTACGTTGGAAAGGAACTGGGACGTTCCGAATGGCTGACCATCGACCAAGACCGCATCAACCTGTTTGCCGAGGCCACAGGTGACTTTCAGTTCATTCATGTGGACCCGATAAAGGCGGCGAAAACGCCATTTGGCAGCACCATCGCCCATGGTTTTCTCACCCTGTCGCTGATCCCCAAGTTGATGGAAGACATCCTGGTCCTGCCTGAAGGCCTGAAGATGGTGGTCAACTACGGCCTGGACAGCGTGCGCTTCATCCAGCCGGTCAAGGTCGATAGCAAGGTCCGACTCAAGGTCGACCTGGCCGACGCCACCGAGAAAAAGCCCGGCCAATGGTTACTCAAGCTCACCGCCACCCTGGAAATCGAAGGCCAGGAAAAGCCCGCCTACATCGCCGAACCCCTGACGCTCTGCTTCGTCTGAAACGGCCCGACACTGAAACAGTCCCACTGGCTGTTTCAGTCGGCGCATTCTGCGGCATACTCGGGGCCTCACCCGCCCGGACCCCGTCATGCGCCCACTTGTTCCTCTTGCCCTGAGCTTGCTGCTCGCCGCCTGTGGCGATGGCGAACCCCTGTCTCCACCGGATGCACGCCTACCCGATGGTGGTCGCTTCCGGGGCCAGGTGGTCGATGGACTGCTGCAAGGCGAGGGCCGAATCGACTACCCCAACGGCAGTTGGTACGCCGGCAACTTCCTCAGTGGCCAGTGGCACGGCCAGGGCGAATGGCACGGTAGCAATGGCGAGGTCTATCGCGGCATGTTCCAGCAAGGCCTGTTCCATGGCCTGGGCACGCTGAAGACCCCAGGCAGCAGCTACACCGGCGGTTTCAAGCTCGGTCGACGCGATGGCGAAGGCACCCTCAAAGAGAACGGCTTGCTGTATCGCGGCCAGTTCAAGGACGACCAGTACAACGGCGCCGGCCATCTTGAACTAGCTGACGGCAGTCAGTACCAGGGCCTGTTCGCACGCGGCAAACCCAACGGCGAAGGCATTCGCAGCGATGCCAGCGGCAACCAGTTCAGCGGGCGCTTCGTCAACGGTCAGCTCGAAGGCAGCGGCACCTTCAACAGTGCCGAAGGTGACCAATACATCGGCGCCTTTCGCGACAATCGCCTGGAAGGCCGGGGCCGCTATGAAAGCGTCGACGGTGATGTGTGGATCGGGCAATTCAAGGACGGCACCCTCAATGGCAAGGGCGAGTTGATCGCCAGTGATGGCAGCCATTACAAGGGCAACTTTCGCGACTGGCGCTTCTCCGGCAACGGTCGCTTGCAGTTGGCCGATGGCAGCCTCTATGTCGGCGGCTTCGACAACGACACCTACCATGGCCGTGGCCGCCTGAACCTGCCCGATGGCAGCAGCCAGAGCGGTGACTGGATCAACGGCCTGCGCGTGCGTGATGAAAAGGGCCGGCTGCTGCCTGATCCGCTGGAGCTGGCGCTGCTGAACCAGGGGCCGCTGCTGGAGCAGGCACTGGCCCGGATTCCGGCCTCCACAGCGCAGATCGAGCTATACAGCCTGACCCTGGCTGGCGACGGCAAGCAAAGTGTGTTTCTGCGCGAGGCCGACTATGTTAGCGCCATGCTCAAGAGTCGCTTTGGCGCTACAGGGCAGATCAGCCTGGTCAACCATCGCGACCACCTCGATGACCGGCCCATGGCCACCCGCGAAAGCCTTGCCCGGGCCGTTCGCACCCTGGCCGAGCGCACCGGCCCCGAAGACCTGGTATTCATCTACCTGACCACCCACGGCAGCCACGAGCACGAACTGGTTCTCGACCAGCCACGCCTGCAACTGGCCGACCTGCCCGCCGATGCCCTCGCCAGTACACTGGCGCCATTGAAAGATCGCGACAAGATCATTGTCATCTCCGCCTGCTATTCAGGGGGCTACATCGACTCGCTCAAAGACGACAAGACCTTGATCATGACGGCCTCACGAGCGGATCGAGTGTCGTTCGGCTGCTCTGAAGAAGCCGACTTTACCTACTTCGGCGATGCCTTGTTCGCCCAGGCCCTGAACCAGACCGACGATCTGCAGCAAGCCTTCGACCAAGCCAGCGCCAGCGTTGCCGAGCGTGAGGCGGTGGAGGGCTTCGAGGCCTCCGAACCGCAAATCTGGGCGCCCAAGGACGTAGTGGCACATTGGCAACGACTGCGTCAGCAGCAGGCACGCAAAGCCCTCGAAAGCAAAACGGCAAATGAGACGGGGCATGCAAAAAATGCCAGCAACCACTAAGCTGACTGTATCAAGGGAGAGACATCATGTACTTGACGCCTCAGCATATCCTGCTTGCCGGAGCCACCGGTCTTACCGGTGAACATCTACTCGATCGGTTGCTCAACGAGCCAACCGTCAGTCGAGTGCTGGCCCCTACCCGTCGTCCGTTGGCCGAGCACCCGCACCTGGAAAACCCAGTGGGCGATCCGGCGATTTTCCTGCCGCAACTGGCCGGCCGCGTCGACATCGCTTTCTGCTGCCTGGGCACCACCATCAAGCAGGCGGGGTCCGAATCGGCTTTTCGCGCCGTCGACCTGGACATGGTGGTGGCGTTCGGCAAACGCGCCCGGGAGCTGGGTGCGCGGCATTTGCTGGTGTTGAGTGCGCTGGGCGCCGACCGCAGGTCGCCGATCTTCTACAACCGGGTCAAAGGCGAAATGGAGAAAGCACTGGAGGCCCAGGACTGGCCGCAACTGACCATCGCCCGTCCGTCCCTGTTACTCGGTGAACGCGTGGAGCCACGCCTGGCTGAACGGGTTGCCGGACCGCTGTCCAAGCTGATCCCTGGCAAGTACCGGGGTATCGAAGCCTGCCAATTGGCCCGCGCCCTATGGCGCCTGGCGCTGGAAGAGCAAGATGGGATTCGCATCGTCGAGTCTGACGAGCTGCGCAGGCTCGGCAGGTAACATCAATCGCGGGGCAAGCCCGCTCCTGCAGCGCGGGAGCGGGCTTGCCCCGCGATGCCATTACAGCCCACCCGTTGCCTGAAAACCGATTCCCAAGGCCGTCAACACCGACAACGGCAACAGCAAGGTATCGAGCAACAGGCTGCCCGGCAGATCCAGCCCAGGGTACGTTGGCGCTTCGGCACCAAAGCGGTCCAACGCACAACACCCACCTTGCATCGCGTACAGATCAAGCCGCGTACCGCTATAGACCAACGGCGCCCCAGGCTTGGCGGCATCGAGTGTGCGTATGCTGGCACAACCGCTGACCAGCACACACAACACAGCCATACCGAGCAGTCGCCTCATTCATCGGCGCCGAAGTGATGCTCGCCCCAGCGCGGCAGCATGTCCTGCGGGATGTCCAGCAGATTGAGAATCCGTGCCACGACAAAATCGATCAGGTCATCGATGGTCTGCGGCTGGTGATAGAACCCCGGCGCCGCAGGCAGGATCACCGCCCCCATGTTCGACAGCTTGAGCATGTTCTCCAGGTGAATGGTGGAGAACGGTGCTTCACGCGGCACCAGGATCAACTGCCGACGCTCCTTGAGGGTGACGTCGGCAGCCCGCTCGATGAGGTTGTTGCAGGCGCCCGTGGCAATCGCCGACAGGGTGCCGGTAGAGCACGGCACCACCACCATCGCTGCGGGGGCACCGGATCCGGAGGCCACTGGCGACATCCAGTCTTCCTTGCCGTACACACGAATCTGCCCGGCGGCAGCGCCGGTGTACTCGGTGAGAAAGGTTTGAATCGCCTGAGGCTTGGCCGGCAGCACCACGTCGGTCTCGGTCGACATCACCAGTTGCGCGGCCTTGGAGATCAGAAAGTGCACCTCCCGGTCTTCGCGCACCAGGCAATCGAGCAGGCGCAGCCCATACTGCGCCCCCGAAGCCCCGGTCATGGCCAGGGTGATGCGTTCCGGCCCGCTCATTTCAGCGCCTCGGCCAGCTTGCCGTGCAGCCCACCAAAACCGCCGTTGCTCATGATCACCACCTGGGTGCCGGGCTTGGCCTGGCTCTTGACCCGCTCGATGATCGCTTCAAGGCTGTCGGCAACCACGGCAGGCACCTTACACTCGGCGGCAGTGGCGGCAAGGTCCCAGCCCAGGTTGGGCGGTGCATACCAGATGACCTGATCGGCATCGTTGACGCTTTCCGGCAGACCATCGCGGTGCGCGCCCAGCTTCATCGAGTTGGAGCGAGGCTCGATCACCGCGATCAACGGTGCATCGCCAATGCGCTTGCGCAGGCCGTCGAGGGTGGTGGCAATGGCCGTCGGATGGTGCGCGAAGTCGTCATAGATGGTCACGCCCTGCACTTCGGCGACTTTCTCCATGCGACGCTTGACGCTCTTGAAAGCACTCAAAGCGGCAATACCCATCGCCGGCACCACACCCACATGGCGAGCCGCGGCCAGGGTCGCCAGGGCGTTGGCAACGTTGTGCTGGCCGGTCAGTTCCCACTCGACTACACCTTGAACCTCGCCCTCGAAGCTGACTTCAAAACGTGAACCGTCGGCACTGAGCAACTTGACTTGCCATTGCCCGCCTTCACCGGTGGTTTGCACCGGTGTCCAGCAACCCATCTTGATCACCCGCTCGATCGCAAGCTCGGTGGTTGGATGAATGACCAGCCCTTCACTCGGAATGGTACGTACCAAGTGATGGAATTGCCGCTCGATCGCTGCCAGATCAGGGAAGATATCCGCGTGATCGAACTCAAGGTTGTTGAGGATCGCGGTACGCGGGCGATAGTGGACAAATTTCGAACGCTTGTCGAAGAAGGCACTGTCGTATTCGTCGGCCTCGACCACGAAGAACGGGGTGCCGCCCAAGCGCGCCGACACCGAGAAGTTCTGTGGCACACCGCCAATCAGGAAGCCCGGGCTCATGCCGGCATGTTCCAGCACCCAGGCCAGCATGCTGCTGGTAGTGGTCTTGCCGTGGGTACCCGCCACCGCCAGCACCCAACGACCTTGCAGCACATGGTCGGCCAGCCACTGCGGGCCCGACACATACGGCAGGCCCTTGTTGAGCACGTACTCCACGGCAGGGTTGCCGCGCGACAGCGCATTGCCGATCACCACCAGATCTGGCGCCGGGTCCAGTTGGGCGGCGTCATAGCCCTGGGTCAACTCGATGCCCTGGGCCTGAAGCTGGGTGCTCATGGGGGGATAGACATTGGCGTCGGAGCCGGTGACGCGATGACCGAGCTCTTTGGCCAGCACCGCCAGCGAACCCATGAAAGTGCCGCAAATACCGAGAATATGAATGTGCATGATCGACCTCGCAAAACGTCGAGGCAGGGTAGCCCAGCGCACAGGAAATCGCATCCTGTGTTTCGCTCAAAGACTGCGGGCGATACCGTGCTTGCGAAGTTTTCGATACAAGGTATTGCGGCTGACACCCAACTGCGCGGCGACATGGGTCATGTGCCAGCGTTGCTGTTCAAGGGTGGCAAGCAATGCATCACGCTCGGCGCACTGTAGCAGCGGCGGTGCGGCACCTCGGCTTGCCCCGCGATGAGTCGTTTCGGAAATACCGTTATCGCGGGACACGTCGAGACCTCGCACCGTCGCTCCTACCGTGGGTGGCAGGTCGGCATGGCGGATAACGCCGTCATCACACAGCGCCACCAATGTACGCAGCACATTACGCAATTGCCGCACGTTACCAGGCCAGGCGAACGCCAGCAGTGCCTGTCGCGCCAAAGGCTCCAGGCTGACAACCTGGCCACCGGCCTCCTCGTTCAGAATGAAATCAAGCAACTGGGATTTGTCGCTACGCTCGCGCAAGGCAGGCAGTTCGATTTCCAGGCCGTTGAGACGGTAATAAAGGTCTTCACGGAAACTGCCATCCTCCACCCGTTCCAGCAGGTTGCGGTGGGTGGCACTGATGATGCGCACGTTGACCGCCTGCGGCTCGCCCCCGATCGGCACCACCATGCGGTCTTCCAATACCCGCAGCAGGCGGGTCTGCAAGGCCAGCGGCATGTCGCCAATTTCATCCAGCAACAAGGTGCCGCCGTCAGCCTGCTGCAGCTTGCCGCGCATGCCCTCCTTGCGGGCACCGGTGAAACTGCCGCCGCGGTACCCGAAGAGCTCGCTCTCGATCAGGCTTTCTGGAATGGAGGCACAGTTCAGGGCCACAAACGCTTTGTCGCACCGTTGGCTGGCCTGGTGCACGGCCTTGGCGAAGGCCTCCTTGCCACTGCCGGTCTCACCATTGATCAACAAGGGAACATCGCGCTCGAACACCCGCACGGCCCGGCGGAAATCGTTCTGCAACAGCGGGTCGAGCAAACAGATCGCCCCGATCTTCTCTACCTTGGCAGCAGGTGCCGGGGTCGCCAATGAAGGCACTACCGGGTTGCGAACCTGGCCCCGCAGGCTGGCGAACAACAAGCGGCCGTCGCGGGTGCGCAATGGCCAACTGTTGCTGGCCTGCGCCGTCGAACGGCTGAAAAGCTCATCCAGCGCACAGTCGAAGAACATCTCGACCGGCTTGCCCAGCACACCACCACGGATGGTGCCGAGCAGGTTCAAGGCACTCTGGTTGACCGCGCAAATCCGCCCATCGCCATCAAACGCCAGCAGCCCTTCGCTGAACAATCCGACCGACTCAGCCTGAAGGTGAAAGCGCAGTAGCCATTGGTTCTCGAAATAGCGCAGGAAATAACAGCTCTCGATCATTTTCGCCGACAGGTTGACCAGCGCCATGGTGTGGAACTGGCTCTGACGCGACACATCAGGACGCGCCGAAGACACGTCGAGTACCGCCAGCAGTTCACCATGAGGGTCGAAGACCGGGCTAGCCGAGCAAGTCAGGCCGGTATGCCGGCCACGGAAATGTTCATCCTGGTGAATGGTCAGCGCCTGACGCTCGACCAGGCAGGTGCCAATGCCGTTGGTGCCCTCGCGGGCTTCGCTCCAGTCAGCGCCGAGCCACAGCCCGGCGCGCTCGAAAATACGCCGTTCGGTCGGCGCCGTAACGCAATTGAGGATCACCCCGCGGGCATCGGTCAGCAGCACCGCATGCCCGGCGCCAGACAACTGCTGGTGCAGGCTGTTCATCTCGGTGCCGGCAATCTGCAGCACCTGCTGCAGGCGCTCGCGGCTCTCCAGCACGCGGCCATGCTCGAGCACGGTCGGGGCCATGCTCTGGGCCGGGTCCAGATGGTAGTCCTCGAGGCAGCGCAGCCATGAGCGGGCAATCGAGGGATCACTGCCTGGCCCCTGTGTGTGCGCCTTGCCCTGAGTCACCGTGAGCACTTGCCGGGCATGCCGGCTGAGGTGATTGTTCTGCACTTTTTATTGTTCTCCGCAGACGAGATAAGCCCAGCATCCTCCACCCGCCCCGGCATTGCAATGTTCGCTTGACCGCTGGGTCACTGGCTGTGCCATCAGCGGTACAAAGTGTCACGCACGCTGTATCAGCCCTGCCACACAGCCCTCTTCACATAGTGCCGAACCCATCGCAAGCCATTGATTTACAAGGCACCGAAAACACTGGCCCAACCCTTGCTCTATGCTTCATATCCTCCCCAACAAGCACAATAGCCAGGAGACACACCATGCGTTATGCACATCCCGGTACCGAAGGCGCCAAGGTTTCCTTCAAGAGCCGCTACGGGAACTACATTGGTGGCGAGTTCGTTGCGCCGGTAAACGGGCAGTACTTCGAAAACGTCTCGCCGGTGAACGGGCAATTGATTGCCGAGTTCCCACGCTCCGGTCCCGAAGACATCGAAAAGGCCCTGGATGCCGCCCATGCCGCCGCCGACGCCTGGGGCACGACTTCGGCCCAGGCGCGCTCGCTCATTCTGTTGAAGATCGCCGACCGCATCGAACAGAACCTCGAACTGCTGGCCATCACCGAAACCTGGGACAACGGCAAGGCCATCCGCGAAACCCTGAACGCCGATATCCCCCTGGCCGCTGACCACTTCCGTTATTTCGCCGGCTGCCTGCGCGCCCAGGAAGGCGGTGCTGCGGAAATCGACGGCAACACCGTGGCCTACCACATTCATGAGCCCCTGGGTGTGGTCGGCCAGATCATCCCCTGGAACTTCCCGATCCTGATGGCGGCATGGAAACTCGCTCCCGCACTGGCGGCCGGCAACTGCGTGGTCCTCAAACCCGCCGAGCAGACCCCCCTGGGCATCAGCGTGCTGATGGAAGTGATCGGCGACCTGCTGCCCCCGGGCGTGCTCAACGTGGTGCAAGGCTACGGCCGTGAAGCCGGTGAAGCCCTGGCCACCAGCAAGCGCATCGCCAAAATTGCCTTCACCGGCTCAACCCCGGTGGGCTCGCACATCATGAAGTGCGCCGCCGAGAACATCATCCCGTCCACCGTGGAACTGGGCGGTAAATCACCGAACATCTTCTTCGAAGACATCATGCAGGCCGAGCAGTCGTTCATCGAGAAGGCCGCCGAAGGCCTGGTACTGGCCTTCTTCAACCAGGGTGAAGTGTGCACCTGCCCGTCGCGGGCGCTGGTGCAGGAGTCGATCTACCCGGCGTTCATGCAAGAGGTGATGAAGAAGATCAAGCAGATCAAGCGCGGCGACCCGCTGGACACCGACACCATGGTCGGCGCCCAGGCCTCCGAGCAGCAGTTCGACAAGATCCTCTCGTACCTGGAAATTGCCGAGAAAGAAGGCGCCGAGCTGCTCACCGGCGGCAAGGTAGAAAAACTCGAAGGCAGCCTGTCGACCGGCTACTACATCCAGCCGACCCTGCTCAAGGGCAACAACCAGATGCGTGTGTTCCAGGAAGAAATTTTCGGCCCGGTAGTGAGCATCACCACCTTCAAGGACGAAGCCGAGGCGCTGGCAATTGCCAACGATACCGAGTTTGGCCTGGGTGCCGGCGTATGGACCCGCGACATCAACCGCGCCTACCGCATGGGTCGCGGCATCAAGGCCGGCCGCGTATGGACCAACTGCTACCACCTGTACCCGGCCCACGCCGCGTTCGGTGGCTACAAGAAGTCCGGCGTCGGCCGTGAAACCCATAAAATGATGCTCGACCACTACCAGCAAACCAAAAACCTGCTGGTGAGCTACGACATCAACCCGCTGGGCTTCTTCTAACCCGGCAACAGGGCGGTCCCAACCCCGGGACCGCTCTGGCTCGCTTCCTGCAAGACCATCACCACAGGCCGGCATCCGCCGGTGACGATAAAAAAAACAGGTGAACCCTATGCCAAGCGATCATACCGGCAGCGCGCCGGCAGGCTCTTCTGTCGACTTCGAGAAGGTCGGCTCCGACTACTTTCAACAACGTGAACTGAAAAAGGGCGCGGCAGGCTGGGTACTGCTGGTGGGGTTGGGGGTCGCCTATGTGATTTCCGGCGATTACGCCGGCTGGAACTTCGGCCTGGCCCAGGGTGGCTGGGGCGGCATGTTCCTGGCCACGTTGCTGATGGCCACCATGTACCTGTGCATGTGTTTTTCACTGGCCGAACTGTCTTCGATGATCCCTACTGCGGGTGGCGGCTATGGCTTTGCCCGTAGCGCGTTCGGGCCCTGGGGCGGGTTTCTGACCGGTACCGCGATCCTTATCGAGTATGCGATTGCCCCGGCCGCCATTGCCGTGTTCATCGGCGCTTATTGCCAGTCATTGTTCGGTATCGGCGGCTGGATGATCTACCTGGCCTTCTACATCATCTTCATCGGCATCCACATTTTCGGCGTGGGTGAAGCGCTCAAGCTGATGTTCATCATCACTGCCGTGGCAGCCATTGCTTTGGGCGTGTTCCTGGTGGCGATGGTGCCGCACTTCGATGTGAACAACCTCTTCGACATTGCCCAGACAGACGCCGTCGGCGCCAGCAGTTTCCTGCCGTTCGGCTACGTGGGCGTGTGGGCGGCAATCCCCTACGCGATCTGGTTTTTCCTGGCGGTCGAAGGTGTGCCGCTGGCCGCCGAAGAAACCAAGAACCCCAAGCGCGACCTGCCGCGCGGCCTGATCGGCGCCATGCTGGTGCTGCTGGCCTTTGCCTTGCTGATCCTGGTGGTCGGCCCGGGCGGCGCCGGTGCAGAAGCCCTGAAGGCTTCCGGCAACCCGTTGGTCGAAGCGCTGTCCAAAGCCTACGGCGGCAATACCTGGATGGGCGGCTTCGTCAACCTGGTAGGCCTGGCCGGCCTGATCGCCAGTTTCTTCTCGATCATCTACGCCTACTCACGACAGATCTTTGCCCTGTCCCGCGCTGGCTACCTGCCGCGCAAGCTCTCGCAAACCAACAAGAGCAAAGCGCCAGTGCTGGCTCTGGTGATCCCGGGGATCATCGGTTTCGCACTGTCACTGACCGGCCAGGGTGACCTGTTGATCCTGGTGGCGGTGTTCGGCGCTACGCTGTCCTATGTACTGATGATGGCGGCGCACATCACCCTGCGCATTCGGCGCCCCAAAATGGAGCGTCCGTATCGTACGCCGGGCGGGACCTTTACCTCCGGTGTGGCCCTGGTGCTGGCCTGCATTGCAGTCGTCGCAGGCTTTCTGGTCGATCCGCGGGTCGTGATTGGCGCGGCGGTGATTTATGGGGTATTGATTGCCTACTTTGCTTTCTACAGTCGGCACCACCTGGTAGCCGGGACACCGGAAGAAGAATTCGCAGCGATCCAGAAGGCCGAAGAGGCCCTGCACTGATCGACGCCACCTCCGCCGCAGGCCTGCCCTGCGGCGTTCTGGAGATTCTGTATGGCAAGTTTTGTACACACGGCAGGTCAGCAGACCTACCGCTTCGACAGCCTCAAAGAGGTCATGGCCAAGGCCAGTCCCGCCCGCTCGGGCGACTTTCTCGCCGGCGTGGCGGCCAGCAACGACGGTGAACGGGTTGCGGCACAAATGGCCCTGGCCGACATCCCCCTCAAGCATTTTCTGACTGAAGCACTGATCCCTTACGAGGAAGACGAAGTCACCCGACTGATCATCGACACCCATGACGCCCAGGCCTTCGCCCCGGTCAGCCACCTGACCGTGGGTGGCCTGCGTGACTGGCTGCTGAGCGAAGCTGCCGACGAAGACACCCTGCGCGCGCTGGCGCCGGGGCTGACCCCGGAAATGGCCGCAGCGGTGTCGAAAATCATGCGGGTGCAGGACCTGGTACTGGTGGCCCAGAAGATCCGCGTGGTCACCCGTTTTCGCGGCACCATGGGCCTGCGCGGGCGCCTGTCGACCCGTCTGCAGCCCAACCACCCCACCGATGAGCCCGCCGGCATCGCAGCGAGCATCCTCGACGGCCTGCTGTACGGCAATGGCGACGCCATGATCGGCATCAACCCGGCCACCGACAGCATCGCCTCGATCTGCGCGCTGCTGGAAATGCTCGACGCCATCATCCAGCGCTATGACATCCCCACCCAGGCCTGTGTACTCACCCACGTGACCACCTCGATCGAAGCGATCAATCGCGGCGTGCCACTGGACCTGGTATTCCAGTCGATTGCCGGTACCGAGGCGGCCAACGCCAGTTTCGGCATCAACCTCAATGTGCTGAAGGAAGGCTATGACGCAGGCCTCAGCCTCAAACGCGGCACCCTGGGGCAGAACCTGATGTACTTCGAGACCGGCCAGGGCAGCGCCCTGTCGGCCAACGCCCACCATGGCGTCGACCAGCAAACCTGCGAAACCCGCGCCTATGCCGTGGCCCGCCACTTCAAGCCGTTTCTGGTCAACACCGTGGTCGGTTTCATCGGCCCGGAGTACCTGTACAACGGCAAGCAGATCATCCGTGCCGGGCTGGAAGACCACTTCTGCGGCAAGCTGCTCGGCGTGCCCATGGGTTGCGACATCTGCTACACCAACCATGCCGAAGCCGACCAGGACGACATGGACACGCTCCTGACCCTGCTTGGCGTTGCCGGGATCAACTTCATCATGGGCATCCCCGGCTCCGACGACATCATGCTCAACTACCAGACCACCTCCTTCCATGACGCGCTGTATGCCCGCCAGACCCTGGGCTTGAAACCGGCGCCGGAATTCGAGGCCTGGCTGGCGCGCATGGGCATCTTCACCCAGGCCGATGGCCGGGTCCGTTTTGGTGACAACCTGCCACCGGCCTTCCGCCAGGCCCTGGCGCAACTGGGATAAGCGAGTCGAACATGGCCAACACTCCACAGCACGACAACAGCGCCAACCCCTGGCTGGAACTGCGTCGCCTGACCCCGGCGCGTATCGCCCTGGGCCGCACGGGTACCAGCCTGCCCACCGGCGCCCAATTGGACTTCCAGTTCGCCCACGCCCAGGCCCGCGATGCGGTGCACCTGGCCTTCGATCACCAGGGCCTGCGCACCCAACTCAGTGAGCGCGGTCGCGACAGCCTGTTGCTGCACAGCGCAGCTGCAGACAGACACAGCTACCTGCAACGCCCTGACCTGGGACGGCGCCTGCACGACGACTCGGCCCAGCAACTGCGCGAGCATGCCCAGGCCAATCCGGGCGGGGTCGACCTCGCCATCGTGGTTGCCGACGGGCTCTCGGCGCTGGCCGTACACCGCCATACCCTGCCATTTCTGGCACGTTTCGAAGAACAGGCCGCTACCGACGGCTGGTCCACCTCTCCCGTGGTACTGGTGGAACAAGGCCGCGTCGCGGTAGCCGACGAGGTGGGCGAACTGCTGGGGGCGAAAATGACCGTGATCCTGATCGGCGAACGCCCGGGCTTGAGCTCGCCAGACAGCCTGGGGCTGTATTTCACCTACAACCCCAAGGTCGGCCTCACCGACGCCTACCGCAACTGCATTTCCAACGTGCGCCTGGAAGGCCTGAGCTATGGCATGGCGGCACATCGCCTGCTGTACCTCATGCGAGAGGCCTGCCGCCGACAGCTGTCCGGGGTCAACCTGAAGGACGAAGCGCAAGTACACACGCTGGAGTCAGAAGCCGACACACCAACCAAAGGCAATTTCCTGCTCAGCAAACCGTGAAAGCGCTGGGTTCGTAGATTGCACTTTCTAATTGCCTTCAGGCAGCATCTGCCAAGGCTGCCGGCGATTCGCCGCACTCTCCCATGGACCCTGAGGCCTGCTTATGCGAATCATCAAAGCAACCCTGGAACATCTGGACCTGCTTGCCCCGCTGTTCGTCAAATACCGCGAGTTCTATGGGCAACTGCCCTTCCCGGACTCCTCGCGCAAATTCCTGAAAAAGCGCCTGGAACGTGGCGAGTCGGTGATCTACCTGGCCCTGCCGGATGATGACGACAGCAAGCTGATGGGGTTCTGCCAGCTATACCCGAGCTTTTCGTCGCTCTCGCTCAAGCGTGTGTGGATTCTCAACGATATCTATGTGGCGGAAGACTCCCGGCGCATGCTGGTGGCTGACCATCTGATGCGCGAGGCCAAGCAGATGGCCAAGGACACCAACGCCGTGCGCATGCGGGTCTCGACCAGCAACGACAATGAAGTGGCGATGAAAACCTACGAATCCATCGGCTTTCGTGAGGACACCGAGTTCAAGAGCTACATCCTGCCCATCAACGCCGACTGACCCCCTCTTCACGGCAGGCCCATGGCCTGCCTGATAATTTTTGGAAATCCGCCGCTACAAACTGCGCAGGCACATTCTTGTTGCCGCCGTATAATGCGCCTCCCCATTATGTGTGAAACTTTACCCATTTCCTGGGTAGCCCCCTCATACAGTCGCATTACCCGTCATTACCAGCCCGTCGCTCGGGTCAAGAACACAGGTGCTGTACATGGACTTCAACCCGCTGGACCTTATCCTGCATCTCGACGCCTATCTCGATTTGCTGGTCAACAATTACGGCGGGTGGATCTACGCCATCCTGTTCCTGGTGATCTTCTGCGAAACGGGCCTGGTGGTCATGCCATTCCTGCCTGGTGATTCCCTGCTGTTCATCGCCGGTGCCGTTGCGGCAGGCGGCGGCATGGACCCGGTGTTGCTCGGCGGCCTGCTGATGGCAGCAGCCATACTCGGTGACAGCACTAACTATGTGATTGGCCGAACCGCCGGCGAACGCTTGTTCCGCAACCCCAATTCGAAGATCTTCCGCCGCGATTACCTGCAGCAGACCCACGAATTTTATGAGCGCCACGGCGGCAAGACCGTCACCCTGGCGCGCTTTCTGCCGATCCTGCGCACCTTCGCACCGTTCGTCGCCGGCATCGCGAAAATGCATTACCCACGGTTCCTCGGCTTCAGCGTGGCCGGCACCGTACTGTGGGTCGGGGGCCTGGTGACGCTGGGCTACTTCTTCGGCAACGTACCGTTCATCAAGCAGAACCTGTCGTTGATGATCGTGGCCATCATCATCCTGTCGCTGGTACCCATGATCATCGGTCTGGTGCGCAGCCGCATGCATCGCACCGCCAAGGCCAACTAAGCCTGGCCATGTGGTCGCTCAGCGCCTGGCGCCGTCGTCGCACCCTGGCTCGCCACCCCGTCGACCCGCAGCGTTGGCAACGGGTTCGCGAGCGCCTGCCGATCCTCGACGGCCTGAGCGCCGATGAGGACCGCTGGCTACTTGAAGCGAGCATCCTGTTCCTGGACGAGAAGCACCTGAGCCCGCTGCCGGGAGTGAAGCTTGATGGCGAGCAACGCCTGTTTCTCGCCGCCCAGGCCCAGTTGCCGCTGCTGCATCTGGGCGCACTGAACTGGTACCAGGGCTTTCACGAGATCATTCTCTACCCCGACGACTTCGTCAGCCCCCAGCGCCACCGTGATGCCAGCGGCATAGAACACGAGTGGAACGGCGAGCACAGCGGCGAAGCCTGGCAACAGGGCCCGGTGATCCTGGCCTGGCCTGGGGTGCTGGCCAGCGGCGGCTGGGAGGGCTACAACCTGGTCATCCATGAGCTTGCGCACAAACTCGACATGCTCAACGGCGATGCCAACGGCCTGCCGCCGCTGCACAACGACATGCGCATCAGCGACTGGGCCCAGGCCATGCAGGAAGCCTACGACGACCTCAACCGCCAGCTCGACCGCAACCCCGACGCCGAGACCGCCATCGACCCCTATGCGGCGGAAAACCCGGCCGAATTCTTCGCCGTCACCAGCGAATACTTCTTCAGCGCTCCGGACCTGCTCAACGCCGCCTACCCTGCGGTGTACCAGCAATTGTGCGGTTTCTATCGCCAGGACCCGTTGGCGCGCCTGCAGCTTTTGCAGCGCGATCACCCCCACTATCAGCAGGCACCTGACTGACACTGCCGGACATCCGGGCGAACGTGGCAAGCAGGACGGAATGTGCCTATAATCGCGACCAATTTTTGGCCAAACATGGGGGCACTGCCCAATGAGCTACAGCAAGATTCCGGCTGGCAAAGACCTGCCGAACGACATCTACGTCGCCATCGAGATTCCAGCCAACCACGCGCCGATCAAGTACGAGATCGACAAAGACAGCGACTGCCTGTTCGTTGACCGTTTCATGGCCACCCCGATGTTCTACCCGGCCAACTACGGCTACATCCCGAACACCCTGGCCGACGACGGTGATCCCCTCGACGTGCTGGTCGTGACTCCGTACCCAGTTGCTCCTGGCTCGGTCATCCGTGCCCGTCCGGTCGGCATCCTGAACATGACCGACGACGGCGGCGGCGACGCCAAAGTCGTTGCCGTACCGCACGACAAACTGTCGCAGCTGTACGTCGACGTCAAAGAATACACCGACCTGCCAGCCCTGCTGATCCAGCAGATCGAGCACTTCTTCGAGAACTACAAAGATCTCGAGAAAGGCAAGTGGGTCAAGATCGATGGCTGGGGCAACGCAGACGCCGCCCGCGCCGAGATCACCAAGGCCGTTGCTGCCTACAAAGGCTAAGCAAACGCCCAACAAGAAACCCCGCCTTTGCGGGGTTTTCTGTTTTTTGGGAACAAGTCCTACAACGCCCTAAGGCAGCGCCTGTAAAACCGCCAACTTCGGGCCTTGAAAATGAACTTCATGTTTATTTCCCAAGCCAGGCGCGCCCACTAAACTCAGGCGCCATGAATACATCTGGTGATCGTCTCAAAGTGCTCCTGCACGAGTGCAACCTGACCCCTTCCGACTTTGCCGCACAGCGCAAAGTGACCCCACAGCACGTCAACAACTGGTTCAGACGTGGCGTGCCCTTCGCCCGCCTGGACGAAATTGCCGACCTGCTCTGCGTACGCAGCCGATGGCTACGCACCGGCGAAGGCCCCAAGCACCCCAACCCTCTACCTCGCTTGAACCCCGCGCCCCGCGCACCCGGTACCGAGCCTGTACCCCCGAGCCTGCTGGCCGCCCACAATCACAATGACATCCAGTTGCCGTTCTTCGGCATCCAGACCAAACAACTGAAACCTATCCCCGACCGCTACCTGCGCCTGCCGATCCGCGCCCTCGACAGCCTGGGTGTCGACCCGAGCCTGGCCCTGTGCCTGAGCATGCCCACGTCCAACATGAGCCCCTTGCTGCCTCGCGGCACCACACTGGCCGTCGATTGCGGCCTGACCCACGTGGTGGAGGGCGAGATCTACGCCTTGCTGCACAATGGCCGCGTACGCGTTCACAGCCTCAGCCAACAACCCAACGGAGCCTTGCGCCTGCACAGCCACGACAGTGATGAGCACCCCACCGAAACCTACAGCCCGGCCCAACTCAAAAGCCAGAAACTAAGCGTACTCGGCTGGGTATTCTGGTGGGGCCATCTACGCGACAGCCGCCCGGCTTGAGCGTACGCAATGAATTTGTGCTGGGCATTGCGCCTCATTCCCAGTATGCTACGCCGCACATTTCGCCCCCGGCCTGCCATGCACGCCCAGGGGCCCGGCGAGACGACACACAGCTTGTCCGCCGTACCGGTCCTTGTACCGGATAACGTTTTGAAGGCGGTTGCGGCTTACCAAAAATTAGCCAAGGCCGTCCCCTGGAAGCCGGCCACAAGCCGGCTTTTTAATGCCCGTCTGTTTTTCACTCCCCCTCGAACACCACCGGCCGCATCGCCGCCGTATTCACCTTGAGCGTGAACACATCCGGCCGTGCGTAATGCCCGCACACGTCAAAATCAAGGTTGCTGGCCTGCCCCACGGCCAAATCGATCTCAGCGTATAAAATGGCCTCCTGATCAAACACCGGCCCAGCCAGCACTTGCCCTGTGGCACTGACGATCATGCTGCCGCCATGCATGATGTAGTCCTCTTCCCCAGCAGTCAGGCCGAAGTCTTCGCGATACGCTGCCGGGTACTCGCCCAAGGTAATTGCCTGGCAGGCCGACAGCACCGGTACGCGCCCTTCGAGCGCGATGTGGACCATGGACGACGCCCAGGTGGGACGATCATCCGCAGTGGGTGCGCAGTAGATTTCAGTGCCCTGGGCGTACATTGCCTGGCGCAGGGCCGGCATGTAGTTTTCCCAGCAGATGACAGTGCCCAGCCGGCCGAACGGTGTGTCCACCGGTGCAATGCTCGAACCATCGCCGAAACCCCAGATGATGCGTTCCTGGCCAGTCGGCATGAGTTTGCGGTGGTAGCCCGCCACGCCTTTGCCCGGCGCCAGCGTCACCGCGGTGCAATACAAGGTACGCCCCAGGCGCTCGATGATGCCCATGACCACATGGACCCCGGTTTCATCTACAACATCGCAGAGCCCGGCCAGCTCGGGACCGTCCAGGCTGACGGCACCTTGTACATATCGCAGGTACTGGGCTCGGCCCACATCACTGCGGCTGCCGACCACCGTGCCGAACGCTGCGCCTTTGGGGTATCCACCGAGGAACGCCTCGGGGAACACCGCAAGCTCGACGTGTTGTGCGGCAGCCTCGCGAATCAGCCCTGCCGCCTTCTCGGCACTCTGTTGGGGCTCGAATGGAATGGATGAAGCTTGAACAACAGCAACCTTGGTCATGTGTCTTCCCTCGAAGTAATGTAAGCGTCGGATTCAGCCACGCGTGATGTCGCGGTCCTTGGTTTCCGGCAGCAGGAACCAGAGCACGATGAAGCAGACCAGCGAGACGCCTGCCAGATACGCAGCAGGAATGTTCGGATTGTGGGTGGCCTGGATGAGTGCCACGGCAATGAACGGACCCGGCCCGGCGAGCAGTGCCAACGCGACGTTGTGCCCCACCGCAGCACCTGTGGAGCGGATCGAGGCCGGGAACACTTCCACCAGCAGCACCACATCCATCACGGCGGTGATGGCAACCAGCGCGGCCATGATCACCAGCCCGAGCAGGATCGCGGCGAAGCTGCCGGTGTTCATCAACAGGAATACCGGGTAGGCCAGCAACGTCAGCCCCGCCGCCGAAGCCAGTACGAACGGGCGACGGCCAAAGCGATCGCTCAGGCGCCCCACCCAGGGGTTGAAAAGGGTGTAGAGCACCAGCGCCACGCTGCACAACCACAAGGCAGTGGACTTGCCCAGGCCAACCGTTTGAGTCAGGTGGGTGTTGGCGTAGGTGATGAAGTAGTACAACGACACCCCGAACAGTGCCGAGAAGGCGAAGGAGATCACGAAGGCTCGTTGCTTGGCCTGGCGCGACACGGGCTCCAGGGCATTGGTCGCACGCTTGTGCTCCAGCGCTTCATATACAGGGGTGTCGCCCAGCTTGCGGCGGATGTACATGGCCACGCCCGCCATGACGATGGAAGCAACGAAGGGCACGCGCCAGCCCCACGCCATGAGGTCCGCGTCCGACAGGCTGGCCGTGATGATGGCGGCAATGGCCGTACCACACAGAAATGCAGCGCCCGCCGTGCCGGTAATCACGCTGGCCGCCGTGGCACGGCGATTGGCCGGTGCGCTTTCGACGATGTAGATCCCGGCGCTGGACCATTCGCCGCCCACCATCATGCCCTGCAGAAAGCGCAGGGCCACCAACAGAATCGGTGCGGCGATGCCGATGGCCGCGTAGTCGGGCAACAGTCCGATCAGGGTGGTGGCCAGCCCCATGCCGAACACGGTGATGATCAGTACCGCTCGACGCCCCAGCTTGTCGCCGATCGGCCCCAGTACCACGGCGCCCAGCGGCCTTGAAAGAAAACCCACGGCAAACACTGCCAGTGACGACAGCAGGGAGACTCCCGGTGCCGTGGAAGGGAAGAATAATTGCCCGATAACGGCGGCAAAGTAGCCGTAGATGGCAAAGTCGAACCACTCCATGAAGTTGCCAATGCCGACGGCAATGGCCCGCTTGCGCAACTCTGCTGCGTCGTTTGATGAGGCTGCGCGCTCACCTTGTACCGATTGGACTAATGAATCTTGCATCCCGAGCCACCTGTTTATTGTTGTGTTTGCGCGGCTTGAGATTAAGAATGTCCAAGCAAATTAATCAAACGAATACTAGAGATAGCCATGATTAGTGTTGCTAATATCAGCAGGATCGACCTCAACCTGCTTATCGTCTTCCAGTGCCTGATGAACGAGCGCAGCGTGACCCGTACAGCAGCGGTGCTGCATGTGACCCAAGGCGCTGTGAGCTCCTCGCTAAAGCGCCTGCGCGAGCAATTTCACGACGAACTGTTCATCCGTACCGGGGCCGGCATGGTGCCTACCCGACGGGCGCTGGAAATTGCACCGAAAATCACTGAAGCCCTGACGGCGGTGGCCACCATCGTCGACAAACGGCCGCAGTTTTCTGCCGAGTCATCCAACCGGGTGTTCAACATTGCGCTATCGGACGACATCGAAAGTTACCTGTCGCCCAGGCTGGTCAACGAAGCAAAAGCACGCGGCCTCTCGGTGAAATTTGCCTTTCACCAGAGCAACAGTTCGTTGTGGAAAACATCGTTGGCAGATCCGGACATCGACCTGGTGCTGTGTTCAGAACCCAAGGAACTCACCTCGCACTACAGCTCGCAGGTGTTGTTCTCATCGTCCTACTCCTGCTTGTACGACGGTCCGCGGCTCAATCTGAAAAGCCCGCTGACCCGTGACGAATACCTGATGCACGAACATGTACGGGTGTCATACGACGGACGCCGGGGGTTCGTGGATGACCTGCTGGAAAGCGAAGGCGTGGCTCGCCGGGTATCGGCGTCGTTCACGCACTTCAGTGGCGCGCTGGCGACCCTGGCCCACAGCGATGTAATCGCCACCCTACCGACCTTTGCCGCACTGTCCTACGCCCGTATTGCCCGGCTGACCGTGAGCCCGGTGCCGATTTTTGTGCCGGCTTTTCGTGTATTCATGGTCTGGGATGTGGAAAACAACGACGACCCGCATAGCCGCTGGCTGCGCAGTTTCATCATCGATACCACCCAGGAACTGCAGCGCGGCTCACTCACGCCGACCTGAAGAGCGCTTTCAACCTTTCACACACACTACCTGCCGCAAGGTGTGTACCACCTCCACCAGATCCCGCTGCGCGTGCATCACCGCGTCGATGTCCTTGTAGGCCATGGGAATCTCGTCAATCACGTCCTTGTCTTTCCGGCACTCGACGTGAGCGGTGGCACGTACCTGATCCTGCAGCGTGAACTGCTGCTTGGCCTTGGTCCGGCTCATCACGCGCCCCGCCCCGTGGCTGCAGGAACAGAATGACTCGGGGTTGCCCAGACCCCGAACGATGAAGCTTTTCGCCCCCATCGAGCCTGGAATGATGCCCAACTGCCCTTTTTGCGCTGACACAGCGCCCTTGCGGGTTACCAGGATGTCCTGGCCGAAGTGTCGTTCGCGCTGCACATAGTTGTGGTGGCAGTTCACCGCTTCGAGGTTGGCGTCGAAAGGTCTGCCCAGCACGTGACGCGCTGCAGCAATGACGGCGTGCATCATCAGGGCGCGGTTCTGGCGGGCAAAGTCCTGGGCCCATTCGACGGCGTCGACATAGTCGGCAAAATGCCGGCTGCCTTCCTTGAAGTAGGCCAGGTCTTTGTCCGGGAGGTTGGCGATGTGCTGACGCATGTCGGCCTGGGCCAGTTCGATGAACAGGTTGCCGATGGCATTGCCCACGCCGCGCGAGCCGCTGTGAAGCATGAACCAGACGCTGTCGGCTTCATCCAGGCAGACTTCGATGAAGTGGTTGCCGCTGCCCAGGGTACCCAGGTGCTGGCGATTGTTGGTTCGCTCAAGCTTCGGGTATTTGTCGGTGATGGCCTTGAAGCGTGTGGCCAGGCCTTGCCAGGCGTGGTCGGCCCGCGCCGGCACGTTGTCCCAGGCGCCCTGGTCGCGGCGACCGAAGGTTTTGCCATGGGGCACGGCCTGTTCGATGGCGCTGCGCAAACGTTGCAGGTTATCGGGCAAATCGCGGGCATGGAGCGAGGTGCGTGCGGCGATCATGCCGCAGCCGATATCCACACCCACGGCCGCCGGAACGATCGCGCCCAGGGTAGGGATCACGCTGCCGATGGTCGAGCCCTTGCCCAAATGTACATCGGGCATCACCGCCAGGTGCTTGAAGATGAACGGCATTTTGGCAATGTTGAGCAGTTGTTGGCGGGCGTCGGCTTCCACCGGCACACCTTGGGTCCAGAGCTTGATCGGTTTGCCGCCAGCCACTTCCAGCAGGTTCATGTCATACCCCTGGGCGGGTCCCCAGGACGGGCTCGCCAACTCGGTTGAACGGATTGCGTTGCAGAAAATTTACAGTACAACAGACTGCGTCTAAGGTGTATTCAGAGGTCCGAATCGCGGCTGGCATTTTGCCAGTCGGCACATGCTGAGCGGGTGCCTTCCGGCATCTGGATTTGCCTCTTTTCGAGGGCCGGGGAGACGACTCCATGGGGCGCCGCAAGCCAACCCGGAGTCGTCCCCGCCTCTCCTTTTCCCCTGTCGATTTGCTCCCCCCGCCCTGCTCTGCTAGTGTCGCGCCGTTTATACCGCCACCGAGACAGCCGCCATGGCCCGAAAAAAAGCCGCTATTGATTTCGAGCAATCCCTCGCCGATCTGCAAACCCTGGTCGAGCGCCTGGAGAACGGTGAGCTGTCGCTGGAAGACTCGCTGGCCGCGTTCGAGCAAGGCATCAGCCTGACCCGCGATTGCCAGAGCGCACTGGTCCAGGCCGAACAGAAGGTCCAGGTTCTGCTGGAGCGCGATGGCGAACTGGCCGCAGAACCTTTCGATGCGGACCAGACCGAATGATTACTCACTACCAGGCCAGCAGCCAGGCCCGCGTCGACGCGGCACTCGAACAGCTGTTCGTGGCGCCCTCGCCCGAGCTCGATCGCCTGTACGCGGCCATGCGCTACAGCGTCATGAACGGCGGCAAGCGGGTGCGCCCGTTGCTCGCCTATGCCGCCTGCGAAGCCCTTGGAGTCGCACCTGAGCAAGCCAACGGCGCCGCCTGCGCGGTGGAGCTGATCCACGCTTACTCACTGGTGCATGACGACCTGCCGGCGATGGACGATGACGACCTCCGTCGCGGCCAGCCGACCACCCACAAGGCCTTTGACGAAGCCTGCGCCATCCTCGCCGGCGACGGCTTGCAAAGCCTGGCCTTCAATGCCCTGCTCGACCCGCAACTGAGCCCGCAGACCGACGCGATCCGCCTGGTCATGGTCCAGACCCTGGCCCTGGCCGCCGGCCCGGCCGGCATGGTCGGTGGCCAGGCCATCGACCTCGGCTCGGTGGGGCTCAAGCTCGACCAGACCGCCCTTGAGTTCATGCACCGGCACAAGACCGGTGCCCTGATCGAGGCCAGCGTTCGTCTCGGCGCCCTGGCCAGTGCCCGTGCCGACCAGCTCCAGCTGCAAGCCCTGCAGACGTACGCCCGGGCTATCGGCCTGGCCTTCCAGGTGCAGGACGATATTCTCGATGTCGAAAGCGATACCGAAACCCTGGGCAAACGCCAGGGCGCCGATATCGCCCGGGACAAACCGACCTACCCCGCGTTGCTCGGGCTGGACGCTGCCAAGGCCTACGCCCTGGAACTGCGCGACCAGGCCCTGCATGCCCTGCGGCCATTTGACGCGGCGGCTGAACCGCTGCGCGCGTTGGCGCGGTATATCGTCGAACGCCGTAACTAAGGACGTTCGCGGGGCAAGCCCGCTCCTATAGTAAGTGTGGGAGCGGGCTTGCCTCACGAAGCCCTCAAATGGGCAGCCATTACCGCAATAAGGTAAACTGCCGCCTCTTCACACCTATAACGATTCGCCTGATGCCCACGACGTTTCAAGAGATCCCCCGCGAACGCCCGGTCACGCCGCTGCTTGACCGTGCCGATACGCCCGCCGGCCTGCGCCGTCTGGCCGAAGCCGATCTGGAGAGCCTGGCCGACGAACTGCGCCAGGAACTGCTCTATACCGTTGGTCAGACCGGCGGGCATTTCGGTGCCGGCCTGGGCGTCATCGAGCTGACGATTGCCCTGCACTACGTTTTCGACACCCCGGACGACCGGCTGGTGTGGGACGTCGGTCATCAGGCCTATCCGCACAAGATCCTCACCGGTCGCCGCCAGCGCATGAACACCCTGCGCCAGAAGGACGGCCTGGCCGCCTTCCCGCGCCGCGCCGAGAGCGAGTACGACACCTTTGGCGTCGGTCACTCCAGCACCTCGATCAGCGCAGCGCTGGGCATGGCCATCGCCGCCCGCCTGCAGAACGATCCGCGCAAGTCCATCGCCGTGATCGGTGACGGCGCGCTGACTGCCGGCATGGCCTTCGAGGCGTTGAACCACGCCCAGGAAGTCGATGCCGACATGCTGGTGATCCTCAACGACAACGACATGTCGATCTCGCGCAATGTCGGTGGTCTCTCCAACTACCTGGCCAAGATCCTGTCCAGCCGTACCTATTCGAGCATGCGCGAAGGCAGCAAGAAGGTGCTTTCGCGCCTGCCCGGCGCCTGGGAAATTGCCCGCCGCACCGAAGAGTACGCCAAGGGCATGCTGGTGCCCGGCACACTGTTCGAGGAACTGGGCTGGAACTATATCGGCCCGATCGACGGCCATGACCTGCCGACCCTGATTACCACCCTGCGCAATATGCGCGACCTCAAGGGGCCGCAGTTCCTGCACGTGGTGACCAAGAAGGGCAAGGGCTTCGCCCCGGCCGAAGTCGATCCGATCGGCTACCACGCCATCACCAAGCTCGAGCCTGTCGACGCACCGGCCGCCGCACCGAAAAAGGCCGGAGGCCCGAAGTATTCGGCGGTGTTCGGTCAGTGGCTGTGCGACATGGCGGCAGCGGACGAGCGACTGGTCGGCATCACCCCGGCCATGAAGGAAGGCTCCGACCTGGTGGCCTTCAGCGAACGCTACCCGGAGCGCTACTTCGATGTCGCCATTGCCGAGCAGCACGCCGTGACCCTGGCAGCGGGCATGGCCTGCGAAGGCGCCAAGCCGGTGGTGGCGATCTATTCGACCTTCCTGCAACGTGCCTACGATCAACTGATCCATGACGTTGCCGTACAGAACCTGGATGTTCTGTTTGCCATTGACCGCGCCGGCCTGGTCGGCGAAGACGGCCCGACCCACGCAGGCAGTTTCGATCTGTCGTTCCTGCGCTGCATTCCCGGCATGCTGGTGATGACCCCAAGCGACGAGAACGAACTGCGCAAGATGCTCAGCACCGGTCACCTGTACAACGGCCCGGCGGCCGTGCGCTACCCGCGCGGCACCGGCCCGAACGCCACCATCGAGGGCAACCTCGAACCGCTGGAGATCGGCAAGGGTGTAGTGCGCCGCCAGGGCAGCAAGGTTGCCTTGCTGGTCTTCGGTGTACAACTGGCAGAGGCACTGAAAGTGGCCGATGGCCTGGACGCCACCGTGGTCGACATGCGCTTCGTCAAACCATTGGATGAAGCCCTGGTTCGCGAAATCACCGCCGGCCATGAGCTGCTGGTGACTATTGAAGAGAACGCCATCATGGGCGGCGCTGGCGCTGCAGTCAGCGAGTTCCTTGCCCGCGAAGCCGTGCTCAAGCCAATGCTGCACCTGGGCCTGCCGGACGTTTATGTCGAACATGCAAAGCCTGCACAAATGCTGGCCGAGTGCGGGCTGGACGTTGCCGGTATCGATGCCTCGGTGCGCGAGCGTATGCAACTGCTGGGTCTTTGAGAACTGATCGCGGGGCAAGCCCGCTCCTACAGGAGCGGGCTTGCCCCGCGATCGTTTTGGAACTGCCATGAAGCTTCTTCGCCTCACCCTCCTGCTGTGCCTGCCCACCCCCCTGCTGGCCGAGCCGGTCGACCGCGACAGCGCCCTGAAACTGCCCAACACCCTGATCAGCGCCAACCGCCAGGTCGAGGACCGCACGCAAACCAGTGCCGCCAATACCGTCTTCACCCGTGACGACATCGACCGCCTGCAGCCCACCAGCGTCACCGACCTGCTGACACGGGTACCCGGAGTTCAGGTGGCACCAACGGGCGGTCGCGGCAGCGTGCCGGGCATCTACATCCGTGGCAGCAAGACCGCGCAAAGCCTGGTGCTGGTAGACGGCGTACGCATTGCCAACGCCACCTCCGGTGACAGCGGCCTGCAGTTTCTCAACATCGACCAGGTCGAGCGGGTCGAAGTACTGCGTGGTTCTCGCTCGGCAGTCTATGGCAGCGATGCGATTGGCGGGGTCATTCAGATCTTCACCCGTCGCAGCGCCCTGCAAGGACTGCAACCTCGCCTGCGCCTGGCCGCCGGCAGCAATCAGAGCTGGGAGCACAGTCTGGGACTTTCCGGTGGCGATCAGAACACCCGTTTCAACCTCGGTGCCAGCCTTGATGAAAGCGCCGGTATCGACTGGAGCCACACCTCCTATCCCAGCGATGGCGACCATGACGCCTACCGTAACAAGTCGTTCAACCTGAGCCTGAGCCACAGCTTCAACGACAACGTCGAGGCCGGCCTGAACCTGCTCGACAGCCGTGGCCGCAGCGAATACGACAACCCGTATGGCCGCTTCGACGTGGGCACCTTGCAGAGCTTCGGCCAGGCCCCCTATACCGACTACATCGTCAGCAGCCTGGGCACCTACCTCGGCGCCCAGCTCAACGAGCGCTGGTACTCGCGCCTGGAACTGGGCCACAGCGAGAACCGCGATAAAAAGCGCGACAAACTCAGCAGCGACGCCAGCGAGTTCAACACCTACCGCGACTCCGCAAGCTGGCAGAACGACCTGACGCTCGATGAGCAGAACAACCTGATGGTCGGTGCCGACTGGTACCAGGACCGAGTACACGGCAGCACCGATTTTGACGAAGACAGCCGCTGGAACCGGGCAGCCTTCGTCCAGCATCGTTTCAAGGGCGAGTGGTTTTCCACGGAACTGGGGTTACGCCGCGACCAGAACCAGCAGTTCGGTGGGCAAAACACCTGGAGCGGCAGCCTGACCCTGCCGCTCAACCCCGACAACGACCTGCTGGTTTCGTACAGCGAAGGTTTCCGCGCCCCGACCTTCAACGATCTGTACTACCCCCAGTACAGCAATCCGGACCTCAAGCCCGAACGCTCGAAAAGCTACGAGTTGCAGTGGCGCAGCCAGCTGACCGAAGAGAGCCGCCTGGAAACCTCGATCTACCGCACCGACCTGCGCGACGCGATCATCTTCGGTGCCGACTCGATCCCGCGCAACGTGGCTTCGGCCCGGGTCAATGGCTTTGAAGCGGCTCTGCATCAAACCTGGTTCGGCTGGCAGAGCAACCTGGGCCTGGCGCTGATCGATCCCCGTGACCGCGACAACGGCCACACCCTGGCCCGCCGCGCCCGCCGCACCTTGAGCCTGGATCTGGACCGCCAGTTTGACCAGCTCGGCCTGGGCGCCAGTTGGCAAGCGGTGAGCAGCAGCTTTGACGACGAAGCCAACCGCAACAGAATCGGCGGCTATGCCCTGCTCGGCCTGCGCAGCAGTTGGACACTCAACCCGGAGGTCAAGCTGGAGCTCAAGGTCGACAACCTGATGGACAAGGCGTACTCGCGGGCCCTGTATACCTATGAGGGCACGCAATATGGCTACCGCGAAGAAGGCCGTACCTGGCTGATTGGCGTTACCTGGACGCCGGGGCTGTAGTCTCGATCAACCGACACAAACGCGCGGTTGCTTCGATCATTTGCCCGCTGGGTCGCTCCAGGCCCTTGTCCGGCACTTGCAGCAAGCGTCCGTTGCGCACCGCTTCGACCTGCGGCCAGGCCTTCCAGGCGTCGAGCTGGGCCTGGTCAGGCGCCAGGATCACCTGGGGATTTTGCAACAGCACGGACTCCAGACTGACCTGTGGTGCTGGCAGCTTGAGCTCGGCGAACACATTGCGCGCGCCGCACACACCCAGCGCATCGCTGACGATTTGACCACCACCGACGGTGTACAACGGTTTGTCCCAGACCTGATAGAACACCCGCAATGGCTGTTCGCGGTGATAGCGCGCACGCAGTGCCTGCAGTTGCTGGCGCAGTTGCTGGGCACGCATTCGGCCTTGCTCCGCCCGCCCCAGGTGCACGCCTATCTGCTCGATCTGCTCGATCAACTCATCGATGTCATGGGGCGCGGCACTGTAGGTGGCAATGCCAAGGCGTTTGAGTTGATCGCGTTGAGCCGCGGGCACGCTGTCCGGCCACAGCAGTAACAAATCGGGTTTGAGGCTGAGCAAGCGCTCCATGTCGATCTGGCCATAACGCCCCACCGACGGGACCGCTGCCAACGCCGGGGGACGATCGCCGCCGTCGAGCATGCCTACCAGCAAGTCCGTGGCCTGCAGCTCGACAATGATTTCTGAAAGAGAGGGCGCCAGGCTGACCACCCGCGAAGCTGCCGCCAGCGGAGCCGCCAGCACCAACAACGCCAGCAGCAGGACGCCACGCATCAGCCGAGCTGACGCGGGATACGGTAGAGGTACAGCAGCACCGCGCTGGAAATGACCAGGAGAATCTGCGGCACAGCTTCCAGGCCGACAAACACCGAGAGGGCCGAAACCCAGGCCGGCAGGCAGGCGAATAGCATGCCCAGGCGCCGCACACGGGCCAGTTCGATCCAGGCTGCAGGCTCTTCAGCGCTGTTGAGGGCTTTTTGCGTGGAAATCAGTGACCGCTTGTAGGCACCGAAGCGCGGCAGGCTCAGAAACATCGAAGCCACACCGGCGATGAACACCGGCATGGCCAGAACCGGAATCAGTGCCTGGATGCCACCGAAAGCCCAGGCAAACACCAGCAGGGGTGCCAGCGCCACGGCCAGGTACTGCCACCAGGCCAGCGCCAGGCGGCGTTTAACCTGCGCCCGGGTCACGCCCGACCGGCCTCACCCTGGTGCTCGTTGCCCATCATGTGGCCGAGCTTGCCGGCCTTGGTGGCCAGATAGTGCTTGTTGTGCGGATTATGGCCAGTATGCAGGGGTACACGTTCGGCCACCGGGATCCCCATGCCGGACAGTGCCTTGACCTTGCGCGGGTTGTTGGTCATCAGCCGCAGCGACTTGACCCCCAGGTGCTCGAGCATCGGCTGGCACATGCCGTAGTCACGCTGGTCGGCGGCAAAGCCCAGGCGCTCGTTGGCCTCGACGGTGTCGGCGCCGCCATCTTGCAGCTCATAGGCACGGATCTTGTTCAACAGGCCGATGCCTCGGCCTTCCTGACGCAGGTACAGCAGCACGCCACGGCCTTCGCGGGCGATGGCCTGCAGGGCGGCTTCAAGCTGGGAGCCGCAGTCGCAACGCTGGCTGAACAAGGCATCGCCGGTCAGGCATTCGGAATGCAGGCGCCCCAGTACCGGTTGCCCGTCGGCCACATCACCCAGGCTGAGCACAACGTGCTCACGGCCGGTGGCTTCATCGAGAAAACCGTGCATGGTGAAGGTCGCAAATGGAGTAGGCAGCTTGGAAGCGGCAACAAAGACGACGGGCACGTTGTGCTCCTGATCAGTAACTTGAAATTTGATGTGTGCGATTGTATCAGCAGCGCCGCCGTGCTGCTTAGGCTGAATTATTGGCCATTCCGATCCAGAAGTTTGATAACACCTAGCGTGAAGTGCTGGCCTCGTCGAAGGGATACGGTTGTTGCCAGTGCTTGAAGATTGCCCGCAACTCGCCATTGGCCACCAACTTGCCCATGCGCTGGTCGAACAACGCACGCAACGCCTCGCCTTTACCAGTGTGCGAAAAGGCCAGGTACAGCGGTAGCTCGACCAGGTGCGTACGGCGAAACACATCGGGCTTGGCCGCCTGGTTGAGCACATAGTCGACTTCAGTCAGGGCATCGATGTAGAAGTCCACCCGGTCATGTTCAAGCATCGGCAGGATGCCTTCGCGGCGCTGGATTTCACGAAAATGGCCGATGTTGGGCAAGTAGTTCTGGTAGTCATAACCACGCACCCAGGCCAAGCGATACTGCCCGAGGTTACTCAGGGTGGGCAGCGGTTTACTGGCCAACCCCAGGGCATAGATGTGATCGAGGTCGAAGTGCCAGCGCGGGTAGAGGTTGTCTGACTCTTCGTCTTTATAGGAGCCAACCCAGGCATCGGCCTCGCCACGCTTGACCAGGCCGACCGCACGGCTATAGGGAACGCTCTGGATCTTGACCTTGACACCGACAGGCTCGAATACCTTGCGCAGGACGTCCCAGGCCAGGCCGGAACCATCGGCGTTGGTGTAGTCGAGCCATTCCTCGCTGACCAGATGGATCTGTGCAGGTGTCGCCGGAAACGGCTCCGCCGCCCGCACCCCGCCTGCCACCAGGACCAACAGCAACAGCCCCAATCGCCATCCAGTCATCGCCTTACTCCCTTAAGTAAAACTCCATACCAGAACTTGCATGCCCAGCCAGGCGAACACGCCCGCCAGTACATCGTCGAGCATGATACCGACGCCACCATGTACATGCCGGTCAACCCAGCGAATCGGCCACGGCTTGAGGATGTCGAAGAAGCGGAACATCAGGAAGCCCGCCAACAACCACTGCCACCCTTCGGGCACCAGCCACAGGGTGATCCACATACCGACCATCTCGTCCCAGACAATGCCTTCGTGGTCATGCACACGCAAGTCGTCTGCGACCTTGCCGCACAGCCAGAAGCCAAACAGCATGGTCAGGCCGAGCATCAGCCAGTAGCCCCAGTCGGGCAACATCTGCCACAACGGGATAAACGGCAAAGCTACCAGCGAGCCCCAGGTTCCCGGCGCCTTGGGCAAAGTCCCGGAGCCGAAGCCGAATGCGAGAAAGTGCCACGGATTGCGCCAGACCGACGGCGGAACGTTCTCCGCAGGCACCTGATTGGGGTGATCGGTCACAGTTGCTCCCTAAAATGTTGGTAGCCCCGAGTTGTCGGGGTGATGTCTTGCCCTTGGCCATTCACCAGGCTGACACCCGAGCCGATGCTTGCACGACCCACCACATGAATCGGCCAGCCGGCCGCCAGCAAAGGTGCAAGCTCGACCTCGGGCAGGGTGAAGGCCAGTACATAATCGTCGCCTCCGGTCAGCGCGGCATGCTGGGCACCTTCACGGCCGAGCAACGCCTGCAGTGCAGCAGACAACGGTAGCCGATCCAGCTCCACCTGCAGGGCCAGTTGCGATGCCTTGGCAATATGCCCGCAGTCGGCCAGCAGGCCATCGGAGATATCCAGCGCCGCTGTCGCCTTGCCGCGCAGTGCCTGGCCCAGCGCGAACTGGGGTTGGGGCGACCAGTAATGGGCAAGCAGCGGTTCGGCGATGGATGCATCGACCTGACGCTCCCCCAGCACCAGTGGCAAGGCACCGGCGGCATTGCCCAACGCGCCGCCGACACACAACAGGTCACCGGCACGCGCAGCACTGCGGGTCAGGGCCTGGCCTGCCGGTACCCGGCCGAACACCGTCATGGTCAGGCTCAGCGGACCACGGGTGGTGTCACCACCGATCAGGCTCAACTGACAGGCCTGGGCCATTTGGTTCAGACCGCGGGCATAGGCTTGCAGCCAGTCGGCGCGCACTTCTGGCAGGGTCAGGGCAAGGGTAAAGCCAATCGGGGTGGCCCCCATGGCTGCCAGGTCACTGGCGGCTACAGCCAGCGAACGCTGACCGAGCAGAATAGGATCGCAGATGGCCGGGAAGTGAACCCCGGCCACCAGCGTGTCGGTGGAGATCGCCATCTGTTCGCCAGGCGGCAAACCGAGCAAGGCGCAATCGTCGCCAATACCCAATGCGACCGCTTCGCCGCCTTGCGCACAGGGCGCGGCAGCGAAGTAGTGGCGAATCAGCTCGAACTCACCCATCAGCAGCAAGCGCCAGGATCAGCGCTTGAACGCCTTGACTTCGGCTTCACGAAGCCGTGGTGCGAGCTTGTCGAGCACACCGTTGACGAACTTGTGTCCGTCAGTGGCACCGAAAACCTTGGCCAGCTCGACGCCTTCGTTGATCACGACGCGGTACGGCACATCGGCACGCATCATGAACTCCCAGGTGGACAGGCGCAGGACCGCCAGTTCAACCGGGTCGAGCTCTTCCAGAGCCAGGTCCAGGCATGGCTTCAGTGCTTCATCGATTTCAGCCTTTTTCACCGGAACCCCGTGAAGGATTTCGCGGAAATAGGCACCGTCGACATCGGTGAAATCGTTATCGACCCGGAACTGCGCTTCGATCTCGTTCAGCGAGTGCTTGGCCATGTGCCATTGGTACAGGGCCTGAGTCGCGAGCTGACGAGCTTCGCGACGCTTGGCGCTTTTCGATGGTTTGCCAGCATCCGCAGGTTTTGGATCGCGCGGGTTGAAACGATCGCTTTCGTCGCTAATCACTTGGCCTCCAACTGCGCCAGCAGGCTGACCATTTCCAGAGCGGACAGGGCAGCTTCGGCACCTTTGTTGCCGGCTTTGGTGCCGGAACGCTCAATGGCCTGTTCGATCGAGTCGACAGTCAGGACACCGAAAGCAACCGGTACGCCGAACTCCATGGACACCTGGGCCAGGCCCTTGGTGCATTCGCCCGCCACGTATTCGAAGTGCGGGGTACCGCCACGGATCACCGCGCCCAGGGCGATGATTGCGGCGTATTCGCTTTGCTGGGCGACTTTCTGTGCTACCAGCGGGATTTCAAAGGCACCCGGGGCACGGATGATGGTGATGTCGCTTTCGCTCACGCCATGGCGAACCAGGGCATCAACAGCACCGCTTACCAGGCTTTCGACGACGAAGCTGTTGAAGCGGCCAACCACCAAAGCATAGCGACCTTTGGGGGCAATGAAGGTACCTTCGATGGTCTTCAGGGTCATTGCGGAGTTCTCATCTTAAAGAGCCAGGCCGCAAATAGGCGGCCTGTGAGGGTTTGGGACACGAATGGCAGCGCGACAAACCGCCTGCTTTATTCGGAGGGCACGTATTCTACAACTTCCAGATCGAATCCGGATATCGCATTGAACTTCATTGGCGAACTCATCAGGCGCATTTTGCGTACGCCCAGGTCGCGCAGAATCTGCGAACCGGCACCGACGGTGCTGTAGGTGGTCGGGGTTTTGGCCTGGGAAGCCTCGGCGCTTTCGCGGATATGCGCCAGCAGCACATCGCCATCGAGCGGATGGCCGAGCAGCAGCACGACACCGCTGCCGGCCTCTGCCACCGCGCTCATGGCAGCGCGCAGGCTCCAGCGGCCCGGTTGCTTGACCATCAGCAGGTCGCGCAGCGGGTCCATGTTGTGCACGCGCACCAGGGTCGGTTCTTCCGCGCAGATGTTGCCCAGGGTCAGGGCCATGTGCACGTCACCTTCGACCGAATCGCGGTAGGTCACCAGGTTGAAACTGCCCAGTTCGCTGTCCAGCGGCTGCTCGGAAATCCGCTGAATGGTACGTTCGTGGATCATCCGGTAGTGGATCAGGTCGGCGATGGTGCCGATCTTGATGCCATGCTCGGCGGCAAAGACTTCCAGTTCAGGACGACGCGACATGGTGCCGTCGTCGTTCATCACTTCGCAGATCACCCCGCTCGGCTCGAACCCGGCCATGCGCGCCAGGTCGCAGGCAGCTTCGGTGTGGCCGGCACGGGCCAGGGTACCACCCGGCTGGGCCATCAACGGGAAGATGTGACCGGGGCTGACGATGTCTTCGGCCTTGGCATCACGGGCAGCGGCAGCCTGCACGGTGCGCGCGCGGTCGGCGGCGGAGATGCCGGTGGTGACCCCGGTGGCGGCTTCGATCGACACGGTGAACTTGGTACCGAAGCCCGAGCCATTACGTGGCGCCATCAGCGGCAGCTTGAGCGTTTCGCAGCGCTCGCGCGACATCGGCATGCAGATCAGGCCACGGGCGTGCTTGGCCATGAAGTTGATGTGTTCGGCCTTGCAGCACTCGGCGGCCATGATCAGGTCGCCTTCGTTCTCGCGGTCTTCGTCATCCATGAGGATGACCATTTTGCCCTGGCGGATGTCTTCGACCAGTTCTTCGATGCTGTTGAGCGCCACGCGGCACCCCCTTTCAAATCAGGATTTCAGGTAGCCGTTGGCGGCCAGGAAACTTTCGGTGATGCCACCGGCACTCGGCTCGGCAGCTTTGTTACCCAGCAGCAAACGCTCCAGGTAACGGGCCAGCAGGTCGACCTCAAGGTTTACCCGACGACCTGGACGGTAGTCGGCCATGATGGTTTCGGCCAGGGTGTGCGGGACGATGGTCAGCTCGAACTCGGCGCCATCGACAACGTTCACGGTCAGGCTGGTGCCATCGACCGTGATCGAGCCCTTGTGGGCGATGTACTTGGCCAGTTCCTTCGGCGCACGGATGCGGAACTGGATGGCGCGGGCATTATCGCTGCGCGAGACCACTTCGCCGACACCGTCGACGTGACCGCTGACCAGGTGACCGCCCAGGCGGGTGGTCGGTGTCAGGGCCTTTTCCAGGTTGACCCGGCTGCCGCTTTTCAGGTCGTCGAACGCGGTGCAGTCCAGGGTTTCGCGGCTGACGTCAGCCCAGAAACCATCGCCTGGCAGTTCGACTGCCGTCAGGCATACGCCATTGACGGCAATGCTGTCGCCGAGCTTGACGTCGCCCAGGTCGAGCTTGCCGGTTTCGACATACACCCGCACATCACCGCCCTTAGGGGTGAGCGAACGGATGCTGCCAATCGATTCGATGATGCCGGTGAACATGAAGTCCTCCTCGGGAACGGGGCTGCGCGTGGCGCTAGCCGCAAATTATACGCCGGGCGCGGGTTTCGGCACTGCAGTGACTCGCCAGTCATCGCCTACTGCGCGCATTTCGGTAATTTTCAAGGGCGTCGCTTCGTTCATGTGGTCCAGCGGCAGCTCCAACAACGGCCGGGCACTGGAGCCGAGGAACTTGGCGGCGACAAAAATCTGGTACTCGTCGATCAGGCCGCGCTGGGCGAAGGCCCCGACCAGGCCGGCACCGGCTTCGAGCAGTATTTCATTGACGCCACGGGCCGCCAGCTCACGCAGCAATGCCGGCAGGTCGACCTGGTCACCCTCGCCCGGCAGGCTGAGCAGCTCATGGCCAGCTTCGGCGTAGCGCGGATCGTCTGCCGCCGCCGTCACTACCAGGGCAGGGCCTGCCTTGAAGAACGGCGCGTCCAGCGGCAGGCGCAGGCGCCCGTCGATCAATACACGCAAAGGTAGGCGCGCCAGGGCCAGGGCGGTGGTGTGTTCATCCAGCCCCAACTCGTCACCGCGCACGGTCATCCGCGCATTGTCGGCCAGCACGCTCTGGGCACTGGTCAGCACCACGCTGGACCGGGCACGCAGGCGCTGCACCGCTGAGCGGGCAGCGGGGCCGGTGATCCACTGGCTTTCACCATTGGCCATGGCGGTGCGTCCATCCAGGCTCATCGCAAGCTTGGCGCGCACAAACGGCAAGCCGGCTTCCATACGCTTGAGAAAGCCGGGATTCAGCGCCCGCGCCTCAGCCTCCAGCACGCCGCTGGCCACCTCGATACCCACGTCGGCCAAGCGCTTGAGCCCCTGCCCCGCCACTTGCGGATTGGGGTCCTGCATGGCGGCAACCACCCGTGCCACGCCCGCCTTGACCAGCGCCTCGGCACAGGGCGGCGTGCGCCCGTGGTGGCTGCAGGGTTCAAGGGTCACGTAGGCGCAGGCGCCGCGGGCTCGTTCACCGGCCTGGCGCAGGGCATGAACTTCGGCATGGGGTTCGCCGGCACGTACATGCCAGCCCTCGCCGATAATCTGGCCGTCGCGAACAATCACGCAGCCCACGCGCGGGTTGGGGTGGGTCGAGTACAGGCCCTTGCGGGCCAGTTCCAGGGCTCGGGCCATGTAATAGGCATCGAGTACCGCGCGTTCGCTGGACATGCTCACTCTTTAGCCGGCACACGGGCCAGGCGGTCGATTTCTTCACGGAACTCGTTGAGGTCCTGGAAGCGCCGGTACACGGAGGCAAAGCGGATATAGGCGACTTCATCGAGCTTCTGCAGCTCGGCCATGACCAGCTCGCCAACCACCAGCGACTTGATCTCGCGCTCGCCGGTGGCCCGCAGCTTGTGCTTGATGTGCGCCAGCGCCGCTTCCAGGCGCTCGACGCTGACCGGGCGTTTTTCCAGGGCGCGCTGCATTCCGGCACGCAGCTTTTCTTCGTCGAAGGGCTGGCGGCTGCCGTCTTGCTTGATCAGCCGGGGCAGTACCAGTTCGGCGGTTTCGAAGGTGGTGAAGCGCTCACCGCAGGCCACGCATTCGCGCCGACGGCGCACTTGCTCGCCCTCGGCGACCAGTCGCGAGTCGATGACCTTGGTGTCGTTGGCACCGCAGAAGGGACAGTGCATGGTGGCAGGCAACAAAAAAAGGGAGGGCCATGGTAGCGCATCCCACTGGCAAGACAAGCCAAAGGGGTTACCATCCACTGAGGAAATACACCGCGAAGGAATTCCCCATGTCATTTCGAGCGCTCGTTGTGCTCAGTTGTGCCGCCTTGCTGGTGGCCTGCAGCAGCGATAAACCCCAACCTGCCCCGGCACCGAAAGCCCCGGTGGCCAGCAAGACCAAAGAACTTGGCCCCTTGCCTGCCTACCAACGCGAACTGAGCGGCACCCTGCTCAACATTCCGGCCGGCGCCGAAGTCGAACTGGCGCTACTGGTCATTGACGATCGCGGCCGCCCACAACGCCTGCTGGCCAATAGCACCTTGAATGGCAATGGCCTGGACCTGCCCTACCAATTGCGCTTCAACCCCGAGGCCTTCCCCGCTGGGGCCCGGGTCGAGTTGCGGGGTCGCGCCAGCAAGTCCGGGCAACTGATCCTGCACCTGCCGCCGGTACGCATCTCCCAGGCCCAGACCCAGGCCACCGGCCCGCTGCGCTTCGAAAAGGCGCCATGATGGCACCTGCTCCCCTGCAACATGCCCTCGGCGAACTGCTCGGTGACGCCCGCCTGGTGGTCAGCGAGCTGCCTGAATGCACGCTGAAGCTTTGGCTGATCGACGCGCAGAATATGGACCGCGCGTTCAGCCCCGAAGAAACCCGGCGCATCCTCCACGAGCCACCTTACTGGAGCTTTTGCTGGGCCAGCGGCTTGGCAATGGCCCGCTACCTGGCCAAGCACCCCGAGTGGGTTGCCGGTAAGCGGGTGCTGGATTTCGGGGCCGGCTCAGGTATCGCCGGTATTGCCGCAGCACAGGCCGGTGCGCTGGAAGTGGTGGCCTGTGACCTGGACCCGCTGGCGCTGGATGCCTGCCGGGCCAATGCCGCCCTCAACGGCGTGGAGCTGAGCTATTCCAGCGATTTTTTCCAGGAAGCCGACCGCTTCGACCTGATTCTGGTGGCGGATGTGCTCTATGACCGGGCCAACCTGCCACTGCTCGATGCGTTCCTCAGCCGTGGCCGCCAGGCACTGGTGGCAGACTCGCGCGTGCGGGACTTCAGCCACCCCCTGTACCAGCCGCTGGGCGTACTCGAAGCCCTGACCTTGCCAGACCTGGCCGAGCCCCACGAATTCCGCCGGGTCAGCCTGTACCACGCCAGCCGCTGAGCCTTATAGTGATGCCATTCACCGATTTTCGAGAGTTGTGATGAGCCAAGACACCCCCTACGTTTTCGATACCACCGCTGCCGATTTCGATCAGTTGGTGATCGCCAACTCCCACCACAAACCGGTGCTGGTGGATTTCTGGGCCGAGTGGTGCGCGCCGTGCAAGGCGCTGATGCCGTTGCTTGCGCAAATCACCGAGAGCTATCAGGGCGAGCTGCTGCTGGCCAAGGTCAACTGCGACATCGAGCAGGACATCGTCGCCCGCTTTGGCATTCGCAGCCTGCCGACCGTGGTGCTGTTCAAGGACGGCCAACCGGTTGACGGTTTTGCCGGCGCGCAACCCGAGTCAGCCATTCGCGCCTTGCTCGAACCCCATGTACAAATGCCGCCACCGGCCGCAGCCGACCCGCTGGAGCAAGCCCAGGCACTTTTTGCCGAGGGTCGATTCAGTGAAGCCGAAGCCACCCTCAAGGCCTTGCTCGGTGAAGACAACAGCAATGCCGGCGCACTGATCCTGTATGCCCGTTGCCTGGCCGAACGCGGCGAGCTGGGTGAAGCCCAGACCGTGCTCGATGCGGTCAAGAGCGATGAGCACAAGGCGGACTTGGCGGGCGCCAAGGCTCAACTGACTTTCCTGCGCCAGGCTACCAGCCTGCCGGAAGTCGCTGACCTGAAGGCACGGCTGGCGCAGAACGGCGAGGATGATGAAGCGGCCTACCAGCTGTGCATCAAGCAGCTGTCGCGCCAGCAGTACGAAGCGGCGCTGGACGGCTTGCTGAAGCTGTTTACCCGTAACCGTGGCTATGAGGGCGGGCTGCCGCACAAGACGCTGCTGCAGGTGTTCGACCTGCTGGGCAATGATCATCCGCTGGTGGGAACTTACCGTCGCAAGTTGTTTGCGGCGCTGTATTGAGAGCCACATCGCGGGGCTGCCCCGCGATAAGATTCACCCGACCCAGTGATACACCGGCGCATCCGCGCCGCTTTCCACCTTCACCTCGGCGCTGTGGCGCAAGCGCACCAGCAAGCGCTTGCCCGCCGCGGTATTCCCCGCCAGCCCTTCGAGGTGCTCAAGCAGCGCCGGCCCATTGAGTTGCCCCGCCTTGCGCAGCACATCCCGCGCCGCCTGCCACAGGGCATCATCCGGGCGAGCGCTGGGCACCGAGGCGACTGCAGCCACCGTGGCCAGCGGTGCCACCGCCGTCAGTTGGCCACCCAACTGCGCCCACTCAGACGGCTCCAGCTCCAGGGTCAGATCCACTGGCCAGTCGCCGATATGTCCACGAATTCGCACGGTCTTTTCCTCTGCACATTAACGGGCTCCATGCTCCCACGCTGACGACCTGTCGCCAAGCACGCTGGCATCCACGGAACAAGTTGTTATAACATCACAAAATCAACCCCGTGCTCTCGTGGAGTCTTGCCCATGCGTCGTCTGCTGCTTGCCTTGCCGTTCGCTTTACTTCCCCTGGCCGTTGCCCATGCCCATGACGATCACGATCACGATCACGATCACGACCATGATCACGCCCACGGCAGCCTCGCCGCGCATGAGCACGGGGTTGCCCGACTCAATGCAGTACTCGACGGCAAGACACTGGAGATTGAGTTGCAAAGCCCGGCGATGAATCTGGTCGGCTTTGAACACGCCGCCGGCAGCGCTGCCGACAAGGCCAAGGTTGCCGCCGCACGCGCCCAACTGGAAAAGCCCCTGGCGTTGTTTGCCCTGCCCAAGGCGGCCAACTGCAGCGAATCCGAACAGGCGCTGGAAAGCCCCTTGTTCGGGGACAGGCCGGCAGTTGATGACGATGGTGAGGCGCACAAGGCCGGTCACAGTGAGATCCACGCGCACTACCAACTCAACTGCGAGAAGCCCGGCGACCTCACGGGCCTGGACCTGAGCCCGCTGTTCAAAGCCTTCCCCGCCACCCAGAAAATTCAGCTACAACTGATCGGACCCAATGGCCAGCAGGGTGTCGAAGCGACTCCGGCCAACGCCTCGATAAAATTCTGACAGCCCTTTTGCAAGGACGCGCCCGGGGTAACCCGGGCGTTCATTTATGAGCCAGGCACTGATTGAACTGACCGACCTGGGCTTTGCCTGGCCGGGCCAAGCCCCTCTTCTGGATATCCCCGCACTACGCCTCGAGGCCGGTGAATCACTGTTTCTCAAAGGCCCGAGCGGTAGCGGTAAAACTACCCTGCTCGGGTTGCTCGGCGGCGTGCAAAAGCCCGACCGCGGCACGATCCGCCTGCTGGGCCAGGACTTGGGCGAATTGAAGCTGGCCGCTCGCGATCGGTTTCGGGTTGACCACACCGGCTACATTTTCCAGCAGTTCAACCTGCTGCCGTTTCTGTCGGTGCGGGAAAACGTCGAGCTGCCGTGCCGCTTCTCCCGCAGCCGTGCGCAACGCGCCTGTGAGCGCCACGGCAGCATCGACCAGGCCGCAGCCACCCTCCTCGCCCATCTGGGCTTGAAAGACCCGGCCCTGCTGGCTAGGCGCGCCGACAGCCTGTCTATCGGCCAGCAGCAACGGGTGGCCGCCGCCCGTGCACTGATCGGCCAACCGGAGCTGGTGATCGCCGACGAGCCCACCTCGGCCCTGGATGCCGACACCCGCGAAGCCTTCATTCGCCTGTTGTTCGCCGAATGCCGGGAGGCGGGTTCCAGCCTGCTGTTCGTCAGTCACGACCAGAGCCTGGCCCCGCTGTTCGATCGCCAGCTGTCACTGGCCGAACTCAACCGCGCGGCCGTTGCGGCCAATGATCTGGAGGCCTGATGTACCTGCTTCGTCTTGCCCTGGCGAGCCTCGCCAACCGCCGCTTCACCGCCTTCCTGACTGCCTTCGCCATCGCCCTTTCGGTGTGCCTGTTGCTGGCCGTGGAGCGCGTGCGCACCGAAGCCCGCGCCAGCTTTGCCAGCACCATCAGCGGCACCGACCTGATCGTTGGCGCCCGTTCGGGATCCGTGAATCTGCTGCTGTATTCGGTGTTCCGTATCGGCAATGCCACCAACAACATTCGTTGGGACAGCTACGAGCACTACGCCAACGACAAACGCGTGAAATGGGCCATTCCCGTCTCGCTCGGTGACTCTCATCGCGGCTACCGGGTCATGGGTACCACCGCCAGTTACTTCGAGCATTACCAGTACGGCCGCAGGCAGAATCTGCAGTTGGCCCAGGGCCGAGCCTTCGCGACCGACCCCTTCGAAGTGGTACTGGGCGCCGAAGTCGCCGACGCGCTGCACTACCAGCTCGGTGACAAACTGGTTTTGGCCCACGGAGTGGCCGCCATCAGCCTGGTCAAGCACGACGACAAGCCGTTCACCGTGGTCGGCGTACTGCAACGCACCGGCACTCCGGTCGACCGCACCCTGCACATCAGCCTGGGCGGCATGGAAGCGATCCACATCGACTGGCACAACGGAGTACCGGCCCGTGGTGCTGGCAAGATCAGCGCCGAGCAGGCGCGCAATATGGACCTTGAACCGGCTGCCATCACCGCGTTCATGCTGGGCCTGAACAACAAGATCGCCACATTCAGCCTGCAGCGCGAGATCAACGAATATCGCAACGAGCCACTGCTGGCGATCCTGCCCGGGGTCGCCCTGCAGGAACTCTGGAGCCTGATGGGCACCGCAGAGCAGGCGCTGTTCGTGGTCTCGTTATTTGTAGTCCTGACCGGCCTGATCGGTATGCTCACGGCGATTCTTACCAGCCTGAACGAGCGGCGCCGGGAAATGGCCATTCTGCGTTCGGTGGGTGCCCGCCCGTGGCATATTGCCGGGCTGCTGGTGCTTGAGGCGTTGGCACTGGCGGTAGCCGGAATCGCTGCCGGCCTGGGCTTGCTGTACCTGGGCATAGCTCTGGCCCAAGGCTATGTGCAAGCCAACTATGGGCTGTTCCTGCCACTGGCCTGGCCCAGCGCGCACGAATGGGCCCTGCTGGGGGTTATTCTGGGCGCCGCGCTGCTGATGGGCAGCGTGCCGGCCTGGCGTGCCTACCGGCAGTCGTTGGCCGATGGCCTGTCCATTCACCTGTGAGACTCACGATGCCACGCTTACTGCTTTCCCTTTTGCTGCTGGTGGCCACACCCTTGTGGGCCAAAGAGCCACGTACCCTGGAATGGTCGCAACTGATTCCAACCGGTGCGCCGGTGATCCAGCCGCAGATGGCGCCCATGCATGACCTCTCGCAGTTGGGCGATGCGCTGGCGGCCGAGTCCGCGCCGCCCGCCCACCAGCAATCGCCGAACGCCCCGGTGGTCAAGGCCCTGGATGGGGAGCAGGTGAAGCTGCCCGGCTATATCGTACCGCTGGAAGTCAGCGAAGAAGGCCGCACTACCGAGTTCCTCCTGGTGCCCTACTACGGCGCCTGCATCCACGTGCCGCCGCCGCCGTCGAACCAGATAGTGCATATCGTCAGCGAGATGGGCGTGCGCATAGAGGACCTGTATCAACCCTACTGGATCGAAGGGCGGATGCAGGTGAAGAGCACCAGCAGCGAATTGGCCGATGCTGGCTACCAGATGGCCGCGGAGAAAATCTACGCCTATGAACTGGAGTAAATGCCCCACAGCACGGTGTTGACGCTTTCATTGAGCTACGTCAAATCGCCATTCCTGCGGTTCTTTACCATTGGACCCATTCAATTCTAAACGTCCTTTGGGAGCTTCCATGAACAAGTCCTTGCTCAGCGCCTCGCTTATTGCCCTGGCGCTCGTAGCCCCTGTTGCCCACGCCCACCAGGCTGGCGACTTCATCCTGCGTGCCGGCGCCATCACCACCGCTCCCAACGAGAACAGCGGTGATATCAAGCTCGACGGCACCAAGATGTCCGGCACCAAGGCAACCCTGGACAGCGATACCCAACTGGGCCTGGCATTCGCCTACATGCTGACCGACCACATTGGTCTGGAACTGCTGGCTGCCACCCCGTTCCAGCACACAGTTGGCGTCAAGGGCCTGGGCGCAGGCCTGGACGGCAAGCTTGGCGACATCAAGCAACTGCCACCGACCCTGTCGCTGCAGTACTACCCGCTGGAGCCTACCTCGAAGTTCCAGCCATACGCCGGTATCGGTCTGAACTACACCATGTTCTTTGACGAAGACCTGAGCAGCAACCGCAAGGCCCAGGGCTTCAGCAACATGAAGCTCAAGGATTCGGTTGGCCTGGCCGGCCAGTTGGGCATGGACTACATGATCACCGACAACATCCTGGTCAACGCTGCGGTCTGGTATATCGACATCGACACCAAGGCCACCATCGACGGCCCGAGCGCCCTGGGTGTGGGCAAGACCAAGGTCGACGTCGATGTCGATCCGTGGGTCTACATGGTGGGTGTGGGTTACAAGTTCTGAGTCGACTTCAATGTGAATCGCGGGGCAAGCCCGCTCCTACCAGTAAGGTGGGAGCAGACTTGCCCCGCGATGCATTCAACGCCCCAACAACCGCGCCAGCCCTTGGGCAAAGGGTGTCGGCTCGGCAAAGTCGAACCGCGCCAGCAAACGCTGGTTGTTGGCCCGCGAATGACGGATATCCCCGGCCCGCGCAGGCCCATGGCTGATCGGCGGCAAATCGCCCAGTACCGACTTCAACGCTGACAGCAACTGGTTGAGTGACGTGGCCTGGCTCAGGCCGATGTTCACGGCCCCTTCCTGCACTTGCTGCAACTCCAGCGCCTGAACCATCACCTTGATCAGATCCCCCACGTAGACAAAGTCGCGGGTCTGCTCGCCATCACCGAAGAGGGTAATCGGCTGCCCGCCCAGGGCACGCTCGCAGAAGATGCTGATCACGCCCGAATACGGCGATGACGGGTCTTGGCGTGGGCCAAAGATATTGAAGAAGCGAAATACCACCGGCTCCAGGCCGTGCTCACGGCGGTAGAAGTCCAGGTATTGCTCGCTGGCAAGCTTGTCCACGGCATAGGGCGTCAGCGGCGCCTTGGGCGTGTCTTCATCGATTGCCAGGCCTTCGCCATTGTTGCCATACACCGCAGCGCTGGAGGCGAAAAGCACCCGCTTGATGTCATTGATGCGCATGGCCTCGCAGACATTCAAGGTACCGATGAAGTTGCTCTGGTGGGTTTTCACCGGATCTTCGACCGACGCTTGCACCGAGGCCACCGCCGCCAGGTGAACAACCGCCTGGCAACCTGCCGCTACGCGCTTGACCAGCGCGGCATCGGCCACATCGCCTTCGATCAGTTCAAGGCGTGGGTTACCCAGTTGCAGGTTGGCAGGCTTGCCGGTGGACAGATCATCGAGGATGCGCACCGCGTAGCCTTTTCCCAGCAACGCGTCGCTCAGGTGAGAGCCAATGAAACCGGCACCACCGGTGATCAGAATGGGGGCATCAGCCATGGCGGTAGAATCGATCCAGTAGGGGCGGCAAACCGGCGCGCCAGGCGCGTGGCTTGATACCGAAAGTATGCAGGATTTTCTTGCAGGCCAGCACCGCATGCTGCGGCTCTTCGCTGGCATCAGGCCGCGCGGCATGGGCCTGCGCGGTTGGCTCGGTGACGGCCAGTTTGTGCAACTGCGACGCCTCGCTGAGGATCGCCTGCCCCAGCCCCAGCGGCGTAGTGGCCTCGTTGCCGGCGTAATGGTAGGTACCCCACAGCGGCGCGGCACAATCGAGCTGCTTGAGCACCGACAGAATCACGCGCGCAGCGTCGTCCACCGGGGTCGGATTGCCGCGACGGTCGTCGGCCAGCAGTAGCTCCTGGGGTTGCTCGGCGCGGGTCAGGAAGCGTCCGAGCACGCCATCGATGCTCTCGTCGAGCAGCCAGCCAAAGCGCAGCAGTACGTGCTGCGGACACGTCGCACGAACGCTCTGCTCGATCCGCCACAGCGCCTGGCCGCGCAGGCCCAGGGGTACGGGTTCGTCTTTTTCGCTGTACGCCGTGGCGCGCGAGCCATCGAATACCCGGTAGCTCGACGGCTGCACCAGAATGATGTTGTGGTGCTGACACAGCTCGGCCAGGCGCTCCACCGAGCGCTCCTGCAGCGCCAGGCGTTGTTCGCTGACCGACTCTGCCTGGAACCAGTCGAAGTAATAGGCCAGGTTCACCAGGGCGTCGGGGCGGGTGTCGTCCAGCAACTGGGTCAGGCTGGCCGGGTCCCATCCCTGGTCGGGCGGGCGCGGCGCCAGAAAGCCGATATCTTCCTCGGCCCCGAGTCGAATCAGCGCTTGCCCAAGGGCATTTCCACCACCCAACAGCATCAGGCGCATTCGCATAGAGTCAGCAGGTCCGGTCAGATAATTGAGGGCAATGGCACATTTTGCGTTTTCCGGCTGGGAAAGTCTAACGCTGGCCCTTTACAGCACTATGGTGTGTGCATTGAGTTCAATGCATTCGATATCCGGGGCATTTCGGTCCTAGACTGATCACGCCATGGCTCGATACCGGCGACCCACTTGGCAATTGGCTGCATCTTCAGTTCAGCGAGGCGGTTTCCATGCAACTCGACACGATGTCAACGATACGCTCTACCTGGCAATACGATGAACCCAGTCCCGGGACAGAGCACTTCATCACCGAGTCCTTCGACACCTATCAGCAACAGGCCCGGCTGCTGCTCCCCGACGTGGAGCGGGCGCCGCCGCTGTTCGTCGTCGGTGGAGCTCGCTCGGACTTCACCCGCCTCAATCCCTTGCTCTACCGGCTACAAGCGCTGGGTATCGGTTCGCTGACCGCCAATCTGTCGGGGCACAGCCTTGCCAGCGAGCCGGGTGCGTTCGAGCCTTCGCTGGGCACCAACCGCGAGGAGGCCTTGCGCTTTCACCGGCACATTGCACCCCGCTGCCAGACCGTGGTCGGCCACAGCCTGGGGGCCTCCATTGCCTTGAAACTGGCAGCGCAACAGCCGGCTGTGGATAAGTTGATCCTCATCTGTCCTGCCGTGTATCCGGACAACGCTCACGATGCGCCCTTTGGCCCGGCCTTCAAGGCCGCGATCAGCAAGCCCTACGGATTTCTGGACTGCGACAGCTTTGAATTCCTGCGTCAGTTCCCGGGGCGTGTGCTGTTGGTGATGGGCGAGTATGACGGGCTCAACTCCCAGGTCCACGGCCAAGGTGCCGGGACGTCGGCCGGGACGCTGTGGCTGGCGGGCGCACAGCGCTATAGCCCGATTCCGGAAGAGGTCACCCGTGCGTTGCTCAAATCGGTCCCCCCTCCGCATCTGGAGTGTCTGTTGCTCTCGGACTGCGATCACGGCATTGCGGCACATTTGCGTGAAACGCCCGGGGTAGCCGACCAGGTGGCGCAGACCGTTGCAGAGTTTGTCCTGGACGGTAAGTGAGCAAACCGTCTCGAACAGGATGTCGCTGAAGGGAAAATGGCGGAAGGCAGCGGGAGTCGAACCTGCCCGGGAACGGCTGCCGTCCCCAACCGGGTTTGAAGCCCGGCCGCGCCACCGGGCGCGATTGCCTTCCTTGAACTCAGTGTCCTGGCGATTGTGCCAGGGCATTGTCCGCACGAACCTGACGCCGATCACCCAGCCGGCGCGTCAGGCCGATACGATCAAAATACTCCAGCACCTGAATACTGCGCTTGCGGCCGATACCCAACACGTCGCGAAAGGCCGTCACCTGTACCACCGGATCGTCGCTGGCCAGTTGCAAGAGCATAGACGCCATTTGTCGGATAGTGGCCTCAGGATAGAACAGATCGCGCACCACCTGGTGGACTTGCCCCAAACGCGCCAGCTTGCGCAGCAACATGCGAACTTCGGGTTCATCCACTGCTAGCGCCTTGGCCAGGTCGCGTACCCACGGTGGGTCGAACTGCCCTTGTTCGAGCAGCGGCTGCAGTCGTTGCCACAGCAGGGTATCGGTATCGCTCAGGCGCACCTGGTGCTCGGGCAGGTGCAGCCAGGGCCCATTGCCGATGATCGCACCGCCAGCAAGCAACTCGTCGAGCAAACTGATGAAGGTCGGTCGCTCCAACGGCAGCGCGACAAAGCGACGTAGACGGTCACGATCAGGACCAAGCTGGTCGGGCTCCTGTTCATGAAACAGCGCCAGTTGCTCCAGTACCGCCCGCTTCAGCGACTGCCAGCGCAGCTGGGTAAACAGCAGCGGCCCCTGGCGGGTGGCGATGACCTGCACCTCTGGCGGCAATTTCCAGCTACTGCGCAGGCGGTTGAACTGCCGCTCCAGGTGCTGCGGATCAAGCCCCGCTTCATCGTTGGCCAGCAGTGCCGGCAGGGCCTGCTCCAGGCTGTCGACGCAGGCCAATGCCCGCAACTGCGCCAACCGAGCATCACTACGACGCTGGCGCGCCGGGGCGAAAGGATCAAGGACCTTGCCACCGCCGAGGGTTCGTTGCGCGCTGTGGTCACGCAGCACCAAGCGATCGCCATGCACTGCCTGCAACGGCGCGTTGAGCTGCAACTGGGCAAACATGCGCCCGCCAGGCAGCAGTTGCTCGCCTTGCAACAGAGCCACCCGAGCGGTGACGTCCTGGGTGCCCAAATGCACATGTACCGGACTGAAGTGCGTGAAGCTGCGGATTTCACCCGGTAGCAGCCGCATTTCGATGTCCACGCGCTGGGTCGGCCCGTATAGCCATTCGGCAAGCAGCCAGTCACCCCGGTGAACATGCTCGAGGGCCAGGCGTTCGGCGCTGATGTTGAGCGCTACCCGTTGCCCGGCCCAGGCTTCGCTCACTGCCTGGTTCTGGGCATGCAGTCCGCGCACCCGTACCGGCTTGCCGGCCTTGCCCAATGCCAGGGTATCGCCCAATTGCACTTGCCCTGCCAGCGCCGTACCGGTGACCACGATGCCAGCCCCGGCCACGGCAAAGGCGCGGTCGATGGCCAGGCGAAAGCCACCCCGCCGACCCCGCTCACATACTTCTCCCTGGGCCTTGAGCAACGCCAGGCGCAGGGCATCGACGCCCTCGCCGGTCATGCTGGACAGCGCAAACTGTGCCGCACCGGCATAAGGCCCGGCGGTGAGCAAGACACCGACCTGCGCCTGGACCTCCTTGATCCGCTGGGGCTCGACCCGGTCGCATTTGCTGATCGCGACCAACGCCCTGGGTATGCCCAGCAGTTCGACAATGGCCAGGTGCTCGCGGGTCTGCGGCATCACCCCGTCATCGGCGGCCACCACCAGCAGCACCAGGTCAATTCCCTGGGCGCCAGCGAGCATGTTGTGGATGAATCGCTCATGCCCCGGCACATCGATAAAGCCGGTCAACGGTGCGCCGGACTCGAGCGACGCGTAGCGGTAGCCCAGGTCGATGGTCATGCCCCGCTCGCGCTCCTCACGGCGATGATCCCCAGCCTGGCCGGTCAGGGCTTCGAGCAAGGACGTCTTGCCGTGGTCGATGTGCCCGGCAGTGCCAACGATCACCCGGAAACCTCCGTCCATTGCAATGTGGGCAACTGCGCCAGCCAACCCGGCTCGTCATCGAGTTGGCGCACGTCGAGCCACAACGCATCGTCATCGATACGTCCGAGCACCGGAATCGGCAGCATTCGCAAGGTTTGCTCCAGGCCCTGCAAGCAGCGACCGCGCAAGCGCCGGGACACCTGCGGGCGCAAGCACAGCGCGGCGCTGGACAGGCGTGCGACCGGCTGACTGCCGCTCCCGATCATACTCAAGGCCGGCACCGCCATGACCTGCCATTGCTGACCCAACTGTTGCGCCAGCACAGGTGCAAGGCGCTCGGCCTGGGCGAGAATTTCGCTCTGGGGACGGGTCAGCAGGCGCAGGCTGGGCAGACGCTCAGCCAGCAGGTCAGGATTGCGGTACAGGCCCAGCACCGCCTCCAGCGCGGCGAGGGTCATCTTGTCGACGCGCAGGGCACGCTTGAGCGGGTTTTTCTTGATGCGGGCAATCAGTTCCTTGCGGCCCACAATGATCCCGGCCTGAGGACCGCCGAGCAGTTTGTCGCCGCTGAAGGTAACGATATCGGCGCCGTCGGCCAGGGCCTGGCGTACCGTGGGCTCGGCCGGCAAGCCCCAACGGGTGAGGTCGAGCAGGCTGCCACTGCCCAGGTCTTCGAGCAACGGCAATCCGTGCTGGTGAGCCAGTTGCGCAAGTGCGGCAGTCGGTACCTGCGTGGTAAAGCCCTGGATGCTGTAGTTGCTGCAATGCACCCGCATCAACAAGCCACTGCGTGGGCCAATGGCTGCTTCATAGTCGCGGGCATGAGTGCGGTTGGTGGTACCGACTTCGTGCAGCTTTACCCCGGCCCGGGCCATGATGTCGGGAATACGGAAGGCGCCGCCGATCTCGATCAACTCGCCGCGAGAAATGATGCCTTCCTTGCGTGCCCCCAGGCTATTGAGCGCCAGCAGCACGGCTGCTGCGTTGTTATTGACCACGGTGACGGCCTCGGCGCCGGTCAGTTCGCGGATCAAACCCTCGATGAGGTCGTCGCGATCGCCACGCTTACCGGTCGCCAGGTCGAACTCGAGATTCAGTGGATAACGGGCGGCCATCTGCACGGCCTCGATGGCCTCTTCGGGCAGGAGCGCCCGGCCCAGGTTGGTGTGCAGGACCGTACCGGTAAGGTTGAACACCCGTCGCACCTGGCTGCGGTGCTGGCTCGCCAGGCGTTCGCCGGCGCGACCTGCCAACACGGGAATGGCCAGTTCGGCGGCATCCAGTTGTCCCAGACGGGTAGGTTCGCGCAGGTCATCGAGCAACTGGCGCAAGGTAGCCAGCACAGCATCACGACCGTAGCGATCAATCAACGACTGGCTGGCGGGGTGTTGCAGCAAGGTGTCGATGGAGGGCAGACGGGCGGGAAACGTGGCGAGATTGGAGGGCATTCGGAGGACTACCTTCAACGAGACTTTGGCTGGGTATGTCTATCGCGGGGCAAGCCCGCTCCTACCGTAGGAGCGGGCTTGCCCCGCGATGAGTGTAGACGCTGGCCTCACTCCCCTCCCGGCGCCAGCATCAGGTTCGGCGCCAGCCGTTGATAGCCCTCCTCGTCCAGGCGTATGTCCAGGGCCAGGCTGGCGAGGTCCGCCGACAGCGCTTCCGCCGCGGCGTCGTTTTCCAGGTAGATCTGCTTGAGGTAGCGTTTGCAGCCCGGACAGCATTCGGCACGCAGGGGGGCCTTGCCAGCAGCGTAGCGATCATCCTCCAGGTTGAAGTATTCAAGCCCCTTGCTCTGCTCGCAATACACGCACTTGACCCGTACCACATGCCACTCGCAGGCACACAGCGAACACACCAGGTAGCGCAGGCCATTGTGCTTGCCACGGTGGCGGATTACCCCGGCCATGGCCGGCGATCCACAAGCCGGGCACTGGCAGAGGCTGTCGCCCGGCTTGAGTTCGGTGCCAGGCAAGTTCAGCAGCCAATGGTTCCAGGCCGCTTGCAGGGCTGCGCCCAAGAACGGCACCAGCGCCGCTGGCACTGCGCTGTATTGCCCGGTCAACAAGGCGATGCCCCAGAGTTTGCGCTGCTCGTCACGGGCTTCGCGCAGGGTGTTGATAGCGGCTATCAGCTGCGCGGCAGCCGGCATCGGGTACCGTTCAAGCAAGGCGTTCAGATACGCCAGCCAATGCCCTTCGCGTACCAGGCTGTCGGCAGCCAATGGCGGCAGGCCGTGCTCCAGGCATAAGCGCTGGCGCTCGCTGTACTGCGGCGTGGGCAAAGGTGGGTTGTCGAGCAGGTCTTGCTGAACGCGGCAAAGGCTGGCGATCAGTTGCAGGTAGTCGCCCAGTGCGTTGCCTTGGACCAAGGCATCCAGGCGTTCGGCGCGCAACGCGAACAGGTTTGCAGGTGGCAGGTAGAGAAACGGCGGCGCGCTGGCCGCCGCTTCAATTTGCCCAGGTTCCAGAATGGTACTCAAGGGGTCATCCTTTTTTGCTGGTCCGCGGATCCGGCGGATCCTCGCGGGTCACTTCCCGATACCAGAGCTCATGGTGTTTTTTCGCCCAGGCGCGACTGACCCAGCCGTGCAACATCGCGCTGACCGAACCTTTGATCCAGATCCCGGCATAAATGTGCACGATGATGCTCAGCACCAGCACGAACGCCGCCAGTGCATGCAGCAAGGTCGCCAGGCGAATCGCACCGATGTCGAAGTACTGGCTGAACCACGCACGCCAGATCACGATGCCGCTCAACAACAGAATCAACATGCAGATCAGCAAGGTCCAGAACAGCAGCTTCTGACCCGGGTTGTACTTGCCGATTGGCGGTACGCCCTCCTCTTCGTTACGCATCACACGATCAATGCGCCGCAACCACAAGCGGTCGTTGCCGCTGATGAAGTTGGCGCGCCAGAAGCGAAACACCAGGCCCAGGAAAAACACGAACATGGCCACACCCAGGAACGGATGCAGGATTCGCGTCCAGGGCCCGCCACCGAACAGGTGACTGAGCCAGAATAGCGCCGGATGAAACAGCGCCAGCCCCGACAGTCCGGCGAAAATGAACAAGATCGCGACGATCCAGTGATTGGTCCGTTCGTTGGCGTTGTAGCGCAGGATGGGTTTGTCGCTCATGGTCGTTCCTCCCCTTGCGCACCAGGCTTGTTCGGGTCGAACACATGCACCGCCGGGTCAACCACATGCACGCTGGAATCCGGCGGGATGGGGTGTTCATCCTCTTCCACCCGTTGCGGGCCGATCCGCACGTAGTGGAAGAACCCGGCCAGCACCGCCGCGCCCATGGCCAGCAGCGCCAGCGGCTTGCTCACCCCTTTCCACAACCCCACCAACGGGCTGATCACCGGCTGGTCCGGCAGGCCGGCGTACAGTTTCGGTGAGTCGGCGTGGTGCAACACGTACATCACATGGGTGCCACCGACCCCATCGGGGTCGTACAAGCCGGCGTTGTCGAAGCCACGCGACTTGAGGTCGACGATGCGCTCGGCAGCATGCTCCTTCATGTCCTCCTTGCTGCCGAACACGATCGCCCCTGTCGGGCAGGTCTTCACGCAAGCCGGCTCCAGCCCCACGGCGACGCGGTCGGAGCACAAGGTACACTTGTAGGCCTTGTGGTCCTTCTGCGAAATCCGCGGGATGTTGAACGGGCAGCCAGTGATGCAATAGCCGCAACCGATGCAGTGGTCCTGGTTGAAATCGACAATACCGTTGGCGTGCTTGATGATTGCCCCGGGGCTGGGGCAGGCCTTCAGGCAGCCTGGATCGGCGCAGTGCATGCAGCCATCCTTGCGGATCAGCCACTCCAGGTTGCCGTCGTCGGTCTCATGCTCGGTAAAGCGCATCAAGGTCCAGGTTTCAGCGCTCAGGTCATGGGGATTGTCGTAGGTGCCATAGCTGTGCCCTACCTCGTCACGCAGCTCGTTCCACTCCGAACAGGCCACCTGGCACGCCTTGCAGCCAATGCACTTGGTGGTGTCGATCAGCTTCGCAACCTCTTCCTGCTGGCGGATCGAGGGCGGCGGTGTGGTGGTGGCCGAACGGGCAATGATGTCTTGGCTGGCCATCAGATTTTCTCCACGTTGACCAAGAACGACTTCGATTCCGGCGTCTGGGTATTGCCGTCACCGAGGAACGGCACCAGGGTGTTGGTCAGGTAGCCGTGTCGCGTCACTCCGGTAAAGCCCCAGTGCAGCGGGATGCCGATCTGGTGCACGGTCTGGTTGTTGACCTGCAGCGGACGAATCCGCTTGGTCACCACCGCCACCGCCTCGATATGCCCACGCTTGCTG